>Ga0208989_10000148_pt1 | contig 16932 bp, 15 predicted proteins | sample MedBloCAOM3_M1_FD_187852 | JGI IMG/M metagenome (GOLD analysis project Ga0208989, IMG submission 187852) | Forest soil microbial communities from El Dorado National Forest, California, USA - Mediterranean Blodgett CA OM3_M1 (SPAdes) (version 2) | ecosystem: Environmental > Terrestrial > Soil >...
GGCGAGATCAAGCCGCGCCAGCGGATGATGGCGGAGATCGTCGCCTCTGACGGCGGGCTCAAACGGATTCCACTGCTTTGCCGCATCGATACGCTCGACGAGCTCGACTACTTCAAGCACGGCGGCATCTTGCACTACGTGCTGCGCCAGCTGGTGGCGGCCTAGTGCGGTGGATTTGAAGTTCCTATCATTTTGGCCGCAAGTTCGCTTAGGAACTTCAAATCCAAAAACCGCACTAGAATCGTAAACTAGCGCCGCCCTTTCGGCTCACCTCAAATTGAGTGGCGGGTGATCGCACAGCTGACTATCAGTAAAGGCGGCGGATCGACGAAACGGGCCCGGTCTATGTAAGGCGGGAAAGGATCGTGATGGTACGGCGTTGTCTCGCTTACGCGGCGGTAGTCATTTGCTCCTCCGTTGCCCCGCATGCATCCGCGCAGGCCGAGCCGCGCGCCGTTATCGAGTTGTTCACCAGCCAGGGTTGCTCGTCCTGCCCGGCGGCCGACAAGCTCCTGGGGGAACTCGCGGCCGATCCATCGCTCGTCCCAATCAGCGTGCCCATCGACTATTGGGATTATCTCGGCTGGAAGGACACGCTCGCCGATCCCCGCAACACCGCCCGGCAAAAATCCTATGCGCATGTGCGCGGTGACGGACAGATTTACACGCCGCAAGTCGTGGTGAATGGAAGCGTGCACGCTCTGGGCAGCGACAAGTCTGCGATCGAGCAGGCCATCGCCAAGAGTCGCAAGAACGGCGCCATGTCGCTGCCGCCGGTGACGCTGACGCTCACCGACGGCAAGTTGAACGTCGCCGTTCCCGATGTTGCGGAAGGCGATACGGGCGGCGAGGTCTGGCTGTTTGGGTTGGTAAAGGCCGCCACGATCACGATCGGGCGCGGTGAGAATAAGGGACGCACGGTCACGTATCACAACGTGGTGCGGCGCTGGATCAAGCTCGGCGATTGGAGCGGCAAGGCCAACGTCTGGAGCATTCCGATGCAGAAGCTCAGGGGTGACGGCATCGACGAAGCCGCCGTGGTGGTGCAGAGCGGCACGGCGGAAAAGCCCAAGGCCATCCTTGGCGGCACGCTGGCCGCGATCCATTAAACAGACGACGCCATAGACGACGCAGCGTCCGCGCGTTCGGTGCTCCGGCGATGCTCGACCGACAAAAAAACGGGCCGGCTTTGAGCCGGCCCGAAGTGTTTCGTTTGAACCGTACGCGGAACTCTAGCTTCGGTCTGACGCTGAACTCAACGCTGACTTGCGGCTAGCTAGCGGGCCCGATCCGCTCCGAACCCCGGGGGGGCTGGGGGGCTGAGATATCCGGTGTCCAAAAGGCAGACCGGGCCCTGAGGCAACGATCGATAATTCGCATTTCAGCTTGGCCCGTGGTTGGCCGGAATTGGGCAGTATTATGATTCCATTGACGAATTCGTGAGGTGCGGCCGTCACTATGTCGCAGCTGCCGTGCGCGTGCCGCGTACGCGAACCATTTCCTCTTGCCGACGCTTGCATCCGGCGCAATCATCGTCATCGACATGTCACAAGTGAAAGGAGGCGCCGCATGAGCTACGGCGATACTGAACCGAGCGAGGTTCACGGGGGCGCCTCCGCGGGCCCTTCGCCCTTCGCCCCCGCAAGCCGCGTGACGTTCGATCGGCGCGAGCTCAACCGCATTTTCAGCCTCTACGGCCGCAAGGTGGCGGCTGGCGAATGGCGGGATTACGCCATCGACTTCCTCAAGGACCGCGCGGTGTTCTCGGTGTTCCGCCGCGCCTCGGAAGTTCCGATCTATCGCATCGAGAAAAGTCCGAAGCTCGCGCGCCGACAAGGCGCCTACAGTGTGATCTCCGCCACTGGTCTCATCGTGCGGCGCGGCCATGAGCTCGATCGCGTACTGTACGCGATCGACACATCGCTGAGCGTAGTTGCGGGATAGAGCATTTTCGGTTGATTGCTTCTGCACGATAATGCGGCTCGATGTCATCGTCCGCGTAAGCGGACGATCCAGTAATCCCCGGCCCGGCTGAATGCACCGCTTCGGTCGCCATCGCTCCCGCACGGTTACCGGATGCCCGCCTGCGCGGGCATGACAACTGAGATCACGGATCCGTCGTCGCACCCGCTCCAAGCGGACGTTGCATCAGGACGCTGTCGAGCCAGCGCCCGAACTTGAAGCCGACATTGTCGAAGGTGCCGACCATCCGGAAGCCGGCGCCGCGATGGAGCTCAATCGAGCCTGCGTTGGCGGAATCCCCAATCACCGCGATCATCTGCCGGAACCCGCCCGCTTCCGCCTCGTCGATCAGCCGCTCGAGCAGCGCGCGGCCGATGCCCCGGCGATGCGAATGCGGTGCGATGTAGATCGAATCCTCGACGCTCCAGTGATAGGCCGGGCGAGCGCGATAGGGCCCCGCATAGGCGTAACCCATGATCTCCCCGTCGAGCTCCGCGACCAGATAAGGATAGCCGCCGCCACGCAGCGTCTCGTACCGGCGCGTCATTTCTCTCTGGTCCGGGGGCTCGAGCTCGAATGACGCCGTACCGTGGCGCACGGCGTGGTCATAGATTCCGGTAATCACCGCGAGGTCTTGCGGGTGGGCGGCACGGATGAGCATTGCTGGAATGGCGCGGACCGAGGGCGGACGATGGGGGACAGATTACAGACAACGGCGCGGGGAAATAAATAGCCCGCGCGCTTGCTGTAGCTGGTCCGCGTGATCTTAAAAAATAAAACGCCCCGGCGATGAGCCGGGGCGCTGCAATCCAATCCCGTCCTTCTGCGTCAGCGGCGATCGCCGAGGAAACGCAGCATGAACAGGAACAGGTTAATGAAGTCGAGATAGAGCGTCAGGGCGCCCATCACCGCCTTGCGGCCGACAGCGGTGCCATCCTCCATCGGGTCGTACACCTCCTTGATCTTCTGGGTATCCCAGGCGGTCAGACCCGCGAAGATCAGCACGCCCGCGGCGGAGATCACGAAATCAAGCCCGGTGCTCTTGAGGAACATGTTGACCACCATGGCGATGATCAACCCGATCAGGCCCATCGTCAGGAACGATCCCATGGCCGACAGGCTACGCTGCGTCGTGTAGCCGTAAAGGCTGAGCGCTCCGAAGGATGCCGCCGAGATAAAGAATACCCGCGAGATCGAGGCCCCGGTGTAGGTGAGGAAGACCGAGGACAGCATCACCCCGAGCAGGGCGGCATAAACCATGAACAGCGCAAACGCCGTCGATGGCGCCAGCGAGCTGATGCGCCAGCTGATAAGGAAGACCAGTCCCAGCGTTCCGAGAAATAGAACCAGCACCGCCGGTCCGCTGAAGATCGCCTGACCGAAGGACGTCAGCCCGACGATGGCGCCATTGGCGTCCGTGACGACCGCGGCCTGGTACGTGAACCAGGAGACGACGCCGGTGAGCAGGACGCCCATGGCCATATAATTGTAGACGCGGATCATGTAGGCCCGGAGGCCCTGATCGATCGCAACTGCCCGGTCCGCACCGACGCTGCGTCTGGCAGCCGCGTAGTTCCGGTCGAAATCCGACATGGAAGTTTCCCTCTCTCTATTCCGGCCCGAAGGCCGGCTCATATGGGCGCCTCGCCGACGAGCGGCCGGCATCCGATGCGCGGAATCTAGTGCGGGATGGGTTCCGGCGCCAGATGCCACAGACGGGATTTGTTGACGTCAGCGTGCCGGCCGGCATCAACCCCGGCAAGTTACATTCTAGCAACCTAAGGACGGCAGGACGTTGTCGGCAGGGCGCGGCTTGTTGTCGCTCGCGCACATGCCTGAAACCGCTTCCCCAGGAGGCTACAGATTACGGAGCACGGAGGCCGGCTTCTGGCCGAGCGCGGTGAACGTGCCGACCAGTCCAAGCAGCACCGTCGCGGCGACGGCGCCCGCGGCCGCCGTGAGCAAAGGACCCGGCAGCCAGGCAAAAGGCAGATTCATGACCTTAGTGATGATTAAAGCGGCGGCCGCCGAGCCCGCCGCCACGCCGAACAGCGCGGTGGCGAGACCGAGCGCGAGATATTCGAGCGCATAGGCCGAAAGCAGTCGCATCCGCGTCGCACCGACGGTCTTCAGGATGACGGCATCGTAGACGCGGTGCCGGTGCCCGGCCGCGAGCGCCCCGCCCAGCACCAGTACCGCCACGACCAGGGTGAGCACGCTCGCGCCACGGATCGCGAGTGCGAGGTTCGCCACGATATGGCCGACGGAATCGAGTGCCTCGCGCACGCGCACGGTGGTGACCGCCGGGAAGGCATCCGCCATTGCTTTCAGCAGCCCCGCCTCCTCTTCGCTCGTGCCGCCGCCGGGATAGCTGAGGGTGGCGATATGGGTGTGTGGGGCAGCGCGGAAGGTGGCAGGCGAGAACACCATGACGAAGTTGATGCCGAGGCTCTGCCAATCGACCGTGCGCAGATTGGCCACCGTCGCGACCAGGTTGCGGCCGAGCACGTTCACGGTGACCTGGTCGCCGAGCGCGAGACCAACCCCGTCCGCGATGCGCTTCTCCAATGAGACCAGCGGTGGCCCCCGATAGTCCGGCTTCCACCACTGTCCGGCGACCAGGCGCGAGCCGGCTGGGACCTCGTCCCCGTAGGTGATGCCGCGATCGCTCTGCAGCGCCCAGCTGGCGTCGGGCGACGGCTTCAGGTCTTCTGCCGGGACTCCCTTCGCCGCCACGATGCGTCCGCGCAGCATGGGCACGCGCTCAAGCGTTGCACGCGGCGCGCGCGCGTGGATGAAGGCGTCGAACTTGTCGGCATCAGCGGCCGGAATGTCCACGAAGTAGAATGACGGCGCCTTGTCCGGCAATGCCGCGAGGAATTGTCGGCGCAGGTTGCCGTCGATCGCGATCACGGTCACCAGGACTGCAACACCCAAGCCAAGCGACAGAACGACACTCGGCGTGATCGCGCCCGGCCGGTGGATGTTGGCAAGCGCGAGCCGGACGACGGGGGAGCCCGGGCGCGGCAGGCGGCGGGCGACCAGCATGAGCAGCGCCGCCACCAGGCGCAGCAGCACGAACACGGCAACCGCGGCGGCGACGAAGATGGCAGCGATGCGCCGGTCATAGGCCAGCTCGACGGCGACGCTCGCGAGCGCGCAACCGACCAGAGCCGTCGCGACGATATAGGGCCGACGCGGCCAATGCCGCTCGTTGGCGACCTCGTCGCGGAACAGCGCCGAGACCGGCACGTCATGGGCGCGGCCGAGCGGCCATAACGCGAAAGCCGCGGCGGTCAGGAGCCCGTAGAGCAGCGCCAGCGCAAGCTCACCCGGATGCACCGCCGGTGCGATCGGCAACGGCAGCACGGCGCCGAAGCCCCAGGCGATGAGAAATGGCAAGGCTGCCCCGACGGCGAGGCCCGGCAGTGCGCCCAGGGCGGCGAGCACCAGCACCTGGGTCAGATAGATCCTGAACACGCGCGAGCCAGTCGCGCCCAGCGCCTTGAGCGTGGCGATCACCTCGCGCCGGCGGTCGAGATGGCCTTTGACCGCGTTCGCCACTCCCACTCCGCCGACCAGCAGCGCCGACAGGCCGACCAGGGTGAGATACTGCGTGAAGCGCTCGACGTTGCGTTCGAGCGCCGGCGACGCATTGCTTCGCGACCGCACTTCCCAACCCGCTTCCGGCAATCGTGCTTGTGCCGCGGCCGTCGCGGCGCGTACGCCGGTATCGGTGGCGTCATTGTCGGGCAGGCGCAAACGATAGTGCCAGCGCACGACGCTGCCGGGCTGCAGGAGCCCGGTCGCGCGCAACGCCGCTTCGCTGATGAGGAGCCGCGGGCCGAAGCCGATGCCGCCGGCAAGCTTGTCGGGCTCGGATGTCAGCTCGGCGCGAATCTCGATGGGGGCGGCGCCCAGCATGATGCGCGCGCCAGGTTTGAGATCGAGCCGCGCCAGCAGCGCGGGATCGGCGGCGGCGCCGAACGCGCCGTCGCGTTGCGCGAGCACCGCGGCAAGCGGCTGCGCCGGATCGAGCGCGACCGCGCCGTAGAGCGGATAGGCAATATCCACGGCCTTTACCTCGACCAGCGCCGTGCGCCCGTCCTGCGCGCGCGCCATGGCGCGCAGCGTGGCGGCGAGCGATACGCGGCCGCGGCTGTCGAGAAACGCCCGCTCGTCCGTGCTCGCCTCACGCAGACTCAGCGAGAACGCCAGGTCGCCGCCGAGAATGACACGGCCTTCGCGTGCGAGCCCGTCCGCAAGCCCGGCCGCAACCGAACCGATGCCGGCGATCGCCATCACCCCGAGCGCGATGCAGGCGATGAACACATAGAACCCGCGCAAGCCTCCGCGCAGTTCGCGTGCTGCGAAGCGCAGCGCCAGCGCGAAGTTGCGGGCCGCGAGGCCTTGGTCGAGCGCGATCGCCATCAGCCCTTCACCGCCTCGAGCCGGGGCGCATCCTCAATGCGCCCGGAGCGCAGTCGCACCACGCGGTCGCAGCGCGCGGCGAGCGCGGCATCGTGGGTGACGAGCACGAGCGTGGTGCCGCGTTGCTCATGGCCGGCGAACAGAAGGTCGATGATTTCCGACCCTGTCGTCTCGTCGAGATTGCCGGTCGGCTCGTCGGCGATGAGGATGGCTGGATTGGGTGCAAGCGCGCGGGCAAGCGCAACGCGCTGCTGTTCGCCGCCGGACAGCTGCGCGGGATAGTGGTGGTTGCGTTCGCCCAGGCCTACGGCGGCAAGCTCGCGCCCCGCGCGCTCCTGGGCCGCATCGATGCCGGCCAATTCCAGCGGCACCGCGACGTTTTCCAGCGCGGTCATGGTGGGAATGAGATGGAAGGACTGGAACACGATGCCGACATTGCGGCCGCGGAAGCGCGCCAAGGCGTCCTCGCTCAAGGTGCCAAGGGCCTCGCCTGCGACCACAACCGAGCCGGTATCGGCGCGTTCCAACCCCGCCGTCACCATGAGCAGGGTGGACTTGCCTGAGCCGGAGGGACCGACCAGGCCGATGGCCTCTCCCTGTCCTATATGTAGGTCAATGTCTTTGAGGATATGAACGCGGGCCGCGCCCCGTCCCAGCGATAGGTTGACGCCGCTGAGGGCGATCGCGGGGCCAGTGCGCCCAGACCGCGAGGTGTTGTGCATGTTCCGGTGCTCTGTGATGCCTGCGGTTGAGGCGGGGCAGGGACTGCCCCGGTCATATGGGGGTTGGTCAGCCCTGGTCCAGGTATTCGCCATGGTTGTGGCGGGGCTGGCGCTCGCCGTTGCGCTCACCGGACCGGCCGCCGGGGCTGATCGTCCGGTGCGGATCGTGGCGCTGGGGGACTCGCTGACCGCCGGGTTGGGGCTGCCCGCGAACGCAGCCTTTCCGGCCAGGCTCGAAAAGGCGCTCAAGGGCAAAGGCGTCGCGGTCGAGATCACCAATGCGGGGGTCTCCGGCGACACCGCGTCCGGCGGGCTTGCCCGCCTGGACTGGTCGGTGCCGGAGGGAACCGACGCCGCCATCGTCGAACTCGGCGCCAATGACACGCTGCGCGGGATCGATCCCAAGGTCACACGCCAGGCGCTCGAGGAGATCGTGCGCCGCCTGCGCGAGCGGGGCATTGCGGTGCTGCTCGCCGGCATGCGGGCCGCGCCCAATCTCGGCCCCGATTATGGACGCGATTTCGAGGCCATTTATTCCGACCTCGCGGCCCGCAACGACCTGCTGCTCTATCCCTTCTTCCTCGATGGCGTCGCCACCGATGCCAAGCTCAATCAGCGCGACGGCTTGCATCCGACCGCGGCCGGGGTCGACGCGATCGTGGCGCGCATCCTGCCCAAAGCGGAAGAGCTGGTGGCGCGGGCGCGCGACAAACGTGGCATGTGATTCCATTCATGCGAATTCCAGTCATGTGAATGCCATTCGCAGGTGCGAATCTGCGCAAGTTGCCCTATATCTCGAATCAAGCATTCCGATCGTGCCATGCCGCGCCTTTTTACCGGTCTCGAAATTCCCCCCGACGTCAGGCAGTCGCTCTCCATGTTGCGCGGCGGATTGCCCGGCGCCCGCTGGATTGACCCCGAAAACTACCATGTGACGCTGCGCTTCATCGGCGACGTCGATGACGTGATCGCGCACGAAGTCGCGTCCCTGCTGGGCCGCGTGCGGCGCGAGCCGTTCGAACTGCGGGTGGAGGATCTCAAGTCGTTCGGCGGACGAAAACCGCGTGCGATCGTCGCGACGCTCGGGCCGGCCCAGGCCTTGATGGAGCTGCAAGCCGAGCACGAGCGGCTGATGCAGCGGGTGGGGCTGGAGCCGGAGGGGCGCAAATACACGCCCCATGTTTCGCTCGCCCGGCTGCGCGAATCATCGAACCGCCAGGTCGCGGATTATCTGGCGGTGCGCGCGCCCTTCCGCTCGCCGCCGTTCAAGGTGTCGCGCTTCGTGCTGTTCTCCTCGCGCGCGTCGGTCGGCGGCGGGCCCTACGTGGTCGAAGCGGCTTATCCGTTGGCGGCGTAAGGGCGTGGACCCCTGGGCGCAAAGAATCGCGCCGCGCTTTCGAGCCCGTCACACCGGCTTGAGCAAGCGCGACTGCACCTCCAGCATGGCGGTGGCGAAGCCGTGTCCGTCGGCAAGAATTTCGCGCATCAACGAGAGCGGCGTCGGCCGCGGCGTGGAAACCTCGCCCACGACGCTCGAGAAATCGAAGCTCAGGTCGGCATCGTATTTGCGGGCGAGTTGCTGCATGCGCTTGTTGTCGGCCAGGCACGCCATGTGCAGGAATTTGAGGCCGCGGTTGCGCGCCGCGAGCAGCGTGCGTTCGAGCAACACGGAACCGACGCCATGGCTTTGCCACGGTCTCTCGATCGAGAAAGCGGCTTCGGCTTCGCGTGTCATGGGCGCTCCGATCGGTCGCAACTCCGCCGCGCCGCGCAGGGTCCCGTCGACGAAAAAGCCATGAATGACGGCGTCGATGCCGAACGACAGATTGGCATAGTCGCTGACGAACTGGTCCGCCACCGCGCCGGCAAAACGGTTGCGTCGACTGTCGGGATCGAGACGCAGCAGATGGTCGCGATAAGCCTCGGCCTCGCTGATCCACAATTTGCGGATCAGGCCTCCGTGCGGCAGCGGGTCACTCATGTACGCGTCCTTTGGTCGTTGCGATGGCGAATCAGCCCCGATATATTGCAATGCAATATGAAGCCACAATGGCGCGGACGAGGAAAGGTTCCGCCTTAAGCGCATGGCTCCCCATCCGAAAACGGCATGCCGCCTATGCGGGCGCCTCTCTCGCGTTGAACCTGCCGGGTTTTCTACCGCGGCGCACCATAGGGTTGTAGCCGCCCTGGATCGCTGCGGAATGTCAGTGGCGCGGTGCTCGCGAAGCGCGCGTCAGTGCGTCGCGGAGGTGCATGAAGCGGCGCCCGCAGCCGCGCGCCTAGGCGGCAATCGGCGCCTGCGCATTCCAGTGTGCGCGCCATGTTCTTCGTCGGAGGGGGCATGCGTTCGCAGGCGCTCTCCATAGACCCCAAAGTTCGACTTGCGAGCGGTGGCGCGAGGCCGCTACATGCGCATCCATCCCATGTCCATCCATCCACGCATGTCGGCTTCCATCTCGGTGCAGTACGCGGCGCGCGTCGCCGCCGGCAAGATCGAACGCGACAGCGCCCAGGAGGCCGTCGTCGCGGATCTGGCGCGGCTCGAAAAGCGAATTGCCGAGCATCGTCTCGCGCGCAAGTCGTCGTCGCTTGGCTGGCTGTTCGGAACCCGTGCGCGCGAGACCGAGCACATCAAGGGCCTGTACATCTTCGGTGAGGTTGGTCGCGGCAAGACCATGCTCATGGATTTGTTTTTCGCGGCGTCACCCGTCGCGCGCAAGCGCCGCGTGCATTTCCACGAATTCATGACCGATGTGCACGAGCGTATCTACGCGCTGCGGCAAAAAGCGAAACTGGGCGAAACCAATGGCGAGGATCCGATCGCCCTCGCCGCCGCTGCGATCGCGCAAGAGACCTGGCTTCTGAGCTTCGACGAATTCCACGTCACCGACATCGCCGATGCCATGATTCTCGGGCGGCTGTTCAAGCGCCTGTTCGAGCTCGGCGTGGTGGTGGTCGCGACCTCGAACGTGCCGCCGAGCGAGCTTTACGAGGACGGACTCAACCGCGGGCTGTTTCTGCCATTCATCGCGCTGATCGAAGAGCACATGGAGATCGTGCCGCTGCATGCCCGCACTGATTTCCGACTAGAAAAGCTCGCCGGCACGCCCGTGTGGTATGTTCCGGCCGATCCTGCGGCCGACGCGGCTCTCGACGAGGCCTGGCGGCGCCTGACGGCGGGCCACGTCGGAGAGGCGCAGGACCTGGCGGTGAAGGGACGCACCGTCCACGTTCCGCGCGCGACCATGGGAGTGGCGCGATTCTCGTTTCACGATCTATGTCAGCAGCCCCTCGCCGCCGTCGACTACCTCAAGATCGCGCATGAATTCCACACCATCATCATCGATCATATCCCGGTCATGGATTACGAGCGCCGCGACGAGGCCAAGCGCTTCATCATTTTGATCGACACGCTCTACGACAACGCGATCAAACTCGTCGCCTCGGCCGAGGCCGAGCCCGATGCCCTTTATCGCGCGAGCGAAGGCTTCGAGGCCTACGAGTTCAACCGCACCGCCTCGCGCCTCATCGAGATGCGTTCGCAGGCCTATCTGGCCTTGCCCCATGGCCATGGGCATGGGGTCGCATCGGGGTCCACGGAAGGCCTGGTGGAGACCTGAACGAACTACTCCGGTTTCACGCCGGACGCTTTGAGGATCGGCGGCCACTTGCGCGCTTCCTCGGTGAGGAACGCCGCGAATTCGCGCGGCGATGACGATTTGGGGGCGATGCCGAGCTTCGCGAAGCTTGCCAGCGTCTCCGGCGCTTTCAAGCTTTCGTTGGCGGCGAAGTTGAGCTTGTCGACCACGACCGCTGGCGTGCCGGCGGGCGCCAGCAGCCCGATGCAGACGTCCGGGTCGAAGGCGAGCTGCGGCAGGCCGGCCTCGATCACCGTCGGCACGTCGGGCAAATCGGGGTGACGCGTCACGCCGGTATAGGCGAGCGCCCTGACGTTTCCCTGCCGGATCAGCGCGAGCAGGGTCGCGGTGGTGCCGAAATTCATGTGGATGCGATCGCCGAGCATGTCCGAGATCGCCTGCACGCCGCCGCGATAAGGCACGCTGTTGATGTCGGTGCCCGTGATGGCCTTGAAATATTCGCCCAGGATTTGCGGCGTCGTGCCGAGGCCGAAGCCGAAGTTCAACTTGCCCGGATTGGCTCTGGCGTAAGCGATGAATTCCGCAACGGTGTTGGCTGGAACGCTCAAGGCAACCACCAAAGCGTGGGACCACGTCGTCAGCATCGCAATAGCAGCAAAGCTCCTGATGGGGTCGAACTCAAGATTGCGGTAGAGCTCGGGCAGGTAGACGAGATTGGTGCCGGTCAGCAGCAGCGTGTGGCCGTCGGGCTCGGCGGCCGCTACCGCCTTGGCTCCGATACTGGTGCCGGCGCCCGGCCGGTTATCGATGATGACGCTCTGGCCGAGCCGACTGGACAATTGCTGCGCGATCACTCTGCCCAGCACATCGACCGGCGATCCCGGCGTGAACGGCACGACGAGCTTGACCGGTCTGTCCGGATAGATCTGTGCGCCGGCATCGGTAAGGCCGAGCGCCACGGCCAGAAATCCAGCGAAGAGGAAGAGAATGCGCTTCATGATGCCTGCCAGAACCGACCGCAGACCATGGATGATGGAGGACGGACGCAGCATTATTCTCCCACTCCGTCCTCTTTCATTCCGGCTTCACGCCGGCGGCCTTCACGATCGGCGGCCAGCGTCGCATTTCGTCGGCAAGGAACGCGCTATAATCCTGTGTCGACCAGATTTGCGGCTCGAAGCCGAGCTTTGCCATGCTGGCGGTCAGCTCCGGCGTCTTCATGGCTTCGTTGGTCTCGAAGTTGAGCTTGTGGATGATGTCGGCCGGCGTGCCGGCGGGCGCGAGCAGACCGGCCGAGAAGATCAGCGCGAGTTCCGGTAAGCCGCTTTCGACCATGGTCGGCACATCAGGCAAGTCCTTGCTTCGCGTCTGGGTGGTGACCGCCAGCGCCCGGACCTTGCCCTGCTGGATCAGCGGCAGCAGCGTTGCCGTGGTCCCGAAATTCATCTGGATGCGCCCGCCCAGCATGTCGGTGATGGCCTGCGCGCCGCCCTTGTAGGGGATGCTGGCGATGTCAGTGCCGGTGACCGCCTTGAACGACTCGCCCAGGATCTGCGGCAGGGTGCCCAGACCGAAACCGAAATTGAGCCTGCCCGGATTGGCCTTTGCGTAGGCGATGAATTCCTGCACGGTGGCGGCCGGAACGGACGGCGCGATCACCAGCACCTGTGGGCTGTACGCCAGCATCGCCACCGGCGCGAAGCTTTTGACCGGATCGTATTCGAGATTCTGATAGAGCGAGAATGACAGAATGAAACTGGTGGCGCCGATCAACAAAGTGTAGCCGTCGGGGTCCGCGCTCGCTGCCAGCTTCGTGCCGATGGTGGTACCGGCGCCGGGCCGGTTGTCGATCACGATGCTCTGACCAAGACGTGCCGACACCTGCTGGGTAACGACGCGCGCCAGCACGTCGACCGGTGATCCCGGCGTATACGGCACGATCGCCTTGATCGGCTTTGACGGGTAAGTCTGGGCAACGGCCGCCGTCGCGTAACACGCGATCGCCAGCGTCGCTGCCAAGGTTCGCCTGCCGGGCATGCCTCGAAGCCTTATGCAATGGATCCTCGCGTCGGCGATATTAGACCGCGTTCAAGCCGGCTGAAATCGTGTGATGGCGTCGCCGCGTGCCGCGAACTTTGCCCCCGCCGCTGCGGTGATGGCTTGAACGGCAGGCCGGAAAAGGTCTATGACCCATAAGGGCGTTCACGACAAAGCCGGCTCCTCCGCTGCTCTCATCCGAGGTTTTTTTCCATATGGCGCGTCCCAAGATTGCTTTGATCGGTGCCGGCCAGATCGGCGGCACGCTCGCCCATCTCATTGGCCTCAAAGAGCTCGGTGACGTGGTGCTGTTCGATGTCGCCGAAGGAATTCCGCAGGGCAAGGCGCTCGATCTCGTGCAGTCCTCGCCGGTCCACGGCTTCGATGCTCATTTTACCGGCACCAATTCCTACGACGCGATCGACGGCGCCAATGTCTGCATCGTGACCGCGGGCGTGCCGCGCAAGCCGGGCATGAGCCGCGATGATCTGCTCGGCATCAATCTCAAGGTGATGGAACAGGTCGGCTCCGGCATCAAGAAATATGCGCCCGGCGCGTTCGTGATCTGCATCACCAACCCCCTCGATGCCATGGTTTGGGCGCTGCAGAAAGCCTGCGGCCTGCCCAAGCAAATGGTGGTCGGGATGGCGGGCGTGCTCGACAGTGCGCGCTTTCGTTTTTTCCTGGCCGACGAGTTCGACGTGTCGGTCGAGGACGTGACCGCCTTCGTGCTTGGCGGTCACGGCGACAGCATGGTGCCGCTCGTCCGCTACTCCACCGTCGCGGGCATTCCACTGCCTGACCTCGTCAAGATGAAATGGACGACGCAGGCGCGGCTCGACGAGATCGTCCAGCGTACGCGCGACGGCGGCGCCGAGATCGTGAACCTGCTCAAGAGCGGCTCGGCCTTTTACGCGCCAGCGGTAGCCGCCGTTGCCATGGCGGAGAGTTTTCTCAAGGACAAGAAGCGCGTGATCCCCTGCGCCGCCTATCTCAACGGCGAATATGGGATCAAGAACCTCTATGTCGGTGTGCCGACCGTGATCGGCTCGAAGGGCGTCGAGCGCATCGTCGAGATCCAGTTGAACGGCGCCGAACGCGCCATGTTCGAGAAGTCGGTCGAGTCGGTGTCGAGCCTGGTCGAGGCCTGCATGAAGATCGCGCCGAATCTCGGCAAGTGACGATGAGCCGTGTCCCGGACGCCGCGCAGGGTGAAGCCTCGGGGGCGGTTACGCCCCGCCTTCGCGAGCCATGCGTACTGATATGCTTCACGCTGCACCGCATCCGGGACACGTGAGAGAGCAGTAATGAACATCCACGAATATCAAGCCAAGGCGGTGCTGCAAGAATTCGGCGTGCCGGTGCCGCGCGGCCATGCTGCTTTCTCGGTCGAGGAGGCGGTCAAGGCTGCAAAGGATCTCGGCGCGCCTGTCGTCGTCGTCAAGGCGCAGATCCATGCCGGCGGACGCGGCAAGGCCGGCGGCGTCAAGGTCGTGAAGTCGACCGAGGACGTGCGCAAGGAGGCCGAGCGCCTCATCGGCTCCGTCCTCGTGACCCATCAGACCGGCCCGCACGGCAAGCAGGTCAACCGCCTCTATATCGAGGAGGGCTCGGCCATCGACCGCGAGTTCTATCTCTCGGCGCTGGTCGACCGTGAGACCTCGCGTATCGCCTTCGTGGTCTCCATCGCGGGCGGCATGGACATCGAGGAGGTCGCGCGCACCCACCCCGAGCAGATCATGACTTTCTCGATCGATCCCGCCACCGGGATCATGCCCCATCACGGGCGGCTCGTGGCGCAGGCGCTCGGGCTGCGTGACGATCTGGGCAAGCAGGCCGCGGCAGTGGTGACGAAGCTTTACGCCGCCTTCGCCGCCAAGGACATGAGCCTGCTCGAGATCAATCCGCTCGTCGTCACCAAGGCCAAGGAACTCGTCTGCCTCGACGCCAAGATCGGCTTCGACGACAACGCGCTCTACCGCCACCCCGACATCCTGACCTTGCGTGACCTCAGCGAGGAGGACGAGAAGGAGATCGAGGCGTCGAAATACGACCTTAACTACGTCGCGCTCGACGGCGCCATCGGCTGCATGGTCAACGGCGCCGGGCTGGCGATGGCGACGATGGATATCATCCGGCTCTACGGCGAGGCGCCGGCCAATTTCCTCGATGTCGGCGGCAGCGCCAGCAAGGAGAAGGTTGCGGCCGCCTTCAAGATCATCACCGCCGATCCCAAGGTGAAGGGCATCCTGGTCAACATCTTCGGCGGCATCATGAAATGCGACGTCATCGCCGAAGGTGTGGTCGCGGCGGTCAAAGAGGTAGGTTTGCCCGTTCCGCTGGTGGTGCGGCTCGAGGGCACCAACGTGGAGCTCGGCAAGGACATCATCGCCAAGTCAAATCTCAACGTCACTTCCGCCGACGACCTCGACGACGCCGCGCAGAAGATCGTCAAGGCCGTGAAGGGAACGTAAGCTTGTTCGCAGAAACGACTTTCTTACTCTCGGCATCGATGGTGATCGTACTGTGGACAGCTACTTTTGTGTTTGCACGACGTCGCCGAGCTGCGTCAACGACGGCCGCATTCTATCTCGGGACGTTTGTTGTTTGGCCTGCAATGGCCATCTCATTCGGCCTGCTCGGTAGTCAATCTGCCATGGGAGAGGTTGATAAACCGGTCGGTCCAGGCTTGGCGTACATATTTGGTTTTGCGTTTGTTGTGACGCTCCTCGTCTGGCTGGCCGGATATGCCGTCGCATCGATAACAGGATGGTTGGTGGGAAAGCGGGTCGGGGTCTAGAATGTCCATCCTCATCGACAAGAACACCAAGGTCATCTGCCAGGGCTTCACCGGCAAGAACGGCACCTTCCATTCCGAGCAGGCCATCGCCTACGGCACCCGGATGGTCGGTGGCACGTCGCCGGGCAAAGGCGGCAGCACTCATCTCAGTCTGCCGGTGTTCGACACCGTGGCCGAGGCCAAGCAGAAGACGGGCTGCGATGCGAGCGTGATCTACGTTCCGCCGCCCGGCGCCGCCGACGCGATTTGCGAGGCGATCCAAGCGGAAATCCCGCTCATCGTCTGCATCACCGAAGGTATCCCGGTGCTCGACATGGTCAAGGTCAAGCGCGCGCTCGCGGGGGGAAAGTCGCGGCTGATTGGCCCGAACTGCCCAGGGGTAATGACGGCGGGTGAATGCAAGATCGGAATCATGCCGGGCAACATCTTCAAACCCGGCAAGGTCGGCATCGTGTCGCGTTCCGGCACGCTCACCTACGAGGCCGTATTCCAGACCACGCGCGAGGACCTTGGCCAGACCACCGCCGTGGGCATCGGCGGCGATCCGGTGAAGGGCACCGAGTTCATCGAGGTGCTGGAGATGTTCTTGGCCGACAGGGCCACCGAGGCGATCGTGATGATCGGAGAGATCGGCGGTTCGGCCGAGGAAGATGCCGCCCAATTCCTCACCGACGAAGCCAAGCGCGGGCGCAAGAAACCCATGGTGGGGTTCATTGCCGGCCGCACCGCGCCACCGGGTCGGCGCATGGGCCACGCCGGCGCCATCATCTCCGGCGGCAAGGGCGACGCGGAATCCAAGATTGCGGCGATGGAAGCCGCCGGCATCACGGTTTCGCCCTCTCCGGCACGGCTGGGCAAGACCCTGGCCGAGATCCTGCGAGCCTAGGCCGCGTCTTGGCGGATCTGGCCCGGCCATGGGCGGGCTATGAGTAAGTCCGAACGCCGAGCCTCGTCGCTCTGCCCAAAAACTTGGCGCGATGACCTACTATAGTGCCTCCAAAGAGGCACTTTACCGTCCACTGTGGCGGAGAGGTTACAGCATATTCCGAGTACCCAGGCTAAGGATCAGGGCGAGTACGCGGAGGGCGTTACCGAGCGCTGGCGTACAGGGTTCGAGTTGCTGCGGGGAATGCGTGAGCAGCGGCTTGGAACTTGGTCAATATCGGACAGGGGAATTGTTATGAAGAAGCTGCTTCTTGCGACGACTGCTTTCATTGTTCTGGCGGTGGGCTCTGCCACTGCCGCTGACTTGAGGCCGGCGTATAAGGCGGCGCCGCCGCCCCCGCCCGTCTATAGCTGGACGGGTCTCTATTGGGGCGTGAACGTCGGCTACAGCTGGGGCCAGGCCAAGGACGAAGTCGCCCTGACCGGGGTCGGCACG
>Ga0208989_10000149_pt1 | contig 16837 bp, 15 predicted proteins | sample MedBloCAOM3_M1_FD_187852 | JGI IMG/M metagenome (GOLD analysis project Ga0208989, IMG submission 187852) | Forest soil microbial communities from El Dorado National Forest, California, USA - Mediterranean Blodgett CA OM3_M1 (SPAdes) (version 2) | ecosystem: Environmental > Terrestrial > Soil >...
TCTTTCAACCCCGGATCATAGGCGAGCGAAGCGACGCCGTTCTTCGAACGGCTATGTCCGGGGCGGGCTTTTCGGGATCATGCGCTAGGGCGTCGGGCCCGCCGGCCCGAGCCCGGGCGTTTCGCGCGCTTCGCCGCGCACGCGCGGCGCCAGGATGAACTTCCACGGGCTCGGCATCGGCCCGACCGGCACCTCGATCACGGTCGGGATGTCGCGCCGCTTGAAGGCGCGCCGGAGTGCGGCACGCAATGCCGCCGGGCTCTTGGCGCGCTCCGCCGCGGCGCCGAAGCTGTCGGCGAAACGGACGAAATCCGGGTCGGCGAGATCGCAGGCGATCAGCCGCTTGCCGTATTGGATTTCCTGGATGCGCCGGACATTGCCGAAGGCGCCGTCGTTGAACACGATCGTGGTCAGCGGGATGCGATGGCGCATCGCGGTCGCGAGCTCGTTGGCGGTGAACATGAAGCCGCCGTCGCCGTTGATCGAGACCACCGGCACGTCGGGCCGCGCATGCTGGGCCCCGAGCGCGGTCGCGAAACCCCAGCCGAGATTGTCCTGATAGCCGGGCGACAGAAAGGTGCGCGGCCGGTAGACCGGGAAGGCGAGGCGGGACGCGAAACCGATCTGCGTCACCTCGTCCACGTAAATTCCGTCCTCCGGCAGCTCGGCCCGGATGGCGTCGAGCCAGGCGACCTGCGGGGCGAGCGCCTCTTCAAACCGTTGGCGCCAAACGCCCTGGCGTTGCGACATCTCGCTCTTGCGCGAGCGGCGCTTGAGGTTGTCGGCCGGCAGCGCCGCGATCAGCCGCCGCAGGATCGGACCGGCATCGCCGATGAGCGCGACCGCGGGCGGGCGCAATCGGTTTGGCTCATCCGGATCGGCATCGAGGCGGATCACCGCGAGATCGTCGTCGATGCCCCATTGCCGATGCTGCATCAGCAGGCGGGTTCCGACCGCCAGCACCACGTCGGTCTTGGCCCATAATTCGTGGGCGAGCGGCAGCGTCACGCTGAGGGGATCGCGGCTGTCGAGCAGACCGCGGCCGCGCCGGTAGCCCAGCACGGGAGCCTGCAGCATGCCGGAGAGTTCGGTCACCTCGCGGGCGGCATCCTGCGCGCCGGCGCCGCAGATGATCATCGGGTTGCGCGCCGCGCCCAGGCGCTTGGCCGCCGCCAGGATCGCGTCCTCGTCGATGGCGGGCTCGCTCAGTGCCAGCGGCGCTTGCAACGCGACGGCGCCGGCTTTGCCCCACACGTCGATCGCGCATTCGAGCGCGGCCGGGCCGCGACGCCCGCTGCGCATGGCGCGCATCGCCTGCGCGACCAGGCGCGACGCGGTTTCGGGAGTGGGGATTCGCGCCGAATGGTCGACCAGGCGGGCGATGATGCCGGCCTGGTCGCGCAATTCGTGCAGATGGCCGAGGTCGCGGCCGATATCCCGTTCCGGGATCTGCCCCACCAGAGCGAGCACCGGCGCGTTCATCGAATAGGCGGTCAGCAGGGCGGCGGCGCTGTTGAGCAGGCCGGGGCCCGGCACCACCGCAAAAGCCTGCGGCTTGCCGGTGGCGAGCGCGGCGCCGAGCGCCATATAGGCGGCACCCTGCTCGTGGCGGGTATGGACCGTGCGGATGCGGTTCGAGGCCTTGAACAGCGCATCGAACAGATGGTCGTTCTGCACCCCCGGCAAGGCATAGATTGCATCGATGCCGTGGCCGACCAGCGAGCCGACGGTCGCCTCCGCGGTGGTCATCGGCACCGGTGGGTCGGACTTGGGCGGTCTGGACTTGGGCTGTTTGGCTTTGGGCAGCTTGGACTTGGGCATTATGGGCTGGGGCATTCCGGGCCGGTGGGCGCGCCCTTCGGGGCCGACTGTGCAGATCGCGGCGCCCGCTGTCGAGAGGGCCCGATTCTTGACAAAGCCGGGGGGCCATGCACCTTCCCGCACGCCAGCGGCAGAGGCCTGATCTGCCGCCCCCGAAAGGTCCGCCTATGCATCGTTATCGCTCCGACACCTGCGGCGCGCTTCGCGCGAGCGACATCGGCAACGATGTGCGGCTTTCCGGCTGGTGCCACCGCATCCGCGACCATGGCGGCCTCTTGTTCATCGACCTGCGCGACCATTACGGCCTCACCCAGTGCGTCGCCGATCCGGATTCGCCGGCCTTCAAGACCGCCGAGAAGCTGCGGTCCGAATGGGTGGTGCGGATCGACGGCAAGGTGAGAAGGCGCCCCGAGGGCACCGAGAACCCCGACCTGCCGACCGGCGCCATCGAGGTCTTCATCAGTGCGATCGAGGTGCTGGGCGAGGCGGGCGAGCTGCCCCTGCCGGTGTTCGGCGAGCAGGAATATCCCGAGGAGATCCGGCTCAAATACCGCTTCCTCGACCTGCGGCGCGAGCGCCTGCATCGCAACATCATGAAACGCGGCGCGATCATCGATTCGATCCGCCGCCGCATGAAGGAGGGCGGCTTCTTCGAGTTCCAGACGCCGATCCTGACCGCTTCCTCGCCCGAGGGCGCGCGCGATTTCCTGGTGCCGTCGCGGCTCCATCCCGGCAAGTTCTACGCGCTGCCGCAGGCGCCCCAGCAGTTCAAGCAGCTGCTCATGATCTCGGGCTTCGACCGCTATTTCCAGATCGCGCCCTGCTTCCGCGACGAGGATGCGCGCGCCGACCGGTCGCCCGGCGAGTTCTACCAGCTCGACATCGAGATGAGCTTCGTCACCCAGCAGGACGTTTTCGATGCGGTCGAGCCGGTGATGCGCGGCGTGTTCGAGGAATTTTCCGGCGGCAAGCCGGTGACGCCGAAATTTCCGCTCATCCCTTATGCGCAAGCCATTCGGCAGTACGGGACCGACAAGCCCGATCTGCGCAACCCGATCAAGATGGCGAACGTGACCGAGCATTTCCGCGGCTCCGGTTTCCGGGTCTTCGCCGGCATGATCGCGGCCGACAACGCCGTGGAGGTCTGGGCAATTCCCGCCCCCAAGGGCGGCAACCGCGCCTTCTGCGACCGCATGAACGAATGGGCCAAGGGCGAGGGCCAGCCGGGCCTGGGCTATATCTTCTGGCGCGAAGGCGAAGAGGGCGGCGCGGGACCGGTCGCCAAGAATCTCGGGCCCGAGCGCACCGAGGCGATGCGACAGCAGCTGGGTCTCGGCGTCGGCGATGCGGTTTTCTTCGTCGCCGGCAAGCCGAAGGACTTCGTCAAATTCGCCGGCCCCGCGCGCAACAAGGTCGGCGCCGACCTCGGGCTGATTGAGCAGGGCCGTTTTGAGTTCTGCTGGATCGTCGATTTCCCGATGTATGAATGGAACGAGGAGGAGAAGAAGATCGACTTCTCACACAATCCATTCTCCATGCCCAACATGGCGCTCGAGGAGTTCCTCGCGCTCGATCCGTCGGATCGCGAGAAAATTCTTTCCATCAAGGCGATCCAATACGACATCGTCTGCAACGGCGTTGAGCTTTCCTCGGGCGCCATCCGCAACCATCGCCCCGACATCATGCGCAAGGCATTCGCGATTGCCGGATACGGCGAGGATACGCTGGAACAGAAATTCGGCGGGATGCTGCACGCGCTCTCCCTCGGCGCGCCCCCGCACGGTGGCATTGCACCGGGCATCGACCGCATCGTGATGTTGTTGTGCGGCGAGGAGAATCTGCGCGAGGTCGTTCTCTTCCCGATGAACCAGCGTGCCGAGGACTTGATGATGGGCGCGCCTTCGGAGGTCACCCCGAAGCAGCTGCGCGAATTGCATATCCGGCTCAATTTGCCTGAAAAGGGCTGAACAGTATGACGGCCCGGCAATCCATGTTGAAATAACCGATAGCAACAGGTCGTCCGGCTCCCGACGTTCGGGCCAGCACACTGCGTACGCGAACGCGAGCAATTGCTCGGCGGCCAGCCCGAACCCCGCGTCGCTGTTCGCATCGCACTGCGTGAGACCGCTTGATTCGGTCCCGAAATCGGCGTTCAATTTTTCGAACTGTTCCAAAAGACGGCGGCCGTCTCGGCCCTTCCCAGTTGCCCTGACAGGTCGTCGCGCCGGTTGTTTCAGCCGGTCGCACCAGGTGCCTACGCTCGCACCGCTCGGGGAGGAAGCCATGGACGACATCGCGCGTCGCGCCTTCATGAGGGGCGCGGGGATCGGGGCACTCGCCTTTACGGTCGGCGGGGCCGAGGTTTTGCTCACGGCCGCCCAAGCACGGGAACAGGGCGTACCCCTGCGCATGCTCACCTCAGACGAGGCGCGGACGCTCGAAGCCGTGGGCGAAACGCTCGCGCTCGGCGCACGTCAAGCCGGGATCGCGCATTTCGTCGATCAGCAGCTTGCCCTACCCCCGGGTTACGCGCTGCTGACCCTTCGCATTAGCGAAGTCCGCCCACCCTATGTCGACTTCTACCGCGCAGCCTTGGGCGGGATCGATCGTGCGAGCCAGACGCTGCTTGGCCGAAAGTATGCCGATTTCACCGCCGCCGAGCAGCGCGACTTCATCACCCGTCTGCGCCAGAACAAGATCGAGAGCTGGCAGGGCCCGTCGCAGTCGTTCGTCTATGGCACATTGCGCAACGACGCGATCGATGTGGCTTACGGCACCGTTGAGGGCTTTGCGCGGCTCGGCGTGCCTTACATGCCCCATATCCTTCCTGAGCGGAGCTGGTGACATGGCAACCCTCGAGAAGGCTGACGCAGTAATTGTCGGCGCGGGCGCGGCCGGAGCCGTATTCGCCGCGGTGCTTACGCGCGCAGGCAAGAATGTGGTGGTGCTCGAACAGGGCCCGGACTGGCAGCTTTCCGACCTCATCAGTTCCGACATCTGGGCTCGCCGCCTGCGGGGCAGCGGCCCGGCCATCCTCTACGAGGGCCGCCATCCGGTAGGTCGCACCGCCGATCACGGCTGGGGCACGGGCGGAGCGGCGCTGCATTATTCCGCCAATTTCCCCCGTCTGCTCCCGTCTGACTTCAACATGAAGAGCGAGCATGGCCGTGGGCTCGATTGGCCGATCTCCTATGCCGACGTGGCGCCCTATTACGATCGCGTCGCCCGCGAGATCGGCGTTTCCGGCGACGCCAAGGCCGAGGAGCGCTGGCGCCCGCCGGGCGCGCCTTACCCGATGCCGCCGCTGAAGACATTTCGCCATGGCGAAGTCTGGGTGCCGGGCTTCGCGTCGGTCGGCATCACGGTTGCTCCGGGTGCGGTCGGCGTCAACAGCACCGAATACCAGGGGCGAGCCGCCTGCATCCACGACGGCTGGTGCGGTGCGGGTTGTCCGACCGGCGCACTTGCCAATCCGCAAGCCACCTATCTGGGCGAGGCCCGCGCCAAGGGTGCCGAAGTGCGCTCCATGTGCTATGTAACGCGAATCTTCACCAACGCCCAGGGCACGCGTGTGACCGGCGTCGAATATTTCGACGGCAAAAAGGAGCGTCACGTGCAAGAAGCGAGCCTGGTGGTGCTCGCCGCCTTCGCCTCGCAGAATCCACGTCTGCTGTTCAACTCCGCGACGGACAAGCATCCGAACGGCCTCGCCAATGCGAGCGGCCTTCTCGGGAAGTACGTGATGGCGCATGCGGGTGCGGGCGTGTCGGCCATCTTCGATGAGGATCTGCAGAACTACCTGGGCTCGTTCGGTTACCAATTCGTGTCCTATGACCGCCACCCCAAGACCAGTCGCAAGACTGCGTTCGGAAGCACCTTCTGGAACACCGGCGCGGCGCAAAAACCGACCGACGTGCGTGGCATCGCCAACGTGCGTCCCGATCTGTTCGGGAAGGAGCTCGATGAATTCCTGAAAGGCAAAGCACGCGGGCTGGCCCGGATCACGGCGATCTGCGAGGCATTGCCGAAAATCGAGAACCGGATCGAACTCGCATCCGAAAAGGACGAATTCGGTTTCCCGCTCGTGCGCATCAACCACAGCTTCGACCAGGACGCGGTTGGGCTTTGGAGTGCGGCGCTCGACGAGGGCGTGGAGATCGCCAAAGGCGCAGGGGCAAAGGAAATCTGGCCGGGGCGCGGGGGGATCGCGCCCCAGCACCTGCTCGGTGGCACGATCATGGGCACGAGCGCGGGCAACTCGGTGGTCAACAGCTATGGCCAGACTCATGAACTTGTGAATCTCTACGTAGCCGGGTGTGGAATTTTCCCGACCGAAAGCTCGGCCAATCCCACGTTCACCCTCAACGCGCTGTCGCTGCGCGGCGCCGAACAACTCGCAACGAACTGGAACAGCATCGCCAGCTGATTCGGGGTGAGCACCCTCCGGACGGCGTTGACGGACGTGAAAACGAGGCCCACGATTACCTTGGAATAATTCAGAACAAGCCGGACGAAACGACCGGCGAAGCGCCCTGGGAGCGCTCATAGGGAGGACTGCATGGATCAGATAGAACGACGCGCCTTTATGAAGGGCACGGGAAGCGGCGTGCTCGCCTTCACAGTCGGTGGCGTGGAAGTCCTGCTCACGCCGGGCGCGGCGCGGGCCCAGGGCATTCCTTTTCGGACGTTGACCGCGGGGCAGGCGGGGACGCTCGAGGCGCTGGGTGAGACCCTCGTTCCGGGCGCACGCCAGGCCGGCATTTCCCATTTCGTCGATCAGCAGATCTCAATTCCGGCGGAGGAGGCGCTGCTTGAGGCGCGCATTCTCAATGTGCGTCCGCCTTACGCGAATTTTTACCGTGCCGCGCTGGGCGCGGTCGACCGCGCCAGTTCGGCGCTCAACGGTGGTCGAGCTTTCGCCCAGCTCAGCGAGAGCGAGCAGCGCGGCTTGGTCGACAGCATGCGCCAGAACAAGGTCGACGGATGGCAAGGCCCGCCCGGCTCATTCGTCTATCTACTGTTGCGCAGCGATGCCGTCGACGTCGTCTACGGCACCATGGAGGGCTATGCCGGCCTCGGCATTCCGTACATGCCCCACATAGCGCCGACCAAGAGGTGGTGACATGGCGAATGAAAAGGTAGACGTCGTCATCGTCGGCGCCGGCGCCTCTGGCTCGACTTACGCGGCCGTGCTGGCCAAGGCCGGCAAGAAGGTCGTGGTGCTGGAGCAGGGACCGGACTGGCAGCTCTCCGATCTCATCAGCTCCGATTTCTGGGGACGCCGGGTGAAGCCAGCGGGAGCGCCATTCCTGCTCGAAGGCAAGCATCCGATTTCCTACGGTTATCAGGGCGGCTGGGGTGTCGGTGGCGCCGCGCTGCACTATTTCGCCAATTTCCCGCGGCTGTTGCCCAACGACTTCCGGATCAAGAGCGAGCACGACCGCGCGCACGACTGGCCGATTTCCTATCAGGATGTCGCGCCCTATTACGACAAGGTGGCGCGCGACGTCGGTGTTTCGGGCGACGCCAAGGCGGAGGAAATCTGGCGGCCGGCGGGGGATGCCTATCCGATGCCGCCAATGAAGACCTTTCGCAACGGCGAGATCTGGCTCAAGGGCTTCGAGGCTGCCGGAATTCGCATGGTGCCGGCCGCCGTCGGCATGAACTCGACCGAATACAAGGGGCGCCCGGCCTGCATCTATGATGGCTGGTGCCACGTCGGTTGCCCGATCGGCGCGCTCGCCAATCCGCTGGTCACCTACCTCGCCGATGCCAGAAAAGCCGGTGCTGAGGTGCGTCCCTGGAGCAATGTCACGCGCGTTCTAACTAACCCGCAGGGGACCAAGGTTACCGGCGTCGAGTATTACGATCAGAAGAAGGAACGCCAGGTGCAAGAGGCGAGCGTGGTGGTGCTCGCTGCCTGGGCCGCGCAGAATCCACGCCTGCTGCTCAATTCATCCACCGACAAGCATCCCAAGGGGCTCGCCAATGCCAACGGCCTCGTCGGGAAATACATGATGACGCATTTCAGCTCAGGCACCTTGGCCATCTTCGACGAGAATGTCGAGAACCACATGGGCACGACGGGCGCCCAGTACATGTCCTACGAACGCTACGGCAAGACTGCTCACAAAGGAGCCTTCGGCAGCTCCTTCATCGTGGCCGGCACGGCGCTAAAAACCAGTGACCTCGGCGGGTTCGCCAATGCCCGGCTTGACCTGTTCGGTCCCGAGCTGGCTGCTTTCATGAAACGAGCGGCGCGCGGTTTCAGCCGCATCGGGGCGTTCGGCGAAGAAATGCCGAATATCGAAAACCGTATCGAGCTCGCCGGCGACAAGGACGAGTTCGGGATGCCACTCGGGCGGATCATTCACAGCTACGACGACGACGTGCCTAAGCTGTGGGAAGCCAACTTTGCCGAAGGGCTGGCGGTCGCCAAAGCGGCCGGTGCGAAGGAGATGTGGTCCGGACGCGGCAATATTCCGACCATCCATCTGATGGGCGGCACGATCATGGGAACGGGGGCGGAGAACTCGGTGGTCAACAGCTACGGGCAAACCCACGAGATCGCGAACCTGTATATGGCAGGCCCCGGCATCTTCGCCACTTCGGGCGCGTCGAACCCGACCTACACGATCTTCGCCCTGTCGCTGCGCGGTGCGGAGCAACTGGCGACGAAGTGGAGCTCGGTGGCGGGGTGAAGCGATTAGGCCTTCTCCTCCCGTGGCGAGGGGAAGGCCTCACTGTGGCTCGATGCCAGCGGCCCGCACGATATCGGCGATCTGCTTGACCTGTACGGCAATGAACGGCTTGAACTCAGCCGGCGCGCTACCGAGCGGAATGACGCCGATGCCCGTGAGCCGTTCGCGGACGGTTGCGGTCGCGACGGCTTTTTGCACCTCCTCGTGCAGCCGGGCGAGCACCGCATCGGGGGTCTTCGCGGGTGCTAACATGCCGGTCCAGCTCGCGAGCCCCTCCATTCCGGGTACGCCGGCCTCCGCCAAGGTTGGTACGTCGGGGAGCCGCGCAAAACGCTTGGCGCCGGTGTAGGCCAGCGCGCGTACTTTCTCCCCCCCGATGAAGGGAAGCGACGACGGCGGCGTCATGAACATGACCTGGACGTCGCCCGCGATCAGCCCGGTGATGGCGGGCGCCGCCCCGCGGTAGGGGACGTGGACCATCTGCGTCCGCGTGAGTGATTTGAACAGTTCGGCGGCGAGGTGGAGCCCGTTGCCGACGCCGGGCGAGCCGAACGAGATCTTGCTGTCGGCGCGGCGCGTCAGCGCGATCAGCTCCTGCACCGTGCGCACCGGCAGGCGGGGATTGACTCCCAGAATATAGGCTTCGGTGACCGCGAGATTGCTCACGGGCTCGAAGTCGCGAACTACATCGAACGGCAGCTTTTTGTGGAAGCTCGGATTGACCACGAACGAGCTCGACGTCACCAGGAGCGTGTAGCCGTCAGGCGGCGATTCCGCCACCGTCTGCGCGCCGAGAACGCCGTCCGCGCCGGGCCGGTTCTCGACCACGAAGGCCTGTCCGGTCTGAGCGGCAAGCTGCTGGCTAATGATGCGGCCGACCACATCGGGCGTGCCGCCGGCGGCAAAGGGCACGATCACCCGCACCGGCTTACCGGGATATTGCGCCGACGCGGGCGCGACCGCGCACAAGATTCCCAGCGCAGCGGTCAAGGCGACGACGTGTCGCCCCTGCAACCGCCGGCGCATACGCGTCCCTCGCTCCATGTGGGTACGCGGGTCAACCCGCCTTAAGGCGCGGCAGCAGCTTCAGCGCGTTCTCGCGCTCGATGGCGCGGAGGTCATCGCCACCGAATCCCCAGGCGGCGATGCCCTGGTTGACCTCGGCGCCGTCGCGGAACGGAAAATCCGTCCCGTACATGACCTGCGAGATCGGCACCATCTTGAGCAACGCCGCGATCTGGCCCGGAGTGTTGCCCTGCGCCAGTTCGTAATGAAACTTTCTGAATTCGGGGAGCGGACCATTAGGCAGGTTCGCCAGCTTGCGCTCCTCGGCGAGTCGCACGAAACGGCCGCTGAGGAACGGAAGCGTGCCGCCGCTATGGGAGAAGATCCAGCGAATGTCCGGAAACTTCATGGCGGTGCCGCTGAAGACCAGGTGCGCGATTGTGCGGGTGGAATCGGTGGCGTATTCGATCGAACCCGGCGGGATGCCGGGTACGAGGCCGCGGCAGCAATCGGGCGTGGTCGGATGGACGTAAATCACCGCCTTGCGCCGGTTGAGTTCCTCATAGACCGGCGCGAAGGAGGGATCGCCGAGATACTTGTCCTGGTAACTGGTCAGCAGTCCGATGCCATCGGCCTTGAGGGTATCGAAGGCGTATTCGATCTCCCTCAGGCTCCCGTCCACGTCCGGCGGCGCGATTACGGCAAAGAGACCGAAGCGGCCGGGATGGTCCTTCCCCATCTTGGCGCCGTACTCGTTGAGTTGCCGCGCAAGGTTGCGAGATTCCTCGACATTGTTTCCATACCAGATCCCGGGTTGAGCGATCGACAGGATCGAGGTCGCGATCCCGCTCTTGTCCATGTCCTCGAGCGACAGTGCCGGCGACCATTTCGGCGGCGGAGCGCCCGCGCGGCGTCCGGGCGCCATCATGGAGTCGATATGGAACTGAGGGATGAAATGGTGATGCACGTCGATCCGCGGCCGGGCAGGGGCCGGATGCGCGGCCGCTGGCGTCGTGATCCCGCCGATGGCAGGCAGCAGCGTGCCCAAGCCCAGCGCAGCCGCACTGCCGGCCAAGAACGTTCGCCGCGCCGGGCTCGCGGGCAAGCGCGACGGCTCGCAACACAAACAGCTGCGGAAAAACTTGCGTCGGGTGGAATTGGCGCTCATCCCTTCCTCGCATTCATTGTTGTGTATGGCTCCGCCAGGACAGGCGGGCACCAGGACCATAACCGCTGTGCGAGGCTTGTTCCAGGCTGGGTCCGGCTTGGTACCGCGCTCACGCGGCCGTGGCGAAACGTCGTCCACGTGCGAAGAATGCGCGCATGACGTCGCCCTCTCAGACGAGCCCGTATGAGCGTCGGATACGAGAATCCTCTTGACTCCGGGGACCCGAGCCTTATTTGGGGACGAGCCGCTGTGATCTGTCCGTGCGCGGGCTGGTCGGGCGGCATTCGCTTGCCTGACGCCGCTTGCCGGTACTCGGGATGGATCACTCGGTTGGGGAGGACGGCAATGCGCCAGAACGCCCTCTTACGATCGCGGAAGGGCTTGGAAACTCCAGCCACCGCCCGAAAGAATGTCGCTCACGTTGCAGTGGTCAAGGCGGCGCCTGCCGATGATCGCGACGACCATTTCGCCATTCGCGACGGCGTCCGTTGCGCCGGCGTTCATCTCATCATCGATCTGCATGGGGCCGAAGGTCTCAACGACATCGATTTGATCGAAACAACGCTGCGCCGCTGCGTGGACGCCGCACAGGCGACCCTCCTGCATATTCACGTGCACCATTTCCAGCCGAATGGCGTGTCCGGGGTGGCGGTGTTGGCCGAGAGTCATATCTCGATCCACACTTGGCCTGACGCGGGCTATGCGGCCCTTGACGTGTTCATGTGCGGCAAAGCCGCTCCGGACGCCTGCATCCCCGTGTTGCGGGAGGCATTCAAGGCGAAGCGCGTCGACGTCAACGAAATTCTGCGCGGGCGAGTCCCCTAAGCAGAGGACAGACGACAGATCCCGGACGACGGGAGACCTCGTCACCGTCGTTTGTCATTTGATGTCGATCATGGCCGAAAAACGCCAGATTCCCGAGACGCTGTTCGACGACCTCGGCTTCCGCATGACCTATGAGGCCAAGCGGGTGATCTATGAGGCGCAGACCGAGCATCAGCATCTCGTCCTGTTCGAGCATCCCTTTTTCGGCAAGATCCTGATGCTCGATGGCGCGATCCAGGTCACGACTGCAGATGAGTTTGTCTACCACGAGATGATGACCCATGTGCCGATCCTTGCCCACGGCAATGCCAGGGAAGTGCTGATCGTCGGCGGCGGCGACTGCGGCATCGCGGAAGAGGTGCTCAAGCACAAGTCGGTCAAGCGCCTCACTCAGGTTGAGATCGACGTGTCCGTAGTCGAATTCTCCAAAGAGCATTTCCCGGAATTCACTAAACCGGTATTCGCCGACAAACGATTCGATCTGGTCATTGCTGATGGCATGAGATATGTCGCGAAGACCGATCGGCGTTTTGATGTCATCATCGTCGACTCCACCGATCCTCATGGACCCGGCAAGGTGCTGTTTAGCCAGAAATTCTATGCCGCATGCAGACGCTGCATGACTGCGGGCGCGGTTATGGTCACGCAGAATGGCGTGCCGATGTTTCAATCCGATGAGCTTACGTCCGCCATCGTCAAGTTTCGCAAGCTGTTCGCGGACGGCTATTGCTATATCGCGGCGATCCCGACCTATGTCGGCGGCCATATGGCGATGGGTTGGGCCACGGATGATGCCCAGATGCGCCAGCTCTCGGGCAAGACCATCGCCGAGCGCTACCGTAAGGCCGGCCGTTTCCAAACCAAATATTGGACCCCGGAGGTGCACGTGGCAGCGTTCGCGCTGCCACGTTTCATTGCGGAGAACGTTGCGAAAGAAAGTCGGCGCCGGATGCGCGTGCCTCGCCGCGCGGGTGCGTGAGGTCTAGGCCGCGGCCGACTCGTTCGCGACGTCGAAGTTCAGCTCGATCAGCACGTTGTTCGGATCATTTACGAAGATCTGGCGGCGCGAGCTGTTCGGCACCTCATTGACGCGAAACGACACGCCTTTTTGCGCGAGGTGCCGCTTCATTGGCTCAAAGCCACGACTGCCAAAGGCGATGTGATCGATGACGCCTGAATCCGGGCGCTGCGGCTGGTCGGTGGGCGAGATATCGTTGAGATGCAGCACCGGACGGCCTTCGCTGTAAAGCCACGCGCCTGGGAAATCGAACGGCGGACGTGGCCCGTTCGTGAGACCTAAGATCTCCTCATAGAAGCGAACGGTGTCGCCGAGGTTACGGGTGGAGACATTGTAGTGGTCGAGCACACCGACGCTCATGCTCATGTCGCTTCTCCTTTTGGTTTCTCCTTGGGCCAAGTTTGCGCCGCGGAGCCTGGCGTGACAAGCCGCTCGTGCCGGGCCGCGCCGGTCGCGCTTTGGGCAAGATTGCGAGCGATGGAAGAACCCGTCATCATGCGGTCTCAAGGCAACTCTGGGTGATTCCATGCCGTTAGACCGTTGCTGTCGGCTGCCCGCACTGAAGCTCGCCGTTGCGCTCGGCGCGCTTGCCGGCGCGGGGGTGCCGGTCTCCGGGACCGTTGCAAGAGCCGATTGGGCCCAGACAGCGCCCTGGTGCGCGAATATGGGTGGACGCGATGGTGGCTGGGACTGCGGCTACTACACGTTCGATCAATGCATGGCGACGGCCAGGGGACTGGGGGGAAGCTGCGCGCCCAATCCGCGCGCTTTGGCCGCACGGAAGCCGCTGCCGCGCCGCGCCCGGAGATAGTCAGGGCCCCCACGTCACGAGCGTCACTCCGGCAGCCGGATCGAGCATCTTCGTCTCACCAGGACGCAGCCCGTGGCCCGCCAGGACGTCTTCCGGCGTACGACTGGGCGAAAGGTCGCGAAAGACCGGGTGGCCGCCGGGAATCCGCGCCTGCGCGACGCGGGTGAGGTGGAAGGCATCGTAGCCGATGTCCCAAAACAGCGTATAGACGTCGGCGCCGCCGATGACGGCGAGGGTGCCGGCAGGCGAGCCGAACCCGCCCCAGGCTTCGGCGAGCGATGCGCCCACGGGGTTCCACAGTAGCGTGTTGGAGTAAGCCGGCGCGGGTGCCAGTCGGGCCACACGGCTGGTCACGATCAGTCGACGGCGCCGCGCCGCGTTCGGCCCTCCCTCGTGTGAACGGCGCCCATGTACGACCACTGCTGCGCGGTCCAGGCCGGCGTGGAAGAACTCCTGATCCGCTTCGATCTTGAGCGCATCCGGCATGTGACCGCCGGCGTCGGCGATCATGCCATCGGCGGAAATGATGGCGAAAGCCTCGATACGGCTTGGGGCCGACATGCCGGGGCGGCGAACGCTCAGAATACGGCGAGGTATTTCAGCAGCGAAATAACGCCGATGATGATCACGATGACGCGCACGATCTGTCTGGCGCGGCCATCGATCGGCAGCATGTTGACGAGGTAAAGCACCAAGATGATGACCAGGAAGGTGATGAGCACGCCAATGATGACGTCCATGCGTCTGCCCCTTTCAGCGTGGAATCTTTGGCCTGAGATCGGCCGGCAGTAGCGATATCCTATCGGGTTTCAGCGGCGCTGACATGGGGGTAGGACAATGGTGCGATTCGATGGGACGGTTGGCACCGAGACCAGGCGGACAGAGCCAATGATCGTCCCTAATCTGCTTCGCTCGATGGTCCCCTTCCTCCTTGATACTCGATGACCTGCCGTTCAGCTTGCGCGGCCGCGCCGTGTGGAGCGGCAGGGCGCCCATGCGCGCAGCGACCTCCGACGGTACGCCGTAATCGCGGAGCACGTAGCCCATGTCGCGTAGCCCGCAGGCCTCGCGTTGCACTGCGAAATGCCAGAGCGCAGAACTTGCCTCGGCAACCAGCGAAGCACGGAATTGCCGCTGTTCGGCGGATGGCGCTTCGCGTCCTTGGCTGGCGTCGAACTGGGCCAGCGCAGCAAGCTTTGCTTCGAGCGCCCGCCCGAGTCGGCCAAGCGCCGACGCCTTCTCCTGGGCGAATTCGTTCTCGAGCAAATCTGCGAATGTGGGGCTGGTATTGCGGTGGAGCATCGGTCGATCCGCGCGCGTGGTGGAGTATCATTCACCGCCGACCATCCATCTGTCGAGCACAAATCCCGACGCGGAGGGTCGCTTGAAGGCGCCCCGCGTATCGGCTCATATGGTCGCGGCTGCGGCAGCAGTGGCTGGCAGCCACGACGGGAGGAACGATAATGACAAGGGCGAACTTGATCGCGGCGTTGTGCACCCTCGCCATGGCCGCCGCCGCCGGCAGCGATGCCTGGTCGCAGGAAACGTTGAAAGTTGCGATTCCGCAGCGCGGCGCTTGGGACGCCGGCGTCGCCGAACTCGGCCAGCGCGGCGGCATCTTCAAGAAGCACGGGCTCAATCTTGAAATCCTCTACGTCCAAGCCGGCCCGGAATCGATCCAGGCAGTGATCGGCGGCAGCATGGATATCGCGACCGCCGCCGGCGTGTCCGCCGCCGTGGGTACCTTCGCCAAGGGCGCACCAATCCGCATCATCGGCAGCGAGATGATCGGTGCCCCCGATCTCTATTGGTATGTGCCCGCCAATTCGCCGATCCAGAAGATCGAGGATTTCAACGGCAAGACGGTCGCTTATTCCCTGACCGGTTCGTCGAGCCATGCCGCGCTGCTAGCGCTCATTGCGCAATACAAGCTCACCGCCAAGCCGACATCGACCGGCAATATCGCGTCGACGATCACGCAAACCATGACGGGGCAAGTCGATGTCGGCTTCGGTGCTGCGCCGTTCGGTCTCGACCTCGCGGAGGACGGCAAAATCCGGATCATTGCCACGGGTAACGACGTGGCGTCGCTGCGCACCCGGACCGTGCGCGTCAACCTGACCAACGTGACTACGCTGCAGAGCCGCCACGATGCCATCGCTCGCTTCAATCGCGCCTATCAGGAGACGGTCGCGTGGATGTATTCCGAACCGGCCGCGCTCAAGATATACGCCGAATATTCCAACCTGCCGGAGAAGATTGTCTTGCGGGTGCGCGGTCTCATCCCGAAGGAGAGTCTGGCGACCGACCGTATCGAGGGCATCGATCAGATCATGTCCGACGCGGTGGCCGCGAAGTTCATTCCGGCGCCGCTGACGTCCGAGCAGGTGAAGGAACTGGTGCAGATTCCGAAATGAGGGGGCCATCAGATCGCGGAGCGAAGCCGCTGCGGTTGCCAGTTGGGAGACGGACAAGCGCTTTCGCGCTTCTCAGCTCGTCCGACGAGACTTCACGAGCCGATTAGGATACCGATCTCGGAAGTGCGAGTTGAAAGATCTGCCGTACGATTCAGCCGCGAGGAAAGCGACAGAGCCGCGCGGGCACGCCCTCATAGGCATAGGTCTTGCCGCCCACGAAGGTAACAAAAAGCGTTTCATCGTTGGCTCATACCAGATGCGCAAGATGGCGGAAGAACCAGTGGCAACCATGTGCCGTCAACCCGCAGCTCAGCTTTGAGTTTCGACCCTTGAGTGCAAGCACGGCACGGGTCGCGCTCAAAAAAAGCGCGGCGCTGGAGCGCCACGCTCGGCCGTGAACCGCGCACCGTTCAGCTCAGTACTTTGTACTTCTTGAACCACGCGATCATCTCTTTCCATGCTTCGTCGGCGGCCTCCTTGCGGTAGCTCGCGCGATAATCGGCATGGAAGCCGTGCGGCGCGCCCGGATAGACCTTGATCTCGAAAGTCTTTCCCGCGCCCTGCAGCGCGCCCTTCATCGCATCCACTTGGGTCAGGGGGATGCCTTGATCAGCCTCGCCATAGAGACCGAGCACCGGCGCCTGCATTTGGGGTGCAAGCGCGGTCGGGCTCTTGGGCCAGATTGATGCTTGCGTGTCGGGATCGACCAGCGAGCCGTAGAATGCGACGCCGGCCTTGAGGTCCTTGTTGTGGGCGGCATATTCCCAAACCGTGCGTCCGCCGCGGCAGAAGCCCATGATGCCGAGCCGGTTGGTATCACCGCCCTGCGACTTGGACCACGCCGCCGTGGCGTCGAGGTCGGACAGAAGCTCGGCATCCGGCTTGCTGTTGACGATGGGCATGAGCTTCGGCATCTCGGTGATCTTGGTGAGATCCTCGCCCTTGCGGAAATAGTAGTCGGGCGCGACCGCCAAAGCGCCGAGCTTGGCGAGGCGGCGCGTGACGTCCTTGATGTATTCGTGCAGCCCGAAGATCTCCATGGCGACCAGGATCACCGGCGGGTTCCGCACG
>Ga0208989_10000151_pt1 | contig 16814 bp, 17 predicted proteins | sample MedBloCAOM3_M1_FD_187852 | JGI IMG/M metagenome (GOLD analysis project Ga0208989, IMG submission 187852) | Forest soil microbial communities from El Dorado National Forest, California, USA - Mediterranean Blodgett CA OM3_M1 (SPAdes) (version 2) | ecosystem: Environmental > Terrestrial > Soil >...
AGGGCATCGGCTGCCGCGTGGAACGAGCCATGATCAATTGCGCGACTAACGCCGCCCGCTTGCTCACCTTGAGCTTGTGGAAAAAGCGCCATGGGAGATCTCCTCTTGGGATCAAGGCGGAACGCGTGTTCCAGAATGGCTCAGTCACCAGTGATTGGTGCCAGCAATGTGGTCGTCGAAAACACCGACTTGACAGCGGCGCGCGCCTACGGCGCGTGCGGTTTCATGCCAATTGCGCACGGCACGGCATGGGCCCTGTCAAAGGCGCGCCTCGCGGGCAGGTGCACCCATTGCGCCCGCACAGATCGTCAATCGGTAGATGCACCGTCTCTGCGACCGCGGCAGCTTTCGTGGTCTTCTTGATCTCGGTTGTGCGTGCGTCGGGGCGATGTCAGGGAACGACGAGTCCGCCGAACTTGTACGCAACGCCGACCAGCGCCGTGTGGGTGTGAAGCTTGGTTTCCGCGGCGACGGCATCACAGCCCATTCCGCAGGTGCCGAGACCCGAAAACAACGTGTACCCGAACGTGCCGTAGTCGCTGTACCGATATTCGATGCGGGCCAGCCAATTGGACCAGAGCATGGCCTCGATGCCGCCGCCTGCTGTCCAGCCTATCCTGGTGATCGACGCCGTACTGACCGTTCCGACATTCGAGCCAAGCCCAGCCGGCCCCCGGCACCAGCCGATCGGAGCCGCGCTACCGCAAAATGCACTCGCCTCCATATGGATCCAGGAAGCGCCTCCGGTCGCATACAGCAACATGTTCGACTTGATCAGAAACCCGGCGCGCGCGCGGACGCTGGCGTCCCATGTTTCCTTGATCGTAGCAGTATCGTTGCCGGGGCTTCCCAGCGTCGCAAGGTTCTCCGCGCCCGGAATGCCTCTCAAGCTGCTGTTGCCCTGGCCATACGCGACGTCACCTTCGGCGCCGAGGACCCAATTCCCGACTTGCCAATTGTAGCCGAGATATACGCTGGGCCGGAACGTTGCCGAGCTGAGCCCGGAAGGATTGTCGTTCAAGAAGCGAGGGCCATTTTGCGTAACAAAGTTCAATGGGCAGCCGACGCCGCCCGGCGCGCCCGGGCTGAGACAGTTTGTTGTCCACGTCGAATCGGAAAACCGTCCACCGAGTGCGACGCCCACGTAGAGGCCTGTCCAGGACTCCACTACCACAGGCGCCTTGACCTGCATGTCGGCCGCCATCGCCGATCCCGCGAGCGAAGCGATAAGCGCGACGCTACTGACAATGAGCTTATTCATGATGACCCCCAAATCACGCCCGGACGTTTTGTGCGGAGATCATAGCGGCCAAGCGCAAGATTTACTGTCGCGGTCAAGCAACACCAAGTGTCGGAATCAGCGCGATAATATTGAATTAGAACAATTTGAATCTAGTAAACTTACGTCATCACGACAGACACACAAGAACCGCAAAACCCGCCATAACTCAAGCCCGCCAAAAACATCGACCGAATGACTTCGGAGCAAAGGGACGGACATGCCGTTTATTGACCAAGACGATGTCGAAATGTCTTATCGCCGCGGCTATGAACGCGGCGCGGCGGAGACGTTTCGCGCAGTGGAGCGATATCTTGATCCGGCGACGCAGGAGATTGTCCGCGCGTGGATCGAAAACGACATTCACGGGTGGCGACGGAAGGGGGTGCTGGCCAATCCACCCGCCTGGCGTCTGGCCAACCTGAGCGTAGCAATGGGAGCATAGTCCGAAGCAATAACCGGGCGCGCGGTGGCCTGCTCCGACGGCAGGCGGCGCTGGTCGCGATCGAGCGCTATTTGACCAGACCGTATAATCTCACCACGACTTTCGTGCCTTTGAGGCCGCGGGAGTGGCGCACGATTTCCTTATGCGCATCGCTCTTCATGTATCGCTCGATGTCCTCTTCGGATTCCCATTCCGAATACGAGATGAACTCGCCGCCCTCCTTCGACCGCAGCAGCTTTTCGGAGATGCAGCCTTGTTGCCGGATCATGAGCGGAGCGCATTCCGTCTTCCACACCTCCTCGGCTTTCTCGTTCTCGGATGGATCGAGTTGGATGTGAATGAGCCGTATGATCGACATGGGGTAACCTCGTTACCTGGAAATTTGCGTCCCGCTACTTGGCCCGGAGCCCTTGAGGTCTGCACTGCCCCCCTTGAGCCTCCGGGATCCTTCCGCGAGACGCTGCTGCGTCCGAGTCATAACCGTATTGAGAGAACGAAGGTTCCTCGCGCCTCGGCAGGAACTGGCGGACGCGCCCTGGCGGTGACGAAAAACCTCGGCGGGCAACTGGCGAAGCGGGTGCGCACTGTCTACATCACCGATGCCTAAAACGTCATGACGGCGCAACCTCGTCGGGGAGTCCCATGTCTGCCTTGTCGCTCGTGCTGAACCTGTTGTGGATCATCTTCGGCGGCCTATGGATGGCTTTCGGCTGGGTGATCGCCGGGATCGTGATGGCGATCACCATCATCGGCTTGCCGTGGGCCCGCGCCGCGTTCAACATCACGTCCTACACATTGCTGCCGTTCGGCTACAAGGCGGTGTCCCGCTCCGATTATTCCGGGCGCGAAGACGTCGGCACGGGGCCTTTCGGCCTGCTCGGCAATATCATATGGCTGGTGCTTGCCGGATGGTGGCTGGCGCTCGGCCATGCCGTCACCGCCGTTCTTCTTGCCGTCACGATCATCGGCATCCCGTTCGCCTGGGCGCACCTGAAGCTTGCCGGGCTCGCGCTCTGGCCGATCGGCAAGATGATCGTACCGGCGGATGACGCCGCGCTGCCGTACGCACGCCGGTGGTGACCGGGGGCACCGACCAGCCCGTTGGCGTCTGAATGCGCTCGCGGCCGAGCTCTGCGCACTGCCGTCGGCCGTCCTATGTAGGATCGAACAGGCCAAGCTTCTCGACCCGCGCGTAGTCCCCGGCGATCAACCGTTCGCCAATGTCCCGGCGATAGCGGACGTTCGGGATCAGGACGCGGTCCGCCAGGCTGTTTGCGCGCTGCTGCGCGGAAGCGATGCTGTCGCCCACCCCGGTCACGACCATGGCCCACCCATAGATTCCACTCGTGACCAGTTCGCCGTTCTCGAGGCCGAGCTCGCAATAATGCAGGTTCGCGCGATCCGCAGACGTCAGCTCGCCGTCGAAAAGGACGGGCAGTCCCACTGGTTCCTCCACCTGTGGCCGCGGATAAGGAAACGGCGGTAGGGTGAGTACAATTCCGACGGAGAAACCCGGGCGCGTTGCAAAACCGCTTGTTGCTTTGCTGACCATGGCCGCGAACAAATCGCCCCACGCCGTCTCCTGCAATGGCGTGAGGATCGCGAATCCGGGGTAGCCGAACCGGCAGGTGAACTCGAGCGGCCAGATGCCGCGTTCGTTTACGATCGTATTCAGGTTGACGTAACCGCAATGGCCGTTCTCGCGCAGCAACTGCTCCATCCGGCCGAGCGTGCGCTCAAAGAAGCGTCGGGAGCGCTCATAAGTCACCACCGTCCCCATCTCCCCAGTCAGCTCACCGAGGTTTCCGGGGAAGAAGCGCTTGTGCTCCCAATCCAGGCAAGCCGGCAGCAAGAATTTGTCGCCGTCAAAATACGCTCCCACCCCCATCTCGACCCCTTCGATGAACTCCATCAATACGAAGCTCGCTTGCAGCGCATCGGGACGCGCGAGCTTGCCGAGCATCGCGCGTACGTCCCTGCCGTCGGCCAACCGCCCCACGTAGTTGTCGATGGAAGCATCCGGCCCATTGAACTTCAGGACGTAACGGGCAGGATTCTTCTGCAGGAAGTCGAGGGCCGCCGCTCGATCGGTAAATTCCCAGCTGCGAGCGATCGGCAGGCCGGCGGCGGCGAGCACCCGTTGGGCATAGGCGCGATCATTCTCCAGGCGATCGCCATAGGCGCTGCCGCCGATGACGTCGAAGCCCCCGCCCCGCAATTCGTCTTGCACCGCGCCGCGGTTCTTGGCGACATTCTCGAATAGAATAATCCCGTCCCGACCGGCAGCGCGGATCCAATCCAGTTCGTTGCGCCAGTCCGGCGTTCGCTCCACTAAACCTGCCAGCGTGCCGCTGCAGAGCGGATTGCCAATCGAAACTTTGACCTCATGCCCCTCCTCGATCAATCGAAGGTAAAGGGCACCGAGATCGCAATAATCGCCGATACCCAGGAAGCGCATCAGGCCGTCAACTTGCCATGAACCCGGGACCTACGCCGCCTCATTCTGGAGCATCGACAGGTCGAGTCTCTGCCGATAGCGCTCGAAGCAGCGCGCGCCATGCCATAGCCGGAGAACCGCGCCCTCACCGATCGCCCGCGCTCGATGCGGATCCTCGGCGACGAGGGGGCGCAGGACCTCCCGATTCCAGGTTTCGGAATGCCTGACGTCGAGCACTGCATGCAAGGCAAAGTAATGCCGTTTCTTCGCTGGAATTCCGAGGCGTCGCAGTGCGCGATCGACGTAACCCGCTCGCGTCGGTGCCGTCATCTCGATGACGCCCAGCGCCCCGACCGAGTGAAACGCGTAGCGGCGATTATGCGCCAAGGCCACCATCAAATTTCCCAGTGCCAATGCTTCGGGGATCACGGTTTCGGGGGTGGGCCGCACGTCAACATGGTGCGCCAAGCGCTCCAACATCGGCCCGTGCATTCCCTTGCTGGCGCCGCGTCCCATCTCGTCCCAAAAGTTACGCGCCATTTCCAGCTTTGCCTGTTCGGGCATCTTGACCTGGGTGAACGCCAATAGATCGTCGAAACCCGCCTCCCCCGCCACCTCCTGCTCGATGAACCACTTCATCTGTTCAAGGCTCGCCTGTGCCGCCAGCCATGGAAACAGCGGATCGCCCTGACCGGGGCCGGTCTCGCGCAAACGCTCGAACCACGCGATGAAGGGATCCACGTCGAAAGGGATATCCGCCACCAGCGGCGCGATCTCTTTGCGCACGGCCTCCACGAAGTCGCCCTCGGCCTCAGCCACGCGGCCGTCTTCGCGGACATGATCGCGCCAGGTCGGATCCGGCAGCGACGGCTCCAACCGGTGCCGGTTGTATCTCGTCAATTCGCGTTGGAAACGGGCAAAGCCCGGTCCATCGACATGCGCGGCAAGCGCAAGCCATTCCGGATCACGCAATTCCATAACGTTCACTCCTTCAAGCATGGACGGTCAGCGCGACAACCGCTATTCGGTCGGCACGGTCGTATGGCGCGCTGTCGAGTTCCTCTCCGAAGACATCCGGGTCGATCTCTTCGTAGGTGTATTTGCAGTTCAGTGCCTCCAATCGAGGACGCACCGCCGCAAGAAACCTATCGATGCCGTCGATGACCGGAGTGCCGGTGTAGAGAAAGAGGCGGCCGCCGGGATAGAGGCGATCGATGCTGTCTTCGACGATTCGAATGGACAGATCGAAGCCCAGCTCGCCGCCGCCGTGTCGATAGAGCCGCGCAGATCGGTCCACGAGGTAAGGCGGATTCGAGATAATGAGATCGCCGCCCTCGTTGATCTGATCGAAGACGTCGCTCAGGATAGTCCGAACATTGGCAATCCCGTTCAGCCGGGCATTGATCTGGCTGTACCGAAGCGCCTTGGGATTGATGTCCGACAAGATGATATCGGCATGCACGCCGGACCCCATGAGTCCAGCCGCGTGCAATCCGCCCGCTCCACTCCCGCATCCGATATCGATGATGGTGGACGACGCGGCAGCCTGGACGTCGGCCATGGAATGACGCAGCGCACGCGCAAAGCGGTAGGTGTCGGGCCCAAAGAAAACGGTGTCGGACGCTTCGGTCGGAAATGCGGAATGCACGAACAGTTGTTCGCCCAGGCTCGAAAATCGCACTTTGGCGCGAAGGAGGTCCCCCTCGACCTCAAGCTCTCCCGCCTGTTCGAGCAGCGCAACGATGCTCGGCGGCAGCTCGATGCGTTCAAACGGACGACTCCATCCGAACACGCGTTCGAGCGGTGTTGCCCGGGAGGTAGGCCGGTTATTCACGCGATGATGGCTGGCTGGAGTGCTGGTTGTGAACCGATAATCGTGACCCTGGAGTTCTTTCCCTAGTGCCAACAGCGCCTGATCTTTCGCATCCATAACCCGGGTCCGTTGCCCCCCATTTTGGGCCGCTTGTCCACCGCTTGGGCCGTGTCCGATACAATGCTGCCCAAGGGCAAGAGTTCCGTGCGGGCATCCGCGCGAACTCTCGGCCCCAATTCTTAGGTCATCGCCCTGCGCGCATAGAAACGGGACGACGCATCGGCGGCACTCACTGCCGCCGCCCTCGGGCCGCCGCTCGCGTTCGTCGAGGGATGCAATGCCGAGCTCCTTGCGGTGTGCAACTCAACGCTCGAATGCAGCGTTTAGTCCCGCCGCCGACCGGCCCCTCACTTGCCATCGATTGTTCTGCAGAGGCACTCACGAGCCGCTATTATGGCCGCAGGGCGGCTGCCGCACGCACCGGCCGCGGGCGAGGAACAGTCCTTGCCTGCGTTGGCGAACGCGGATGGCCAGCGGAGGACGGATGGATGGCTCCAGTCGAGACTGCCGAAGTGAATGCCGATCGATTTGCGCGCGTCCTAGGGTTGGCTGCTGTTGATCTGTGGAGCGAGCTTCCACGCGAGCTTCAGCAGACCCTGTTCGAGCGAGCTGTCTTGCTGGGCCACCAGACCGAGCGGGATGAAAGCCTGCGCGAGCAACTGGCGCAATTTCTCCACCATCATCACGAACGCACGGCGGCGCGCTGAGGCACAACTCCGCTGACCCAACGGGCGCGCCGGAGCGGCCGCCTCGCAGCGATCTCAGCCACGATGCCGGCTTGTCCGGCGACTGAAGACGAGCATCCTCGCGGGCAGCGGGGCCAGGGACTTGGCGCTTGGGTCACGCCGCGAACACGGTTATGCGACGTCACGCCCGGAACCGCATCAAACATTCGTCGTTAGCCCATTACGGCACGGATAACGAAGCGGCGATCCCCATGCCGAAGAAAATCAAGGGCAAGAGGCAGTCGAGCACGCTGAGCGGCGTAGCGGCTACGTTGTTTCCATTTCGCGACAAAGTCGCGCCGCTGGACACGCCGGAGTACCGACGAAAGGCCGGGGAACTGATCGCGCGAGCGGCGCGATCGCGCAAGCGTCTGAGCAGCCGCAAAGACATCAAATCTGTGTAAGCGGCATTGCGCCGCGCGCACGCAACAGCGCGCACGCGACTGGCGTTTGGAACCTAGTTCTGGGTGTCACGTTCCTTTGGCGGATGAATCGATCATCCCTCAATAGAGGAGACTCCCATGGAAAGGCTCGCCTACACCTCCATCCTGTTCGCGCTTCTGACGAGCGCGGCAAGCGTGCAAGCGCAGGCGCCACAGCGTCAAGGCGCCGGGCCGGCTGCCCGCATCATGGCGAGCATTCCGGCCAGCAGCATGACCGTCACGCACTTGTACAAGCAGAATGTCTATGATCCGGGAGACAACAAGATCGGGGAGATCATGGACGTTCTGGTGGACCGCGAAGGCAAGATCACCGCGCTGATCGTCGGGGTCGGCGGCTTCCTCGGCATGGGCGAGAAGGATGTCGCCGTCCCGTTCAACGCTGTCCAGGTCACCAGCAAGGACAATAACAAGTGGTATCTGGTGATGAACTCCACGAAGGACGCGTTGAAGAGCGCGAAGGGGTTCAAATACGACCGCGACGCCATGACCTGGATGCCGGAGGACGCCCCTGCGACCACCGGCACTCCCGCAGCGCCGCGCCAGAACAGGTAGGGATCTCAATTTGCTTCTTTAGCGACGGAGGCCGCCGGCAACGGCGGCCTCCGTGTGGATTGTTGAGCGTTACCGTGCATCCCCCGTGCGGCTGTCCACAACGCGTCAGTACAGGTGCGGCGAAGCTATGTGGAACGAAAGCAGTTAGCCGGCGTTCGCTTTCCATGCCCGGCGCGTATCGACAACAGGATGATGGATTGGCTGCCGCGCTTGGCATCCACCTGTGCGTCTATTGTGCCGTGGCCGCGTGCTTCGCCTTAGGTTTGTATGCTCTGCTTCAGCCTTCACGCCTTCTCAATCCCGGTCTGGCCGCTTACAAGCCTCCTCCCGGAACGATCATCGCATATGTGCAGCAGCCTCCACGTCTGAATGACGTCGCGGCGCAGGCGGTGCCCATGGCCCCCGCGGTCCTGACCCGGCCCGAGTTGGAAACGACCGGTAGATCGACACATCAAGCGGTGCCAGAGCCATCGAGTCGAGCGATGCCGGAACCACGAATAGCCGAACCATCGGTGCGGCAGCCGAAGGCGAAACCGCGCCGCGAAGCCCGAAGCGAAAGTCCGACGCCACAGCCGGCAGCGTGTCTTTCGGGATATGACAGCTCGGGGGCGCAGACTAGGTCCTGCTGACCTGCTCAGTCTCGCGCTACTACTTCAACCTTTCGAGCAGTACCGTAATCGTACAGATGAGGCCGGCCGCCTCGAAATCCTTGACGACGGTGCCCCCGAGCTCGCGGATGATGTTCTGCTCGATCAATGCAGACCCAAAGCCGCGTCGCTTCGGTTGTTGTATCAACGGGCCATTCATTTCTCTCCAGATCAACTGCAGTCTGTGCCCCTTGTCGTCCATGGTATTCCAGTCGATGCGAATGCGACCCCCCGGCAGCGATAAGGCTCCATATTTCACGGCATTGGTCGTCAGCTCATTGACCACCATGGCAATCGCAAGCGCAGCCCTCGGATTGACCCGGAGTTCGGGGCCAAACGCTTCGATGCGGTGATCCGACGCCGACCGGTACGGTTCGGTAATGCTGCGCACCAGTTCGCCGAGACCGGCGCTTTCCCAGTGTTCTTCCGTGAGCACGTCGTGGGCACGCGCCAAGGCCATGATACGCTCTTCTACCGCCGTCTTCGCGGCAGCCGTGGACGTCGCGGAACGGAGCGTGCTCACGACCAGTCCTTGCACCGTTGCCAGAGTATTCTTAACGCGATGATTCAACTCGTTGATCAGCAGCTCGCGATCGGATTGACTGCGGGCAAGCTGGGTCGCGAGCCGGACGGCGATGAAGATGCCCACCGCCAAACATAAAATCCCGAAGCCAGCAAGAATCGCAACCGAGCGCCAGAGCTGATTGGTCAGGTTAGATTTTGGGATCCCGACCGCCACGCTCCATCCGGAGAACGGCGAGCGGGTAAATCCGGTTAGGACCACAGTGCCGTCGAACGTGGTCGTGTCGAGCACGCCGTAGAACTGGCTCATGACGGCGGGATAAAGCGTCGGCGAGGCTTGCCGACCGACGAAACGCTCGGCATTCGCGAGAACGAGCGATCACAGTTCCCTTCTTGTCGAACACCGCGATGGTCCAGTCGGGCGCGGGGCGCTGCCGAAGGATGATGGCGGTGAAGACGCTCAGAGGCAACGACGCCGCCAGGAGGTAGACGACCTTGCCCTCGCGCCAGACCGGAACGTCGACCACGATGATGTTGCGATGCAATACCGGCCCGAACACCAGGTCCGAGATCTGCGGGTCGCCGGTGGCAAAGACCCGCTGCAAGACATCCATCCGGATATACTTCGGCAGCGGAGTTCCGGACGGCACGGCCGTATTGAGGAGCTGCTGTCCGCTCGAATCCGCCACGACGACATTCGACTGCGGGAAGTGCACCTCCACGAAATGTTCGGCTTGGGCCCTGAAGGCTGCGATATCGTCTCGCGCCAACGCTTCGGACAAGGCGAGCACCTGGAGGGATGCGATCGTCGTGCGCAACTCCCCGTCGATATTGGTCGCCAAACCGCGCGCGATCTGCAGGATACGGTCGTACGCCGTCGTCCGGCTGGTTTCATAATTGTAATAGACAAGCACCGCCGCAAAGACGGTTAGCGGGAGAACCATCCCGGCCACCAGGAGCGCAAGACGGAACGGAAGCGATGCTTTGGGCAACAAGCAGGTCACCGTCGGAACGACAAGCGCAGCATAACGAATGAACCGGTCTCGAATGCCAGGATTTTGCAAGCCAGGCAGGCTGGTCGTGCGCCGGGGCTACAACGCAGGCCGGACCGGATTGTTCGCGCTACCCGCACCGCCTTCCGAGCGCGCGCTCGATAACAGCACGGACTTAGCCCAAGCAAATAGCCGGGAATAACAGGCACATTGCGCGGTCAGGCTGGGCGAAGCCTGCACGATCCCATCGCGGCAGAGCGACTGTGAAGCGCCTCACGCTATGAATTTGGGTTATGGGGTATGGCTTTGATGGGAGGGCGAAGTGGTGGAGCCCCGACGATGTGTAAATCGATCAAGCCTACGCCTACGGTCGATGAGCATCTTACGTTCCGCTGGTGGACCTACGGCGCCCTCATCCTTTACACCGCATCGCTCCTGGTGTTGTGCGGGTTTGTGACCATCCAAAAATATTCGCTGGCCGATGGTCTCCCAACCATATCGGCAGCCGCAAAACCGCCCCACCTGCCGATCGCGATGTACCGGAGCGGCGACTTGGTGGTGGCCGGAACCGCGACGCTGCCGTCCTGCCATGAGGCATCGGACTGAGGACTGGAATAAACCGCCCAGCCCGCGCGGTTGCGCGAGCGCGGCTGTGGACATTTCGTAACGTTCTGACGGCTCGCAAGCGCGAAGCCCTCCCGCGCCGTTCGGCACGCCTCGCGCGACAGCGGCGCCAATCCGTCCCTGCCTCCAAAGATTCGCAGATAATTTGTTGCATCTGTGAGCTTCCTCTCCTTCAAGAGCCGGGAGCAGTGGCATCACCCGCCTTGCAAGCGGACAGGCATGCGGCCGGTCGACTGGAGCGCCCAAGTTGGTAAGCACGCGAGAGGATGCAACGATGAAAATCCCAGGCATGAAACATGGAGCGGGGCTCGGCCCCGGCAGAAGCGTCGGTGTGGCCGTCGCAGTCCTGCTAGCAGCGGGAGCCTTGAGCGGATGGGGCATCTCGACCACGTTTGGGACCCGCGCCGCGGCGATCGAGTCGCCTTTCGAGCTTACGCGACACCGCAACATGGCGACGCCTGAGGCGACCAAGACGAGCCTTGTCGGCTCCTACGCGGTCACAGGAACGGACCCCGACGGCAAGCCCTATGTCGGCACGCACATCCTCGACGTTTCCATGGCGCCATCAGGCGCGCTGGAGCTCGACTGGGACAACGGCAAGCAGGTCGGCGTCGGCCAGGTCATCGGCAATGTTCTGGCGGTGGCCTGCCTGATCAAGGGCCGCACGGTCATCCTGACCATGGGCATCAGCCCCGACGGATCGCTTTCCGGCAAATGGTCGCGCCGCACCGACCGGGGCTGGCAAGGCACCGAGACGTGGACGAGGACATAGGACATACCGGACTTCTGTGACCCGGGTTACACCCGCAAGTCATCCAATGTCTTCAGGGCATAGAACTCGACCGTTTGCGCCCGACCTTTCACCGGTGCCTGATGCAGCTCCCGACCTTGAACATCGAGGCCGGCCACCTCGGCCGCACGGCGCGACAAGATGATCGCGCAATCATACTCCTTGGTGAGGCTCTCCAGCCGAGCGCAGGTGTTCACCGTGTCGCCGATGGCGGTGATGATCTGCGAACCCGGCGGTCCCATGCCGCCGACGATCGCCTCGCTGAAATGAATGCCGATGCCGATCCGCAGCGGCTGTGACAAGTCGCCCCTCAACCGCCCATTGAGCTGGTCGATCCGCGTCAACATCTCTCTCGCCCCCCGCAAGCAGTCGACCGCACCCTGCGCAGGATCCTTGGCGTTGAGACCGTAAAGCGCCATCAGGCCGTCGCCGGTGAATTGCGAGTAATGGCCGTTGGTCGCCCTGAGCGCCTTGATCATCTCGTCGTAGAACTGGTTGAGGATGAACAGCAGATCATACGGCAGCCTGGCCTCGCCCAGCGTGGTGGACCCGCGCAGATCCACGAACAGCACCGTGATCAGCCGCTCGCTTCCCAACAGTCCTCCGCGGGCCATCCCGTCGAGCGCACGCGCGTCGGCCGCCAACAGCGGGACCACGGAGATATCAGCGGTGGGACAAATCTGGCACGCCAACCGCATGCCGGCCATCGCTCCGATCCGCGCCAAGGCTTTGGCCTCCAATCCCGAAGGCTCGGGCAGGTCCTCCAGGCCCTTCGTCACCAGGATCCGGCAGGTGGTGCAGCGCGCCCTTCCGCCGCACACCGACGCATGGGGAATGCGGTTGGCGCGCAACGTTTCGAGCACGGTCGCGCCTGGCACGATGCGGGCGGTTCGCCCGCTCGAATGGCTCAGCACCAGCGCCCGGCGGCGGCGAGAGAGCCAACTGCGCACGGCGCGGCCAGCAAAGGGCAACGATGTCACCGCCAGGTAAACGACGGCGGTGGTCCGCGCGATCCGGCCAATCTCCTCCCGGTTCTGGTCCGTGAGGTTGGCCGCCGCGAGCGATAATCTCACATAATCTGGATTTGTAGCATCGCGGAGCACCTGATTGCCTGCCGCGATGAATCCGGAGAGCGCCAATGTCGGCAGCAGAATCCCGAAACCGACAATCAGCGGCTGCCAGTGGGCATACCAGGGCTTGGTGCGAAGCCAGAAATGGATGCCGATGCAGGCATGAATCCACACGGTGAGAAGCGCCGTCGCTTGCAGCAGCGCCAGCCAGGGCGACAGCAGCCATTGCGAGATCAGGACAGAGGTATAATCGCTGGTGACATGGAGCAGCTCCTCTGCGGCGCGCGTGCTGACCACATGCAGCATAAGCAGCAGCGGGATGCATAGACCAAGGCCGAGCTGCCACCATTCCCAGCGCGTCAGGCGAAGATAGCGTCGCACATAGATCGACCAGAGCGCGTTCAAGTAATGTGCCAGCAGTGCCGCCGCGAGAATGGCGGTCCCAACTTTTGTCCGCCATGGATCCATGAGGAGGATGAGCGCGGCTTCCGCGCGCTCGATCGACACCAGCAACAACGCGTGTGCCGTCAGGTGACAGACCACAAAAGCGAGCATAATGAGCGCGCTGAAGAGACGGATCCTGCTCCGCAACACCTGCGGGCTCAGACCCGCTGTAACGCCCTCCGGAAGCCCGGATAGGGGCTCCGACGTGCGCCCGACGATGGCCGCTTTGGCGGGCGCACTGCCGGCTAATCGCATTTTTGGTCAACTGGGCCAAGCGGGCGCATGGGTTTCCCAGCTATGTTGCTTCAGCGCTGCTGCGAGTTCGACCATCAATACCATCGGTATTGATCACCGCCAAGGAGCTCAGAATGTGGCTCTGCACATACCAGTTGGGAGGGCGGGATAGTTTGCCTTGCTCACCCGCATTCCACGCGCCGAGGTGGTCTGCCTCCTCTTTCAATACGCATCCGATGGCGATATGTGCATGAAATGCGCGCGCGCGATTACGTTCTGGGCGTCATCTCGGATACGCATGGGCTGCTGCGGCCCGAAGCCCTCAGCGTGCTCCACGGCTCAGACCTGATCATCCACGCCGGCGACGTCGGCAAACTTGAGGTGGTCGATCGGCTTGGCGAAGTTGCGCCCACTCATGTCGTTCGCGGGAACATCGACAAGGGAAGCTGGGCTGCGGCGCTGCCCGTGACCGAGCTTGTCGAGGTGGGCGAGCATCGTTTCTTCGTGCTGCATGACATTTCGCAGCTCGATGTCGACCCCGAGGCCGCCGGCTTCGCGGCTGTCGTGTTCGGGCATTCCCATCGGCCCTCGATCGAACGGCGTGGCGGTGTCCTGTTTCTCAATCCGGGGAGCGCCGGTCCGCGTCGCTTCAAGCTGCCGGTCACTGTTGCCCGCGTGAAGACGTCAGGGCGGCGCATGCGTGCAGATATCGTCGAGCTGCACGTATGACCTCATCCTCCGGAAAGCGGAGCTGACGCGGCCTGCAGGTCAAGTCGGGCGTGCGGTTACCGCGCCTCGCGCAATCCCGCTCGCTCGAGCCGCGGCAGGACTTCGTCGCAGAGGTAAGGCAGTTCGTCGGCGTAGTTAACGAGCGACACGGCAATGCCAGTGAGCCCCGCCGAACTCAGGTCGACGAGTTGCCGCGCCACGTGATCGGGATCGCCGATGATCGGCAAACCGCTGTTGCCATGGGCGAATTGGCTGCGCTGCTTGGCAAACTCTTCGGCCGGGACGGTCCGCGGGGTGATATTGCGCATCGCAAGCAGCCGGTCGACAGCCGCCCAGTCGGCCTGATCCACTACGCAATATCGGTGGTAATCCTCAGCCTCCCGCATCGTCGGCCGGCAGGTGATGACACCGACTGTGTAGACGCTGATCTCGCGCCCTTGCTGCTGTGCAAGATGCTTGACCTTGGCGACGCGCTCGGCGGTCTCCGCCACCGACACCCGTGAGGCCTGCATGAAGAAGGCGTCGCAGTTCTTCACCGCGAAGGCTTGGCCGGTGGGTGACGCGCCGGCATTCATGATGATCGGCCTGCTGCCGCCATAAGGCTTTGGCTTGGCGCGCACACTCTTGAGCTTGATGTAGCGGCCGGCGAAATCGAAGTCCTCGCGCTCGGACCAGATCAGTTTGATGGCGTCGATCCATTCCTGCGCATAGTCGTAGCGCGCCTCGTGATCGCGCTGCTCGACGCCGAACATCTCGAACTCGTCCTCGTTCCAGCCGACGACGATGTTCAGCCCGAAGCGGCCCTCGCCGATCTGGTCGGCGGTCACCATCTCCTTCGCCGCGATGACGGGGTGAAACAGCGGGGCATGCACCGTGCCGAAGCACGTGATCTGCCGGGTCGCAGCCAGCAGCGCGGTCGCCCAGGTGATGGTCTCGAGCGTGGCGCCTTGGTAGTCGGTCTCGCCGCCATAGCCCTTCCAGCGTCCGATCGGCAGCAGGAAATCGATGCCGGCTGCGTCCGCGATGCGCGCGAGCCTGAGATTGTCGGGCCAAGTGCCCGACCACCGCTCGGGCACCTTGGTGACGGCGCGCCCCGACGAACAGTTCGCGCCGAACAAGCCTAGCTTGAGCCTGTTGCCACCGTGCATCGACATTCGGTCGCGCAAGGACGCGTTTGCATCGAGCAGGCTCATTTTTCAGTCTCTCGTGATCGGCCTTTCGATCATAGGCCGGGGACGGAACCCGCAGGAACGGGTTATCCTGCATGACCGGGCCGCAACACATAAGCCCGGACCAAAACAACCCGGAGGAAGGCCCAGAGGAGCGCCCCATGAGAGTGACCAAAGTGATTGCCCGCGTTGTGGCCGGCTGCGCCGGCCTGCTGTTCGCGGAAGCCAGCCTGGCCCAGAGCCCGGGATATCCCGACCGGCCGGTCAAGATTATCGTGCCGTTTGCAGCCGCCGGGCCGACCGACGTGGTGGCCCGGCTCATCACGCAGAAGCTGTCGGAAAGGTTCGGCCAGCAATTCTACACCGAGAATATGGGGGGAGCCGGCGGCAATCTCGGGATGGCCGCGGTCGCGAGGTCGCCGGCCGATGGTTACACCATCCTGTTTTCGTCCTCGAGCTACACCGTCAATCCGAGCCTCTACGCTAGAGCCCCCTATGACCCGGACAGGGACTTCGCGCCCGTCACCAAGGCCGCCGGCTCGCCTAACGGGCTGTTCGTCCATCCCAGCATCCCAGCCAAATCGGTCAAGGAGCTGGTGGACCTGCTTAAGGCCAATCCGGGAAAGTACACCTTTGCTTCGCCCGGGATCGGCACGACACCGCATCTCTCGAGCGAACTGTTCAAGCTCACCTTCGCGCTCGATTTTGCGCTCGCGCCGTTCCCTGGCGGCGGGCCGTCGATCCAGTCGGTCGTAGGCGGGCACACGCCGATGTGCTTCCAGGCGATTCCTCCCGCCACCCCGCTCGTGAGAGACGGCAAGCTGCGTGCGCTTGCGATCACCGCCAAGACCCGCTCGCCGGCGCTGCCCGACGTCCCCACGCTCGACGAACTCGGGATCAAAGATCAGGAGGCCGAGACCATGCAGGGCGTACTGGTTCCCGCCGGCACGCCGAAACCGATCGTCGATCTGTTGCAGACGGAAATTGCGCGCATCGTCAACCTGCCTGACGTCAGGGACAAGATGCTGGCGATGGGCCTCGAGCCGGACGGCATGTCACCTGCCGAGTTCGCCGCCTACATCAAGGCCGATGTCGCCAAGTGGAAGAAGGTGATCGCCGACGCCAAGATCCCGCAGATCGGCGGATGAGCGCCGCGCGGCAAGGCGTGATGTGGACCGCGAATCGCGGCGAGCGCCGGGAGCGAAATCGCTTCAGGTCGAATCGCGATTTCGCTCCTGGCTTGACTGGGTCGCATGATCTCATCCGAAAAGTCTTGCAACTTTTCGCGATCATGCCCGCCTTTGACTTGGTCGCATGATCTCGTCCGAAAAGTCTTGCAACTTTTCGCGATCATGCCCGCCTTTGACTTGGTCGCATGATCTCGTCCGAAAAGTCTTGCAACTTTTCGGGATCATGCTCTGAGCGTCGAAGCTCGCCGCGGCGGCCGCACGAGTATGATCGTGCGGTCACCAGCGATGGGCCCCGCTTCTCCGGCGTCCGCCCCAGCATGGGGGCACACGCACGCGCCGAGCGAACAGAGCTCGTCTCGGCGAGACGTGATGGGTCTCGCGGTGCGAGACCCATCATGACATCATCAGCTCAAGAAAACGCGGACGCAGGACGGGCCATCATCTCGTGGATGCCATCGCGGCTTTCCTTGTCGGAAACCTGACTGCGATAGAAATCCAATACGAACAGCCGAAGCGCCGATGAGAGATTGCCGTGCTGGCGCTGCGCATCGATCGCGCCTACCAAGTCCGACAACGTCATGTGGCGACCGCCGGCGATCTCCTTCAGCCCCTTCCAGAAGGCATCCTCGAGGCTCACGCTTGTCTTGTG
>Ga0208989_10000152_pt1 | contig 16791 bp, 17 predicted proteins | sample MedBloCAOM3_M1_FD_187852 | JGI IMG/M metagenome (GOLD analysis project Ga0208989, IMG submission 187852) | Forest soil microbial communities from El Dorado National Forest, California, USA - Mediterranean Blodgett CA OM3_M1 (SPAdes) (version 2) | ecosystem: Environmental > Terrestrial > Soil >...
TCACGCTGCAGCGGTTGGGCGAACTCGGTCTATCCCGCTACAATACCGGCAGGCTATTGACGCGCGGCGCAACGGAGGTCGGAGCAGAACATTATCCGCTGGTGGTACTGGTCCACGCGGCATGGCTCATAGCACTCTGGGTATGGGGCCACGATCAGGACGTTGATCTCGTCGCGCTTTCAGTCTTTATCGTATTGCAAGGCCTTCGCCTGTGGGTGCTTGCAACGCTCGGTCCGCGATGGACCACCCGCATCATCATATTGCCCGGCGAGCCGCTGGTGGCGGCCGGACCCTACAAGTATTTTTCACATCCTAACTATGCCGTTGTCGCCGCGGAGATCGCGGTTCTTCCTCTCGCGCTGCATCTGCCCTGGCTGGCGTTGATCTTCACGATCCTGAATGCCGCGATACTCGTCATTCGCGTTCGTGCTGAAGCACGTGCGCTTTCTGCCATACGCCAACGGCTCGCGCGCGCAGCTCCATGACCGTCTGGCAGGAGCCTCGAACAGACGCCCCGGCCACCGGGACATGGTTGGCCTTCCTGCTGATGTGCCTCGGCATGTTCATGGCTATCCTGGATATTCAGGTTGTCGCGACATCGCTTCCGACAATCCAGAGTGCCTTCGCTATTTCTCCCGAGGCGATGAGCTGGATCCAGACTGCTTACCTGATCGCCGAGGTGATCGCGATCCCACTGACCGGTTTGCTTACCAGCGTTCTGTCATTGCGCTGGCTGTTCGTCACGGCGGTCAGCCTTTTTACCATCGCGTCCGTTGGCTGTGCTTTCAGCGGCAGTTTTGCCGTGCTGCTGATTTTCCGTGTGATGCAGGGCTTCACGGGAGGTTTGTTGATTCCCGCGGTTTTCTCGGCGGTGTTCCTGCTGTTTCCAGCCCGTTTCCACGCTATCGCCACCACGATTGGTGGCGTCGTTGCCGTGCTCGCACCAACCGTCGGCCCGGTCATAGGCGGCTGGATCACGGAAACCTATTCCTGGCACTGGCTGTTTCTGATCAATGTCATTCCCGGTCTGATCGCGGCGACGGCGACGCCATTTCTTCTGCCTCGGCAGGACACTGATTTCGGCGAGCTCGCAAAGCTCGACACATTTTCACTCGCGCTGATGATGGCGGCTCTTGCATGCCTCGAGATCGGACTCAAGGAAGCGCCTCGCCGTGGCTGGTTGTCTTTGATCTGCATCGGCCTGTTTGTGGGCAGCGCCATCTGCACAAGCGTTTTCATCCATCGGACGTTGCGCGCTACGCGTCCGGTTGTGCAGCTCTCGACTCTCAAGCAGCGCTCGTTCGCGATCGGCTGCGCCTTGAGCTTTTGCCTGGGTGTGGGGCTCTACGGCTCGGTTTATCTGATGCCGGTTTTTCTTGCGTTCGTGCGCAGCCATGATGCATTCGAGATCGGCACCGTCATGCTTGTGACCGGCATTGCGCAGCTCATTACGGCTCCTTTCGCGGCGATTCTGGAAACTCGGATCGGTGCGCGTTCGCTGACGGCCGTCGGGTTCGCTCTGTTCGCCCTTGGACTCGGATTGAGCGCCTTTCAAACGCGCGTCGCTGATTTTGACGAGATGTTTTGGCCGCAGGTGGTGCGCGGAATTGCGATCATGTTCTGCCTGTTGCCTCCGACGCGTCTGGCACTGGGTGCACTCGCCGAGGCGGAAGTGCCGGACGCAAGTGGGTTGTTCAATCTTATGCGGAATTTAGGTGGCGCTATTGGCATCGCCTTGATCGATACGATTCTGTATGGACGAAGCGGGATGTACGCTGAAGATTTTCGGATTCGCCTGCTGGCGGGAGACGTCACGGCGGCGAAGGCGATCGGGCTCAGCCCGGCGTTGTTTGCGAGCAGGCCGCCGGGTCCGCCAAATGATGCCACCGTGGCATTCGTCCGTCCCATGATCGAGAAGGCGTCGCTAGCCCTGAGTATCAACGAGGCCTGGGCGATGCTCGCAGGCGTGGCGCTTGTCGGATTGCTGCTCGTGCCGTTTGTGCGTGATCACGCGGACTGACGGTCTCGCTTTTGTTCGAAGCGGGCCTAGACCGTTGGCACGCTGGTCCTGCGCGCTGGGTCAATCAGCTGGGGCCTTGGCCCACTCAGGCGTTTGTGCATGTGAACCATGAAGGCCATGCCGAACAGCGGCGTCGCCAGATTGACGATCGGGATCGACACGAACGCCGCGATGATAAGCCCCGCGGTGAACACGGTCGCGGCATTCTGCTTGCGCATCGCCTTGGCTTCCGCGGGCGGGCGAAACCGCATCGCCGCCAGCTCGAAATATTCCCTGCCGAGCAGCCAGGCGGTCGCGATAAAGAACGCGATGAAGCCTGCGCCGGCGACGAACACGAACGGCAGCGCGATCAGATAGACCAGGATCGTGAGCAACGCGGTCTTGACGCCTTCGGTCATGGCGAGGCCGAACGGCAGTGCCGTGCCGGGGCGTTCCGCCGGATAGTGTTCGCGCTCGACATGGTCGGCGACCTCATCGACGAACACGCTCGCCACCAGCGAGGTGATCGCAGGCATCAAAAACACCGCGCCGAATACCACGCCGAGACCGGCCGCGATTGAGACGATCCATGCGAGAATATTGAGCGGCGTATGAAAACCGGGGCCCAGCATCGCCTCGGCCCAGCCTTCGCCTGAGGTCGCGAACCAGCTGAGCAGCCGTTGCAAGCCGATCGCCAGCACCACGATCAGCACCAGCGCCAGCCCGATCGAGCGCCACAGAATCGAACGCATCGGCGGCGACAGGATTTGCGATAGCGCCTTGATGGCGGCATCTAACATGATGGCCTTGTCCTAAAGCGAAAAACCCCTGCGAGAGGTAGACCTGCTCACAGGGTTCGGCAAGAGCCGATGCGGGTTCTAAAAGGCGTCGAGCGGTTTGCCGAGTACATTCGGGCCGAAAGTCGCGTTCGCAACAACCACGACGATCATCGCCGATGTAATCAGATCGAATACGCCGCCGACGCCGGCGTGGCTGCGTGACTTTCTGATCCGACTAGTCACAGACGCGTCACCCGCAATCGCAATGCGTTGCCGACAACGCTCACTGACGACAGCGCCATGGCTGCGGCGGCAATGATCGGCGAGAGCAGAATACCGAAACCGGGATAGAGGATGCCTGCGGCGATCGGGATGCCGGCGGCGTTGTAGATGAAGGCGAAGAACAGGTTCTGCCGGATGTTGCGCATGGTGGCCTGCGAAAGCCGCCGCGCGCGAACGATGCCCCTCAAATCGCCTTTCAGCAGGGTGATGTCGGCACTCTCCATCGCGACGTCGGTGCCGGTTCCCATTGCGATTCCGACGTCGGCTGCGGCGAGCGCCGGGGCGTCGTTGACGCCGTCCCCGGCCATGGCGACGATTCGCCCCGCGTTCTGCAGTTTCCTGACCACGGCAATCTTCTGATCGGGAAGAACTTCCGCCTCGACATCGGTGATGCCGAGCTTGCGTGCGACGGCGTTTGCCGTGGTCCGGTTGTCCCCGGTCAGCATGATGACCTTGACGCCTTCCGCCGCCAGCGCTCTGAGTGCATCCGGCGTCGACGGCTTGATCGGATCGGCGATGGCGAACAGCCCGGCCAGCTTGCCGTCGACCGCGATATTGATGACGGTGGCGCCATCTTCGCGCAGATGTTCGCCTTGCTCGTTCAGCGGCTGGGTTTCTATTCCGAGCGATTTCAGGAAATTCGAATTGCCCAGAACGACGATCTTGCCATCGACCTTGCCGATCGCGCCTTTGCCGGTCGGGGAGTCGAACTCTTCCACCTTGCTCAGATCGAGATGGCGCTCCCTGGCGGCGCGAACGATCGCATCAGCGAGAGGATGCTCGCTGGCGCGCTCGACACTGGCGGCGAGCCGCAGAATATCGGCCTCCTGAAATCCTGCAGCCGGCACGATCGCGACAACCTTCGGCTTGCCTTCGGTCAGGGTCCCCGTCTTGTCGACCACCAGGGTATCGATCTTTTCCATACGCTCCAATGCTTCGGCGTTCTTGATCAAGACGCCGGCCTGCGCGCCGCGTCCGACGCCGACCATGATCGACATCGGCGTAGCAAGGCCGAGCGCGCAAGGACAGGCAATGATCAGGACACTCACGGCGGCAACCAGGCCGAACGCCATCCGGGGTTCCGGTCCAAACAAAGCCCAGGCGCCGAAGGCGACGACTGCGACGACGATCACGACCGGCACGAACCAGCGGGCGACTTGGTCGGCCAGCCGCTGGATCGGCGCGCGCGAGCGCTGCGCCTCCGCGACCATTTTGACGATTTGGGAAAGCAGCGTGTCGCGCCCGACCTTGTCGGCGCGCATCACGAAGCTACCGGATTGGTTGAGCGTACCGGCGATCACCTTGTCGCCTGGCTCTTTGGCCACAGGCATGGACTCGCCGGTTATAAGGGACTCATCGAGCGAGGAGCGGCCTTCGAGAATGATGCCGTCTACCGGCACCTTTTCTCCCGGCCGGACGCGCAATTTGTCGCCGACAGCCAGGCTGTCGATCTGGACCTCATGGTCGGCGCCATCATCGCCGATCCGGCGGGCGGTTTTCGGCGCCAGTTCGAGCAGCGCCTTGATCGCTCCGGACGTCGCCTCGCGAGCGCGGAGCTCAAGCACCTGACCAAGAAGAACGAGGACGGTGATAACCGCGGCGGCTTCGAAGTAAACCGCGACGGCGCCGCCGTGCCCGCGGAAGGTTACCGGGAAAATGTCGGGCGCGATGGTGCCAATGAGGCTGTAGACGTAGGCCACGCCCGTGCCCATCGCGATCAGCGTGAACATGTTGAGATTGCGTGTAACCAGCGATTGCCAGCCACGCACGAAGAACGGCCAGCCCGCCCAGAGGACAACGGGCGTGGCAAACACAAGCTGGATCCAGTTCGACAGGGTCTGGTCGATCCAGCCGTGACCGCCGACAAGGTGGCCGCCCATTTCCAGAACAACCGGCGGCACCGAGAGTGCCAGGCCGATCCAGAAGCGCTGCGTCATGTCAGCAAGTTCGGGATTGGGCGGCGCATCCAGGCTGGCCACCTCGGGCTCCAGCGCCATGCCGCAGATCGGGCAGCTTCCGGGACCGATCTGACGGATCTGCGGATGCATCGGGCAGGTATAAATCATGCCATCCGGCACGGCGGCTTTGGGCTGGCTGTTGTCGAGATATCCCTTCGGATCAGCGGCGAATTTGGTTCGGCAGCCCGCCGAGCAGAAATGAAAGGTTTCGCCGCGGTAGTCGAACCGGTGCCGGCTTGTCGCGGGATCGACTGACATTCCGCAAACGGGGTCGCGCACGTTCGCCTTGCCATCGGTGTGATGGTCATGACCGGAGTGACCGTGACCTCCGCCGCAGGAACCCTCTGAAGCGCCGCCCGCAATTGCATTTTCGGCTTTGGTCATCGAACTCTCCGCTGGCACTTGCAACCTATACCCTACGGGGGTATATAGGCGGCATGCGAAAAGACATCAAGGCATCCTGTCAGAAACGCCTGAGCCGGATCGAGGGCCAGGTCCGCGGCCTGTCCAAAATGGTCGACGAGGACCGCTATTGCATCGATATCGTCACGCAGATCTCTGCCGTGCGCGCCGCGCTCCGGCGCGTCGAGGAAGAAGTGCTCAGAGATCACGTGTCGCATTGCGTCGAACACGCGATTGCGAGCGGCAACAAGTCCGATCAGCGTCAGAAAATATCGGAGCTGATGGACGTGATCGGTCGATCCGACAGGTAACCTGAACTAAGACGTTGGCGGGCAGTTTGATACCGATCAATGCCAGCCAGGATATCTAGGATTTTCGCCGAAAGGCGACGACCGGAACCTGTATCTCGCGATGGACGGCTTCGGCCGCAATGGCGCGTCTATCGGTAAGCCAAGAGCACGCGAAACGCAGCAATCCCGGACAAGCATTAAATTGAATTGGGGGCTAGTTTCCGAACGTGAAATGAGCAACCTGCAATGAGAGAGAATGAAAGGCCCACGCTGCTAACCCGCCGCCAGATCCTTGCGTCCGGCGTTGCGATGGCCGCCACAATTCCCTTCCTGCCGAAAACGCGGGCTACCGCCGCGCCGGAAACCCACACCGCCAAGCTCCGCCTGACTGCCGGCACCAGAACCCTCGCCGTCAACGGCAAACCGGCCCGAGTATTCGGTCTTATCGGGCCGAACGGAAAGCCCGGCATCACGCTCTCGCCCGGCGAGCGCTTTCACGTCGATCTCGTGAATCAGGCCGGCACATCCACCATCATCCATTGGCACGGCCAATTGCCGCCCTGGACGCAGGACGGCTTTCCCTGGCCGCAAACGCCGCCGATCCAGGCGGGTGACACCCGCTCCTATGATTATGCGCCGATCGCTGGCACGTACTGGATGCACTCGCATCAGGGCATGCAGGAACAGAGCCTGATGACCGCGCCGCTGATCGTGCACAGTGCCGAGGATATGCGCGCCGACCGCCAGGAGGTGGTGCTGATGCTGCATGATTTCAGCTTCCGCGCGCCTGAGGAGTTGCTCGCGGGACTGACCAAATCCAACGGCAGTCAGAGCGCGATGCCGAAGGGCGGCATGGGCAACAGCATGAACATGCACTCGGAGAGCATGGGTGCCATGAACGCCATGAACATGGGACCCGGCATGGCGATGGACCTGAACGACGTCGACTTCGACGCATTCCTCGCCAATGACCGCACGCTCGCCGATCCGGAGGTCATCCGCACCGAACCGGGCGGGCGGGTCCGGCTGCGGTTGATCAACGCCGCGTCGTCGACGCAGTTCTGGATCGATCTCGGTGCGCTCACCGGCACCGTCATCGCGGTCGACGGCCATCCTGCTCGGCCGGTGCGCGGCAGCCGTCTCCCGCTCGCCATGGCCCAGCGGCTCGACGTGCTGATTGATCTTCCTGGGAATGGTGCCTATCCAATCTTCGCACAGGTCGAGGGGAAGCGGGCGCGCACTGGAATCGTCCTCGCCGCGCCCGGCGCGCCGGTGTCACGCCTCGCCGCGGAGGCCGGAGAAAATGCGCCGCCGGTGGATCTCTCGCTTGAACGTCGCCTTGAAGCGATCACGCCCCTGGCGCCGCGCGCGCCCGACGTGACGCACCGCGTAATCCTCGCCGGCGCCATGGCGCCATATGCCTGGTCGCTGAATGGCGAATACTGGCCCAACGTAACCCCGCTGATGATCGCCCACGGTCAGCGCGTGGCGATCGAGATGGTGAACCACTCGATGATGGCGCATCCGATGCACCTTCATGGCCATGCTTTCCAGGTGGCCGCGATAAACGGCGCCCCTCTCGCAGGTGCCGTGCGAGATACCGTTCTGGTGCCGCCGATGGGCAGCGTCACCATCGCCTTCGACGCCGACAATCCCGGCCGCTGGGCGTTTCACTGCCACAATCTCTATCACATGATGACGGGCATGATGACCGAGGTTCGCTACCCCGCGATCATCTGAGCTCTTTACCCTTCCTTACAGTTACATTTTTGAGTCACGTCGCGAACTCTTATTGAAATTGCGATATATTTCGTGAAGGTCTAAATCGTCAAATCGCGCTCAGCCTGATCAGCTTAGTTTAGCCATATTTAGGCGTCGTCGATTGGTCCCGATTGCCGGAAGTCTTCCGATCTCGGAATCAGGCTGGAGCCCAAAACGCTCGCACTTGGCGAAGACCCTGTTTCCAAGTAACGTTCGACGGCATGCCAGATGTTCTGATGGCGAAAAAAGGAGCTTGATGTTCGTACGGTTGACCAGAGCGAAGCGACTGGGCGCAGGGTGGTTTGTTACTCTCGTCTATCTGCTTTGCGTGCTGGCACCGTCAATCTCGTTTGCCTTGCCCGGTTCGCACGCCATCGCGCCTTGCCTTACTGAAGTGGGTCACGTGCCCGGCATGACCCATGTGCGCATTAAGGCGCCGATCCAGCATGTTCACATGGATGGCCATGTGCACGATCACTCCGCCGCACAAACGCACGTGAGTTCCGGCGACCAGGACCGCTCCATGACTGTAGCTGTTCACGATAGGTCGGTCCCCGAGAAAGCTCCTCATTCTTCCGACGGGCAATGCTGCGGGCTGATGTGTGTCACCGCGCTTCCGGCGACGCTGATCGATGTCGTGAAGCCTTCCGCGCCGACGGCCCTTTGCGAGGTCGAAGGCTGCCGTAAGGTGACCGATAACGCCTCCCCACGGCTCTATCGTCCCCCCATTTCCTGACGTGAAAAAAACGACGCGGTGCCGCGCCCGCTGAAGGCACGCGCGCCTGTGGTCCATCGTCAGTTCAGGAAACAAAATGCTTGCGCAGCTTGGGGCGATTCTCGCCGCCGTTTGTTCGGCAGTGGAAACAATATTCGGCATCAGATTTCGGATACTCGCGCGGATGGCCGTTATCGCGGTCCCGCTGGGAGGATGCATTCCCACGTCGGTACCGCTGGCCAGCGCCGATCCCGCGGACCCCGGCGCCAAGGTCGCCGGTGTTGGTTACCATTCGACCATTGCTCCCTACACCAGCCGTCGCCCGACCGCTCCGTCTTCTTGGCGAGAGCAAAACGACCGGGTCGCTCCAGTGCCGAAATCGGACCAGTAGGAGCGGGCATGTACAAAAATTACGGAACCGTTCCAAGCCGGCTTCGATCCAAGCCCTCGTGCACGATCGTTTTGCTCTCGGCTCTTCTTCTCTCCGGGTGCGCGACATTTTCGCCCGACGGAGGAATGAATGTCGTCGCCAACGTCGCCGGCGAAGCCATCAGGAAGGACGTGGTGTCGATTCGCACGGAGGACGACGCGGAGCGGGCGCAAGATACCGTCCGTCGGCTCCTTCGTCAGACGCTGTCGGTCGATGCAGCCGTGCAGGTCGCGTTGCTCAACAACCGAGGCCTGCAGGCGTCGTACAACGAGTTGGCCTTGGCCGAAGCGGAGCTTGTCGGCGAGAGCTTACCGCCCAACCCTACCTTCTCCATCTCGCGCATCGCCGGAGATGGCGCGATAGAGATCGAGCGCAAGGTAATTGGTGACATCCTGGCGTTGGCGACGTTGCCGTTCCGGTCGGAGATTGCCCGGCAGAGATTCCAGAAGGCGCAACTTCGTGCCGCCGAGGAGACGCTGCGGCTGGCGGCGGACGTCCGGCGCGCTTACTACCGGGCGGTGGCCGCCAACGAGCTCGTCGGCCTGCTCACCGACGCCAAATCCACCGCGGAATCCACGGCTCAGCTTGCGGAAAAACTGGGGCAGACGGGGGCGCTGAACAAGCTCGACCAAGCCCGTGAGCAGGTCTTCTATGCGGAGACCACGGCCGACCTAGCCACGCTACGTCTGGATGCAACGAGCTCCCGCGAGCGCCTGATCCGACTGCTGGGATTGTGGGATGGCGATCTCGACTTCCGGCTGCCGCAAAAGCTGCCGGCCTTACCGCGGAGTCCGCTTTCGCTGCCGCGCATCGAGGTTGACGCGGTCGAACATCGGATCGATCTGCAGATCGCCCGCATTGAATTGGGCGCTCTCGCCAAGTCCCTCAATCTCACCGAAGCCAGCCGCTTCGTCACGATGCTGGATGTGGCCGGTATCGACCGGAAGACCCGCGATCCGGACACTCCGCCTTTCCGCGAACGCGGCTTCGATGTGCAGTTCCAGATCCCGATCTTCGATGGCGGCGAGGTGCGCGTCCGGCAGGCCGCCGAGACCTACAATCAGGCCTTTAACCTGCTGACCGAAAAGGCGGTCAACGTCCGCTCGGAAGCGCGCGACGCATTCAGGGTCTACCGCTCCACCTACGACATCGCGGGTCACTATCAGCGCGAGGTCTTGCCACTTCGCAAAATCATCTCGGACGAGATGCAGCTCCGCTTCAGCAGCATGCAGGTCGACGTCTTCGCCCTCCTGACCGAAGCGCGACAGCGTATCGCGGCACTGCGCGCGGCGATCGAAGCCAAGCGGGACTTCTGGCTCGCGCAATCCGAACTGCAGACCGCCGTCAACGGGGGTGGAGGTGGCGAGACTCAACAACGAGCCCGTTCGTCAACGACCGCCCAAGCGAGTGGCGGCGGACATTGAAGGAGATGAACATGTTATCCCGACGAAACTTTCTGGGTACGGCCACGGCGCTTGCCAGTGCGACGGCGATCAGCGGGCGCGTCCAGGCCGCGAACATTCCCGAAGCGCCGATCATGGACAGGGCGACGATGCAGCCGCCGCTCCATCCGACGGCGGGGCCCGACTACAATCCCGTCGTCACGCTCAATGGATGGACGTTGCCATGGCGGATGAACGGTGACTGGAAGGAATTCCATCTCGTTGCCGAGCCGGTCGAACGCGAATTCGCCGAAGGCATGAAGGCCTTTCTGTGGGGCTACAACGGTCAGGCGCCGGGACCGACCATCGAAGCGGTCGAAGGCGACAAGGTGCGCATCTTCGTCACCAACAAGCTTCCGGAATACACCACCGTCCACTGGCACGGCATGATCCTGCCGAACGGCATGGACGGGGTAGGCGGCCTGACGCAGCCGCACATCAAGCCGGGCAAGACCTTCGTCTACGAATTCCAGCTCACGAAGAGCGGCACGTTCATGTACCACCCGCACTCGGACGAAATGGTTCAGATGGCGATGGGCATGATGGGAATGTTCGTCGTGCATCCGCGCGACACGACGTTCCGTCCCGTCGACCGTGACTTCGTCTTCATCATGAGTACCTACCTGATCGACCCGGGTACGTATCTGCCGAAGGTCACGGAGATGACCGACTTCAACATGTGGACGTGGAACAGCCGGGTATTTCCCGGCATCGATCCGCTGGCAGTGCGTCTCGGCGACCGCGTGCGCGTGCGCATCGGCAATCTCACCATGACCAACCATCCGATCCACCTGCACGGTCACAACTTCGCGGTTAGCTGTACGGACGGCGGATGGGTTCCCGAAAGCGCGCAGTGGCCGGAGACGACGACCGACGTTCCCGTTGGTGCGGTTCGTGCGTTTGATTTCCTCGCCGACAATCCGGGCGACTGGGCGTTCCACTGCCATAAGACCCATCACACGATGAACGCGATGGGGCACGACGTGAAGAACTTCATCGGCGTTTCCAAGAAGGATCTCGCCAAGGCGGTCGGCAAGCTCGCACCCGACGCCATGGTGATGGGATCGACGGGAATGGCCATGGGCGAGATGGAAATGCCCATGCCCGACAACACGCTGCCGATGATGACAGGATCGGGACAGTTCGGGCCCATCGAGATGGGCGGAATGTTCACGACGGTGAAGATCCGCGACGGCCTTGCTCGCGATAGCTACGCCGATCCCGGGCCGTACAAGAACCCGCAAGGCACGGTCGCGTATGAGGTCGATGCGCCACCGGCCGAAGCACCGCGGCAGAACAAGCCAAAAGAGTCGGCCAAACCGACCGAGATGAAGGGAATGAAAGGCATGAAGGGCATGTAGCCACACTGGCGAGACCATCAATGCGTACGAAGAGCAAGGAGACAAACTATGAAGACCTTCAATCGAACCGGCATCGCGCTCGTCGCGACGACGCTTCTCTCCGCCTCGGCTTGGGCCGGAGCGGACCCTTTCGGACATGGCCATGACAACTCGTTTTCCGCCGGCGAACCCGGCGATCCGAAGAAGCCGGCCAGGATCGTTCAAGTCGCGATGGGCGAGATCGACGGGAAGATGATGTTCATTCCGGCGAAGGTCGAGGCGAAAGAGGGCGAGCAGGTCAAGTTCATGCTGCGCAACAATGGCGAACTCGACCACGAATTCATCCTCGCGACCACGGCGGAGAATCTCAAACACGCCGAAACCATGAAGAAGAACCCGGACATGGAACATGACGATGCGAACGGCAGGCGGCTTGCCCCGAAGAAGACCAACGAGATCGTGTGGAAATTCAGTAAGGCCGGCGAGTTCGAATATTCCTGTCTGATCCCCGGGCACCGGGAAGCCGGGATGATCGGAACAATCTTCGTCAAGTAACCCGCACCAAAGTTAAACCCACTGAAAGGAAAGAAAATGAAGTTCAGCAAACTCGCAGCAGCAACACTCGCACTCTCAATCTTCGCTTCGTTAGCGGCATCCGCCCAGGACGCGACGGTCAAGGGCGTGGTCAAGAAGATCGACGCGGGCGCCGGGAAAATCACGCTGACCAGCGGCCCGATCAAGAGCCTCGATATGGACGAAGACAACATGACGATGGTCTTCCGCGTCCAGGATCCCGCGATGCTGAAGCAGGTGAAGGTCGGGGACAACGTGCAGTTCGAAGCCGGGCGAGTAAATGGGCAGATCGCCGTTACTTCTCTTCAGAAATCGAAATAGCGCTCACGCCGCAATCGAGAAACTCAAATGAGGGTGCCAACATGAAAACTGGTGTCTTTCCAATCACGGTCTGGGTTATCGCGGTCTGCGCCGGGCTCTCATCTACGGCTCTGGCGCAATCTGCCCAGCCCTATTCAGGGATGCAGAGCCGCCAGATCAAGGCTCTGTCCGATCAACAAGTTGCAGACCTTAGGGCCGGACGCGGAATGGGCTTGGCACTTGCTGCCGAACTCAACGGTTATCCCGGACCTAGCCATCTTGTCGAATTGTCCGACCAACTCGGGCTCACGTCCGAGCAGCTTTCCAATCTGAAAAGCATGTTCGACGCGATGAAAGCCGAGACGATTCCGATCGGAGAAAATCTCGTTGCGCAGGAGGAAGAACTGGATCGGCTATTCGCCGAAAAGGTTATTTCGGAGCAGCAGCTTAAGGCGGCAACGCAGAATATCGGCGAAACCCAGGCGCGCCTGCGCAACGCCCACTTGCGCTACCATTTGCAGGCGCGCGTGATCCTTCAGCCCTCTCAAATACGCCGCTACGCCGAACTGAGGGGATACGGTGCAGAGCCTCAGGCTCCGGCGCACCACAAGCACAATCAGGAATGAATCGCGGACACTGAGGACCCGATTGATGAAGGGTGGGGAGGTTGATGCTCGTCCCTACCCTTCAGTGAAAATTCCTACACAAACCGAAACATCGAAGGGAGACGCTAAGTGAAAATGACTTCAATGGCCGCCGTTACCATGATCGCGGTGAGCCTGTTTGGTAGCGCCGCGTATGCCCATCCGGAGCTCCAATCGGCCGAGCCCGCTGCTGGAGCGGCCATGACGACGTCACCCAAGCAGATAAGGATCACATTCAACGAAAGCGTCATTGCGCAGTTTTGCGGCGTCGAGGTGAAGGACCAAACCGGCAAAGTGATCTCGACCGGAAAGGCCGCGACCGATCCGGCCAACAAGAAGTTGCTGGTAGTGCCGCTCAAGGAGCAGTTGCCCCCGGGCGACTACAAGGTCGAATGGCACGCCGTGTCGGACGATACCCATCGTGTCAAAGGTAATTACTCCTTCAGCGTGGCCCGCTGATGATCGATCTGGGACTCGTCATCGCGCGGCTTGTGCACTACGCGGCGGTGACCACGCTCGCCGGTGTGTCGTTTTTTCCGCTGTACGCCTATGCGGATGCCAAACCGACCGTGTTGCTTCGCTGGCGGCAGGGCGTGCTCCTTGCAGCCGCCATTGCTGCGTTGCTCAGCGGTGTCCTGTGGTTCGTTTTCTCGGTCGCGAACATGAGCGGCACGTTGGCCGACGTTGCCGATCGCGAGGTGCTGTGGACGGTATTGGACGAAACGACTTTTGGCAGGGTGTGGACCGCCCGGCTTGTCCTGTCGATCATCATGGTCGGCCTGTCTTGGAATCGCGTCGTTTCAAAATTCGGTTCCCGCCGGGATCTGATCACGCCGGTTCTCGCCGCGGTGCTGTTGATCTCATTGGCGGGAGTGGGTCACTCTCAAATCGAGGAGGGGGTCGAGGGCATAGTCCATGTAGTGTCGGATGCGGCACACCTGCTTGCCGCCGGGGCATGGCTGGGGGGACTGGTGCCGCTCGGTTACATCCTCTTGCTGCACGGGCGGGAGAGGGGACGACCCGCACAGAGAAGCGACTTGAACGAGGTCCTGCTGCGCTTTTCTGGCATGGGGTACGTTGCAGTCGCGACACTCATAGGATCAGGGCTCCTCAACGGCTGGTTTCTAATCGGCAACGTTTCCGGCCTGTTTGTAACACCATATGGACAATTGCTCATTGTGAAGCTGGTCCTTTTTACTGGCATGCTGGCGCTTGCGGTTTCGAACAGGTTCTGGATAGTTCCGTCGCTGACCAAGGTTCGGACAGATGATCCGAACGGTTCGACAGCTTGGTCCGGCAAGTTGCGCAACCATGTTCTGAGTGAGCAGTTCCTAGGTCTCATGGTTCTTTTGGTCGTGAGCGTTTTGGGAACCATGCAGCCGGCGATCGGTCAATAATGTCAATAATGACGAAGCAGCGGGGCCAGAGAGCAGGTCAGACGATATCAAAACGCGGACAGGTCACTCTGCCGCCTGCGGGGTGTTACCCCTGGATTGTTGTCATCCTCACATTGATTTCATTCGATGCCGCGGCAGTTCGGATTAGTGTTGGGCGCAACGGATATTGGAGGGCAAAATCATGAGTAGTCCATCGATCGTTCATTCTTACAGTCTAACGCGGCGAAGCGCGCTCGGGATAATTGGGCTGGCATTGGTCATACCGTCGGTTTCTGCGTTTGCCCAGACGCCAGCGATCCTTGTTCATAAGGATCCCGACTGCGGTTGCTGTGCGGGTTGGGTGCGACATCTCGAAGATGCGGGCTTCGCCGTCACGGTCGAGGAGACCACTGATCTTCAACCCGTCAAGAAACGGTTGGGGGTGCCAGCCGATCTCGCGGCTTGCCACACCGCTGAGGTCGATGGATACGTGCTGGAGGGACATGTCCCGGCGGCGGCCGTCCGACGACTCCTGGAGAAACGACCGACCGCTATCGGATTGGCCGTCCCCGGCATGCCCGCCGGGTCACCAGGAATGGAGAGCAGTGTACCTCAGCGGTATGATGTCGTTCTTTTCGGTGCGAACGGCCGACAGCCCTTTATGCACTTTGTTGGCTCGGAAAATGTCGGCTGAGGCGCTTGAACTTCGAATTAACCCGCAGCAGCAGCGTTGGTTGATACTGCGCAACTGCTTCAAGCGTCAACGATCGACCCCGAACGAATACTCCCCCTTCACGCGGTGGGTATCCTCGGAAACAGCATGCCAGGTGACCGTATAATGTCCCGCCGTCAACGGCGCTGGCAGGGGCACGACGAGCTGCTTCTGATCCTTTGGGTCGGTCACCGGGGCGCCGGTAGGGATTGTCTTCCCACTTTCATTTTTGATTTCCACGCCCGAAAACTTCGCGATCACGCCTTCGCTAAAATTCAGCTTGATTTCCGTGGGGGAGACCTTGCTCGAAACATCAGCTGCTGGGCTAGCCGATTTCAGTTTCGGATGAGCATTGGCGGAAGTAGCAAGCAGGCTAATCGCCAAAACCGCGAGGGTCCCCATCGTCATCGTATTCCGGAACATTCCAATTCCTTTCCATGTAACTCAGACCGCAGCGTAGGATGCCAAGGGTTCTCTCTACTGGGGCGCGCCAAGCCTCCCCAGTTGGCAACCGAGTTAATAACCCCGATAGCCATAGCCATAATAACGAGGCCTTGAATAATAGTAGTATCGCGGCGCTGATTGATATCCGTGAGCCTCGCCATGAAGGTCCCGAAGGGCACGATGATAGGCACGGTGCTCACCACGACTATAAAAACCGTACTCGTGAGCACGTTCGTGAGCGTCAGACAATTGGTCGTGGAACCGATCGTGAGAGTTGTAACCGTAGTCTTCATCATCGTGAGCAAGTGCTGGCACCACGGGCACGCTCAATAGCACGGCAGCCATTAGAAGGGTTTTTCGTAAGGTCATGGTCCATCTCCGTTCGCTGTGTAAGCCCAACTCAGCCAGGCGTTATGGGGCTCACTAACTTTCAGTTCCTAGATGGAGACCTTAAGCGAGTTGATCTGAACGCCAGCCGAATGGGCAGTTCAGCGACCGTTTATTTCGAGCTTCCAGATCTTTTGCCGCTACCGGATTGCCACGTTCGAACCACGATCATGAATGAGCCCCGGCGTTTAGACTCATTCGTGTCCGTTTTTCAGTCCGAAAGGATTCATAAGGATTCATAGCGAGCGGACGAATGCCCGATCGGAAGGAGAAGCCTAAAATGAAAGCGATATCGTTCCGGGTCATGAACTGAGCAGAAGCGATGTCCACGCCTTGTCGAATCGTGGTTCTCCTTGAACCGGACTACGCCGCGGACTCCGGCTCCCGCGCGCGCGGCCGGGCCCGGCGTTCCGGCGGACACTCCGGAACATATTCGACGGCCATAAAACGCTCTGACACGGTGACGCGCTCGATCAGCGTCGCTGCTTCACCGGTCAATGTTACTTCCTCAGCCGGAAGCGGCGCTTCTTGGTCAATCTCTTCAGGAACAAGCGGCGGCGAGACCGTTTCTGGAAACACACCGAATTTGCCGGCTACCTCCTGGAGCGGCTTCTGCTTGTCGGCCCAGTGCAGGGCGGTGTAGTCGAAGCCTTGCACGATGGTGGGTTTGACGACTTCGAAATAGGGCGAGATGTCGAAATCGCGTGGCATGTAGAGCGATGAATCGCGGATGTGCAGGATTTCGCGCCGGGCTTTTCGGCTCGCGGCGCGGGTAATTTTGGGCAGGATGGGATAGCGCACGGCGTCGAATGCCTGCGCGATCAGCGCCGAGCAGATGATCTTGGTAGGATCGCCGGAGCCGAAGGCGATCATCCGCCGCCGCCAGCGCTGCGGGATCGGCAGCGGAATCAGATAGCGCAACATATCGAGGATGTTCTTGGTGTCGTAGCCGAAGCC
>Ga0208989_10000153_pt1 | contig 16753 bp, 17 predicted proteins | sample MedBloCAOM3_M1_FD_187852 | JGI IMG/M metagenome (GOLD analysis project Ga0208989, IMG submission 187852) | Forest soil microbial communities from El Dorado National Forest, California, USA - Mediterranean Blodgett CA OM3_M1 (SPAdes) (version 2) | ecosystem: Environmental > Terrestrial > Soil >...
GGCCGGCAGCGACGTCGCGATGCTGAATGCGATGATCAACACCATCATCACCGAGGGCCTCACCGACGAACAATATATCGCCGGCTATACCGAAGGTTTTGAGGATCTCAAGGAGCGCATCAAGGAATTCACGCCGGAGAAGATGGAACCGATCTGCGGTATTCCGGCGGAGACTTTACGCGAAGTGGCGCGGATGTATGCGCGCTCGCGCGCCTCGATCATTTTCTGGGGCATGGGCATCAGCCAGCATGTGCACGGCACCGACAATGCGCGTTGCCTGATCGCGCTGGCGCTGATCACCGGCCAGGTCGGTCGCCCCGGCACCGGGCTGCATCCGCTGCGCGGACAGAACAACGTGCAGGGCGCCTCCGATGCGGGGCTGATCCCGATGTTCCTGCCGGATTATCAGCCGATCGGGCGCACCGATCTGCGCGCACCGTTCGAGCGGCTCTGGCAACAAGACCTCGATCCGGTTCGCGGCCTCACGGTCGTTGAGATCATGAACGCGATCCACGCCGGCGAGATCACCGGCATGTATATCGAGGGCGAGAATCCCGCGATGTCGGATCCCGATTTGCAGCACGCGCGCGAGGCGCTGGCCAAGCTCGATCATCTGGTGGTGCAGGATCTGTTCGTCACCGAAACCGCGTTTCATGCCGACGTCATTCTGCCGGCTTCGGCTTTTGCGGAGAAATCCGGCACCTTCACCAATACCGACCGCCGCGTGCAACTGGCGCGCGAGGTGATCAGGCCGCCCGGCGATGCGCGGCAGGATCTCTGGATCATCCAGGAAATCGCCAAGCGCATGGGGCTGGACTGGCGCTATGACGGACCGGCCGATGTGTTCACCGAGATGACGCAGGTGATGCCGTCGCTGAATAATATCACTTGGGAACGGCTGGTGCGCGAGGGCGCGGTGACCTATCCGGTCGACGGTCCCGATAAGCCCGGCAACGAGATCATCTTCACCACAGGTTTCCCGACCGAAAGCGGGCGCGGCAAGATCGTGCCGGCGCGGGTGACTGCGCCGGACGAATTGCCCGACGGCGAATATCCGATGGTGCTCTCCACCGGACGCGTGCTTGAGCATTGGCATACCGGTTCGATGACGCGGCGCTCCAGCGTGCTCGATCAGATCGAGCCGGAGGCGGTGGCGTTTATGTCGCCGAAGGACATGCGGCGCATGAAGGTCTGGCCGGGCGATCTGGTGCGGCTTGAGACACGGCGCGGTGCGGTCGAGGTCAAAGTGCGCTCCGATCGCGACGTTCCGGAAAACATGGTGTTCATGCCGTTCTGCTACGCGGAGGCCGCTGCAAACCTGTTGACCAATCCGGCGCTCGATCCGTTCGGGAAGATTCCGGAATTCAAATTCTGCGCGGTGCGGGCCGAACGCGCCGAAATCCGCACCGCGGCGGAGTGAATGAGATAGCCGTTCCGCATACAAGCGGACTGCGCGCACCAGAAAAATACATTGATGCTCAGGTCGGGCCGCCCGCGGCGGCGGCCTGTTGCGCGAGTTTGCTCTCTGCGATAATTGCTTCCAGCCGCGCGATATTTTCCAGCAGGCGCTGGCTGGTCAGGACCAGGAAGTAATAGCCGAATTGCGGATTCTGGAAGTAGATCTCCAATAACTTTTCATAGCTGATGGTCAGCACATGCCCGTTCTCGGTGCATTCGATCGTCGCCGTCCGTCGATTATTAGTTGTAAGGAAGCCAAGTTCGCCCATCAGGCGTCCCGGCGGCAGTTCGACGCCGATTTCAGTCACCAGGAATTTTCCGGTGACGGTCAAAAGCATTTCGTCGGCCGTGTCGCCCTTCCTGAACAGGATATCGCCCTTGCGATATTTGCGCTCGGTCATAAACGGTTTGAGCCATTCCATCGACGTATCGCCCTGGGTTGCGGTACGTGCCTTCTTGACGAGGGTGAGCATTTGACGCAGGCGAAACGCATTGATCGGGAGCAACAGCAGATACAAGAGAAAAGTCGAGACGTTGCCGGCGAGCGCGCCAAAGCCGGCGAAGAATGCGCAGCCGACCATGTTGGCGATGCGAAGCGGCACCATCGTCTGCGTCAGCAAGGTAGCGACAAAGAAGATTGCGCCAACCAAGGCAAACATGTTGGCGAGGGTGATGTTGGCCAGCACAATTTCCAGCAGGCGGTTGAATATTGCGTCGTAGGTAATGTTATCGGGGTCCAGACCTAACTGGATCAAAATCTTGGCGACCCTGAGGTTGTCCGCCGCTGTGTCGAGAATGCGATTTAGAATGGTCGATAGGTCTGCGCTGCTGAATTTCATCGGATCCCCCAGGTGCCCTGGCGAAGCAAAACGTTTCTGAAAGCGGAACGTAGAGAGCGATAGCAGTTTCCAACGGGGAAGAGGAGGTTCGCAGCCTGATGCATCGCATCCTCCAAACAACGGATGATACGCGCCTTTGGAATTACGGCCAATGCGATCTGCTGAAGATGTCTCAATGCGCGGGTTCCGAGCCTGCCGGCCGGATCCACAGCCAGCCGGAGACGCCGCCAAGCGCGGCGCAGAGTGCTGTCACCAGCATCACCGTGCGCAACGCGCGGTCGAACGCGGCGATTGCGCCCTCTGTGACGCCGGCCTGCCCGGCCAATACCGCATTCAACACTTCGTTGGCCTGCGCGGGCGGCAGCCCGGCAAGATGGTGTGAAAAGCTTGCGAACAATACCGCGCCGAGTGCTGCGACTGCAAAGAGGCTGGCCACTCGGGCAACCGCGTTGTTGACACCGGAAGCGATGCCGGCGCGAGCTTCGCCCACCGATGCCATCACCGTCGACGTCAGCGGCGGAACGGTGATGGTCATGCCGATGGCGAGCACGCAGATCGCGGGAAATACGCCGATCCAATACGATTTCCCGAGATCGGCGAAAGCGAGCAGTGTCAAACCGCAAGCCGCGATGAGGGGCCCGGCGGTCAGCGATAGCCGCGGCCCGAAACGGTCGGAGAGGGTGCCCGCGAATGACGCGCCGAAACCCATGATCAGGGCGAAGGGCAGCAACGCCGCACCGGCCTGCGTCGCGGAATAACCGCCGAGCCGGATCAGGCCAAACGGCAGATAATACAATGCACCGCCGAGCGCGAAGTAGAGCAGCAGCGTCAGCGCGTTGGTGCCGGAAAAATTGCGCGAGCGGTACAGCGACAGCGGCATCATCGCGCGTTCGTGGAATTGGGCTTCGATCGCAACGAAAGATAGGAGGAATGCGGCTCCCACCCCCAGCGCGGCGAGGACGTTTGTGTCGTGAAATCCCGACGCCGGAATGGCGCTCAGTCCCCAGGTGATAGCGGCGAGGCCAATGGCGATCGCGACCGCGCCTATCCAGTCGAGCCGCTTCGCTTTGTCATCGCGGCTCTCGGAGGCAAAAAAGATAGCGAGCCCGGCCGCGGCGATCGCCAGCGGGACGTTGAGCAGAAAGATCGCCCGCCACGATACATGATCGACCAGCCAGCCGCCGAGAACCGGGCCGGCCGCCGAGGTGAGGGCGCCGACGCCGGCCCATATCCCGATCGCGTGGCTGCGCTCGTGCTGGTCGAAAGTAGCGCCGAGCATTGCGAGGCTGGCCGGCGTGAGCAGCGCAGCCCCGAGACCTTGAACCGCACGGCTGACGACGAGCAGCGTAATGTTCGGTGCAAGTCCGCACGCAATGGAGGCCGTGGTGAATACCGCGGTGCCGAGAAGAAAAATCCGTCGACGGCCGTAAAGATCGGCAGCCGAGCCCCCGACCAGCACCAGTGCGCCCAGCAGCAAGAGGTAGGCATTGACGATCCACTGCGTCGATGCCGCGTCCGCATGCAGCGCCTGCTGGATGGCGGGGAGGGCGATATTCACGACCGAGCCATCGATAAACGCCATGCTCGATCCGAGGATCGTCGCCACCAGCGTCAGGCGCTTGCGCTTCTCCGACAGGGCGGCGGGAAAAGCCGGCGTGGCGCGGATGACGCCGGCGTCGCAGGGCGGCCGTGTGAAACCAACCATCTGGGCCTCGAAGAAACGTGCCTACGACACCAGGTATAGATCGTGCGCGCCGCGGACGACGCCTGCGTAGCCGCTCTTCAGGATGAGGTGGTCATTATTTCTGTTCCGCCGCGGTCCAAGTCGCGAAACCCGGATTCGGGACACTAGCCGGCCTCATGCCTGCGGAGCAAGAGGCGCGCGCGCATGCGTGGCAGGCGAGACCGCACACAAACGCAACTGCAGCATGAAAAACGAGTTTACCTCCCAGGTCGCGGTGCTAACGTGCCGCCCAATTAAAACAAGCAGGGAGGATACCTTTATGAAGCATCTATCGACACTCGCGGCCGGGCTGCTGATCGGAACCGCGGCTTTCCAGTTTTCCAACTCGGCCTCCGGCCAGAGTGAAGGCGGATGGGTCACGCTGCTCGACAGCACCAAGATGGGCGACTGGGATGAGGTCGGCAAAGCCAATTGGGCGATGAAAGACGGCGCGCTCACCGCCGACAAGCTTGACGGCAAGGACCTGTCCTATCTCGTCACCAAAAACTCCTACAAGGATTTCCAGATCAAGGCCGAGTTCTGGACCGACGAAGAAGCCAACAGCGGCATCTTCATCCGGTGCGACGAATCGAAGAAGATCGATGCGAAGATCTGCTACGAGGTCAACATCTTCGACAAGCGGCCTGATCCGACCTACGGCACCGGCGCGATCGTCGACGTCGCCAAGGTCGATCCGATGCCAAAGGCCGCCGGCAAATGGAACACTTACGAAATCACGGCGCAGGGACCGCATCTCGTTGTGGTGCTCAACGGCCAAAAGACCGCCGACGTGCAAGACAGCAAACACCTGAGCGGCCCGTTCGCGCTGCAGTACGGCTCGGGCGTGGTCAAGTTCCGCAAGGTGCAGATCAAGCCGCTATAACTGAGGCAGCCGGAGACAGGACTGCTTCGCTGCGAAGAGGCTCATCCGTCTTCAGCGGATGAGCCGTGCAAGCAGATGCGCCGCCGCCAGAGGCACCGCACTGCTAAATCTGCCGCACTACGCCCGGCCGGCCCGGCGCGCATTCCAGCGCGTCGCGGTCCCACTTGGCGGCATTGGCCGCGGCTTCATAGGTGCTTTGCAGGAAATCGAGCAGCGCCTGATCCGGCTGCGGAGCCGTGCGCACGGCGTCATAGGGCAGGATGAATTCGCCCAGCGCTTCGCTGAAGAAAGCCGCGTCGGGCCGCACCCGTGTGGCGCGAAAACCTGCCGGTTCGGGATAGGCATAGGAATAGAACGCGGGATAATCGATCGCGCCGCTGCCTGGCCAGAAGCCGGCGCTGCTCACTTCGTGGGAATAGGCCTCGCAGGCGACCGCATCGGGTAGATGCGGCACGCCGCCGGGATGGCGCGGCGCGCGCCGGCCCGAAAAGCGCGTCACCGCGAGATCGAAGCTGCCCCAGAAGAAATGCACAGGGCTGGCCTTGCCGAGGAAGGCGGTGCGGAATTGCTTGAACACCCGATCGGCATTGACCAGTATTTGAAAGAAACGCCGCACAGCGTCCGGGTCGTAGGAGGCATGCTGGTTGTCTTGCGAAAACCGGATCGGCTCGGGCAATTCGTTGGGCATCTCGTCGATGGCGATATGAATGCCAAGCTCCGCGAGCGTTGCCATGATCGCTGCATAGAAACTCGCGACCGATTTTCCGCCCAAGGCAAACTGCCGCGTTGCGCCGTCGCTGGTCGAAATCCGCAAAAGATGATCGATGAAGTCGAGCTCGATCTGAAATGTCCTGACGCCGTCGGGTATCGGCGAGGTCGTCAGCCCGCGCGCGGTGACATAAAGCGCGACGTGCCAGGAATGGTTTAGCCAAGGGGCGCGCGCGAGACGGATCTTGCCGATGATCTGGGTCCACAGATGCAACGTCGCACAGGTCTCGCGCCACGCTGCGGTCGGCAATTCCGGCCACGGCACCTCGGGTGCGTTGCTCATGCGTCACCGTAGCGGGCCATCGGTATCCCTTGCATGACAGGGCCGGGCGCGATCCGGCCCGGCCTTTATACGCGAACTCACGGCGATTGGGGATAAGCGCGTTAGTTTTCGTGGCGTTGTTGGCGAATGCGGCGTCGACCTCATCTTCCTTGATGCGGGTCGCGGATTTCATATCACGAATTGGTGCATTGACGCTTGCCGCGCGAGGCGCGGGAAAGGCTGCGACACCACCACCGTCGTGCAATCGCCTGCACCGGATTGCGCGCCAGTTGATAGATAAACAGAATTTCGATCATGGCAAAGTCCGTCGTCCCCCTCGTACAGATGGGGCGGCACTCGCCAATGAGAATGCCGCCCGCATCGCATCAGCCATGCAGTTTTTTCGCGGTCTCCGCGACTACGTGTCCTTGATAGCGCGCGCCTGCGAGTTCGTTTTCGCTCGGCTGGCGGCTGCCGTCGCCGCCGGCAATCGTGGTCGCGCCATAGGGCGAGCCGCCGGTGATCTCGTCGAGCTTCATCTGGCCCGCAAAGCCGTAATTCAGGCCCACGATGGTCATGCCGAAATGCAGGAGGTTGGTGATGATAGAGAACAGCGTGGTTTCCTGGCCGCCGTGCTGGGTCGCGGTCGAGGTGAAAGCGCCGCCGACCTTGCCGTGCAGCGCGCCTTTCATCCAGAGGCCGCCGGCTTGGTCGAGGAAGTTCGCCATCTGCGATGACATGCGGCCGAATCGCGTGCCGGTGCCGACGATGATGGCGTCGTAGTTGGCGAGGTCTTCGATCTTCGCCACCGGCGCGGTCTGATCGAGCTTGTAGTGCGACGCTTTCGCGACATCGGGCGGCACAAGTTCGGGCACGCGCTTGATATCGACTGACGCGCCGGCTTTGCGCGCGCCTTCGGCGACAGCATTCGCCATCGTCTCGATGTGACCGTAGGCCGAATAGTACAGCACAAGAACCTTTGTCATGGTTGGTCTCCGTCAGTTGATGTGAGAAGTTCGAATTCAGTCGTCATGGCCGGACCCGTTCCGGCCATCCACGTCTTGTTCGTTCGTCAAGTAAGAAATGGATGCCCGGCACAGGGCCGGGCATGACAAAAACGTGAGTTCACGCCGCGTCGACCAGCACCAGTTCCGAATCTTCCAGCGCAGTGATCTTGAGCCGCGCCTCGTTGCGGATCGCGACGCCGTCGCGGGCGTTGACACGCACGCCGTTGATCTCGACCAAACCCGCCGCCGGAACCAGATAGAGGTTGCGGGTTTTGCCGGATGCATATTCCGCGCGCTCGCCGGCCCTCAGCGTGGTGGCGAGCACCCGCGCGTCGGCGCGAATCGGCAGCGCGTCCTTGTCGCGTTCGAAACCGCTGGCAATGGTGACGAAGTTGCCGGAGCGATCCGACCTTGGGAACGGCTTGGCGCCCCAGGTCGGCTGGCCGCCTTCCGTCGTCGGCTCGATCCATATCTGGAAGATTTTGGTCTTGGTCAGCTCCAGATTATATTCGGAGTGACGCACGCCGGAGCCGGCGCTCATCACCTGCACGTCGCCCGCTTCGGTGCGGCCCTTGTTGCCGAGGCTGTCCTGATGGGTGATTGCGCCCTCGCGGACATAGGTAATGATTTCCATGTTGGCGTGAGGATGCGCAGGAAAGCCGGTGTTCGGCGCGATCTCGTCGTCGTTCCACACCCGCAACGAGCCGTGGCCCATATTGCTGGGGTCATAGTGGCTGCCGAACGAGAAGTGATGTTTGGCTTTCAGCCAGCCGTGATCGGCGCCGCCGAGTTTGTTGAAGGGTCTGAGTTCAATCATGACACGTTCCTTTGATTTGAATTCTTTGGATGTGCCGGGCGCGTCATGCGCCCGGCGTTGTTGAGTTGTTTGGGTTAGGCGCCGAAGCCGCCGTCGACATTCAGCACGGTGCCGGTCACAAACGAGGCGCCGGGGCTGGCGAGGAATACGACGCCGGCGGCGATTTCTTCCGCGGTGCCGTAGCGTTGCAGCGCGTGCTGGGTGCGCTGGGCTTCGGCGAACGCGCCGCCGTCCTTTGGATTCATGTCGGTGTCAACAGAGCCGGGCTGCAGCACGTTGACGGTAATGCCGCGCGGTCCGAGGTCGCGCGCCGCGCCCTTGCTGTAGCCGACGATCGCAGCCTTGGTGGCGGCGTAGTCGGCGAGGCCGGGAAACGATGCGCGGGTGGCTATGCCCGAACCGATGGTGACGATGCGTCCGCCGTCTCCCATCAGCTTTGACGCCGCACGGATCGCGGTGACCACGCCGTGCACATTGATCGCGTCCTGGCGGTCGAATGCCGCGGTGTCGCTGTTGGGATCATCGACCGCGCCACTCACCGCGACCGCCGCGTTATTAACGAGAATATCGAGACGGCCAAAATGCTTGGCGACGTCCTTTACCAGTTGATCGACTTCGCCGGCGCTGGCCTGGTCGGCCTTGAAAGCACGCGCTTCCACGCCCTTGGCTTTCAATTCTTTCACGACGGCTTCGGCCTTGTCGGCTGAGGCGACGTAGCTGATGGCGACGTTGGCGCCTTCGCCGGCGAGCGCACGGGCGCTGGCCGCGCCGATGCCGCGCGAGCCGCCGGTGACGAGGGCAACCTTGCCTGTGAGTGATTTGGTCATTGGATTTTTCCACCGTTTGAATTCCGATGACGTCTGGATATGCGCTTCCAGTTGGAGCATAAATAGAAACTATCGAAACACATTGTTTCTATTATTGTGACTACGGAGGGCCCGAGTGACAAAACTTCCCGATTTCGAAGGCCTCGCGATTTTCGCAAAAGTCGTGGAACTACGGTCATTTGCGGCGGCCGCGGCCGAGTTGGCGCTTTCCAAGGCCACGGTGTCCAAGGCCGTCAGCCGGCTGGAAAAGCGGCTTGGCGCGAGGCTATTCAACCGGACCTCGCGGCGCCTCGCCTTGACCGATGCCGGGCAGAAGCTATCCGGGCGCGCCGCGCGTCTGCTGGTCGATGGCGAGGCGGCGGAGAACGACGCGCTGGCGCAGTCGGTGGCGCCGCGCGGGCTGGTGCGCCTCGCGGTGCCGATGACGTTCGGGGTGAAAGCAGTGGCGCCGATCCTGCCGGAGTTTCTGGAGGCATATCCCGACGTCGCGATCGATCTTCACCTAAGCGATGCCATGGTCGATCTGATCGGCGAGGGTTTCGATGCAGGCTTGCGGATCGCGAGCCTGCCGGATTCCTCACTGATCGCGCGGCGGCTGTGCGCGATGCCGCGCTACACAGTGGCGGCGCCTGCCTATCTCAAGCGCTATGGCCGGCCGACGCATCCAATGCATCTCGCGCAGCATAGGTGTCTCGGCTATGCCTATCTCTCCACGCCGGGCGTCTGGCATTACACCAACGCCGCGGGCGAGCGGGCGAGCGTGCGCCCCGCAGGGCCGCTGCGCGTCAACAATGGCGAAGCACTGATGCCGGCGTTGCTGGCAGGGCTCGGTATCGCCGATCTGCCGGACTTTATCGTCGGCGACGCCATTGCGTCGGGCGAGCTCGAAGTGATTCTGAAAGACTGGAAGCAGACCGAGGGCGCGGTGCACCTGGTGACGCCCCCCGGTGGCCCGCGTCCGGCGCGCGTCGAGGTGCTGGCGGATTTTCTGGCGAAGCATTTTTCGAGCACGAAGAAGCGGAAGCAGCGATGAATGGTGGACATGGCGAACGGCGCCTTTGCCCACTCTGCGGTTCAGGCTAGGCTGCCTCCACAAAGACAAAAATCTCCGGGGAGAAAACTGCCGATGAACCGACGTGAACTTTTCAAGGCCGCCGCGGCGCTGCCGCTGTCGCAGATCGCGCTCTCGAATACTGTATTCGCGCAAGCGCCGTGGCCGACGCGCAATATCACCATGATCGTGCCGTTTCCGGCCGGCGGCCAGGCCGATCTCGCTGCTCGCCCGGTGGCGCTTGCGCTGGAGAAAATTCTCGGCAAGCCCGTCATCGTCGACAACCGCGCCGGCGGCGCCGGCGGATCGATCGGCAACGCGGCGGCGGCGCGCGCTGAGCCTGATGGCTACACATTGCTGATGACGCTGTCGTCGCTGGCGGTGCTGCCGGAAGCCGACCGGCTGTTCGATCGCCCCGTGGCCTACGAAGTCTCGCAATTCGCGCCGGTGGCGCGCGTGCTCGCCGATCCCACTTTGCTCGCGGTGCCTGCGTCGGCGCCGTGGAAGACGCTGCAGGAATTCGTCGAAGACGCAAAAAAGCGTCCCGGCGAAATTCCCTACGGCTCGTCGGGTCCCTACGGCACGCTGCATGTGGCGATGGAGATGTTTGCGGCCAGCGCCGGCATCAAATTGCTGCACGTTCCGTTTCGCGGCGCCGGTCCCGCGCTGACCGCGTTGCTCAGCGGCACGGTGCAGGCGCTGGCGTCAGCGCCAGGCACGCTGAAGCAGCAGGTCGATGATGGCAAGATGCGCGTGCTTGCGAATTGGGGCGCGGAGCGGATCGCGAGTTTTCCGGATCTGCCGACCTTCAGGGAACTCGGCTACAAGGACGTCGAGTTCTACATCTGGGCCGGGCTGTTTGCGCAAAGCGCGCTGCCGGCGCCGATCATGACGCGGCTGCGCGAGGCGATGGCGTTAGCCGTGAAAAGCCCTGAAGTGACGAAGACCTTTGAAACCGCGGGCAGTCCGGTGGCTTATTTGGACGCGCCGGAATTTTCAAAATTCGTTACTGAAGACAGCGCGCGCCTGATCGCTGCGGTGAAGAAAATCGGCAAGGTGGAGTAGGGGCCAATTAGCAACCGTTTGCCTGCCTGCTTGGCGTGTAGGTGCGCGAGAAGATTGGAACCGCACACTTTCACATTTTTTTGTACTGCGAGAACCTTCCCTGGCCTCATTTATCTGGAGACGTAGTGGGGAACACCGCGCCAACTCGAGCCGAAGGAAGGATCGGACATGCGAGTGTACAATGTTGTCCTGAGCCTTGCGATGTCGATCGCCTGCGGCATCGCCATTCAAAATCCTGCTTTCTCCGAGGAGTATCGGGGAACCATGGAACAACAGCTTGCATGCACCCCTGACGTTTTTCGGCTTTGCGGCGAACACATACCGGACTCCAACCGGATCGTTGCGTGCTTGCGGCAAAACACCCCGCAACTCTCTGGACCGTGCCGCTCGGTGTTTGAATCAAACGCCACCGCGTCCCAGCAGCCTGAGCCGAGAGGCCGCAATGATCGGCCGAGGTCCTACAGCGGCCAATAGACTGGTTTACCGCTACTGCCATATCCGCAGGACCGCGACGACAGATGCGACAGCGGCGACAAACGCCAGGACCGTGACGCTGGCCAACCACTGGGTCTGCCTGCGACCATCCTGTCGATCATGAAAGCTAAGCCAGTCCCGCACAAACCCGGCCGGAACGTCGAACACAACTGAGTTGTCATCCGCATGATGCATCTCGTGATCGGCGAACATCGCCCGCACGTTAGGCACGCCTATCCGTTCAAGCTCGCAATACCAACGCCATGCGCGCTCGCCGGCCGTCCATCGATTTTCGAAAGGAAGCCGGTGCGATTTCATCTCGGACCTCCGCATATGCGTCGATCCGCGCTCGGCCAACAGCAGTCTCGCACAAGAGCGGACCATCAGCAGGTTAAATAAATACGCCTTCGGGAAAGCGCCGTCCAATATTTCATTTTCGGTGGAGACGGAGTTCCCCGGAAACCGTCGCATCGGTCCGAGGGGAATATCGTTACGCGCGATTTTCGCAGACATCGACCCATTCGGCCGTGACCAGTTCAGCCATCCGCGATGGCGCGATGCGCACCGCGCTGTGGGTCGAGCCTGCCGCCGGCACCACCACGTCGAACGCTTTCAGCGACACGTCACAATAAACCGATAGCGGCGCTTTCAAGCCGAACGGACAGACACCGCCGACTTCATGCCCGGTAATCTCAGTGATCTCGTGGACGCCGAGCATTTTTGGCTTGCCGCCGAACAGCGCCTTGACCTTCTTGTTGTCCATCCGCGACGTACCGCTGGCGACGATTAGCACCACGCGCTCGCCGATCCGCAAGCTCAGCGTTTTGGCGATTCGCGCCGGCTCGACGCCATAGGCTTCGGCCGCCAGCGCCACCGTCGCCGAACTGATCGGCGATTCGATCACCGCGATATCAGGAGCCTTCTCGGCGAAGAACGCGCGGACCGATTCAAGGCTCATGAGTGGCGACCAGGCCGGGCAGTTCTGACAGCGCGTGGATGCGATAGTCCGGCTCGAGCCCGAATTCGTCCATCTGCGTTCTGATCGCCTTGAACATGGTGAGCGGGGCGACAGAATCGCTTTTGACGCAGGCCAGCGCCATCGCTTCCGGCGTCACCCGCTCGATCCAGGCGACGTTCAGCCCGAACGCCTTGGCGCCGCAGGCGTCCCAAGGATTCGACGACACGAACAACACCTGCGCGGGCGGCACGCCGAGCGTCGATTCGATCAGGGTATAGGCATCTGGACTCGGTTTGAAGATTTTCTGTGAGTCGATACTGATGGTCGCCTCCAGCACGCGGTCGAGACCGCTGTTGCGTACCAGCGCGTTGAGCATGCGGGTGCTGCCGTTGGAAAGGATCGCAAGTTTTCGATCCCGCATCGCCGCCAGCGCCGCCGCCGCATCCGGATACAGATCGAGATGCAGATACTTGTCGATGATGCGCTCGAACGCTGCCGGATCGTGTTTCAGTCCAAGGCATCGCAGCGTATAAGCGAGCGAATCCCGCGTGATGACAGAGAAATCCTGATAGCGCCGCATCAGCGAACGCAGCCAGGTGTATTCAAGCTGCTTGATGCGCCAGATCTGTGTGACGATCTCGCCATAGCCCGGAAACGCCTCTTCAGTAACGGCAGCCACCGACTGAATGTCGTAGAGCGTCCCATAGGCATCGAACACAACGGCTTTGATGGTCACAGGCAACTCATGGTGGGCATGTCGGAAAGTGGATGCATCTGACCTTCGGATAGAAGCCCCGCATGGTCTGGAAATCGTCGTAACCGTCGTCGGCATGCAGGCCGCAGGGTTCTTCCGCATGGGTGTGAATGTCGATCGCAACGACGTCATCGACGTTGGGGATTTTCAGCTTGGACATTCTGGCATCCATCGATCGTGAGGCGGGCAGCTTCTCAAAATCGATTATATATAACGAATTTGGCAAGCGCGGGTGCAATCCCCCGCCGGTATTGTGCCTTCCAGAGTTTCCGGGCGACGCCGCGGCGTAACCTTTACTCGGCAGGCACGTCCGTCGTTCCGCGTGTCGTCAGCCTGCTTCCCGCGGGCCGTGCTGCGAGATGCGCATTTGGCGGCACCACTTCGCTGGCCAGTCCAATCCACGCCAGAAAGCGGATGGTGAGATAGGTGTTGTCGATTTCCCACCAGCGATGACCATGGCGCGCCGATCGCGGATCGGCATGATGGTTGTTGTGCCAGCCTTCGCCATTGGAGATGAGGCCGACGACGATGTTGTTGCGGCTGTCCTCGTCGGTCTCGTAATTCCGATAACCCCACAGATGCGTCACCGAATTAACTGCCCAGGTAATATGCCATACCAGGACCGTGCGCACTATGACGCCGAACATCATGATGCTCAATCCGGTTTCCGCCGCATCCGCCGGCGCTTCGCCCAATAGCCATGCGACGGCGAATCCGGCGCCGAAGAACAGCGGCATCTGGCCGAGATTGATCCAGACCAGCCAGTTATGGCGCTCGAGCGCGACGTAAAACCGGTCCCGCAGGATGTCCTTGGCGTAGCGCTGGTAGATTCCGAGGCGCGAGAGTTCCGGCTGGTTGACCAGAATCCATCCGATGTGGCTCCAGAAGAAGCTTGCAAGCGGGCTGTGCGGGTCCGGCTGCTCGTCCGCGAATTGATGATGCCGGCGGTGTATGGCGACCCAGCGTGCGGGCGTTTCCTGGAGGCACGACATCGCGATGACCACCATCGCGTGCTCCAGCCATTTCGGACATTTCAGGCCGCGATGGGTCAGAAGCCGGTGGTAGCAAAGGTTGATGCCGAACAGCCCGCACAGATGCGTGCCCAGCATCGCGACGATGAGTCCGCTCCAGCTGAAATAGCCCGGCATAAAGGCCAGCACGGCTGCAGCGTGATAGGCGCCGATTACGATTATATAGGGCCAGTTAAGCTGAAACGGCCTCACGCCTGCCGGCAGCATCAGCCGTTCATTTGTGGCAACAGAAGCGGTGCAATCCGCAGCGGCCGATACCGCGGTCCTTGTCGTTGGCCGGCGAACCGTCGTCATAGAGGTCGGGATCCCCATCTCTGCGCGCGACGCAGCTCGGTTAAACAGCCTGATGCCTGCGATGCGGACGAATTCCCTCAGGTGCAAACCTTTGACTGAATTCGTTTATTTTGTCTATCGGCCGCAAACCGGTTCCATTGTGGCTGTTAGCCGCACTTCACAGCCTTCGCCGCGGCGGGGCAGGCTGGTGCTGATGGGAAGCATGACAACTGATCTGCCGATTCCGTACACCGCCCTGATGCTGAACAATTGGGAGATCATCGGCCAGTTCATGTATCCCGCTAGCGCCTACCGGCGGTTGCCCGATTTGTTGCGCAGCGGGCTGCTCGACATCAGTGCGATCGGCTCGCGCGTCTATCCGCTCGCCGCGTTGCCGGAGGCTATGGACGCCGCGGCCACAGCCGGCAATCTCGAATGTATTGTGATGCAGCCGTAGCAAGCGTGTCCTCACGCTTAAGATACCCAGCAGCTTCCGCGCGTTTGCCTTTAACACCAGCCGCCGTCGTCCCGCGGGGCCGCCGTTGCAATTCGTCGGTTTTACGGTGCGCGCACGTCGGTAAATGTCAGCGGGCGCAGCTTGTCGCCGTCAAAATAAACGAAACGCAGGCGCCGCCGATGCGAAACCATGCTCGCCGGCAGCGGATCGTAACGGAACGAGCCGCCTCCGAGGTGTGGCGTCAGGCTGCCGACATCGGCGAGCGCGTCGATTTCGACGCGCAGCAGATTGAGTCTGGCGCCATCGGCGGCGATGATCTCGAACGGGATGCGGCCGAGGCGCAGAAAGCTCACCGGATCGGGTGCGTCGATGAAGCCGTCGATGAACGCCGCCTCGACCTTGTCGAGATCCGGCTCCGCCGGTGCCGGGGGTTGCTCCCCCGGGCTGTGCGGCGTCTGCCATTGCGCCACCGGTCGCTCGGGCGCGCGGTTATGTCCGGGGCCGCCATGGTCGTGATGATGGTCGTGATCGTGACCATGATCGTGGGTGCTGCCGTGATCGTGGCTGTGCTTGCGGCCGTGTTCGGTTCGCCGGTTCATGGCGGGCCTCAATAGGTGACGGGTTTGGTGATGATCGAGCGGTGGCTGCCGAGCTTGCCATGGGCCGCCAGCGAGCCCAGCGCCTCGACCACCACGCGAACCCCCATCAGCGCGGTGATATCGGAGGTATCGTAGGGCGGCGAGACCTCGACCACCTCGAAGCCGCAAATCCCTTGCGCGCAGACCAGGCCGAGCAGTTTCAAGGCCTCGCGCGGCAGGAAACCGCCGGGCTCCGGCCAGCCGGTGCCGGGAACAAAGCCGCAATCGATCGAATCGACGTCGAAGGAAATATAGACCGCGTCGGCGTCCTTCCAGGCGAGGTCGAGCGCGATCTCCGCCGACTTCTCGATCCCGAATTTTTCGATATCGGCGATGGTCAGCACGTTGGTGTTGCGCTCGCGCGCGACCTGAACGCCCTCGCGCGGCACCTGCCAGCCGCCGATGCCGAGTTGCACCAGGTTGACCGCCGGAACGTTGGGCAGGTTGGTCGCCCAGAACCATGGCGTCGTATGCATGCGCTCGTCGAGATCCTTTTCCTGGATGTCGATGTGGCGGTCGAAATGGATGATGCCGATCTTCTTGTCGGTGCATTGGGCGATGCCGCGCACGCAGGGAAAACCGATCGAGTGATCGCCCCCGAGCATGATCGGCAGCGCGCCGGACGAAAACACATGGGCAACGCCGCGCGTGATTTGATCGAAGCTTTTTTCCAGATTGGCCGGAATCGTAAACACGTCGCCGACGTCGCATAGCGTCATCTGTTCGCGCAGATCGACGCCGAGTTCGTAATTATAGGGCGTATAGAGCGCCGAAATTCGCCGGATGCCTTGAGGCCCGAATCGGGTGCCGGGGCGATAGGTGGTACCGGAATCGAACGGAATCCCGATCACCGCCGCGTCATATTTGCCGACGTCGCGCACGTTCTCGATGTAGGGCGCTTTCATGAACGTGTTGATGCCCGCGAAGTGCGGAAGCTCGCCGCGCGCAAAGGTCGGGATGTCCCTGTCTGTAAGGCTTTCGGCGCCGGGCAGACCCATGTCGAGCGCCCATTGCCGCTCCTTGCGCCAGGCCAGGGCCGGCAGCTTGCCTTCGGCCTCGAGTGCTTTCCAGCCCTGCGTCGCCATTCTGTCGAAATCGGGATGATGGTGGCGCACAAATTGCGGGGCAGGGCGAAGCCCGGCATGACGTGACCGTCGCGCGCAGAGGGGTAAGAACATCAAGAACTCCCGTCGTTGGCCGATGCCGGCCGAGGCTTCAAAAACCCGAGGACCGGCGTAGCGCCGTCGCGGGTCAGGTCGAGATCGTAGGTGATCTTGGCGCCATAACGTTCCTGCGCCTGCGGATCGCGACGGGGGCGGTCAAGCGCGATCAAACGCGTCGCCAGCCCGAACGCCTCGCGGATGTCGTGCGTTACCATCACGATGGTCATCTTCAGATCGCGCCAGAGTGGTTTAATCAAGGCATGCATCTGCGCCCGGGTGCCGGGATCGAGCGCGCCGAACGGCTC
>Ga0208989_10000155_pt1 | contig 16732 bp, 17 predicted proteins | sample MedBloCAOM3_M1_FD_187852 | JGI IMG/M metagenome (GOLD analysis project Ga0208989, IMG submission 187852) | Forest soil microbial communities from El Dorado National Forest, California, USA - Mediterranean Blodgett CA OM3_M1 (SPAdes) (version 2) | ecosystem: Environmental > Terrestrial > Soil >...
GTGGCCGCCCTGGAAGCGCACGACGATGTCGGCCTGCTCCGACAACCAGTCGACGATCTTGCCCTTCCCTTCGTCGCCCCACTGGGCGCCGACGACGACAACATTGGCCATTTCGCGGGTATTCCCTCTGCAACTCTATTGTTCGAGCATGATCTCTTCGGAAAACCGGTGCCCACTTTTCCGAATCATGCTTCGACGCCCAGCCCTAAATCACGGCCGGGGGCCGCTCGCATGCGAGGCACACAATCGGATAAAGGAAGCCGGCTATCGACGCAAGCAAGAAGGGGCACAAAGCGGGGCTTGGAAAGCTTCCAACCCTTTGATATCCCCTTAAAATTTGCGCCGGTGCGGTGGCGGCGCCAACTCGGCGATGTCTGAGCATTAGCGATGGCGCAAAATCAAAAGCCGGCCGGGCCTCGCCCACCCAGCTTCCTTTCCGAGTGACCAATGTTCCGGAGCGCGTCGCGGCGGATCGCTTGAAGTTTTATTGAGAAAGGGCAGCGGCGTCATGTCCAAAACCACCCGCGCGACGCTGGCGCTCACCAGACTGGGCGTCAAATTCACCCTGCACACTTACGACTACGATCCCGATGCCGACCGCATCGGCCTCCAGGCTGCCGAGGCGCTCGGCATCGAGCCGCGGCGCATGCTGAAGACATTGATGGCGGAGGTCGACGGTAAAGCGGTCTGCGTCGTGGTGCCGTCGGATCGCGAAGTCAACATGAAGAAGCTTGCGGCGGCGTTTCGCGGCAAGGCCGCGAACATGATGCGGCCGACCGACGCCGAACGGCTGACGGGATATCATGTCGGCGGCATCAGCCCGTTCGCACAGAAGAAGCGGGTTCCGGTCGCGATCGACCAGGCGGCGCTGACCGAAACGAGTGTGTATCTGAATGGCGGACAGCGCGGGTTGCAGATCGAGCTTGATCCCAACGATGTCGTCAGGGCACTCGATGCGATCGTGCAGGCGTTGACGGGTTGAACATTAGGCCCAAACGAAAACCCGTCGCCGCCGGATCATTGCATGGTTTCGCAACCGATCACGCCGCGAGCGATATCCGCGCGGTAGACTTCAGCCGGGCCGGCTTTCCACCAGGTGGATTCCTCGGCGAATGATCCAGGCTGGATAGCGCCTCGAGGATCTCGTCGATGGAAACGGCCCGCTTTGCTCCGGGTACTGCGCGCAAGGATGGGCAGGACGTCACCGCTGCCGCATCGGACGCCCAGGATGCCAGAATCGCCTTCTTCTCCGCTCGCGACAACGTGTTGTCGGCCAGGACATCGCGGGGATGATCGAATACCGAACCGGGATGCAAAATGGCATTCAAATCGTACACATTCTCATTGAAGCTTCGGTCTAGTTTCATGTCGTCCTCCTCAACTCCTTTCGTTTTGGGACGGAAAACGACTTAGAAAAACGGAAGGTGATTTCAAGACCTCACGGGAAAAAACTTTGACCATCGATTAATTCTTTTTTCTCGCTCCGCTAAGGGCGCGCCCGCGCCGGCCGCGATGATGCGCAACCAGTGATTCACGTCGCCCCAAAAAATGGCGGACCTCTTGAAACCGAATCGGCTTTTGCTAGTTTTTTGCCTGCCGCGACACGCGCGGTCCGGGCGCCTCTCGGGGGCCCGGCTGAGACGGGCGCCGGAGGTGTCCGACGCCTGCTCGTACCCATCTTGCTCAACGGAGGATTTGGCTATGAGAACTTACGACTTTACTCCCCTCTGGCGGTCGACGATCGGCTTTGACCGCTTCTTCGATCTGGTTGACGCAGCGCAGCATGCGGGTAACGAAGACAATTACCCGCCGTGCAACGTGGAGCGGCTTGGCGAAGATCGATATCAGATATCATTAGCGCTTGCGGGCTTTGCACCCGACGAGATCGCCATCACCGCCGAGCAGAATGTGCTGACGGTCGAAGGCCGCAAGGCCGAGAAACAGCAGCGCGAGTTCCTCTATCAGGGCATCTCGTCGCGGCCCTTCAGGCGTCAGTTCAATCTGGCCGACTATGTCCAGGTCAAGGGCGCAGCGTTTGAAAACGGATTGCTGCAGATCGAATTGATCCGCGAAATCCCGGAGGCAATGAAGCCGCGGCAGATTGCGATCAGCGGCTCGCCTGCTTCCAACGTCCAGCAGCTCGATACCAAGGCGGCCTGAGCGCAACATTCAGTAGACACCAAAGCCTCCGTGGCGAACGCTCGCCGCGGAGGCGCCTTATTCCGGCCTGACTGCGAAATCGATTGATCCGACGCATGGTCGCGATGCATCTTGTGCCATTGATGCGCGGTGAAAATCCGTGTCTGTGAGCAGGCCGGGCAAAAACTTCCGGCCCGGTGCCTCACACCGGGCGGGGCCGCGGCGTCATTGAACCCGGGCCAAGAACGTCTGCCTTATGTCTGCTTCCGATCAAGGCTCCAGCGCCGCCTCCTCCGGCAACTGGCTCGCCAACCAGCCCTATCTGCTGCTCTCTATCACCGCGCTGTGCTGGGCCGGCAACGCCATCGTCGGCCGCCTCGCCGCCGGGCATATTCCACCGGTGACGTTGTCGTTTCTGCGTTGGGCGTTGGCGTTTCTCATTATTTTGCCGTTCGCCTGGAAACATCTAGAGCGCGACTGGGGCGCAATCCGCGCCCGGCTCGGCACCATGATCGTGCTCTCCGTCACCGGAATCGGCGCCTTCAACACCCTGCAATACTGGGCACTCGAACATACTCAGGCGTTGAACACGTTGCTGCTGCAGTCGGCGGGTCCCCTGTTCGTTGCGGTATGGTCGCTGATCCTGCTCGGGGTCCGATTGACGCCGGCGCAGGCCGGCGGGATAACGCTGTCGCTGACAGGCGTGCTGGTGATCCTGCTGCACGGCGACCCGACGGCGCTTGCGAGCATCACGTTCAACAAGGGCGACATCATCTTCACCGTGGCGCTGGCGATCTTCGGGCTGTATTCAGTGCTGTCCTTGAAGCGTCCGGAGATTCACGGCCTGTCATTTGTCGGCTTCACCTTCGGCTGCGGCGCGGCGTGCCTCGTTCCGCTGTGGATATGGGAGCTGTTCTCGCGCCCGGTGATGCAACTGAATACGGCGAACCTGCTATCGCTGTTTTACGTCGCGGTGTTTCCCTCGACGCTGGCCTATCTGTGCTTCAATCGCGGCGTGCAGTTGATCGGCGCCAATCGCGCCGCGCCGTTCTTTCATGTGGTGCCGGTGTTCGGATCAGCGATGGCGATCGTCTTTCTCGGCGAGCGCCCGCAGCTGTTCCACATCATAGGCTTCGCGCTGGTGCTGACCGGCGTCTTCGTCGCGTCGCGGAAGCCGGCGAATGCGAGTTAGTTTGCTATCACCGCTGCAGTAAAGATTGACCGCCATTCCTCCTCGTCAGACCAATACTCCCAAGGCCCTTAGAAACGGATCGCTCGCTGCCATGCATGATAAAACCGCGATTATGAGCCCCCCGCCATCAACGGTCGAACGCTCCAGGAGCGCGGTTCCGCGCGCCTTGCGACGCTATCTCTCGCTCGATGACTTTGAACCGACAGCCCGGCGTCGCCTGCCGAAATTTCTCTATGGCTATATCTCCGGCGGCGCCGAGACCGACGCAGCACTTGCCGACAACCGCCGGGCCTTTGAGGAATACGGCTTTGTTCCGCGCGTGCTGAACGACGTCTCGAACCGCGAGCAAACGACAAAACTGTTCGGCAAGACTTATGCGGCGCCGTTCGGCATTCCGCCGATGGGCTCGGCCGCGCTGTGCGCCTACCGCGGCGATGTCGTGCTTGCGCGTGCGGCGGCCGCGATGAACGTGCCGATGTGCCTCAGCGCGTCCTCCCTGATCACGCTGGAAGACGTCCGGCGCGAAAACCCGGCAGCCTGGTATCAGGCCTATCTGGCAGGTGAACCTTCCCGTATTGAGCCTCTGGTCGATCGGGTCGCTGCCGCCGGCTACGACACCTTTGTCGTGACCGCTGATGTGCCGGTCCCACCCAACCGCGAGAACAACATCCGCAACGGCTTCCAGGTCCCGATTGCTATCACGCCACGTGTCGCCTGGGACACCGTCACACATCCGCATTGGCTGTTCGGCGCCTGGACGCGGACATTGCTCAACCACGGCATGCCTCATTTCGAGAACATGGATGCCATGCGCGGGCCGCCGGTGCTTGCCAAAAACCTCATGCGCAACATTGGCAACCGCGATCAGCTGGCCTGGAAGCATGTCGAGCTGATCCGCCGCCGCTGGAAAGGCAAGCTCGTCGTCAAGGGCCTGATCGCGCCGGCGGATGCGCGCATCGCGCGCGAGAGCGGCGTCGATGGCGTGATCGTCTCCAACCATGGCGGCCGCCAGCTCGACTGTACGGTGTCCGCCCTGCGCACGCTGCCCGAGATCGCCGCGGAAGCCAACGGCATGACAGTGATGCTGGACGGCGGCATCAGGCGCGGCACTGATGTGATCAAGGCGCTGGCGCTGGGCGCCCATTTTGTCTTCATCGGCCGGCCGCTCCTGTACGCCGCCGTGGCCGGCGGCGAGGCCGGCGTGCAGCGTGCCCTTACGCTGCTCAGGGATGAAGTGGATCGCGACATGGCGCTATTGGGCATCAGAAGCATCAATGAAATTTCGCCGGACCTGGTTCGCCGGCTTTAAACCGGCGCGTTGTCGGCGCTGGCTGGGGTACGGGCAAGAGCGAGAAGGTTGTCCACTGACCAGTGGTCATCGACATACGCACCGTACTTTGCGGCCAAGATCACGCCATCGAAGCCGATCAGGAAGTCTGCCGGCAAACCCATGTGCTCTTCGCCCTTACCCATGGCTCCGCGCAAATTGGGCGATCGCGTCAATGCGCGGTAAACCGCCCGCCACGAGCGCGGATCAAATGCCGACAGCGGAGACATCTTTCCGACGCCGAATTCGGCATAGAGCTTTTTCTCGGGGTCCGCGATCGCGGCGAATGGTAACGCGCCCTGAAACTCCAGCATGGTTTGCCGGCTCGAATGGAATACGACAACCTCCCGGATCCCGGCCGCGAGAATTTCGTCATGCCGCAGCACAATGGACCGCAAATGTACATTGCAGGCCGGACACCCCGCGTATCGGCGGAATTGCAGATGCACCAGCCGTTCGCTGTCGGGAATCCGAACCGGCTGGCCGTGAATGTTCACCAGTTCATGGCGGCGGATAACGTCATTCACGTTCAGCCGGGGCATGGCAGTCCTTTCACGCCTTAGTGGCGACGGCGGATCGGACATTGTGAGCGATGCCGCGATCAGACATAGCGCGCCGCCCCCATGCACACGGCCGTCACCGCGAGCAGTCCGGCTGCTATCCGCTGGGCCTTGGCGATGCGCGACCGCGCGCCAGCCTCGTCGGCCGTCCCGGTACGCAGACTTCTGATCGCACGGCCGCCAATGGCGCCCTGAACGCCTGCAGCGACGAGCGCGGCAAGAGCGCCGACCGCCAGGATTTGTTCGGCCGTGCCAAATGCACCGGCATGCACCAAGTGCCCGAGATAGCCACCGGTCAGAACGGCGACCACTGCCGCGCCCATCTGCGGGCGAAAAAGCTGCTCGCCGCCGACGCCACCGGTTCGTGCCAGTGTGAAGCTCGTGCCCGCCCAGAACACGGTGGAAAGGATATGAAGTGACAAGGCTATGATGAGTGCGATCTGCATGGCATCGCTCCAGGATGGTTTTGAAATTAGATATACAGTATGTATATTCAATTAGTCTACGCATGGCAAGAGGCTGGGAATGTCGACGCGCCCCTATGTGAGTTCCGTTCGGACGGCGGCCGCGGCAGCGAAGCGGGATCGCGTCATCGAAGCCGCGGCCCGATCGCTGCGTGAGGACGCAAGCATCGCCAGCTTCTCACTGGATGCGGTGGCGAAGGCGGCCGGCGTGACGCGGCTGACCGTCTATCATCAGTTCGGATCGCGGCGAGGACTGCTCGAAGCCGTCTTCGATGAGATCGCGCGACAAGGCGGCCTTACTCAGATCGCCGATGCGATGGCGATTTCGAATCCGCGCGCGGCGCTCGATCGGCTGGTCGAGATCTTCTGCGCCTTTTGGAATCGGGACCCGGCAGTAGGTCGGCTGCATGAGGCGACGGCGACCGACCCGGAATTCGCCCAGGCTCTGATCGAAAGAAATGAACGCCGACGAAAAACGGTCGATGTCCTGGTCGGACGTATCCCCGAGAGAAAGGTATCATCTCGGGCGCGGCAAGACGCCGTCGACATGATCTTCGCTCTCACCAGCTTCGCCATGTTCGCCATGCTTAGCCAGCATCGCTCTGTCGATGACGTGTGCGTGCTCGTGAAATCCGCCTGCCGCAGCGCACTTGATCCGCTGATACCCGACACGCGTTCGGCAGCAAAGCGGCGATAGCCTGGCGTCGCGGAAGCCGGTTGCGCGGCCCTAACCCATCTTGAACTTGCTGTAGGCCTCGGCGGTCGCAATGATCACGTGCTCGGCGCAGCCGTTGCGGCGATGCGGATCGGACAGATTTTCGTAATCCGCCGACGTCATCATATCGATGAACGCCGCGACGTCAGGATAATACACCAGCGCCAGATAGTCCCATTGATTGCCGTCCTGCGCGCCGAGCGCGACCGCCTTGGCATTGCCGGTCCACAGCAAGGTTCCGCCGCGCGCCTTGATCATCGGCACGGTCAGGGCGCTGTAGCGAAGATAGGCATCCCAGCCGCTGCCGTCGCCATCGAGCGAGCGATCATGGAACCGCATCAGGTTCGCCATCACGATCGGGCCCTGATGCTCTAGCTGCTTCAGGCCTTCAATATTCAGTAAATCAACTGCCACGGCCATCTCCTTATGCATTCAACAAGGTCAGGGCATTGTAGCATTGCAAGCGCGGGACTTGTCGCGCTGAGTGAATCCAGCACAACTCCGGGCGAAGCAATGACGATTCCCGCGCCACCGCCGGCTGCCGATCCGATCAGATGGCTTAACAACCAGCCCTATCTGCTGTTGAGCCTGACCGCGCTGTTCTGGGCCGGTAATATCGTGCTTGGGCGCTACGTCGCCGGTCATGTGCCGCCGATGACGCTATCCTGCGTCAGGTGGATCGGCGCGTTTTTCATGCTACTGCCGTTCGCATGGCCGCATCTGCGACGCGATTGGCCGGCGTTACGCGCGCGGCTTCCGCTGATGGTGGTGCTGTCGGCGACGGGATTCGCCATCAACAACACGCTTTCCTACTGGGCGCTGCAATACACCCAGGCGCTGAACGCGCTGTTGATCCAGTCGTCCGGACCGCTATTCGTGGCGTTGTGGTCGCTACTGCTGTTCGGCGTACGGCTGACATGGGCGCAGCTCGCCGGCATCGCCATTTCGCTTGCGGGCGTACTGACCATCATCCTGCGCGGCGATCTCGGAGCGCTTGCCAGCATCCAGTTCAACAAGGGCGACGTGATGTTCGCCGGCGCGCTGCTGGCATTCGGGCTCTATTCGGCGCTGATGCCGCGCCGGCCGAAGACGCATCAGCTGTCACTGATTGCCTTCACCACGGGCTGCGGCGCGTTGCTGCTGTTGCCTTTCTCGATCTGGGAATACTCGACCGGCTTTACGCTGAAGTTCGATCCGTTGACGCTCGCGACCCTGATTTATGTCGTGATCTTTCCGTCCACGCTGGCGTATCTGTTTTTCAACCGCGGCATCGCGCTGATCGGGCCGAACCGCGCCGCGCCGTTCTTTCATCTGGTGCCGGTGTTCGGCTCAGCGATGGCGATTTTGCTGCTCGGCGAACAGCCGCGGCTGTTTCATCTCGTCGGTTATGTGCTGGTGCTGGCGGGCGTCGTGATCGCGTCGCGGCAGGCGTCGCCGGGGGTTTGAACTCTCAGCTGCGGCACTGTATCAGGCTTCCGCTTTGGCTTCAGGCAAGCTAGCCTGCCCGGCAAGAACCGATCAAAGAAGCGCCACGGGGATGGAACAGGATGATTTCGCTGTCGACACAACGCTTGCGGGCAGCCGCGGCATTCGCACTGATTTTCGCCGGGCTGGCTTCCGCCGCTCCCGCGCAGACGGCCTATCCGAACCGAACCATCACGCTGGTGTTGCCGTTCGCCGCCGGCAGCGGCACCGACACCACGACGCGGATCATTTCGCAGCATCTGAGTGCGGCGCTCGGCGTCGGAATCGTCATCGACAACAAGCCCGGCGCCAACGGCATGATAGCCGCGACCTATGTCGCGCGCGCCGCGTCCGACGGCTACACGCTTTTCGTCACCACCAACACCACACACTCCGCCAATCCATTTTTGCTGAAGACCCTGACCTACGACCCGGTCAAGGATTTCACGCCGATCGCACGGACCGGCGACCTGCCCTTCATGCTTGTGGTGCATCCGGACGTGCCCGCGAAAACCGTCGCCGAACTTGTCACCTACGCCAAGGCCAATCCGGGCAAGCTGACTTATGCCAGCGGCAGCTCGTCCGCGATCGTTTCCGGCGCGACGTTTGCGCACAACGCCGGCCTCGACATGCTGCATGTGCCGTACAAGAGTTCGCCGCCGGCGATGAACGACGTGATCGGCGGCCGCATCACCATGATGTTCACGGACGTGCTGACCGGCTTGCCGCATGTCAACGGCAACGCGCTGCGCGCGCTGGCCGTCACCACCAAGAACCGGTCGCCCCTGGTGCCGAATCTGCCATCGATGCAGGAAGCCGGCGTGCCGGATTTCGACATAACGTCCTGGCAGGGCTATTTCGGCCCCGCCAATTTGCCGAAGGAAATCGTTACGCGTCTGAACGCCGAAATCCGCAAGATCGTCGAGAAACCCGAGATCAAGGCCCAACTCGCAACGCTCGGCATGGATGCGTTCTCCGGCACGCCTGAAGAACTCGGCGCTTTCGTCGGCGACCAGTTGGTGCTGTGGGAAAAACTGATCAAGAACGCCGGCATCGAGAAGCAGTAACGACATCGCGTCTATAACAAGACCGAAGATCAATCGGGAGCAGGAAATGTCGAAATTCAAGGTGGTGACGCCGAAAGGCGCGAGTTTCACTGTTGCCGGTGGCGGTTACGCGTTTGAGAAAGAAGCGCTCGATCCAATCGGCGCCGAGATCGTCGAGGCGCCAGCCAATGAGGCGGAATTTATCGCCGCCGCCCGGACTGCCGATGCCATCTACGCCAAGGGCATACCAATCTCGAAGAAGATCATCGATGCCCTCGAAAACTGCAAGGTCATCACGCTCGGCAGCGTCGGCGTCGACAGCGTAGACGTCAAGGCCGCTACCGCACGCGGCATTCCCGTCACCAACATTCCCGACACGTTCATCGAGGAAGTGGCCGACCACGCGATGATGCTGCTGCTGGCGGGCTTTCGCCGGCTGGTCGAGCAGGACAAGATGGTCCGGGAGGGGCGATGGTCAGAGGGCCGCCCGGCGCTACTCAAGATTCCGAGGTTGATGGGGCAGACACTGGGCTTCATATCGTTCGGGCGCGTGGCGCGCGCCGTAGCCAAGCGCGCCGCGCCGTTCGGGCTTCGGATGATGGCCTATGATCCCTTTATTGCCGAGACGCTGATTTCCGATCATGGCGTACTCCCGGCTACCTTGTCGGAGGTGCTGTCGCAGTCCGATTTCGTATCGATGCATGCGCCGGCGCGCCCGGAGGTTCACCACATGCTCGGAGAAAAGCACTTCAAACAAATGAAGCCGAGCGCCATTTTCATCAATACCGGCCGTGGTGCGACCGTGAATGAAGAGGCGCTGATCAAGGCGCTGCAGGAAGGCTGGATCGCGCATGCCGCGCTCGACGTTTTGGAGAAGGAACCGCCTTCGCACAACAATCCGATGCTGGGCATGGAGAACGTCACGCTGACGGCCCACGTCGCCTCGGCCTCGGCACGCTTCGACGAGGCGCGGAAACGCCGTGTCGGCTATGAATTGTCGCTGGTTCTGTCCGGCATGTGGCCGGTGAGCTGCGTCAATCCTTCCGTGCTGCAAAATACCTCGCTTCGCCGCTGGCAACCTGTCAGCATGGAGCGCGGCCCGAACAGCTAAGCACGGCCGGGATTGATTTCGGCGGCGACGAGATCGTCGCCGCGCGGCCGTTGAACACGGCTTTCACCAGCAACTGTTTTGGCCATAACGATTTTTTCTCTATGCGCGGACTCGGGACTTTCTTGGTATCCTTGGCGACGAGTGTTCGGCGGCAGCAGGCAGATCAATGTTCTCGATATTGAGGACTTCCGCCGTATCTGCGCGAACGCGCTGGCAGAATTCGGCATCCTCGATCAGCGAAACGCCGTAAGATGGAATGATCTCCTTCAGCTTTGGCAGCCACGCGCTCGCCGTCAGCTCATTGGGGAAATACTTCTCCAGCACGCTGATCGCGATAAACGCGGCAGTCGAGGCGCCGGGTGAGGCTCCGAGAAGTGCAACGAGCGAGCGATCCGCCGCGCCGACGAGTTCAGTCCCAAACTCCAGCAAGCCGCCGCGTTTGACGTCAGGCTTGATGGTCTGAACGCGCTGCCCCGCTACTTGCAGCTTCCAGTCTTCTGGCTTGGCGTTGGGGAAATACTCGTCCAGCGCAGCTAACCGGTGACTCTCGGACTGAAGGATTTGCCCAATCAGATATTCCGTAAGATCGAAATTATCGCGCGCTACCGAAAGCAACGGTTTGATGTTGGCCGGCCGCACCGATTCAAATAAGTCCAGCAGCGAGCCGTGCTTCAAGAATTTGCTGGAGAACCCGGCATAGGGACCGAACAGCAGCGAGTGCTGGCCGCCGATGACTCGGGTATCGAGATGCGGCACCGACATCGGCGGCGAGCCCACCGCTGCCTTGCCGTAGACCTTGGCGTGGTGGCGCCTGTTGATCTCGGGTTCGTCGCAGCGGAGCCAGATGCCGCTGACGGGGAAGCCACCATAGCCCCGACCTTCCGGGATGCCGGATTTCTGCAGCAGGGGCAGCGCGCCGCCACCTGCGCCGATGAAAACGAATTTGGTTTTCACCGATCGCTTCTCGCCGCTTCCGAGATCGTGGACCTCGACCAGCCAGCGCCCATTCTCTTCACGCACGATGCTGGTGACGCGGTTCTTGTAATGCACTTTGCAACCCGGCAAGCCGACGAGGTGACGGACCAGATGATGGGTGAGAGAGCCATAGTCCACATCGGTGCCCGTGATGATCCGTGTCGCCGCAACCGGCTCGTCGTCAGTCCGGCCCTCCATCACCAGCGGCGCCCATTCTGCGATCTTCTGCCGATCCTCGGTGTATTCCATGCCGTAATAGCAGTGGTGCGCGCTGATCGCCTTGAACCTCTTGCTGAGGAACGCAACATTGCTGGCGCCATGCACGAAGCTCATGTGCGGCACGGGATGGATGAACGAGCGCGGATCGTCGATCGCGCCTTTCTTTACGAGATAAGACCAGAACTGGCGCGACAGGTCGAACTCGACATTGACCTCCAGCGCCTTGGAGATGTCGACGCTGCCGTCGGGCCGCTCAGGCGTGTAGTTCATCTCGCAATTCGCGGCATGACCGGTGCCGGCGTTGTTCCAGGCTTCAGAGCTTTCGAGTGCGCAGTCTTCCAGCGTCTCGAACATCGCCACGGTGAGCGAGGGCTCCAGTTCTTTCAGGAAGACGCCCAGCGTGGAGCTCATGATGCCCGCGCCAATCAGAACGACGTCCGGTTCGGTATCAAAGATATCTGGCATCGGATTTCTCCTCAAATTTCTTGCGGTTGTTTTTTCGAGTCTGGATCAGGCAGTAACCCGCTGCAGCTTGCGCGCGCGAAACGGCACCGCGGCTCCTGGTTGAAGGACCACGTAGGCGCGACGCCAGGAAGAATCGTCGGTCAGCTTCCAGCTGTGTCCGGACCCGACCGTGTCCTCAGCGAGCAGGATATTGCCGGGGTGGAGAAGGAAATGTTCACCCTGGCGCGTTTTAAAATCCAGCGTGCCGCTTAGCGTGATGACCAGTTGCCGAGCCGGCGCGGTGTGCCAGGCGAAGGCACCGCCCGATGCCGTTTCCTGGAAGGAGATGGTAGCCACGGCGAGCTTGTCGCTCAGCCAGTCGCCGCGCGGACCTGGCTTGAGTTCGATGACGCCCTCCTCGAAATACGAGTTATCGTCATCGCCGGTCCATAAGCGTACGCATCGTATCATCTGGCTGCTCCTGTGGTGCTTGCTGCGTTACCCCCACTGTTTTCCTAACCAGCTACGGCCGGCCGGAATGGAACGACGGTCTTCGGATCGAGGATCGTATAGAGGCGGCGCCAGGGCTGGTCGCCGATCATCTTCCAATTGTGACCGGCTCCGCTGGTGTCCTCGGTAAAGAGTATGTCGCCCGTACGGAGCGTAAATCGCCCGTCCGGCGTTTCGAATTCCAGGGTGCCGCTCAGCGTGATGACCAGCTGTCGATCGGCATCCGGATGCCATCCGAGCTTCGCATCGGCGTCGGTTTCATGGAACGATGCCGAGGTGATGGGAAACTTTCCGCCGACCGCGTCTCCTCTCACTCCGGGTTCGAGATCGATAAAGCCCTCTTCGAAATGCGACTTCTGGTCGGTTCCGGTCCATAATTTGATGCATCGGATCATGGTGTCTGCTCCTTAACGCGCCGATACGCTGGTCTTGGCGGGGTCAATTCCCTTGGCGACGTAGGGCCTGACCATCTTCGCGGGATCGACGACGCGGTCGAACTCCTGCTCGGTAACGAAGCCGAGCTTCAGCGCCGCTGCCTTGAGCGTGAGATCGTTGTCCATCGCGAAATGCGCGATCCTGGATGCTTTGTCGTAACCGATCACCGGCGCCAGCGCGGTAACGAGCATCAGGGAGCGGTCGACATATTCCCTGATCTTCTTCGCGTTCGGTCTGGTGCCTTCGACGAGGAACTTGCGGAAATTCGTGCAGCCGTCGGTCATGATCGTGATCGAGTGCGTGATGTTGAAGATCATCAGCGGCTTGTAGACGTTCATCTCGAGATAACCGCCGGCGCCGCCGAAGCCCACGGCGACGTCGTTCGCCATCACCTGCACCGCGATCATCGTCAGCGCCTCGGCCTGGGTCGGATTGACTTTGCCCGGCATGATCGACGAGCCCGGCTCATTCTCGGGAATCATGAGTTCGGCGAAGCCGGCGCGCGGGCCGCAGGACATCAGGCGGATGTCGTTGCCAATCTTGTAGAGCGAGACTGCCAGCGTGCGGAAGGTGCCGGAGAGCTGCACCAGCGCGTCATGGGCGCCCTGCACGGTGAATTTGTTCGGCGCGCTGACAAAGGGCAGACGCGTGAGCCTGGCAATTTCGGCAGCAGCTGCCTCGGCGAAGCCCGGCGCCGCGTTGATTCCGGTGCCGACGGCTGTGCCGCCGAGGGCCAGGCGGTAAACTCCCTTGAGCGCATCCTCAATGCGTTCAAGGTCATCGGCCAGCATCCCGGCGTAGCCCGACCATTCCTGTCCGAGCGTAATCGGTGTCGCGTCCTGCATGTGGGTGCGGCCGATCTTGACGATATCGGACCATTCCGAACTCTTCGCCTCGATCGCATCATGCAAGGCGTTTACTGCGGGAATTAAGCGCTGCGTCACATTCACTGCGGCCGCGATGTACATCGCCGAAGGAAAACTGTCGTTCGACGATTGCGACATGTTGACATGGTCGTTTGGGTGAACCGGTTTCTTGCTGCCAAGCGGCGTTGCCGCGAGTTGGCAGCATCTGTTGGAGATCACCTCGTTGACATTCATGTTGAACTGGGTGCCGCTGCCGGTCATCCAGACGTGCAGCGGGAACATGTCGTGATGCCGACCATCGAGGAGCTCGTCGCAGACCTGAACGATCAGCTTGTGCGCCTTATCATCGAGCCGCTTGCCGGTATGATTTGCATTGGCCGCGGCTTTCTTCAGGATCGCGTAGGCCGTGATCATCTCGCGCGGTATCAGATCCTTGCCGATGCTGAAATGCTCAAGCGAGCGTTGTGTCTGCGCTCCCCATAGTTTGTCGGCCGGTACGTTGACTTCGCCGAGGCTGTCCATCTCTTTGCGAATGCTGCTAGTCATGCTTTCGACCTCCTTGAAAATCATGTCGAACCACGCCGCAAGAACTGGTTGCCGGCGGCTCTCGAAGGTGATCGTTCGGAGCGAGGGCAGCGAACTGATCGTAACAAACGGGACCATGGAGCGGTGTTAAATTCGTTTTTAGGATTTAGATTTCGAACTGGACCGGCCAGCATTTCCGACAAGCGGATCAATCGGATCATCGCGTAGCGATTTTTCTTTGCTCGGCACGAATTCCCGACAGCAGATAAGCCGCGGCTCTCGTCCTGAAAGTTGCCGAAATTTCTCATGATCACTCGATGTTCGTTCGGTTGTGAGAGGAACTTCAGAGGACAACGAGATCAAATTGGGAAGGAGCTCGTAATTCGTCTTTCAGTATCGAACTTCGTTTGTTCAAATCGAACGGCTATCGAAAATGTAGTTTGAGTAGTCCGCTTAACGTGACGCGTATCCCGCACGCAGGATCGCCACCGTAAAGAGCCGACAATCTCCCGAGCGCTGGGTTAATTGGTTTCGAGCGCCCGTTAGCGAACGGACTGGCGCCATTGAACGGGTGTCTTGCCGACGACCCTCTTGAAGACGACCGTAAAATGGGCCTGCGAGCTGAAGCCCGTCATGGCGGCCACATTGGCTATCGACAACTGCGGATCGAGAAGGAGCTGTTGTGAACAGGTCATCTTTCTTCTCAGGATATACTTGCAAGGAGAACATCCGGTTGCTGCCCGAAATTGGGCAGCAAAGTGCATCCGAGTCAGGCCGGCAACATTGCTGAGTTCAGCCAAATAGATCGGCCTGGTCAGGTTGGCCTCGATATAGTCGACGACGCGCCTCAGGCGCCATTTGGGAAGAGGCGTGGATCTATTCGATACAGGAGCTTCACCCTTCATTGAGTTAAGGGTAAAAAGGCGGCAAGCCAGCGCTATGCTTACGCCATCGACAAAGGTCGGTCCGGCTGGACCTCCATCATCATCAACTTGTGCCAGCAGGCCGGCCAATTGAAAGACGATGGGATCGGCCATGAACTGAGGATCAAAAAGCTCGATTGGGCCGGGGGGCGGGTGTCCGTAGATCTCCGTAAAGCACTCGGCGAGAAATGACTGCGACAGATAAATACGAACGCAATCGAATGTCTTGGTGAAAATGGTGCGACTCGGTTCTCCAGGACCCGTTATCAAGACGGCGTCCATCTGAATTTTTCCGCTTATGACCTGCTTGCCTGCAAAGAAGAATTCCAGGGAACTGGGAACGAGAGGAAATGTAATGAGGTGCGAGTCATCGGGATAGTTCGCCTCCTTCTCCAGTGGCTTGGCTGGTTTCATCACCGTCCAGCGGGAGAGTGTTACGCGATGTCCCGCGTCTGGGGACGCGCCTTTCCTGACCGGACGCTTCCGCCACTCGATTTCCGGAAGGATTATCTTTGCCGGAGCGGCAAGATCAGCAAGGGTCGGCGTTTCTGCGCTCCTGCGCGCCATTCCTGGAAAGCTTGCTTCCAAGGTCGCTCCTGGTGTTTCTGACGTTGGCAAAACGATCTGATAGTGTGCTTTCGTCCTTCCGCCGCAGAGAAGGGCGCGCGCGAGATTGCTCTATCGGAGTCGCGGTGCTGCTGCCGTTCGATGCGCGCTTTGAGCGCCGGGAACGGACGGCCGGCAGTGCCGAGTTCGACCTCCATGAAAATCACGCCGAGCCATGCTGCAATAACTCACCTTCGGATCTCGAAGTTGATCGCTGAGAGCGAGGGCAACGAGCGGAACGTATAAACGGAACAAGGGACGGCTATTAAATTTTCGTTTAGTTTTTTATTCGAAACAGGCCGGCCGCGCGGTCCGGCATTTTCGGCAGGCGGACCAAGAAGATCGTCCGACCGCAACAGATTCAAAAAAGCAGCGCGGCGATTGCTCCGCCGCGCTGCTGGTATCTTGATTGATGCAAAGGCACATTTCTGTGCCTTTCTGAACCGGGCCGAAACTCAGCTATAGATTTCGAACAAGCCGGCGCCGCCCTGGCCTCCGCCGATGCACATGGTCACCACGCCCCACTTGGCCTTGCGGCGACGGCCTTCTTGCAGGATGTGGCCCGTCAACCGCGCGCCGGTCATCCCGAACGGGTGGCCGATGGCGATCGAGCCGCCGTTGACGTTGTACTTGTCGGGATCGATGCCAAGCTGGTCACGCGAATAGAGGCATTGGCTGGCAAAGGCCTCGTTGAGTTCCCAAATATCGATATCGTCGACTTTAAGACCATGGCGCTTCAACAGCTTCGGCACAGCGAAGACGGGGCCGATGCCCATCTCGTCCGGCTCGCAGCCCGCCGCCGCCCAGGCGACAAAGCGGCCGAGCGGTTCAAGGCCGCGTTTTTCCGCGTCCTTGGCTTCCATTAAAACGACGGCTGCCGCGCCATCCGACAGCTGGCTGGCGTTGCCGGCAGTAATATACTTACCGGGACCCTTCACCGGCTCAAGCTTGGCGAGACCTTCCAAAGTGGTGTCTGGCCGGTTGCATTCGTCGCGGTCAACGACATAGTCGACGATGCTCTCTGCCTTGGTCGCCTTGTCGACCACCTTCATTTTGGTCTTCATCGGGACGATTTCGTCCTTGAACTTGTTGGCTTGCTGCGCCGCGGCCATGCGGCGCTGCGACTCCAACGAGTACTCATCCTGGTATTCGCGGCTGAGCTTGTAACGCTCCGCGACGATATCAGCGGTGTCGATCATCGCCATGAAAAT
>Ga0208989_10000156_pt1 | contig 16687 bp, 14 predicted proteins | sample MedBloCAOM3_M1_FD_187852 | JGI IMG/M metagenome (GOLD analysis project Ga0208989, IMG submission 187852) | Forest soil microbial communities from El Dorado National Forest, California, USA - Mediterranean Blodgett CA OM3_M1 (SPAdes) (version 2) | ecosystem: Environmental > Terrestrial > Soil >...
TTAGTTATATGTATGTTCCTAAAAAATTACATATAAAACAACAATTAATATCTATATATTAGATACATTAAAAATAAAAGAGGATTCCTCTTTTGAGATTCAATAATAATAATAAACATGAATAATAACATACAATTGCATAACGAAAGTGCTAACAATAATACTGTTGGAGCTAATAATACTGTTGGAGCTAATAATACTGTTGGAGCTAATAATACTGTTGGAGCTAATAATCCTGTTGGAGTTAATAATAATCCTGTTGTAGCTAATAATAATCCTGTTGGAGCTAATAATAATACTGTTGGAGCTAATAATGATACAGTAGGTGATACAGTTGGATCTAACAATCAAATAAATGAAGAGACACCCTTGAATAAGGCTTGACGAGAGGAAAATTTTTGAAGGGCAGAAGCTCAAGATATAGAAAAATGTTTAAAGAGGGCAGAAGATGCAGATATAATGGATCAACCTATACCTGATGAAGTAATAGAATCTATTAATGACCATGCACGTAAAATAAATTCTCGTCTTGATGATGAAGAAATTAGTCTTAAACAATTTGATGCTACAAGTAGTATGAGCGAAATAAAAGAATATTGTTATGAAGAGCTTCTTGATGTTGCCAATTTTAAGGCAGAAGAAAGTAGGGCAGAAGCAGATTTAGAAGTGGAGAAGATAGAAGAAGCAATAGCTGTATTAAAAGAGTTAAGAGATAATACAAAAGAATTAGTGGAAATAATGAAAGCAAATGCTAGAGGTGAAGATTATGTTAAAGAAGAAGATGATGATGATGAAGAAGAAGATGGTGATGATGAAGAAGAAGATGATGAATATGATGATGAATAATGAAAAAGATGTTTAATAAAATGAAGAAGATGTTGAATAAGATTAAAGTTGCAACTCTAAATATAGATAACTTAACAAACATATCTTTGTGTGTTTTTATATTTTTAATGAGGCGTCCTTTTTATGAATATATAAATAATACTTCTTGATATCTTAGTCTTATTATTTTTCTTGGTCTATATTTTATTACTAAATATATAAAAAAATTATTAAAAGCTTTTATAAAAAAGGAATATATAAACCTTAAAAATTTTAATAAAAAGGAAAATAATAAAAAGGAAGATAATAAAAAGGAAGAAATTAAAAAGGAAGATATTGAAAACCCTAATATGGATGGTTTTACTTGTATCCCTATTGAGTGCCCCAAAAAGCTCATACTAAATAATCCTAATGTTGTACCTAACACAAAAATATTGTTAGATGACCTACAAAAAGCTAAGTGTAATTATTATATAGTGTTGATGTTACACAGAAAAGATTTTTCAGAAAAAGGTATTCTTGAAAAGAAAAAATCACTTGAAAATTATATAGTTGTAATAAATAAAATATTATTATTATTTGATAATAAAAATAGTAAATAATTTTTAGTATTATTATGTGGATATAGCTAAAATACTTTAGAGAAGGAAGAGGAGGTGAATGAATATGTAAGTTTGAATGTAGGTATATATATAGCTAGTTTAAATTATATGTAAGATAAATTTTTGTTAGATTTATATATTATATTATATTATGTTTATATATAATAAGGATATGTAGTAAAAGGCTTTACATTTTGATTGCAGATCTTAAATTAGGGGTTCGAGTCCTCCGTATCCTTATAAATAAATTATCAGTAAAATATGAACTTAAATATTTAGTTATATGTTAATCTAAATTGATTAAAACAAAAAATAATATAATAAATTATATTGAATATGCATATAAGTATATTAAAAATAATAAAATTATTATACCTAAATTAAAAGTATAATAGTTTATTATTCAAACTAAAAAAGTAATACTTTTTTAAGAAAAAATAGCAAAAGAAAAAATGATACAAGCAGCAAAAATTATAGGTACAGGTTTAGCTACTACAGGTTTAATTGGAGCAGGTGTAGGAATAGGTGTAGTATTTGGAGCATTAATATTAGGTGTAGCAAGAAATCCTTCCTTAAGAGGTCAATTATTTTCATATGCAATTTTAGGCTTTGCATTTGCTGAAGCTACAGGATTATTTGCTCTTATGATGGCATTTTTATTATTATATGTTGCTTAATAAATAAGATCTTTATATTTAATAAATACCTTATTTAATAAATATCTTCATTATATAATTGTATTATATTAGATTTAAGTATGATATATTCTTATTAGCTTAATGGTAAAGCAAGATACTTCTAATATCTGGACCTAAGTTCAAATCTTAGATAAGAATAATAAAAATTATAAGGTTTTTATGTTTTGTTTTATTTTACTTTACTTTATTATTAATAATATAATATTAGTATATAGTATTAAGATAAACTATAATAGTTCTATCTCATGTTTATATAAACATTATGTATAATGTTTATATATAATGTTTACTATATAAAAATATAATTAATATTATACTTAATTAATATTATATATAATACTTTTATTATATATAATTAATAAAAGTATATAAAAATAAAAGATAATGTTATACTTACCTACTATAATTTCAGTATCAGAAGTATTGTTAGTCTCTATTCCAGTTTTATTAACAGTAGCCTATGTAACAGTAGCTGAAAGAAAAACAATGGCAAGTATGCAAAGGAGATTAGGGCCAAATACTGTAGGATACTATGGTTTATTACAAGCGTTCGCAGATGCTTTAAAACTTATTTTAAAAGAATATGTTTCACCAACACAAGCTAATTTAGTACTATTTTTTCTTGGACCAATAATAACTTTAATTTTCTCATTACTAGGTTATGCTGTTATACCTTTTGGTCCTGGATTAGCAATAAGTGATTTTAATTTAGGTATACTGTATATATTGGCTGTTTCTTCTTTATCTACATATGGTATATTATTAGCAGGTTGAAGTGCTAACAGTAAATATGCTTTTTTAGGTTCACTTAGAAGTACAGCTCAATTAATAAGTTATGAATTAGTCTTAAGTTCCGCTATTTTACTTGTAATTATGTTAACTGGTAGTTTAAATATTTCTGTAAATATAGAAGCTCAAAGAGCTATTTGATTTATAATACCTTTATTCCCTATTTTTATAATATTTTATATAGGATCAGTAGCAGAAACTAATAGAGCTCCCTTTGATTTAGCCGAGGCTATATAAGATTTGGTCTCGTAAAAGATCGCTGTATGCTGGAAACCCCTAATTAATATCTAGGACAATCAGCAGGAAACTATAATATATAGGATCCTCAGAGACTACACGCGATCATTAAGCATATATTTGTGTTTAATAAGGTATAGTCCAACCTTGTATGTAAATGCAAGAATAATATATAGTCTGAGATATTTACCTATTACAATTAGTAGAATATATGAATACTATTATAAAAATAAGTGACTCTACTCCATTTGTACCATAATAGGTGTTTTTGTTAAAAGTAAACTATAGGTAGTGCTAATGATTTATATTTAAGATTTAATAAAAAGTCCAATGTAACATTACATTACAAAATATGATTTAATTTTTGTATTTATAAATAGTAAATTTGTTAGTCATAAAAATTTAATTGGTTTGTAAACAAGTTACATTGAAAAACATCCTTTTAATACTTTGTATATTTTTATGATAATAACAATAAGTTTTATATACACATATAGCGATTAAGGTAAATTAAAAAGAATCTGGTAAAATATATGTATATACACAGTAATCTGGAGGATTTACTAAATAATATAGTAAAAATAGTGATAAACTGAGTAAACATATTAAAGAAGTAGGTATTTATTATTTAAATTATAATATAATTAAAAATAATGTTGAATAGTAATAGTAGGTAAGTATTTAAATTCAGGCTTTATTTATAATAAAACATATCGTTTTAAAATAAATAATCAATAAATATCATTATATTTTTTTGTTATATATTAAACTGGAATCAGAACTTGTTAGTGGGTTTATGACAGAACATGCTGCAGTTATTTTTGTTTTTTTTTTCTTAGCTGAATATGCAAGTATTGTATTAATTTGTATATTAATAAGTATATTATTTTTAGGTGGTTATTTATATGATTATATACCTTTTTCAATATTTGCTATTGTCTTTCAACATATTGATTTTGATTCTTATTTAGAATATATAGTAAATAATAATATTTTATTATCAAATCCTTTAATTGAAGGACTAATATATGGTTTAAGTTTAGGATTAAAAGCTTGTGTTATGATTTTTATATTTATATGAGTTAGAGCTTCTTTTCCTAGAATACGTTTTGACCAACTAATGTCATTTTGTTGAATTATTTTATTACCTATAGTAATTTCTTTTGTAGTGTTTATTCCTTGTATATTATATAGTTTTGAAATAATACCAAGCAACATTTTTTTATTATAATAAATACGATACTATACTATTGTAAGAAGAGCTAAAAATAATTATAATAGTCTTTTTGGTTATTTTTTAATAACTTCCTACCTATTCCTGATAATAGATTATATTATCTTCTCTTAAATGATAAGGATAGTGTTATTAGACGTTTTTTTGTCCTCGTCGAAACTTTCAACTGTTAAGTTAAAGTCAAATATTTCACTTTGAACTGAGAGGTGATTATTATCTTGTAACGCTAAAGACATAGGTACACTATATTTAATATTTTCAATATTCTCAGGACTATTAGGTACAGCTTTTTCAGTTTTAATAAGATTGGAATTAAGTGGACCTGGTGTTCAATATATAGCAGATAACCAATTATATAATAGTATTATAACAGCTCATGCTATATTAATGATATTTTTTATGGTTATGCCTGCTATGATAGGTGGGTTTGGTAATTTTTTATTACCATTATTAGTAGGGGGTCCTGATATGGCAAAAGAACAAGGGCCTTTTGTAAAAGAAGATAAAAATATTTATAACAATACTGGTGAACGAAACAACAAGGAAGACAAAATTAGTATAAGTAGCTATTTAGCAGGTTTATTTGAAGGTGATGGACATATTTGAATATCTAAATATTTTACTAAAAATCCTAGATTTTGTATTACTTTTAGTTTAAAGAATGAACCATTAGCTATAAAACTACTTAATATAATAGAATATGGACATATTAGATATAAACCTAAAAATAATGCTTGTGTATTAACTGTTTCTCCTGTGAAAGGTTTGAAAAGAATAGTTAGGTTGCTTAATGGAGAACTAAGAACACCTAAAATAAACCAGCTTTATCTTTTAATAGACTGGTTAAATAAAAACCATGGGTCAAACATTAATAAACTTCCTCTAAAAACAGGGAATTTAAGTAATGATAGTTGATTAGCGGGTTTTGTGGATGCAGATGGTAGTTTCTCTATACAACATATTAAAAAAGAAAATAAGATAAAAGTTTCTTGTAGATTAAGAATAGAACAAAGAATGATAGAGCCTACAACTAATGTAAGTTACTTCAATGTTCTGAGTGAAATAGCTAAATTTTTAAATTGTAATCTTTTAACTAGAAAACAATTATCTACAGGTAATGAATATTATACTTTAGCCGCGACAAGTCGTGACTCTCTTTTAACTATAACTAATTATTTTGAAACTTTTCCGTTGTTCTCTAAATATCTAGATTATATCGACTGAAGTAAAGCGGTCAAATTAATATTAAGTAATGAGCATTACACAGATGCTAATATTTTAGTAATATACCACTTGAAAAGTAAAATGAATAGATGTAGAACCGAGTTTAATTGAGATCATTTATATAAATTAGATGTAACAACCATTTATAAGTATTAAGGGAATGCCGTGGAGATCTGTAAAGATCTTTATTATGACTACGCTATATGCATAGAATCTCTCGAATTATGGAAACTAGCTTCCAGTTAACAGATACATAGACACCTAATTGGGGTAAATATTAAGTTATTTGCTTATAAAGTTAAAATTAACTGAATTAGTCGTAACACTTATGTATACATGGGAAGAATGTGCAGGAAACCAAAGTAATTTTATAAAATAAATTATCAGTAGGATCCTCAGAGACTACACGCGAAGCTCCTTCTAAGAAGGATGAAGACATAGTCCGTCCGGGTAGTAAACTACTTCTACATTAAAGTTTAATTTTATTGTAGGATTAAAGGTAAGTTTTACTTTTAATCGGTGAAAGATTTCCTAGACTTAATAATATAAGTTTCTGACTATTACCACCTAGTTTAATATTATTCTTATTAGCTAGTATTATAGAAAATGGAGCTGGTACAGGGTGGACTCTTTATCCACCTTTATCAGGTATACTAAGTCATAGTGGACCTAGTGTAGATTTAGCTATATTTGCTTTACACTTAGCAGGAATAAGTAGTTTATTAGGTGCAACTAATTTTATAACTACCATACTTAATATGAGAAGCCCTGGTATAAAATTACACAAGTTAGCTTTATTTGGATGAGCTGTAATTGTTACCGCTGTGTTATTATTACTATCACTACCTGTGTTAGCAGGTGCAATTACAATGGTTTTAACAGATAGAAATTTTAATACATCATTCTTCGAAGTTGCAGGTGGAGGTGACCCTATACTTTATCAACATCTTTTCTTGATAGAAATTTTATATTTATTTTTTATTTTTTTATTTCTTTATTTATATATAGCACGTGTCATATTAACTAAAGTACATTTTAATTCTTTCTCGTTTAAATTAATTAAAAGATTAAATAGAATTAATATTTACAATAATTCACCCTTACAAAGTAATATATTTTTTTCTTTGGTTTTATTTATTTCATTTTTATATTTTATACTTTCATCTTTATTTACTTTCAGTTTTGTTTTATTTTATTTAGATGAATTTAAATTATCTAAAAATCATTTTATAAAATATGTACAAATTATTTCTTTTATAGGTATACCTTTATTTTTAATATATAGTTTATACCATGTAATTAGTATGATAGATATAATAAGTTATGTTAAAGATAAGGATAATAATATAAACCCAGATATTGATTTTAACGGTACTGTATCTATAGGAAAAGATGCTGTAGTAGAGCTATCAAAAGGTATGCAAACCATTGGTAGTCAAATAGGATTAGGTGCTTCTATAGTAGGTATAGGTGCTGCTGTAGGTAAAGGTATAGCTAAATCAGCTATGCCTCCTATACAAAAAGCTGGAATTATAGTTGGTTCTAGCTTAATTGCAGGACTAGGTCATTCAATTATTAGTAATATTAATAGAAATAAAGTTTTACAAGATAATATACCAAGTAAAAGTATAACTAGTTCTAATAGTACTAATGATGTTTTGAATAAACTTGTAGATAATATTACACCTTCTAGTCCCCTAGAAAATTTACTATTTGATATAGAAGCCTTAAATTATATTTGTGTAAGTTTAGTTATTATACTAATAATACAAATATTGTTTAAATTTTATTTAAAAGACAGCATAAGTTTAAATTTATCTAATCTTTTAGGTACTAATTTTAATAATAAACTAGAATATTACTTAAATATAGTTTTAAAGTTAAATAAAAAAATGAGCTTTATTTATATTTGATTAATACTAGTTGCATTATTAGTAGGTTTATCCTTTTCAGGTTATGCTTCAAATGAACTATATAATAATTTAGATAGTTATATAGCTGTACATATCTCACTTAGTAAGTAACTCTATTATAAACTAGAATAAAATGAATAAAATGAATAAAATGAATAAAATGAATAAAATGAATAAAATGAATAAAATAAATAAAATGAATACAAGTATGTATATGAAAAAATGTAATAATATTAATAAGGATATTAGAAAATATAGTACTTATATTAATAAAACATGAGAAAAAGAAGAATTAAATTTTAATTTTTCTGCTTTTTATAAAAAGCATGAAGTCTATTTACCTAATAATTTATCGCCCTCATCTAAATTTTTAAGTTGATTTATTGGATTTACTGAAGGTGAAGGATCTTTTGTTGTAAATAATAGAGGTGATTTAGCTTTTGTTGTTGTACAAAGTACAAGTGATATAAGAATTTTACACTATATACAGGAAACCTTAGGTTTTGGTAAAGTTATATCACAATCAATAAAAACTAGTAGATATGTTACACAAAGTAAAAGAGAAATAGAAATTATTATTAGTCTTTTTAACGGTAATGTTATTTTACCTACTAGAAAAAATCAATTAAACCAATTTATTAACGGGTTTAATATTTGAGCTAGTAAAGGAAATATAAGATTAGAACCAATAGTTTTTATTGATAATTATATTAAACCATCTTTAAATAATAGCTGATTAGCTGGTTTTACAGATGGGGAAGGATGTTTTACATGTTCTATTGGTAATAAAAAGGGATATAGTTTTAATTACAATATAGCACAAAAAGGAGAAAATAATATTATTATATTAAAATATATTTGTTCAATGTTTAAAGCAGGTAAAGTCTCTAACCATTTTGTAAAAAATGTGTATGAATATCGTATTGCAGGAATTAAAGCTTGTCCTAATATATTTCCCTATTTTGATAAATATACATTGTTAACTAAAAAATCTCTATCTTACACTTTATGAAAACAAATTTATTCAGATTTATATAATAAACAGCATCTTAATCCGGATAAACGATTAATTATGATAGAAAAAGCGCGAATGATAAATAAATCTAATGTTTAAATAAAAAGATAAATAAATAAATAAATAAAAAAATAAATAAATAAAAGTTTTGGGAAAAAAAGTCAGGGTTTAACGTATAAATAGTTTAAGTTATGAAACTATTAAGACAGATGTAAAAGTATATAAGATCTAAAATAGTGAATATTAAAATATACCCTAGATTTAGTTAATGTTTAGTTATTACTGCTTGTAACTCTCAAGTGTATATGCTTATATAATAGTTTATAAGTATATTACATATATTTTATTAATATATAAGAAAAAGTTAGTATAAACATTAGCGATACTAGTGTTAACGGTCAACGAACTTCTTATTCAAAGACCGTCGGTTATATGAGTGACCGCTACAGACTGGTTCACTGGTGGGTGTCTGAAATGATGCTTAATGTACAGTCGGTTTCTTCCATTACATAGGTTTAGTATATTTAATGCACAAGCCCGTAGTTATTAATGCTAACGGTACCTGGGTTTAATACAAGAGTATCATTTACTGATAATAAGTTAAACTTGAAGAAATGGATTCTTTGGTCATCCAGAAGTCTATATACTAATTATACCAGGTTTTGGTATTATTAGTACTACAATCTCAGCTAGTTCCAATAAAAGCGTTTTCGGTTATTTAGGGATTTAAGAAACCTTGAGCAAGTTTCATTTGGTCCTACAAGGGTGATAGCTTATCATTATAATGTGATAGCCTATCATTATAGTGTCAAACTCCGGGGAAGCCCTAAAGAATTAAATACTAACAATTAAAGGTAACTTTAAAAGGGCCTGTAGTAATGTACAGGATATAGTAACAAGTTTAATTATATACTAAAAAATAGTGAATGGGTAATCGCGGATCTAAGTTCCTTTGTTATAAAGGATAAAAGAGCAACGAGTAGACGGCACTAGATATAGAATAATCTATATTTAAGGTATACTCTAGTAGCCTCGAAAGAGGTTTATTTACGAAAATCTAAAGTAATAAATAATTAAATAAATAAGATAGCTTGATCTATACATTTAACATGTGAAATATATTAAATAAATAATAATAATAATAAATATAAAAATATTAACTTAAATTTTTTTCTTTAGTTCCTAATATTACACCTATACATAGAATAATTTTAATTTAAAAATACTAAATACAATGAACAACAACTATTTATATAGTAACTCTTATCCTTACTATAAAGTAAGGTTTATACGATTTTTTAGCAATTCACGAGTTTTATGAACAGAACCTAATGATAGATTAGCTAGAATGCAAGAATTAATAGATAAAAATAAAGCTTTATTTGAGGAATCTAAAAAAGAATTAGAATTTAAAGAATGCTTCCGTACGTTAATAGAAGATAAAAATAAGGTTATTGCAGCTAGAAACGAGGAAGATTATAAAATGAGAACTTATCTTTCTAATGGTATGCGTTTTTTTAATGAAGAAGATTTTAAGAAATATAATGCAGAAGAAAATTCTAAAAAAATACATGAATTATTTCAAAAGAAAATAGAAGACTTAAATAAAGATAGTGATAAACGTAGTTATGAGTATCAGTCAGAAACTTTAAAATTGGAGATAGCATTAAGAAAAAGTATTAATAAAATGTCTGATAATATAGAGTCTATTACTAATAATGCTATTGAAAGAAGCTTATCTGAGGGTAACGCTAGTGAAGAAAAAATATTATTGCATAAGATAGCAAGAGGCAGTAGATTAAAAGAAAGACAGGATTATTTTGACAAAGAATCCCAACTAGTATCTAAAATAAAAAAAAATTTATTAACATGAAAATCTTCATTATCAGAATCTAACGATAAAGGAGAAGGTTCTTCACTATCAGGTAAAGGAGAAGGTTCTTCATTATCAGGTAAAGAAGAAGGTTCTTCATTATCAGGTAAAGGAGAATCTAATGAAAAAAAGGAAACACCCATCGATTTTGTAGTAGGTTTGTCTCAGACTGAGATGCCTAGTTACACGGATCCTGAGGATTAAAATAATTTTATTATTGTTATTATTATTATTGTTATTATTATTATTTAATAGGTCGAATTCTGAAACACGGGTATATGCTATGATGTCTATTGGAGTATTAGGTTTTGTTGTTTGAAGTCAATGGCTGGCTTTCCATATCCGTGAGGATATGGTAATAAATTTCGCTATATGCTGGGACAGCTTAGTGTTTATAGGTACTTTTAATAGTGAAAATCTTATAAGTTATGCTCAATCAGCAGGGAATCTTAGCATTATTTCTTATATTTTATTAGTAAATTCAATAAAAGGTGATGAAGTAAAAGCTGACAAGAGCCCCTCAGAGACTACACGCGAAACATCTTTTAATTTTGACGATTATAGAAAAATGTCAGGAAAAAATTATAATGAAATATCTGACAACTGATTAACTTGATTTATTGGTTTTTCTGAAGGTGATGGAGCTTTTCTTACAGGAAAAGACAAAGGTCTTAGATTTGTATTAACTCAAAAAGAAACTGCAATATTATATCATATATATGAAACTTTAGGAATAGGAAGAGTTAGAACATATGGTTATTTTAGTCGTTATCATGTTGATGATAAAAATGGTATACTTATTCTAATAGCTTTATTTAATGGTAATTTGGTCTTAGATAAAAGAAAAGTCCAAGTAAAAAAATGATTAGATACTATTAATATAGAAGAAAAAAATAACAATGTTCTTCCCTTGTTGAATAATGGTTGATTATCAGGGTTTATAGATGCAGAAGGTTGTTTTAATGTTACACTCTTTAAAAGAAAAGCTATAGCCTTAGGTTATCAAGTTAAATTAAGATTTATGATTGATCAAAAGGATAGTTTGGATAATATGATGCTATTTATAAAAGATCAATTAAATCTCTTTTATTTAACACCTATAAAACTTAAAGGAGCTATAGGTACAATACATAGAATAGAGAGCAATTCATTTGTTAAAATGCCATTTATAATTGAATATCTTAATAAATTTAGATTAAAAAGTAAAAAACAAGAATCTTTTGACAAATGAGTAACAGTTTATGGGTTAGTAAAAAATAAGGCTCATCTTACAGAAGAAGGACTTAGCCAAATTAGAAAGCTAAGTAAAGAAGTTAATTTAATTACCAGTGTTACAAAAAAAATTGGTGATAAGCTTAATTAAAAGATGAAGATATAGTCCACAAAGGGTTTTTACTCAGTGCACCATATGTACACAGTTGGTTTAGATGTGGATACGAGAGCTTATTTCACAGCTGCTACACTAATTATCGCTGTTCCAACTGGGATTAAAATATTTAGTTGGTTAGCTACATCTTACGGAGGATCTTTACAATTAACACCATCAATGTTATTTGCCTTAGGTTTCGTATTTATGTTCACAATAGGAGGATTAAGTGGAGTCATTTTAGCTAATGCTTCACTTGATATTGCATTTCACGATAAACTAGTTAATATTAAAACAGTAAAGGAATCAAATAAAAAGAAAGAGTTAAAAGATTTTTTAATAATTGAAAATAAAACTTATATAGAACAATTTTTTGTAGGATTACTGGAAGGAGATGGTATTATTACAAGTAATTTAAATTCTAATAACGCTAATAGTATTATTATACGTATAGTAATTTCTTTAATAAACAATACAGAAAATGTCATTATGTTAAATAAAATAAAAGAAGTTATAGGGGGTAGAATAATAATTGAAAGGAAAAATAGTTATGTTACATGAATTGCTAGTAATAAAAATGATTTAAATAAAGTGTTTATAATTTTAGCAAAATATCCTTTATTAACTGCAAGAAAACAATGTCAATTAGATTTTGCAAAAAACTGTTTATTAAAAAAAGATCTTGAAAATTTTATAGAAAATAGAAATAATAAATACACTAATAAAAAAGTTTATATGCAAGATTTTGCTACTTGGAATACCTTACCTTCTTATTTTGCTCCTTGATTATCTGGTTTTATAGAAGCAGAAGGTAATTTTAATTTAGTCTTTAATGAGAAAGGTGATTTAAGAGTATCTAAATTTACCTTAGGTCAAAACGATGAATTACATATTTTAAACTGAATGAAATTATATTTCAAAAGCAATAACGCAATTATCGTGGATAAACCTAAAATTAATGGTAACTTTCAATACTACCGTCTAGATCTTTATAATGCTGAGTCTAGAAGACTTTTATTTGAACACTTTAAAAAGTATCCCTTATTGGGATATAAAAATATGTCTTATATGAAGTTTTATCATTGTCATAATAATTAGAATTATAATCTTTTTTCTTGAAAATAAACTGTTTTAATGTTAATATAAGTGTTGTGTTGTCACATTGCTTGATTAAATAATTATTAGGTATATCCTTTTACCAAATGTATGTTTAATCCGTAATATGTATTTAATGTACATATTGCGAACGGTGGAATTTATAATAAACACTTTAATGCGAGTGTATTACGACATTATTGTAAGCTATACCGTGGATTAATAATCTGTAGAGACTATACGCAATGTATTTAATTTTAAAAGTAATTGTTAAAATTAATAAAGATTTAGTCCGATCCCCTTATAAATTGTTTAAAAAGCTTATTATTGAGTATAATAGTTTAAACATATAAATAGGGTATATATATATATATAATAATTATATTTAAATGGCTTATGTTTTAAGTTTATTCCTATATATGTTTATAAAAATTTTTACATTTTTATCTATACATTTATCTTATAAAAACAATAGTTCTAATTCTAATCCTAATAAAAAGCCAAATAATAAATATAAAATATTACTTAAAAAAATATTTAATTATTTAAAAAATAGAATTTTTTCTAAAAAAACAATTATTAGTTTTTTTATTATTTTCTTTACCGGATTGTTTTTTAGATTTATAATTAATAATTTTTTATTAATAGATGTTTTTAAAGATTACTTCAATATAATATCTCTCTTATACTATGGGTTTATGTCTTTATTTTCTGTTATTACTAAACTAATTGTTAATGATATATTAAATGATAGTATGGTTTTAATGATGAACGGGGGAAACGATTTAGGAAGAGGTTGGTTACCTATAAATAGTAGTTCTTATGTTCCTGTTCCTGGTAGCTCTTCTTCTACTGCTGATAATTCTACTCTTCCTGTTTCAGGTAGCTCTTCTTCTTCTACTGCTAATAGTTCTATTGCAGGTAACCCTGTTGCAAGTAATCCATCTGTTTCTACAGTTGGTAATCCTCCTATGGATAATAATCCTATTACTAATCCACAACATTTCAGAGCTGGAAAAATTAATGGTCCTATACAGGTTAATGACCCTTTAAATCAGAATTATATTTATGATCAATATGGTACTAACCAACCATTATTAGGTAATATTGCTAGAAGTCTGGATTATCAAAAGAGTATAGGTTTGCATTCATTAAGTCGTTTTACCTTTAATTCTGACCAGGAGAAATATATATTAAGTTTTTTGTTGTTTAACCATAAAGATGTTTATGATAAGATTGTGATTAGACCAGGTAACTCAACTAATAATGAGATAGTTGCCCAGTGGGGAAATCAGACTAACACTAAAGCATTCAGAGATTTATTGAGAAATGCAAGATAAGAATTAAATTTTTTTATTTATTTTATAAAGACTTATTACGTCGTAGCTCACTTCCACTATGTTTTAAGTATGGGTGCAGTATTTGCATTGTTTAGTGCATGATATTTTTGAATACCTAAAATATTAGGTTTAGATTATAATAGAACGTTAGGTAAAATACACTTCTGAATACTATTTATTGGTGTTAATGTTACATTCTTTCCTCAACATTTCCTTGGTCTACAAGGAATGCCGCGTCGTATAAGTGATTATCCTGATGCATTTGCAGGATGAAACTTAATAAGTAGTTTTGGATCTATTATTAGTGTAGTTGCTACTTGATTATTCTTGTACATAGTTTATATTCAATTAGTTGAAGGTAAAGCTACTTTGAGATATCCTTGATTAACCCCACAATTTTATAGTGATTGTTTACAAACATTGTTAAATAGAAGTTATAATAGCTTAGAGTGAGCTTTAACTAGTCCACCTAAACCTCATGCTTTTGTAAGTTTACCTTTACAAAGTTCTATTGTAGAAACCGCAGTAGAACAACCTGAAGTATTAAATAGTTTAGTTTCACAATTAACTTCTTTAGTTAGTCAAATAAATAACACTACAGTTGATGCTCATGTTCTTAAGTCACAGGTTGAAATGTTACAATTAACCGCTCAACCTAATCCAAACTATCCTCCTGATTTTTCTGTAAGTCATCTTGTAGAAAGACATACAAATATGCTTACTCAAATTAGTAATAAAAGTAGCCAAGCTAATAGCTTGATTTCACAAATTAAGACTTTAAATCCTAATTTTGCAGCTCCGGATTTTGGATTTCCTCCTGGTTATAATCCACGAATTCAAGCACCTGATCATTATTATTAAATTCTCTTTTTTGCTGTAAGTTGTGCTTTTATCTTAATATTTTTATAATTTTAAATTCTATTAATATATATATATATGTGTAAATGGCCTAAATTTGAGTTATATTTATAATAGCTTGAGGAAAAGTATCTTAATAATTTTCTAAATAACAATAAAAATTGTTATTAGGCTGCTTAAAGCCATTGTGCTTTAATAACTTTTTATTCTTAACTATTAGGATATTGACGTATAAGCAAGAAATGGTAGAATTAATAGATACTTTGTATAAAATTACTCTACTAATAATAGATGAATTTGGTAGATAGTGAACTTCATCATTACACTCCTTCAAGTTAGGTTACTTCTATCCTGATTGTAGCTTTACATGTGTTGAGTTCCCTATCTAATGAACGGATTGTTGTTATAAATAATGTAAAACTTTTTGATAATAATAAGACTATAGCAGAATAGAGCGTTTTAGTTATATATAGAACTTAGATAGTTAATGTGAATTATAATAAGGCACTAGAGGGGAAGGTACCTGTCCCTTCCCTGTTTTAGAGTCAATATGTTAAAGAAATGGTTATATAAACATCAAGGCAGAATGTTAAATTATTTATCTTTATGTAAACTGAATTAGTTATGATTATTCCTATAAAATTAAAATAAAAATAAAAATATAATTAATAATAATAGAAATAGGAAGAATTGTCTAACAAAATACTTAAAGTTTTATCCTCTTTGTTTAAAGAGAAATTTAGGAGAAGTGTATTATTGTTAATAACAATAATAATAAAGCCTATGTATTAATAATTGTTTGTTTGTTTTTAAACCATATTATATAGTATTTAAATGTATTAAATTACATTAATTTAACTTAAATATGTAAAATTGTTTAAAGCCCAAGCGTTGCTTGCTTAATTGCAGTAGTGTAAAGGAAGCTTTAATAAAGATGATGTTAATATTACTATATCATAGTTACTATTTTAGCTAACATCTTTAGTATTTTAAATATATGCATTATTTAAATAAAAAATATTTAATTTTTAGTGTAATGTGTATACTATAGAACTGTTGGAATTAAGCGAAAACTGAATTACCCTTACTAATTTAATAAATGATTATATTAGAGAAGTGAATAATTTTCATATTTATGTTACTTCAAACAATATTATTCCTATTTTAGATGCTGGTAGTAATCTAAGTCTAGAGATACCAAATAATATGTCTCCTGGTGATGAGATTACAGCTAGACATAAAGTTTTACTTTTTGATCAAACAATTAATCATACTGGAACCACTATAAGAGATCTTTTTCATAGATCGTTTCAGATAGAAAATAATATTAAACAAATAGACCCTAATTTTCATTCAATGTATAAAAGGGAAATACACGAACAATATTTAAGGGAATCTCTTAGATATACTAGACCTGGTTATATATTTAGATACGAGGGTTAAATATTTTTATCTTTATATTAGTTATAATTATCCCTATAAATATATTTAGTAATATAAATAGTAATAGACCCAGAAGTGATTATCCAACAAAATACTTAAAGTTTTATCCTCTTTGTTTAAAGAGAAATTTAGGAGAAGTGTGTTATTGTTATTATTAATAACAATAACAATAACA
>Ga0208989_10000157_pt1 | contig 16606 bp, 17 predicted proteins | sample MedBloCAOM3_M1_FD_187852 | JGI IMG/M metagenome (GOLD analysis project Ga0208989, IMG submission 187852) | Forest soil microbial communities from El Dorado National Forest, California, USA - Mediterranean Blodgett CA OM3_M1 (SPAdes) (version 2) | ecosystem: Environmental > Terrestrial > Soil >...
GCGTCGATAGCGTCTCTAAATTCTTGTTTAATCTAAGAGCGCTTAAGGCCGGAAATGGTGATGGTAAAAGCGCCATCGCCGCGCTGACATAACCACAAAACAGCGCATGGATTTCGAGTCGAACTCACGGGAAACAACAAAATGGCGATTTGCGGCAACCGCTGCCGATGCCTTGGTCATTGGAAGCTTGCTTTGGAGCTCAACGATAGGCCGCTTGCAGCCGTACCGATTGAATCGACCTCACTACAAGGAAAGTCGTGACGATGACCAGCAATGCATCGCGATGGATCTGGCATTAGGGATTGCGCCCATAAACCGAACTCGTTCGCTGGCGAATTTGTTTTGGTCTTAAGCCGCGCAGCGCTACTGCGGCCTTAAATTCGCGCCACGCAATAATACGAGAGCGATCCGATTGATGACTCTAGGAACTATTTCGTCCGGCGCGCTTTGAATCTTGGCAAAGACTCTGGCGCAGGAACAGGCAACACGTGCGCAAGTTGATCGCCTTCGACGACGACACCTTCGACAAACTGAAGCAGTTGGCGCGCGACCGGATGGCGACCATTCAGGAACTGGCGGACGAAGCATTCGCCGATGTGCTCAGGAAACACGGCATTCCCGTCGACCTGAAGGACGCGCTTCGCAAGAGCGCATCGCTCACGAAAACACCGGCGCAAAAGAACGCAAGACCGAGCTCTTCAAGGAAAACGAAATCATAATCACCAAGTGTTCGGCGCCTCAGCCGATCTTCTTCAGGCCTTTCTTGAATCGCGATCCGTTGCCGACGTAGAATTTCGCGGCACTTCCCATCGCCGCGACTTGCGCGGGTTCAAGGGCACGGACCACCCGCGCTGGCGCGCCGATGATCAGCGAATGCTCGGGAAATTGTTTTCCTTCGGTGATTACCGAGCCCGCGCCGACAATGCTGCCGCGTCCGATCCGTGCGCCGTTCATGACGATCGAGCCCATTCCGACCAGCGCGCCGTCCTCAAGCGTGCAGCCGTGCAGGATGACGTTGTGACCGACGGTGCAATTCTTTCCGATCGTCAGTGGAAAACCCATATCAGTGTGGCAGGTTGAGTTGTCCTGCACATTGGAGTTTTCGCCGATTTCGATCCACTCGTTGTCGCCGCGCAACACCGCGCCGAACCACACGCTCGCCGAATTCAGCAAACGAACCTTGCCGATTACCGTGGCGGTATCGGCGATAAAGTAGTTACCGTCGCCGGGAAGTTCGGGCGCCTGCCCGTCAAGTTCGTAGATCGCCATGCTTAGTTAGTCTCCTGTTCGCCGAGACTTTGGCACAGCCGCAACGTTCAGGCCAGCAGTCCGGCCGCGCGCAGCGTCATGACGAAAAACGTGCCGGACATCAGGCTCCAGAACCCCGCCAGGACGGTTGCCATCATCACGAATTCGAAGCGGCGGCGTTCGATCCGCGCGCCGCGCAGCGTGTTGCGCATGATGATGAAGGGTGCGGCAAAGACCAGGAACGGCACTGCTGCGAACGTCTTTGGCGCCACGCCCTCCTGCAGCAATCCAAAACCCGGGGGGCGCTGCACCAGTGCCTGATATCCGCTGGCCAAGGCTCCGGCCAGTGCAAAGCCGATGCAAAGGGAGAACAGGGAATTCAACGCATCAGGCGACATCGGAGGTCTTCCGCTACACAAACGACCTCCCCTGCTTCGCAAATTTAGCCCCCTGCCGCCACACCATCCTTAAGGAAAGGTTAATGCAGCGGGCGAGGGAGCGCCGTTCGCATCTGGCTCGCGCGAAATCGATTGCGCGAAATCGTGCGGGAATTCGATGGCGCATGGCATATTCCGAGGTGATTCGGCGTTAGCCTTCTGAATATCCCTCACAACGCTCCGTTCATGACATTATTCTCGACGGCACAGCACATCGCACGCGGTTCGCGCCGGGTTCACCGCGGCCACATGATTCCGATCATGCTGGGATGCGCAGTCACGGCGAGCGCGATTGCTCTGGTCGCCTATTTGCTGTGGCCGACATGGGGACCGGACGCTTCAAGCAGTCCGGCACGCTTGCCGGTGAGCATCGGAGCGACCCTCTTCAACGTGCCGACCATGGCGATCCGGATGAAAATCCAGCGCCACTCCGGGCCGCAGGAACGCGTCGATCTCAGCTTCGCCTTTCCTTCGCTGGAGGCTCCCGACGCGCCGAAGCATGTCAGCGCCGATACTGTGGAGGAAGCGGTACAGCCGATCGACCGGATTTTTCTGTCGATAGCGGCGCATCACGACACGCTGGCGCCGGATACCCGCGTTCGCACCATTTATCCGCGCTACCTCGAACGGGCCTCGATGCCCGACCAAGACGGATTGACGATGCGCGCATTTCGCGACGGCACGCCTTACAGCAACGAAGACCTGTTTTTTGCGAGTACGCCGGACCTCAACGCACGCTGCACGCGCGACGCTTCGACACCCGGGATGTGCCTGAGCGAGCGCCGCATCGACGGCGCCGATCTGACGTTTCGCTTTCCGCGGAGTTGGCTGGCGCAATGGCGCGACGTGGCCAATGCCATGGACCGCCTGACGGTGCAATTGCATGGTCCGAAGGGATGATCGTCATCCCCGCGTAACGGCTTCGCCGTTATCGCTGGAGGTGCAAGCCGGATTCGGCGAGCCTCGAAGGAATGACGTTCTGTGCACGTGGCCTTTCCTTCGAGCCGCGCAAGTCAGCGGCGCAATTGTGCCGCCGAGCGCACCTCACGGGTGAACGCAAGTTGCGTTCATCGCGGGGATAACGGTGGAATGTGCGGAAACCGAGTACCGCTCAGCCCTGCTCGACCAGATCGTCCTCGAGGATCGCCATCTGGAACTGGAATGAGCGGTCGTCGTCTTCATCGTCGACGAACAGCACGCCGATGAATTCCTCGCCGATATAAACCTCGGCCGAATCGTCCTTTTTCGGCCGCGGCACCACGCGAATTTTCTGATTGCCGAACAGGCGCTTGAGATAGGCGTCGAGTTTCCTGACTTCCTGAACGTCCACGGCAGTCTCCAATACGATTTTAGGTTTCGGGAAGTTTTAGGACGAGACGAAGCGAACTGCTAGCCCAACTTGCAGAAATCGTCCATGCGGTTCAAAGGGCTTTTATTACTTGCGCGCATTCTGATCGCAAAACCGGCACCCACCCCCGGATCAAGTCCGAGGGGCATGCTTTTGCGGAATTCGCGCTGGAAATCAAAGTCCGATCGCGTTGATCATTTGATCCATGGTGCGTGACGGCTCGGCGCAGCCGGCCTCGCCGACAATCTTGGCGGGAACCCCCGCTACCGTCACGTTGTGAGGCACGGGCTTCACCACCACGGAGCCAGCGGCGATGCGGGCACAATGGCCGACCTCGATATTGCCGAGAATCTTCGCGCCCGCCCCGATCAGTACGCCGTGGCGGATTTTGGGATGGCGGTCCTCGTTCTCCTTGCCGGTGCCGCCAAGCGTGACGCCGTGCAGGATCGAGACGTCGTCTTCGATCACAGCGGTCTCGCCGACGACGAATCCGGTGGCGTGATCGAGGAAGACACCCCGGCCAATCCTGGCTGCGGGATTGATGTCGGTCTGGAATACCGCCGACGAGCGGCTCTGCAGATAATACGCAAAATCCTTGCGGCCTTTTTTAAAGAGCCAGTGCGCTAAACGATGAGTCTGGAGCGCATGGAAGCCCTTGAAGTAGAGCAGCGGATCGATGAAACGCGAGGTCGCGGGATCGCGGTCGTACACCGCCACCATATCGGCGCGGAAGGCATTGCCGAGATCCGGATCGTCGCGCAGGGCCTCGTCATAGGTCTGGCGGATCAAATCGCCCGACAGCGCCGAATGATCGAGACGCTCGGCGAGGCGATGCACCACCGAGTCCTCGAGCCGTTCATGATGCAGCACGGTCGAATAGATAAAGGAGGCTAGTTCGGGCTCGCGGCGAACGATGTCTTCGGCCTCGTTGCGCACGCGATCCCAGATCGGATCGAGCGCCGCCAGCTTCGCACCCTGCGGATTGATCTGATGCATTGCCATGTGCTGCTCCCGCAACTTCGATTGTCCGTCATGCATTATAGCACGACTGGCGGACTGCTGTCCTAGCGCGTGCGCGCAAAAATCGGCAAAGGTGAACGTCAGCTTTAGCTTGAAATGCGCACTAAAATATTGAAGCAGCACATTTTCTTTACACCGGCCGAAATCCGCCTCCCCCGAACGCGTTGGCTCAAAGTGGTCGGGAATTCCAGGAAATCAAGCGGCCGAGCATCGAACTATTGGCGGATTTCCGCCTGCCAACCAATCCGGGCATGGTGACCGGAAAAGTGGGGAAACCGCATCAATACGCAGATTTTGCGCGCGCCTGGCCGACCCAGCCGGGGTCTGGATGTCAGCCATCGCCATGCCCCTGATGTTGATCGCGCCGGCACTGTGGAACGGCTATCCGCTGCTCCAGTGGGGCACCGGCGGCTATCTGGCCCGATGGCACGAAGGCTATCGCTTGTCTCGATGCTGCTGGTCATGGGTCGCAACGTTTGCGGTGCTGATATCACTAGTCAGGCATTTCGCCGATGATGAGCCGCGCGACAACTCACTTTCGCTGTGAGAGAAAATCCAGCACGCCCGTCTTGTAAACTTTATCGCCAACCGCCCGCATGTGGTCGCGGTTGGGAATGTCGAGCACCTTTGCGCCCGGAATAATTTTTCCAAGCGCTTCCGCCGAGCCCGCGATTTCGTCCGAGGTGCCGACCGCGATCAGCACGGGCACGGTGATGCCAGCGGCTTCCTCCCTGGTCATCAACCGCCGCGAGCCGCGCAGGCAGGCCGCCAGTGCCCGGCGGTCGGAGCGGGTCTGATCCGCGAAGGCCCGGAACGTCCGTCCCACCGGATCGGTCACGTCATCCAGCGACGACGCCTCCAGCGCTTCCGCGACGTTTTCGCCCGGCCCGCCGCCCTCGATCAGGCCAATCCCGATGCCGCCGAAGATCGCCGAACGCAACCGCTGCGGCTGGCTCCGCGCGAGCCAGGCCGTCATCCGCGATCCCAGCGAATAGCCCATGATATCGGCGCGCTCGATGCCCAAATGATCCATCAGCGCGCTGACATCGGCAGCCATGGTGCCGATGTGATACGCTTCCGGATCGTAGAGTTTCGCGGAATCGCCATGGCCGCGATTGTCGAGCGCGATGACGCGGCGGCCGTTTTTCTTCAGCTCGGAAACCCAGGTCGGATACACCCAGTTCACGTTCTTCGTTGACGCAAAGCCATGCACGAGAAAGATCGGATCCCCCTCGCCTTCATCGAGGTAGGCAATTTCAACAGCGCCGTTATGAAAATTCGGCATCGGTCATTCCGTTTTTCTGGTTGATGTAAGCGCGGGAGGTGCGCTCCCTCTCGCTTTGGGTCGAGACGAGCGAAGCTCGCTCTTAGAGGGCTGGGGTGCGGGGTTACGGTCTATCGTTAGGCCGTAACCCCTCACCCGACGCTTCGCATCGACCTCTCCGATTGGGAGAGGTGAAGCCGAATCGTGGCAAATTGAGAGTTAAATTCATAGCTGAATGTTAGCCGTGTATGCCGACGATCGCCATAGCCGGTGGAGCCGCAGCCGCCATCTGCTTTTGCAACCGCCGGGCTTTCTTGCGAAGCAGCCACGACATGGTAAGGCGTTCGGTGGTGGCCTTGATCGACGACAAAAAGCCGAACAGCGCCAGCAGCGCGCCGAATAGCCAAAGCGTGAGATCGAACGCACCGGCCGCCAGCAGCAATGCGCCGCGGCCCAGCAGTTTGAGGATCGCGCGGGTCTGGCCGCCTTTGGACTCCGCGAGCCGGACGGCGCGAGCGACATCTTTTGGGCCTTCGGCTATTTTCAGCGTATCGAGCGCGCCGCGCGTGCCGGCCTTCTCACCGACGCGTCCGACGTCCTTGACGAGACGGACCAGCGCGCCGGCTTTCTCGGCCCGAAACGCCGCCTTGATCGCGGTAATGGTCTGCCCCGGCCGCATGACCGAGCCGGACGCGACCGCATTTTGCAGCATCGGCGCGTCAACCATTTCGCGCGCCGAGCGGCCGGCCCATTGCGTAAGCCCCTCGCCCAGCCGCCCGACCTTGCGGGCATCCTTGACCAGTGTGAGACCGGCGCGCACCGGCGCCACGCCGCCGACAGAGGCGTAGGTCGCCGCCGTCACCACGAGGCCGACGGCCGCGAGGCCCAGCACCAGCCGATCGGTGTCCTCGCCCATGGCGAGGTGCTTGCCTTCGCGCACCACGTCCCTGATGTCGCCGAACACGAACAAATCGCCGGCGACCGTGCCGGACAGGCTTGCGACATCGTCGGCGTTTCCGGTGACAAGGCCGGTAGCGAAGCGTTTTGCGAGATGGGAGGTCGAATTTTCTTTTACGACGGCATCGCTCACCCGCCGCGATAGTTCGTCGCTAACGGAAATGTTCTTTTCTCTGGCGAGATCGACAAAGCTGTTGGCGAGATCGGCGTCGTTTGCGGCAAGTGCCGCCTCGATGTTCTGCTCGATGACGCCCTGATTGTTCCGCAGAGCAGAATTCAGCTGGATGCCAGAGAGTTCCGCCGGATCGTCCTGCGCTGCCAGAATGGCGCTGGCGTCGCGCGCATGCGGCCATAGCACAGTGAGCGCAATCCCGCTTACCGTCATGACAGCTAGTGCCGAACCGATCCCTGACCATTTCATCCCGAAAAACCCAGTGCTTTCGCTTCCCTCAAAATGTTATGCCGCTTTTAGGACACAACAGCCCCGACGAAAGAAGGGCTTCTCTCGGACGACAAGATTGTGTCGAATTTGCATGAGCAAAATGAGCGGTCGGGGCTCTAGCGGGGCTCTGGGAATCAACTGCACCCGCCAGTATGGTGCGCGGCATTTCAACGTGCTGCGCCTCGTTGATTGCGTCCGTCTCCATTGCTATCCAAGGTGAATACTATGTCCGATCATGTCGTTCCGCACTTTCACAATGATGCCGGCGTTCCGCTCATTGAGATCGGTTCGCAGGAGTTCATGTGTGTGGGCGCCAATCCGCCTTTCGATCACCCGCATGTTTTTCTCGATCTGGGCAACGACAACGAGATCATCTGCCCCTATTGCTCGACCCTGTTTCGTTACGCCCCTGACCTCGCCGCTGGCGAGGCCCGGCCGCCTGAATGCGTGGTGAGAGATAAGGTCGCCTGATCGACCGGTGGCCGCTTCACGCACCATCTTCGTCGCTGGTGCCGGGATCGGGGGATTGACGGCGTCGCTTGCGCTCGCGGGACAAGGTTTTCGCGTCGTCGTTCTCGAAAAGGCCGAACGCCTCGAGGAAGCCGGCGCCGGCCTGCAGCTTTCCCCCAACGCCAGCCGCGTGCTGGTCGAGCTGGGATTGCAGCCGCGACTCGCCGCTCGCGCCGTCGTCCCCGACGCCATCAGCATCATGAGCGCGCGAAGCGGCGGTGAAGTCGCTCGCCTGCCGCTCGGCGAAGCCGCCGCCTTTCGCGCGGGCGCACCCTATTGGGTGGTGCATCGCGCCGATCTGCAGGCGGCACTGCAAGCCCAGGTCAACGAAAATGCCGATATCGAGTTGCGGCTCGGCTGCCAGTTCGAAGACGCCGTGCCCCATGCCAAGGGATTGACCATCGTCCAGCGCAGCGGCATGACGCGCCAGCAGGAGCCGGCACTGGCGCTGATCGGCGCCGACGGAATCTGGTCCACGGTCCGGCATCACTTGTTTCCGCAGGTGCAGCCGCAGTTCTCGGGGCTGATCGCCTGGCGCGGGACGCTCGACGCCACGCAGTTGCCGCGCGAATATACCTCGCGCCGGGTGCAGCTCTGGATGGGACCGAACGCGCATCTGGTCGCCTATCCGCTATCGGGCGCGCGCCAGATCAACGTCGTCGCCGTAGTGCCGGGGACGTGGAACAGGCCGGGCTGGAGCGCGCCCGGCGAGCCAAACGAAATCAAGAACGCGTTCGCGTCATCGAGGTGGCCGGGCCCCACGCGGATGATGATCGGCGCCGTCGATGACTGGCGGAAATGGGCGCTGTTCACGGTGCCCGATGGCGGCGAATGGGCCACTGGCGCGATCGCGCTGTTAGGGGACGCCGCCCACGCCATGCTGCCGTTTGCCGCGCAAGGCGCGGGAATGGCCATCGAGGACGCGGCGGTGCTGGCCAAATGCCTCGGTGATGGTGTTGGGGAAACCGCCGCAAGCATTCCGGCCGCGCTGAAACGCTACGCGCGGCTGCGCCGCTCGCGCGTTGCGCGTGTTCAGGGCACCGCGCGGCGGAACGGGATGATCTATCATTTGACCGGCCCAGCGGCGTTTGCCCGTGACTTGTTTATCAGGTCGATGGGGCCACAGCGCATGCTTGCGCAACAGAGCTGGATTTACGAGTGGCGGCCGTGAGACGGCCTTGCGAGACTGCGCAATCGTTGACGGTTTGCGCTCAATGCACCGCGCTGCGCGACCGCGCGCCCTTGGCATTTGCGGGCGGCGCAGGTGGTACTGCCGGCGCAGCACCGGCCGCGGCCGGCGGAGACTCCTGGCATTTGTTGCGGTGCCAGGCTTCTTCGGCAAATTTCGCTTGCCCACGCAGCGCGATATAGTCATTGCGATAAGCGAGCTCGGCCACGACCGGACCGGCGACGCCGGTTTCGGCCTTCGCCATCAGGCCCTGCACGTCCGCAGTCCGGGTGGCGAGGCTTTTGCGTTCGGCCTCCAGCTGCTTGCACTCGTAAAGTTCGTATTTGGCAGGATCGGCGAAACCTGCGCTCATGCTGTCGCTCATACCGGCGCAGCCGCCAAGCCCGATGCCCAGCGCGAACAGCGCTATGACAGCGGCCGAGCGCGGCGAGGGCTGGCGGTGGGGAAGCCGAACGATCATGCGGCCTTCATAAATGGACAACATTGAGGTTGCGTAAAGCAGGCGCGGGTGTCGGCATTGAGGCTTTGCTTTGGCTCCCGCGCTCCATTATGGAATAGGCGCGCTTCGGTGGACGAAGTTAATTCCACCTGGCCGGAAAACGCGCTAAGTATCTGATTTGGCGACCAAAGCGGACGTGGCGGAACTGGTAGACGCAAGGGACTTAAAATCCCTCGATGGCAACGTCGTGTGGGTTCGAGTCCCACCGCCCGCACCAATTGACCCAAGCAGGATACACATCCGACGCGCAACGGATCCGCCCACCCGCAATGCAAGCAGCGCCGAGCGGGTATTGCGCACGGAATGTGTATCCCGAAGATCTATTCTTCGATCGTTTCGATCACGCCGCCTGGGCCATCTCCGACACGCGCTCCCATGTCGTGGCCTTGAGGCTTGGCCGGGCTTTCATCCGTGCCGGCTAGGCGACGAGGTTTGGGTGCGGCGCGGCCAGCACCGAAAGGCGATAGGACGCCCCCTTCTCTTCCAGAGTAGCCATCACTGCGCGTCCGAACGGACTCCCGGGGATGGAGTGGACGTGAATTCCGACATGACGATCTCCTTACTGGCGTGCTGCATTGACTCAGTTAGCTTTTGCTCCGGTCTGCTTCCCGCACAAAGCGTTCGATCAGGCCGGGCCAGCCGCCATCGACATTTTTCCGCATCGAAGGGCCTGCCTCTGCGCCCATGGTCTCAAACTTGCGGTGGGCGCCTCATCCAGAGGAGCGGCGTCTTCGCCGCGCTCGAAGGATGAGCCGCGCGGGGCTTCATGGTTCGAGACGGCGCAAGTGCGCCTCCTCACCATGAGCAGCACTCAGAGCAATCCAGAAACAGTTCGCCGCCATGCGGGACTGGATTGCTTCGTCGCTTGCGCTCTTCGCAATGACGAGTCTAACTTCACGCGTACCGCCGCATTGCCGTGGACGCGGTTGCGTCCGGGCATTCGTATCAAGCCGAACGGTCCCGCTTTCGCGCCCGCCGTCAAATCACGTTCACCCTCTCCCGCCATCGGATAAATCAAATGCCCAACATCGACCGCATCGAAGCCTTTGCCGACGAACTCACCGCGATCCGCCGGGATCTGCACGCGCATCCCGAGATCGGCTTCGAGGAAGTCCGCACCTCCGGCATCGTTGCTGACAAACTGACGCAATGGGGCATCGAGGTGCACCGCGGTCTCGGGGGCACTGGCGTGGTCGGCGTGCTCAAGGGCAAAGGCAGTGGTGGCAAGCGCATAGGCCTGCGCGCCGATATGGACGCGCTGCCGATGGAAGAGAATACCAATCTGCGCTGGCGTTCGACCATTCCCGGCCGCTTCCACGGCTGCGGTCATGACGGCCATACCACCATGCTGCTCGGCACCGCACGCTATCTCGCGGAGACCAGGAATTTCAACGGCACCGTGCATTTCATCTTCCAGCCGGCCGAAGAAGGTCTTGGCGGCGCCCGCGCCATGATCAAGGACGGGCTGTTCGAGAAGTTTCCCTGTGACGAGATCTATGGGCTGCACAACGCGCCCGATCTGAACCATGGCGAAGTTGCGATCCTTCCGGGCCCGGCCATGGCCGGCGCGGACTTCTTCGACATCACCATTTCTGGCTACGGCGCGCACGGCGCAATGCCGGAGCGCTCGAAGGATGCCGTGGTAATCGCGATGACGCTCGGACAGGCGCTGCAGACCATCATCAGCCGCAACGTCGATCCGCTGAAATCGGCGGTGTTGTCGATCACGCAGATTCACGCCGGCTCCGCCTACAACGTGATTCCCGGCGAAGCGAAACTTTGCGGCACCGTCCGCGCATTTTCCGACGAGGTGCGCGCGCTGATCCGCGAGCGGATGCGCGCGATCTGCGCCGGCATCGCCAGCGCCTTCCAGGTCGAGATATCCGCCGATATTCGCGACACCTTCAGCGTGCTGGTGAACCAGGAAGAACAGTCAAATGTGATTGCAGAAATAGCGCGCACGGTGGTCGACCCCACGAAGGTCTTCACAAGGTCGCAGCCGAAGATGGGCAGCGAGGATTTCGCCGATATGCTGCATTCGGTGCCCGGCGCCTATTTCTGGCTCGGCCACGAAGGATCGGTGCCGGTGCACAACCCCGGTTATGTCCTCGACGACAAGATCCTGCCGATCGGCGCCAGCATGTTCGCGCGCATCATCGAAACCCGATTGCCGGTAGGTGCCCATGCATGAATCGGAATCGCAGGAAGCGGTGACGTCGCTGCACGATCTCAGCGCCGTCGACCTCATTGCTGGGTTTCGGGCTAGGCAATTCTCTCCGTCCGAAGTGCTGCAAGATGTGCTGGCGCATATCGCGGTGTGGGAGCCGCATATCAAGGCGCTGTACGCATTCGATCCGGAAGGCGCGCGCGCAACCGCAAAGTTATCGACCGAGCGCTGGCAGAAGGGGGAGCCGATCGGTTCGCTCGACGGCGTGCCCGCGACAATCAAGGACAACATCGCCACCAAGGGCGTGCCGATGCCGCTTGGCGCTGCCACCACCAAGCTTGTGCCGGCCGCGACGGATGCACCGCCAGCGGCGCGGTTACGCGAAGCGGGGGCTGTGATTTTTTCCAAGACCACCATGCCGGATTACGGCATGCTGTCCTCAGGTCTCTCGAGCTTCCATCCCCTCACCCGCAATCCCTGGGACCTCAGCAAAAATCCCGGTGGTTCCAGCTCCGGCGCCGGCGCCGCGGGTGCCGCGGGTTACGGTCCGCTGCACCTCGGAACCGACATCGGCGGCTCGGTGCGGCTGCCCGGCTGCTGGTGCGGCCTCGTTGCGCTGAAGCCTAGTCTTGGGCGAATTCCCATCGATCCGCCCTATGTCGGCCGGGTCGCGGGACCAATGACCCGCATTGTCGATGACGCCGCGTTGATGATGAGCGTGCTGTCGCGGCCCGATCGCCGCGACGGCATGAGCCTGCCGCCGAACGATATCAACTGGAAAGCACTCGAAAAATCCCCGCGCAAACTGCGCATCGGGCTGATGCTCGACCTCAATGTCGGCCAGGCGCTGGAGCAGGAGGTGCGCGAGGTGGCCGTGAAGGCCGCTCGGGCGTTCGAGGCGGCCGGCGCCACTGTCACCGAAGTACCAAGCGTGCTGACGCGCGAGATGCTCGACGGGCTCGACAATTTCTGGCGTGCGCGGATGTGGGACGATCTTTCCAAGCTTTCGCCGGCCGAGCGCGCCAAGGCGCTGCCCTATATCTGCAAGTGGGCGGAAGCCGGTGCGAAACTGTCAGGTATCGACGTCGTCCGAGGGTTTAACGCCACCATGGCGATCCGGGCCGCGGCGGCGAAATTATTTGCCGATATCGATTACGTGATTTCGCCGGTATCGCCGGTGGTGAATTTCGCCGCCGAGTTAGCCGCCCCGATCAACGATCCCGACAAACCGTTCGAACACATCTGCTACACCGTGCCGTGGAATATGTCGGAAAATCCGGCCGCCTCGATCAACGGCGGATTTAGCGCCAGCGGTTTTCCGATTGGCGTGCAGATCGTCGGCCGCCGTTTTGACGATCTCGGCGTGCTCGGGATGGCGAAGGCGTTCGAGGGCTTGCGGGGCCCGCAAAAGGCGTGGCCGAGCCCGCCGACCAAATGACGTCTTTTGTCATTCCGGGATGATGGTATCAAAAATAACCGAGAGGAAACCCCGATGGCGTATGAGACGATCAAATATGAGGTCGCCGAGCAGATTCTCACCATCACGCTGAACCGGCCCGACAAGCTCAACGCCTTCAACGGCGCCATGCAGAAGGAACTGATCGGGGCGTTCGATCAGGCCGACAAGGACGATAATATCCGCGCCATCATCGTCACCGGCGCGGGGCGCGCCTTCTGCGCCGGCGCCGACCTTTCCTCCGGCGCCGAAACTTTCGATCGCGACGCGCGGCGCGGGCCGGTGAAGCGGCTTGCCAATGGCGCCGTCGATTACAGCGATCCCAATGTGCGCGACGGCGGCGGCCAGCTGACGCTGCGCATTTTCAAATGCCTAAAACCCGTGATCGCGGCGGTGAACGGCCCCGCAGTCGGCATCGGCGTCACCATGCAGCTCGCGATGGACATCCGCATCGCATCCGAGGATGCGCGCTTCGGTTTCGTGTTCTCCCAGCGCGGCATCGTGCCCGAGGCAGCGTCGAGCTGGTTTCTGCCGCGCATCGTCGGCATCTCCCAGGCGCTCGAGTGGTGTTATACCGGCCGGGTATTTCCGGCGCAGGAAGCGCTGGCCGGCCGCCTCGTCAGCAAGGTAGTGCCGGCGGACGAGTTGCTGCCGACCGCGCGCGCTCTCGCCCGCGAAATCGCCACCAAGACCGCGCCGGTGTCGGTGGCGCTGATCCGGCAGATGATGTGGCGCATGCTTGGCGCCGACGATCCGATGGAAGCGCACAAGGTCGACAGCCGCGGCATTTACGCCCGCGGTCGCTCGGAGGACGTCAAGGAAGGCGTCGTGTCGTTCCTGGAAAAGCGCCCGGCAAATTTCAAGAACAAGGTCTCGACCGACATGCCCGATTATTTCCCGTGGTGGGACGAGCGGGAGTATGAGTGAGGCGAGCGAGCGATTCGCATTCCTTAGTTGTCATCACCCGCGCAGGCGGGTGATCCAGTAAACGCTGACGTCGGTGACTACTGGATGCCCCGCCTTCGCGTGGCATGACGAAGAACTCACCGCATCATCAACGCCACCCGCCCGATAGCCTTGCGATCGATCAAAAGCCGCATGCCTTGCGCATAATTTTCCAGCGGCAAACGATGCGAAACGTTCGGCCGGATTTTTCCGGCTTCCGCCCACTCCGTGAGCGCCTTGATCCGCACTTCGCCGAGCGCCGGAGTTCTCCGCACCGCCTCGCCGGCGCGGACGCCGAGCACGCTCGCCCCCTTGATCAGCAAGAGATTGGTGCGGGCGAGCCCAATGCCACCGGTGAAGCCGATGACGAGGATGCGCGCGCCCCAGGCGATGCAGCGCAGGCTGTTTTCGAAAATCTCGCCGCCGACGGGATCGAACACCACATCCGCGCCGCGGCCATCGGTGATGCGCTTGACGGCCTCGCGGAACGGCTCGCGTCGGTACAGCACCAGATGATCGGCGCCGCGCGCTTGCGCGACGGCCAACTTTTCCTCCGATGACGCCGCCGCGATCACGGTCGCGCCGAGCATCTTGCCCATCTCGACGGCGGCCAGGCCAACGCCGCCGCCAGCGCCGTGCACCAGCAGCACTTCATTTGCCTGAACCTGGCCGCGATCGATCAGCGCGTGATACGCCGTGCCGTGGGCCGCGAGGAACGTCGCACCCTCCGCGTAGTCGAAGTTCGATGGCAAAGGCGTCAGTTGCGAAGGCGCAACGACGGCCTCATCGGCGTAAGCTCCGTGCCGCATCTTGACGATCACCCTGTCGCCGACCGCGACGCCAGCAACGCCACCCGAAACCTCGCTTACTTCGCCCGCTGCTTCCACCCCGGGCGTGAACGGCAGCTCGGGCTTGAGCTGATACTCTCCGGCCGCCATCAATATGTCGGGAAAGTTGATCCCGGCGGCATGAATGGCGACACGCACCTGGCCCGGCGTCAGCGGCGCAGAGGCAAAAGTTTCGAGGCGCAAGCTCTCGGGCGGGCCGAGTTCGCGGCAGACGACCGCCTTCGGCATCAGGCGGCGCTCGCCTTGCGGCGCTGCAGCGCTTCGCGGATCAGCGGCATCCGGTCATTGCCGAAATACATATCGGTCTTGTCGATGAAGATGGTTGGCGAACCGAACCCGCCGCGCGCCATTACTTCATCAGTATTGGCCTTGAGCTGATCCTTGATCGCCTGCTCACCGATCCCTGCGAAGAATTTCGCAGGGTCCACACCGATGGACTCGCAGATTTCACGCAGCACCGCATCCTGCGAAATATCCTTGTCGCCGCCCCAATAGGCCTCGAATGCCGCGCGCGCAAATGGCACCATCTCCTTCCCGACCCAGATGCAGCCGCGCATGGCTTTGACACTGTTGACCGGAAATACCGTCGGCCGCATTTTGATAGCGAGTCCGGCGGAGCGCGCCCAGTCCGCCATGTCTTTCTTCTGGTAGTTTACCTTGGCCGTAACCGGCTTTTCCCGCGAAGCATAGACGCTCGGGTTGATGGTGTTGAAGACGCCGCCGACCAGGATCGGCCGCCACGAAATCACGGCGCCGAATTCCTTCGCTAAGGGTTGGATGTTGTGGAAGGCGAGATAGGTCCAGGGACTGGAGCAGTCGAAGAAAAATTCGATCATGGCGGCGTTTCCCTATTGTCGTATCGCGTGCGCGATTTCTGTTGTTGAATTTACGTCGTCCCATCCGTCATTGCGAGCGCAGCGAAGCAATCCATTGCCGTACGAAAAACAAGACTGGATTGCTTCGTCGCTTCGCTCCTCGCAATGACGGCTTCTATTACTTTTGCTTCGACAGCTCCTTCGCCGCCTGCCCGAACATGTTCCTGCGCGCTTCGTCGTCAAACGGCTCTTTCACGAATTTTCCCACGGCCAGTCCTGCCTGCACCTGAGGCCGCGCGCGGACAGCCGCATACCAGCGCTTGACGTTCGGATAATCGTCGAACGTAAAGCCCTGCGCCTTGTGCGTCATGGTCCATGGAAAACAGGCGATGTCGGCGATCGAATAGTCGCCGGCGACGTAAGCACCGGTTTTGCCCAGTTGGGTGTCGAGCACGCGATAAAGCCTGGCTGCCTCGTCGCGATAGCGTTCGACGGCATAGGGGATTTTCTCCTGCGCGTAGAGCGCGAAATGTCCGTGCTGGCCGAGCATCGGACCTAGCCCGCCCATCTGCCACATCACCCATTGCACCACCCTGGAGCGGCCGCGCATGTCCGTGGGGAGAAAACGGCCGGTCTTGTCGGCCAGATAGATCAGGATCGCGCCGGTCTCGAATACCGAAAACGGCTGGCCGCCATCGGGTGGCGCACGATCGACGATCGCGGGAATGCGATTGTTCGGACTGATCGCCAGAAAGTCCGGCTTGAATTGTTCACCGGCCCGGATGTTGACGGGAATAACCCTATAGGGAAGGCCGATTTCTTCCAGCATGATCGAGATTTTCCAGCCGTTCGGCGTCGGCGCGTAATAGAGGTCGATCATGGGATCATCCTGAGGGAGGTTGCCCACCACACTAGCCCGATGCGTCACCCTGTTCCAGTCGACTTGCGGTCTTGTACGGCGCATGGCGAACATGGCACACAGGCGCTCATCAGAACCGACCGGGAGGCCCACCATGCTGTTTCCAACCACGATCGCCGGCTCGCTGCCGAAACCGGAATGGCTAGCCGAACCCAACACGCTGTGGGCGCCGTGGAAATCGTCCGGCGCCGAACTGGCACGCGCCAAGCGCGACGCCACCATGCTGGCCATAAAACTGCAGGAAGACGCCGGCGTCGATATCGTCACCGAGGGCGAGCAGGCCCGGCAGCATTTCGTCCACGGCTTTCTGGAGAAGATCGAGGGCATCGATTTCGCCCACAAGGTCGAAATGGGAATCCGCAAAGACCGCTACAAGGCGATGGTGCCGCAGGTGGTGGCGCCGCTGCGGCTGAAGGGCCGCGTCCATGCCGACGAGGCCCGCGTCGCCCGCACCCACACCACGCGCAAGCTGAAATTCACCCTGCCCGGCCCGATGACCATCATCGACACCATCGCCGACCAGTACTACGGCGACCGCGTCA
>Ga0208989_10000159_pt1 | contig 16568 bp, 17 predicted proteins | sample MedBloCAOM3_M1_FD_187852 | JGI IMG/M metagenome (GOLD analysis project Ga0208989, IMG submission 187852) | Forest soil microbial communities from El Dorado National Forest, California, USA - Mediterranean Blodgett CA OM3_M1 (SPAdes) (version 2) | ecosystem: Environmental > Terrestrial > Soil >...
CGGGTGGCGAGCTGCACATCGTCGATTTCGGCGGCCAGGAGCGCCTGCCATCGTGGTTTCGCGCCGGCCTGCGGCAGTGGCTGGCACGGTTCCACGTAAGCCCGCGTGACGAGCTTGCGGCAGAGCTGGCAGGGCTCGCCGGCCACGCCGGTAGGCTGAACTGCCTGGAGCGCCCGCATGGCGGCTACGCCCAATACGCCGTATTTCACCGGGGCCTCGCAGGATAACGACCGGCGCATGGCCCCTCTGCCGGTAAGGCATTGGCAAGTCTGAGGGGCGATGCTACCCCGGCAGCACCGTCTGTGTCGGGAGTACCCACGATGACCGAAGCCTTCATCTGCGACGCCGTCCGCACGCCCGTCGGCCGCTACAACGGCGGCCTTGCCGCGGTCCGGGTCGACGACCTCGCCGCCCATCCCATCAAGGCGCTGATGCGGCGCAACGCGGGCGTCGACTGGGGTGCGGTCGACGATGTGATCTATGGTTGCGTCAACCAGGCGGGCGAGGACAATCGCAACGTGGCGCGCATGGCGGGCCTGCTGGCCGGCCTGCCGGTCGAGGTGGCGGGTGCGACGGTCAATCGCCTGTGCGGCTCGGGCCTGGAGGCGGCCGGGCATGCGGCACGTGCCGTGAAGCTCGGCGAGGCCGACATGATGATCGCCGGCGGCGTCGAGGGCATGACCCGCTCGCCCTACGTCATGGGCAAGGCCGAGGGTCCCTTCGATCGCTCGATGAAGCTCGAGGATACGGTGCTGGGCTGGCGTTTCGTCAACCCGCGCATGAAGGCGGCCTACGGCGTCGACGCCATGGGCCAGACCGCGGAGAACGTCGCGGGCGAGCATCAGATCAGCCGCACCGACCAGGACGCCTTCGCCTATCGCAGCCAGCGCCGCTGCAAGGCGGCCCAGGATCGCGGCTTCTTCGACAGGGAGATCGTCAAGGTCTGCGTCAAGAAGGGCAAGACCGAGACCATCGTCGAGAAGGACGAGCATCCGCGCGGCGACACCACGATGGAGATTCTCGCCAAGCTGCCGGCGGCGTTCCGCGATGGCGGCTCGGTGACGGCGGGCAACTCGTCGGGCATCAACGACGCGGCCTGCGCCATGATCATCGCCTCCGAGGCCGCCGCCAAGGCCAACGGCCTGACGCCGCGCGCGCGCATCCTGGCCACCGTCTCGGCCGGCGTGCCACCCCGGGTCATGGGCATCGGCCCGGTGCCCGCCACCCAGAAGCTTCTGGCCAAGCTCGGCATGACGGTGCGCGACTTCGACGTGATCGAGCTCAACGAGGCGTTCGCGGCCCAGGCGCTGGCCGTGCTGCGCCAGCTCGGCCTGTCCGACGACGCCGAGAACGTCAATCCCAATGGCGGCGCCATCGCGCTCGGCCATCCGCTGGGCGCCTCGGGCGGCCGGCTGATGATCACGGCGCTCAACCAGCTCGAGGCCACCCGCGGCAAGCGCGCGCTCTGCACCATGTGCATCGGCGTCGGCCAGGGCATCGCGCTGGCGCTGGAGCGGGTCTGAGTCCCGCCTAGTAGGCGGCGCTACGCCGCGGCGTTGAGCTTGATGCCGGCCTGGCGCATCTCGGTCAGCATGCGCTTCTTGCTGCCGTCGAGATCGATGGCGGCGGTGGCTTCCTGCACCAGGGCGACGTCGAAACCCGCCTGGCGGGCGTCGATCGCCGACCAGGCGACACAGAAGTCGAGGGCCAGCCCGCAGAACACCAGACGGGTGAAGCCGCGCGCCTTCAGGTAGCCGTCGAGGCCGGTGCGCGTCATGCGGTCGTTCTCGCGGAACGCCGAATAGGAATCGATGCCGGCATGGAAGCCTTTGCGCACGATCATCTGCGCCTTGTCGACATCGAGCTGGGAATGGAAGGCCGCCCCCGACGTGCCCTGGACGCAATGGTCAGGCCACAGGGTCTGCGGGCCGTAGGGGAATTGCACGGTGCTGAAAGCCTCGCCGCCTGACCAGGCGCTGGCGAACGAGGCATGGCCCGGCGGATGCCAGTCCTGGGTCAGGACGACGTGATCGTGACGGCCGATCAGGCGGTTCACGACCGGCACGATCGCGTTGGCTCCGGGAACGGCCAGCGCACCGCCGTCGCAGAAATCGTTTTGCATGTCGACCACGATCAACGCCTCGTTGGGCATACGCTACGCTCCGTCTGATGGCGGAATGTCTCCGCGCTGTTGTTCGGCTTCGAATGCGGCGATCCAGTGGTCCAGCGAGCCGGTCTCGATGGCGCCGCGCAGGCCGCGCATGATGTCTTGGTAATAGTGCAGATTGTGCCACGTGAGCAGCATGGCGGCGAGAATCTCTTCGGCGCGGATGAGGTGATGCAGGTAGGCCCGGCTGTGGTTCCGGCAGGCGGGGCAGGCGCACTGCTCGTCGATCGGCCGCGGGTCGTCGCGGTGGCGCGCATTGCGCAGGTTGAGCTCGCCGCGCCGCGTGAAGGCCTGGGCGGTGCGGCCGCCGCGCGTCGGCAGCACGCAGTCGAACATGTCGATGCCGCGCTTCACCGCGCCGACGATGTCGGCGGGCCGTCCGACGCCCATCAGATAGCGCGGCCGCTCGGCTGGCAGCATCGGCAGCGTGATGTCGAGGGTGCTGAACATCGCCGCCTGGCCCTCGCCGACGGCGAGACCGCCCACCGCATAGCCGTCGAAGCCGATGTTGGTGAGCGCTGTGACGCTCTCGGCGCGCAGGTTGGGAAAGGTGCTGCCCTGCACGATTCCGAACAGGCCGTAGCCCGGCCGCTCGGTGAAGGCGCGCTTGCCGCGCTCGGCCCATTTCATCGACAGCCGCATGGAAGCGGCGGCCGCCGGCTCCTCGACCGGCCAGCTCGTGCATTCGTCGAACGACATGGTGATGTCGGCGTCCAAAAGCTTCTGGATGTCGATCGAGCGCTCCGGCGTCAGCCGGTGCTCGGAGCCGTCGATCGGCGAGCGGAAGGTGACGCCGTCGGCGTCGAGCTTGCGTAGCTCCTTGAGCGACATCACCTGGAAGCCGCCCGAGTCGGTCAGGATCGGCCGCGGCCAATTCATGAACTTGTGCAGGCCGCCCAATGCCGCCACGCGCTCGGCGCCCGGCCGCAGCATCAAATGGAAGGTGTTGCCGAGCACGATCTCCGCGCCGGTCTCGGCGACCGACTGCGGCAGCATCGCCTTGACCGTGCCCGCGGTGCCGAGCGGCATGAAGGCCGGCGTCTCGACCGCGCCGTGCGCCGTCGCGATGCGGCCGCGACGGGCGGCGCCGTCGCCGGCGAGAAGCTCGAAGGAAAGACTCATCGCCGCAACAGACAACAATCGCCGTAGGAATAGAAGCGGTATCGCTCGCGTATGGCATGCGCGTAGGCCTGCTTCATGCGCTCAAGCCCGGCGAAGGCCGCCACCAGCATGAACAGCGTGGACCGCGGCAGATGGAAATTCGTCAGCAGCAGGTCGACGGCGCGGAAGTGAAAACCCGGCACGATGAAGATGTCGGTCTCGCCGCTCCAGGCCTTCATCGCGCCGTCATGATCGCGCGCCACCGATTCGAGCAGGCGCAGCGAGGTCGTGCCGACCGACACGACGCGGCCGCCGGCGGCGCGCGTGGTCTCGACGGCACGGGCCGTTTCCTCGGGCACCTCGCCCCATTCGGCATGCATGGTATGGGCGTCGGTGTCGTCGACCCGCACCGGCTGGAAGGTCCCGGCGCCGACATGCAGCGTGACGCCGGCCGTTGTAATACCGGCTGCCGCCAGCGAGGTCATGAGCCCAGGCGTGAAATGCAGGCCTGCCGTGGGAGCGGCCACCGAGCCATCGTATCTGGCGAACAATGTCTGATAGTCGGCGCGATCCTGCGCATCGGCCACGCCGCCCCGTATGTAGGGCGGCAGCGGCACGGCGCCGCCCTTCTCGAGGGACGCCAGGAAAGCAGGCCCAAGCGTGTCGAAGGTGAGCACGATCGAGCCGTCATCGTTCTTGGCCTCGACCTTGGCTAAAAGTCCGCCGGCGAAGGCGAGCCCGTCGCCCGGCCGCAGACGCTTGGTCGGTCGGGCAAAGGAGAGCCAGCGTCCGTTGCCCAGATCGCGGATTAGCAGCGCCTCGATCGCGACATCCTGCCGGCCCGGCGTGCCGCTTCGCACGCCCTTCAGTCGCGCCGGGATCACCTTTGTATCGTTGAAGACGAGCAGGTCGCCGCGGCGCAGCAGGCCCGGGAGATCGCGCACCAGGCGGTCCTGCAGACTGTCGGGGGCGACGTCCAGAAGCCGCGCCGAATCGCGCGGCGAGGCCGGGCGTTGGGCGATCAGGTCGTCGGGAAGATCGAACTCGAAGAGATTGACGCGCATGCAGGCGAAGATAGAAGGCGTCAGGTCTGGCCGATATCCATGACCTCGGAATCCGAATCGTCGGCCGGCGGCTGGGCGTTGGCATCGACCAGGGCGACGAAACGATGCACGCCGCCCTCGACCACTCGCTTCACGCGCGCGCGCGTTTCCAGGCAATGGAGGTGCGCCAGGGTCTCGCCGAAGGCGAACACGATCTGGTTGTTGTCGAGGTGACGCGGAAACAGCACCGGCACCATGTCCCATCCGGTGGCGCCCTCGGCGCCGCGGCGGGCGATGGCGGTGGTCATGTCGTTCAGCCGCGCATCGTGATGGGAAACCAGCTGGTCGAGCCTTGTGTGCAGACCGATGAAGGGAAAGCCGTGGCTTGGCAGCACCAGCGCGTCGGCCGGCAGGCGGCGGAAGCGCGAGAAGCCGTCGAGGAACCAGGTGAGTGCATCGGCCATCGGCTCGTTGGGCCACACGCCGACATTGGTGCTGATCTTGGGCAGAACTTGATCGCCCGCGATCAGCACGTTGAGCTCGGGGCACCATAGCGAGGCATGCTCGGGCGCGTGGCCGCGGCCGACGATGACGTCCCAGCGATGGCCGCCCAGGGTGATCGGATGGGCGTGGATCATGCGCTGGAAAGCGGTGGGCAGCGGCACGACGCCCTTGGCGAAGCCGCCCTTGTGGCGATGGAACAGGGCGATGCGATCGGCCGGCACGCCGTTCCGCGCCAGGTGAGCGGCGCGCACTTCCTCATTTTCGATGAAGTCGTTGCGTGCGGCGATGGCGCTCATGTACTCGCCCAGGGTCATCCAGAGCGGTGCGTTCCAGCGCTCGCACAGCCAGCCGGCCAGCCCGACATGGTCGGGATGGAGATGCGTGGCGATGACGCGCGTAACCGGCTTGCCGCCAAGCTTTTCGCTGAAGATCTTGTCCCACAGTTCGCGCGTGTCCTGCGTATTGATGCCGCAGTCGACGATGGTCCAGCCGTCCTTGTCCTCGACCAGCCACAGATTGATGTGGTTGAGCTGGAAGGGCAGCGGCATGCGCAGCCAGTAGATGCCGGGTGCGACGTTCTTGATGTCGCCGGGCTCCGGCACGTCGCCGCAGGGAAAGCGCAGTTGCGCCAGCAGGCGCTGGGAAAGATCGGGGGAATCGGGCATGGCTCGACCCTAGCCTCGGAGGCGGGACGGTGTCACTTCTGCCGGCCGACTGCCCGCCATGCGATATCGCGCCGGCAGAAGCCCTCCGGCCAGTCGATCAGGTCGACGGCGCGATAGGCGCGCGCCCGCGCCTCCTCGACGGTGGGCGCGACGGCGCTCACGTTCAGCACCCGCCCGCCATTGGCCAGCACGCGTTTGCCGTCGGGTTTCGTGCCGGCATGGAAGATCTGCACGCCCTCGACCTTGGCCGCCGCGTCGAGCCCGCGGATCTCGCTGCCTTTTTGGTAGGCATCGGGGTAACCCTTGGCCGCCATCACCACGGTCAGCGCCGTGTCGTTCGACCAGCGCAAGTCGAAATGCTTCAGCCCGCCGTCGGCCGAGGCGATCAGCGCCGGCACGATGTCGGATTTGAGCCGCATCATCAGCACCTGGCACTCCGGATCGCCGAAGCGGCAATTGTATTCGAAGATCTTCGGGCCCTGGGCGGCGATCATCAGCCCGGCATAGAGCACGCCCTTGAACGGCGTGCCGGCCTCGGCCATGGCGCGCACCGTGGGCAAGATGATCTCGTCCATGGTGCGCTGCTGCATCGCGGCGTCGAACACCGGCGCCGGAGAATAGGCGCCCATGCCGCCGGTGTTGGGTCCCTTGTCGCCGTCGAAGGCGCGCTTGTGATCCTGCGCGCCGACCAGGGGCAGCGCATGCTCGCCGTCGCAGAGCGCGAAGAAGCTCGCCTCCTCGCCGACCAGAAATTCCTCGATCACCACCGACGCGCCGGCGGTGCCGAAGCGGTTGCCTGACAGCATGTCGCGCGCCGCCTCGATCGCCTGGTCGACCGTCTCGGCCACCACGACGCCCTTGCCGGCGGCCAGCCCGTCGGCCTTGATCACGATCGGCGCGCCCTGTGCCTTGATGTAGGAAACGGCCTCGGCGGCATCGGTGAAGCGTTCGTAGGCGCCGGTTGGGATGTTGTGACGCCGGCAGAGTTCCTTGGTGAAGCCCTTCGAGCTCTCGAGCCGGGCCGCCTTGGCCGATGGCCCGAAGACCTTTATGCCAGCCTCGGCGATGCGATCGGCCAGGCCGGCGGCCAGCGGCACTTCGGGCCCGACCACGACGAAGTCGATCTTCTCGCGCTGGGCGAGCGCCACTTGGCCCGCGATATCCTCGGCCGCCACGTCGATGCATTCGGCAACTTGGGCAATACCGGCATTGCCGGGCGCGCAGTAGAGCCTGGTACAGAGGGGGGAGGCCGAAATCGCCCAGCACAGCGCATGTTCGCGGCCGCCGCCGCCCACGACCAGGATTCGCATGGCGAGGCTTTGACCACAGTTTGCGCTCCGGGCACAAGCGGCTAGGCTGCTCCGCCCATGGATAACATCGATCCCGCTTCTGGCCCCGGCAACGTCCCGGAATTCACCGTCTCCGAGCTCTCCTTTGCGCTGAAAAGGGAGATCGAGACGGCGTTTCCGCGGGTGCGCGTGCGCGGCGAGATCAGCCAGCCCTCGTTCCCGCGCTCGGGCCACTGCTATTTCCGCCTGAAGGACGAGAACGCCGTCCTCGACGGCGTGTGCTGGAAGACCACGATCCCGCGCCTCGGTCTGAAAATCGAGGAAGGCATGGAGGTCATCGCCACCGGCAAGCTCACGACCTATGCCGGCTCGTCGCGCTACCAGATCATCGTCGATCGCCTGGAGCTCGCGGGCGAAGGCGCGCTGCTCAAGCTGCTGGAGGACCGGCGCAAGCGGCTGCAGGCCGAGGGCCTGTTCGATCTCGACCGCAAGCGGCCGTTACCCTTCCTGCCGGTGGTGGTGGGCGTGGTGACGTCGCCCAGCGGCGCGGTGATCCGCGACATCCTGCATCGGCTGGCCGACCGCTTCCCGCGCCATGTGCTGGTGTGGCCGGTGGCGGTGCAGGGTGAGAAGGCGGCGGCTGAGGTGGCAGCGGCGATCGCCGGTTTCAACCGCTTGCCCGAGCAGGGGCCGGTGCCGCGGCCCGATATCCTGATCGTGGCGCGGGGCGGCGGCAGCCTGGAGGATCTCTGGGCCTTCAACGAAGAGATCGTGGTGCGCGCGGCCGCGGCTTCGACCATCCCGTTGATCTCGGCGGTAGGCCACGAGACCGACACGACCCTGATCGATTTCGTCTCCGACCGTCGCGCGCCCACGCCGAGCGCCGCCGCCGAGATGGCCGTGCCGGTGCGGGCCGACCTGATGGCCCAGACCCTCGATTTCGGCAAGCGCACCATGGCCTGCATGAACCGCGTGCTGCGTGAGGCGAACCTTGCCGTCAGCGGCCTGGCGCGCGGCCTGGGCGATCCGCTGCGCCTGATCGAGGAGCGCCAGCAGCGGCTCGATGTCAGCGGGGAGCGGCTGAGGCTTGCGACACAGCAGATGGTCAATCGGCGCAGCGCCGAGCTGGCGGCGGCACGGCTGGTCAGCCCGAATATGGTGATCGCGGCAAAGGAGCAGTTGCTGGTGGGCGAGGCGCGTGCGCTCAAGAGTGCGATGGAGCGCTTCAAGGGCGATACCTTGCAGAAGATTGACCGAACGTCAGACCGGCTGGAACAGTACGGCGAGCGACTGCGGCGCTGCGGAACCGAGATGCTGGAGCATGGCCGGCGCCAGGTCGACCAGTTTGGCAAGCTGCTCGAAAGTTACTCCTTCCATTCCGTGCTGAACCGCGGCTTCGCCCTGGTGCGCGACCAGGACGGCCATCCGATATTGACGGCGGCGGTAACGCGCGCGGGCGACACGATCGGCATCGAATTCGCCGACGGCCGCATCGGCGCCCGGGTGACCGAGGGCGCGGCTGTCGCGCCTCGCTCCGCCGCTCCGCCGCGCCGCCGCGATGGCGGCAGTGGGGGGCAAGGATCGTTGTTGTGACGCACCAGCGTTGATGAAGACAAAATTGTCATCCCGAGCGCAGCGAGGGACCTTTACCGCGGCCTTAAAGGTCCCTCGGCCTACGGCCTCGGGATGACAATAAAATCATGGGGGAAAGCAATATGACCACCGCGCCGCTGTCGGCCGAAACCATCAAGAACTTCCTGTATGCCAGCACGGCCACCGTCTCGATGCAGATGCTGAAGCGCGGCTTTCGCAACAGCGCCATCAACGGCGTGCGCCCGCTCAATCCCAAGGCGACGCGCCTTGTCGGGCCGGCCTTCACCCTGCGTTACATCCCGGGCCGCGAGGATCTCGACAAGCCGCCCACGCCCAGCGATCCGCCGAGCGCGCAGCGCGAGGCGATCGAGGGCACGCCGGCGGGCCACGTACTGGTGATCGGCACCGAGGGCACGACCCGCGCCGGCACGCTGGGCGACATCCTAGCACTGCGCCTGAAGGTGCGCGGCGTGGCGGGCGTGATCTCGGACGGCGCCATTCGCGACACGCCGGTGATCGGCAAGATGGACTTTCCGGTGTATTGCAGCGCCGCGGCCGCGCCGCCCAGCATGAACAGCCTGCACCCCGTGGAGACACAGACGCCGGTCGGCATCTGCGGCGTGCCGGTCTATCCCGGCGACATCATCGTGGCCGACGACGACGGCGCCATCGTCGTGCCGCGCCATCTCGCCGACGAGGTGGCGCGCGATTCCTTCGAACAGGAGCGGCTGGAGAAGTTCGTCGCCATCCGGGTCGGCCAGGGCATACCGATCACCGGCACCTATCCGCCCAACGACGAGACCAAGGCGCTCTACCAAGTCTGGATCAAGGCCGGCGAGCCGCCGAACGGCTAACCGCGATCTGGTCGTCGCGCCGCGGATCGAGATGAGCCAGCGGCAGAGGCGCCCCGGCTTTCAGGGTCTGGATGGCGATGTTGCTGCGCACTTCGCGAACGATCGGAAGATCCAGAAGCTTGTCGACCAGAAACTGCCGGTAGTGGTCGAGATCAGGTACGACGATTTCGAGGAAGTAGTCGGAGTCGCCTGAGACGAGATGACAGGCGACGACCTCGGGCATCGCGACGACGGCCTTCTCGAAGCCGAGCGCCCGTTCGTTGGCGTGGCCATCGATCTTGACGCCGACGAATACGGAAAAGCCGAGACCAACACGGTCTCGCCGTAGAACGGCGCGATAGGCCTCGATATAGCCATCGCGCTCCAGTCGCTTCACCCTGCGCAGGCAAGGCGAGGGCGACAGGCCGATCCTGTCGGCGAGATCGATGTTGGTCAGGCGGCCGTCTGCCTGAAGCGCGGCGACGATTCGGCGGTCGATGGCGTCCAAGTCATATTTTGGCATGAGTGCGCATCCAGAGATCAGCAAAGGGCATAACGTTGCGAACGGTGCTTTATTTTTAGCGCAGATAGCAAGGATTCGCTTCCACGCCATCTGACATGGTGCGCCCGCGTTAGGGCACTTCAACCGAGGACCTCTTCATGACCAACCCATCCGAAACGGCTGGCGCCGGCGTCGATGCTTTGACCCAAGCGGTAAAGCGCTATTTCGATCTCATGTACGATTCCGACGTGTCGCGCTTCGATCGCGTCTTTCGATCGACGGCCCAACTGCATGGCATTCGCCATGGCGAGATGCGGCTGCTGACGGCGCAGGCCTACCGGGATGCTCTCGCTCGCACGCCGTCGCCGCGCTCGCAGAACGCTCCTCGCCACGAGGAGGTTCTTCTGATGGATGTCGCTTCTGACAGCCAGGCATTGGTGAAAGTGCGCGTCAGGATCAACGCCATCCTTTACGTCGACTATCTCAGCTACCACCGCGTCGATGGCGACTGGCTGATCACAGCCAAGGCCTTCCACGTCGAATGTGAAAACCTCTCATCGTGATCGCGGAGATCTTTGTCGGAAATAATGCGCCGTGCCACATTCAGATCGTCGCGCCAGCAGGCGACGAACCGGAGGATCGATGCGCCAGGGCTTCTTGGCGGGAATGACGCTCTTGCTGGCCAGCTGCGGCACCGCCCAGGTGGCGATGGCCCCGCCGGGGCAGGACGCCGCCGGGAAACAATTCAACCCGCCGCCGCCTGGCATGGCGGCCGTCTATTTCTACAATCCCCTGAACAGCGGGCCGGTCATCAATGTCATGCAGGGCGCGCTGGTCATCGGCCAGCTGGCGCCGCTGACCTGGATACGCATCGAAACCGCGCCGGGTTGGTACACCCTGCGCTGCGTCACGTGGAGCTCGGCCAATCCCTCGTCGATCACGCTGACGGCCGGCGACATGCGTTTTGTCGAAGTCGACCGGCCACCCGGTGCTGCGAACTGCACCATCCGGGAGACCGGCCCGGATGCCGGCCGCAGCGGCGTGCTGTTGGGCGGCCGCGCGCTGCAGCAGGAGTAGCGGTAGCGTTCAGCCCGGCGGCAACTCGCCGTAGGGCTTGGTGATCAACTCGAGCAGGTGGCCGTTGGGGTCTTCGAAATAGACGCCGCGGCCGCCCCAATGGTGGTTGATCTTGCCCGGCCCTTCCTTGTGGGGACCGGCGAAATAGGCGAGCCCGGCATCCTTCACCCGAGCGAAGGATGCGTCGAATTCCTTGTCGTCGACCAGGAAGGCGTAATGCTGGGTGCGCACATCCTTGGAATCGACGAAGTCGAGCGTGACACCGTTGCTGGTCTGGACTGGCCGGAACGGCCCCCATTGCGGTCGGACATTCACGCCCAGGATATCGGCCAGGAATTCTGCCGAAGCATCCTTGTCCTTGGCCGGAACGATGATGTGGTTGAGGGCTGGCATGGAATCCTCCGCTGACCTGCCCCTGAGGTAGGGGCACCCGGCCGGGAGTTCAACCGCCTCGGGACGCTACCGCGGCCTCAGGACGCCGCCGCGTCGGGCAGCACGCGGCGCTTCATCGGCTGCCAGACGCTGCGCGGGATGGGGCGCAGGGTGGCGAGGAACTGCTCGGCACAGCTTGCCCAGGTGAAGTTCTCGGCATGGCGCCGGCAGGCGGCGGGATCGCCCTGCACCGCGGCGAGGCAGGCCGTGCGGAGATCCTCGTCGACCGCGCCGACACCGGGCACGGTCACGACATCGAGCGGGCCGGGCACTGGGTAGCCCGCGACCGGCACGCCGGAGGCCAGCGCCTCGACCATCACCAGGCCGAACGTGTCGGTGCGGCTGGGAAAGACGAAGCAGTCGGCCTCGGCGTAGCGTCGCGACAGCTCCTCGGTGTCGACCGAGCCGAAGAAGCACACATCCGTGTAGCGGCGCTTCAATTCCTTGAGCTGCGGGCCGCCACCCACCACCCATTTGGTGCCGGGCAGGTCGAGATCGAGGAACGCCTTGATGTTCTTCTCGATCGCCACGCGGCCGGCATAGAGCCAGATCGGCCGCGCCTCCTCGGTCTCCGCGTGCGGACGCGGGTGGAAGGCTGCGATGTCGACGCCGCGCGACCATGGCACCAGGTTGCGAAAGCCGCGCTGGCTGAGCTCGTCGCGAATCGACTGCGCCACCACCAGCACCGCCGCCGAGGGCGCGTGGAAGCGGCGCACGAAGGCGTAGCTCCAGGAGAGCGGCACGCGGATGCGGGCGCGCACATATTCGGGAAAGCGCGTGTGATAGGCCGACGTGAAGGGAATCGCGCGGCGCAGGCAGAAGGCGCGGGCCGCCCAGCCCAGCGGCCCCTCGGTCACGAGATGGATCGCGTCGGGCGCATAGAGCTTCAGCATGTGATCGAGCCGTGCCGCGGGAAACAGCGACAGGCGGATCTCCGGGTAGGTCGGGCAGGGCAGGGTGCGGAAACGGTCCGGGCCGAACACCTCGACGTCGTGGCCCTGGGCGCGCAACAGCTGCGCCACGGTCTCGATGGTGCGCACCACGCCGTTGATCTGCGGTCGCCAGGCGTCGGAGACGATGGCGATGCGCAACCGGGTCTACTCCGACGCCATTTGCGCAGGCGCGAGGCGCGGCAGCGCCGCCTGGCGGCGCGCATGTTCCTCGGCCCAGTGGACGATGCGCAGGCGGCCGTCGAAATCCTCGACCAGGGCTGTGCAGCTCTCCACCCAGTCGCCGTCGTTGCAGTAGAGCACGCCGTCGATGGTGCGGATTTCGGCGTGATGGATGTGGCCGCACACCACGCCGTCGACGCCGCGGCGGCGCGCTTCGCTGGCCACCGCGTGCTCGTAATTGTCGATGAACTGCACGGCGTTCTTGACCTTGTGCTTCAGGTAAGCCGACAGCGACCAGTAGGGCAGGCCGAGCTTCCGGCGGCCCCAGTTGTACGTCGTGTTGATGCGCAGCGCCGCGGAGTAGGCCCAGTCGCCCAGGATGGCGAGCCAGCGTGCGTAGCGCACGATGCCGTCGAACTGGTCGCCGTGGATCACCAGGAGCTTGCGGCCGTCCGGCGTCGTGTGGATCGCGTCTTCCTGCACGTGCACCTCGCCGAAGGTGAGCTGGCAGTATTGCCGCGCCGCCTCGTCGTGGTTGCCGGGGATGTAGATGACGTTGGTGCCCTTGCGCGCCTTGCGCATGATCTTCTGCACCACGTCGTTGTGGGCCTGCGGCCAGTACCACCAGCGCTTCAGGCGCCAGCCGTCGACGATGTCGCCCACCAGGTAGAGATGCTCGCTCTCGTTTCTCTTCAGGAAATCGAGCAGCAGTTCGGCCTGGCAGCCGCGGGTGCCAAGATGGATGTCCGACAGGAAGATCGTGCGGTGGCGCGCGGGTTGGTAACGCTCGATCACGGTCATGTGGATAAGACTCGATCGACACTAAATCTGTCGTGCGCGATTGCACGGGACGCAGCAGATTGTGTATGGGAGCCGTTGCGAGGGCGTGAATCGGTTGTGACGGTTCGATGACATTCGACAGTTCCAAGACAATGCTGCTGATCCTCAATCCGATGGCAGGCCGCCGCCGCCGCGGGCTGGTGGATGCCGTCGTGCGCCAGGTGCGCGCCGAAGGCTGGACGGTCGACGTCGTCGAAACGGCCGCGGCCGGCGATGCGCGGCAGCTGGCCGAAAGCTGCGATGTGGCGCGCCACGCCGTGATTGCCGTGGCGGGCGGCGACGGCACGATCAACGAGGTGGTGAACGGGCTTGCCCGGCGCGGCGATAGGGCGCCGGCGCTGGGCATCGTGCCGCTCGGCACCGCCAACGTCCTGGCCCATGAGCTGGGGCTCGGTTTCTCGGCGGCGGTGATCGCCCGGACGATCATCGCCGGCCACGAACTGCTGGTGCAGCCGGGCGAGGCGGCCAATGGCGCGGGCGTCCCGCGCTGCTTCTCGCTGATGGCAGGGGCGGGCTTCGACGCCAAGGTCGTGGCCGGTGTCAGCGCGCCCTTCAAGCGGCGCTGGGGCCGCGCGGCCTATGTCTGGCGCTCGCTGGTCGAGACACGGCGCTATCGGCCGGTGCGTTATGGCGTGGAGATCGACGGCGTGCGGCACGAGGCGTCGTCGGTGATCGTGACGCGCAGCCGCCACTATGCCGGGCCCTATGTCGTGGCGCCCGCCGCCGCGCTCGGCGAGCCGCTGCTGCATGTCTGCCTGTTCGAGCGTTGGGGGCGCTCGCACACGCTGCGCTTCGGGCTCGCCTTGCTGCTGGGCAGGCTGCCGCGCACCGCCGGCTATCGCGTGATCGCCGGTCGCGACGTACGCATCTCGGTGCTGAGCGATGCCGGCGAGAACGGCCGCCAGCCAGTGCAGATCGACGGCGACGACGCGCTCACGCTGCCGGTGTCGATCGGGCTCGCCACCGGCGCGGTGCGCATGTTGCGGCCGGCCTAGAGGTCAGAGTGCGCGGCTACGGTTTGTAGAGCGCGGCAAGCTCGTCCAGCGACAGTCCAAGCCTTCTGCCGATCCGCTCGATTTCGTCTTCGGTAAATGCCTTTACGGAAGCGTTTTCGTCCATTTCGGCAAACAATATGTCTTCTGCCGGCACGAACTTCCAGGAACGTGGTTTGGCGGTTCTTGACCCCGCTCTCGCAGGCTTGCTGGAAACCAATTCAAGCGCGCGTCCGCGTGCCGCATCGACGTTAGCGGCCACCATCAGACCAAGAACAGTCGGCTGAAGTTTCTTCGTCATGGAAGCAGTCCTACGCGTCTCAGATATATAAGCGCTGAAGACTGGTCAGAAAAGTCCAATTCTCCGTCCCAGCCTTCGCCCAGCAAGAGATGCTTGCCGAGAGTTGTCGCGGCGACCGGTGTGAGGGCAGCCGCGACGGCGCGAAGGGCGAAGCGATCCGGCGACGACAAGATCTGGCTGATGGCTTGCGCCTGCAGTGGCGGGAGCGGCGGCGCAAGCGCGGCAAGCTTCGCCTGAAGCCGCGCCGCCAGTTGCAGCCATTTTGCGTCGGTTTCAGGCAGGAAACCATGAATGGCCCAAACGTATCCGCCATGGGACAGCCCGGCGCGGAGCGTGACACGGGTTATGCCGCAGTCCCGCTCGATCAGGAGCAGGTTTTGCAGCAGGGGTTTCGAGACGAGGCCTCCTCGCGCGGTGGGAGCCAGGACAATCCAGCTGAGATGTGCCTGGTGCAATCGCGGGGCAAGACGGAAAGCCATCGTTGCGACCGGTGTCGGGCCTTGGAAAATCCGGGCCCGGACAAACAGCCGATCACTGGAGATGACCCTCAGTACGATAAAAGCCGCATCGAAGCGTGCCGTTAGCGTCTGAGCGAAGTGAAGGGCGTCCCTGCCAAAATTGGCGCTGCACCACCTGTTCACGTCTACAATGGTCGTTCCAGCGAAGCCGTATTGACCGCTGCGGTTATTCAGGACGATGAACGCCGTCACCTTGGCATGCTCGACGACTACCGTGCCGTCTGCTGCAGGCGCCGTACGACGTCGGGCGTGGGATGGCCGTCAGCCGGCAATCCGGCCTGCTTCTGGAACAGCCGCACCGCCGAGCGCGTCTTGGGCCCCAAAAGCCCGTCGGTTTCGTCGGTATAGAGGCCCAGCTTGGCGAGCCGCGACTGCATGTCGATGATGGTGTCGCGCGATAGAGGCTCGTCGTCGGCGGGTGCGGCCTGCATGACCGGCGGGCCGCCCACGATCTGGCGCGCCAGGATGCCGACCGCCAACGCATAGAGCGTCGAGCGGTTCCAGTTCATCACCGCCTTGAAGTTGGGGTAGAGGATGAAGGCGGGCCCGCGCCAGCCGGCGGGCAGGATGATCGACGACGGATCGTCGACATTGGGCAGGGCCTGGTTGCCCGCGCGCTTGACGCCCATCGCCGCCCAGGCGCGCACCGGCTTTTCGATCGTGGTGTCGGCCTGGTCGAGCGGGAAGCCTTGCGGCAGGAACACTTCCTCGCTCGACGGCAGGCCGGGCTTGAAGCCGATGCCACGCAGGAAGTTGGCGGCCGAGGCGAAGGAATCGGGCAGGCTGGTCCACAGGTCGATCTTGCCGTTGCCGTCGCGGTCGACGCCCCACTTCATGAAGGTGGACGGCATGAACTGCATGTTGCCCATGGCGCCGGCCCACGAGCCGCGCAATTGCTCGCGGGTCATGCGGTCCAGGACGAGGATGCGCAACGCCTGCACCGTCTCGTTGCTGAAGAAGGCGGTGCGCTTGGTCATGCAGCCAAGCGTCGCCACCGAGCGCACGACCTGGAAGTCGCCCATGTAGCCGCCGTAGTTCGTCTCGAGGCCCCAGAACGCCATGATGTATTGCGGCGGCACGCCGTACTCGCCCTGGATGGCATCGAGCAGGGCGCGGTTCTGCGCCATCTTCTGCTGGCCCTTGGCGATGCGCTCGGGCGACACCGAGGAACCGACATACTTGGCGTAGGTCAGCGAGAATTCCGGCTGGCGCGAATCGAGGTCGATCACCTTCTGGTCGGGCGTCAGGCCCTGGAAGGCGCGCTCGGCGATGTCGGCTGGCACGCCCTGGCGCACCGCCTCGGCCTTGATGGTCTGCAGGCAGGCCTGGAAGTCGCCGCCTTGGGCGTTCGCCGGACCGAGAGCCGGGCCGGCGAGTAGCACCGTCATTGCGGTGAGGAGAGGAATTCTTGAAAGGGGGCTCATGCCGCCGATTCTATCACGAGCCTGCGACGGTCAACCCTTCGATTCGCACCGTCGGCGCATTGGTGGCGCCCTTGAACTGCAGGTCGTTGGCCGGCGTCATGTTTAAAAACATGTCCTTGAGATTGCCCGCCACGGTGATGCCGCTCACCGGCCAGCCGAGCTTGCCGTTCTCGAT
>Ga0208989_10000161_pt1 | contig 16465 bp, 15 predicted proteins | sample MedBloCAOM3_M1_FD_187852 | JGI IMG/M metagenome (GOLD analysis project Ga0208989, IMG submission 187852) | Forest soil microbial communities from El Dorado National Forest, California, USA - Mediterranean Blodgett CA OM3_M1 (SPAdes) (version 2) | ecosystem: Environmental > Terrestrial > Soil >...
CGGCAGCGCATGGCGCGGCACGGCCGCAATCCCGATCACTGCAAGGTGATGTTCTCGGTCGGCATCGTGCTGGGCGAGACGCGCGAAGAGGCCCTGGCCAAGAAGGCACGGGCCGACGCCGCGCTCGGCCGCGACATGGAGTTCCGCCTCGCCCGGCTGTCCTTCCTGAGCGGTGTCGATTTCTCCAGGTTCCCGCTCGACGAGCCACTGCCCGAGGTCAAGACCAATGCCTCACGCGGCCAGACCGCGCTGATGACCAGCGGCACCGGCCGGACCACGCTGCGCGAGATGCTGACCGATCCCGCGACCGGCGGCATCGACTTCGTCGGCACGCCCGACAGCGTCGCCGCGGAGATGGCGGAGGCGGCCCAGGAAATGGGCGGCGATGGCTTCATGATCACGGAGAACGTGACCCGCCGCAGCATCGCCGAGATCACCGACGGCCTGGCACCTGCCCTGAAGCGGCGCGGCCTGATCCGCGACGGCTTCCCCTACAAGCTGTTTCGCGACAACCTGCTGGCCTTCTGATCACGCACTCTGGTCACGCCCCCCTTGATCATATACCGGGTTGCGCCAGCCGCACGTGATGGTCGCGGCCCTCCCATTGCGCTGTATCGACAAGATAAATCGTGAAATCGGCGACAAGACGGCCATCGAAGTCCTTCGCCGCCAGGCGCACGCCGTGCCGGCCGAAGGCCAGTGGTGTCGACGGTCGGTCCTCGAGGCTCTGCCAGCCGTCAAATCCCAGATGCAGGACAAACGGCGCCGGCATGTCGACCAGGACATCACGGCCAGCGGGCACGACATCGAAGGTCAGGTCGGGCCGCCAGTGCCACGTGTCGTTCTTTGTCTCCTTGAGGCGGAGATACTCCTCCACCGAGGCCAACAGTTCGAGCGGGCGCTTGCGTTGCCGGGCGACCAGCAGCTTCAGGAATTCGGCATGCGCCCAGACCAGCGGCATGGCGCTGCCGGTGGGCTTGCCGGGTTCCAGTCCGCGCGACGGTATCGATGGCCCGTCCCAGACCTGTTCGGGAATGAGTCCCCCCGGCCCCGTCATGCGCGCCATCGTCGCGAGATAGGGCAACGGGTCGCGCCCGAGCATCAGGTCGAAATGGCCGCGCTCGCCGGCCAGCAGCGGCCAGGCACGGCCTATGCCGATGCCGTCGAACGGGCTGCCGTCTTCGTGCTCGCCATAGCCGTCGCCGTTGTAGCGGCGATAGGCGGCGCCCAGCGGCGTCTCCACCTTGAGCAGTCCCTCGGCGACCTTGAGCGTGTTCTGGATCCTGGGATCGTTGGCGTCGCGCAATCCCAGGCGAACGAGATAGAGATATTCCATGCCGACAAGGGCCGCGGCCTCCACCGTCTCGCCCCCTCGGTTCTTCACTTCGACGCGGCCACGCAGCGCCTCGTCCGTGCCCGTGGGACCGATGCGCACGTAGTAGCCGTCGACGCCGTATTGCGCGGCGAAGGGGCCATGCTTGTAGTACGTCCAGTCCTCGATCCGCTCGTTCCAGTAGTCAGCCAGGGACAGGCAATAGTCCCGTTCCTCGTCCTCGAAGAAGCGGGCGGCGGCAATCAGCGCCACGATCTCGATGCCCAGCGTGAAGGGGCTGATGCCGGCGTTTTCCTCCCATCGGTCCTGCGCGCTGATCGGACCGTTATGGGCGAGATAGCGGACGGCGCGGCGGATCATGGCCTCGACGCCGCTCATTCCCGCCAGGGCATCTTCCTCCATGAGCTTGCTGGCAAGAACGATGGGAAATCCCACCTCGTCGAGCTGGATTCCGGTCCAGTAGGGACGACCGTCCGGGAAGCTGTTCTGGTTCCACCGTCCGTCATCGGCCTGGGTGGCGACGAGATAGGACAGCATCCATCGTGCATCGTCGACCTGGCCCACGGCCACCAGGGCGAGCCCCGCTTCGACGCAATCGCGCGCCCACACCAGGTGGTAGCCGCCCGAGCTGTCGCTCGATTGTCCCCACGGCACGCTCAGGCTGGCGACGATCGATCCCGGAAAGGTCCGGTCCTCGTGCACCTTGAGGACGAGGGACGAGATATAGGCTTCGCGTTCGATGTCAGGCGGGCACTCGGGAATGATGAGCTTCTGCCCCCACGCCTCCCAGCCATCGATGAAGCGTTGCCGGATCAGGCTATAGCCTTCGCTCAGGCTCGATCGCGCGAGCGTGCGCGCACCCTCCAGGCTTTCACCGAAGCCCAGCGCCAGCGTGCCCTCGTTTGCCTGCAGCTCGCCGAACAGGGCGACGTTGCCCAGCGTGGCCTCGGCGAAGCTCCAGGCCATCCGTCCGTTCTCGGCAAAGTCGTGCCATCCGTCGGACACCCCGACATAGCCCGCGCTCGACCGGGAGAAGCCGCAATCGCAAGTGAGGCAGAGGGCGTTTTCGCCTTTCCAGGCTAAAAGCTCCTCGCCGGCGCGGGCATTGTTGTCCATGCCGCTATTGCCGAGATGCGGCGCCAGCAGGGCATAGAGCCGTGTGCCCTCCCCGGTGAGTTGGAAGGAGACCAGCACCACGTCGCGCAGCGGATCGGTCGCGAGCTCCAGTACCAGCCGGTAGCCTTGGCCCTCGTGGACGATCTGCGGCAGCGGCACATAGGGCGCCGGGACGGTGATCTCGTAGAGCATTTCGCGCTTGATCTCGACCCAGCCGAAGGGGCCTGAGACGATGAAGCCGAGGTCCCTGATTTGCGGCGTGCCGGTCGCGGGCCAGTAGATCTCGTTGATGATGCCGTGGCCGAGCGTGACCCAGACGCGACTCGTGCCGAGCGCCGTCGTCACCATGTCCTTGGCGCTCGACGTCCAGGTCGGCAGTGAACCGGGGCCGCCCGGCGCTACGGTGGCTGACATTGAGGCATTCATACCTTGACGGAGGGGCATCCCTCCAGTGCTTGCCTTCCAAGCGGTGTTGGCCCGCCTATTACGTCAGTCTGACGGCATAGCCCTCGCGAGCGCCGGCGATTTGTGCCAAGTTTCGGTCGGGGGGATGCCGCCATGCGTTGGCTGAGCCTGCTCATCGCTTCACTTGGACTTGTCTTGTCGGCGACCGCGTTCGCGCTGCCGCAGCCCGATGCGGAAGCCGCCTATGCGCGCGGCGACTATGCCACCGCCTTCAAGATATGGCTGCCGCTCGCCGAGCAGGGCTCGCCCGAGGCGCAGCGCAATGTCGCCCGCATGTACGAGCGCGGCGAATGGGTCGCGCAGGACAAGCAGGCGGCGGCGGAATGGTACAGCAAGGCGGCCGAGCAGAGCGTCCGCGACGCCGCGATGCCTGGCGCGCCGGTCGTGGCGAACGCTGGCCCGGTAGGGCCGTCATCGACCCTGCCGTCGTCGTCGACGACCTATCCACGGTCGACGTCTTATCCGACTTCTTATCCGACGTCGTCGCCGTCTCCCGTCTACGTTCCCATCGCGCGCCCGTTCTTCAGTTTCCGCTTTCACGGGCACGGGCATCATCACTGATCCGGCGCGGCCAGAAATGGCAATGTGCTGTGTTGACTCGCCGACGTGATGCTGGGATGCGGGAACATGTTTGACCTGCTGTTCACCAACGCAACCGTCGCCGCCATGGCCGACGAGTCTCCCTTCGGCCTGGTGCGCGATGGCGCGATCGGCATCGCTGACGGCAAGATCGCCTGGGTCGGACCTGCCGCGCAGGCTCCCAGGGAAGCCGGGACGGTTCGCGATCTGGGCGGCAAGGTCGTAACGCCGGGCCTGGTCGATCCCCACACCCACATCGTCTACGGTGAGGAGGGCCTCATCGATTTCGAGGTCCTCTCGCAGGGCGGCCAGCGCTGGGACCTCGAGCCCAAGGGCGGCGGCGTCGGCGCCCTCGTGAGACGCACTCGCCTCCTCTCGGAAGCGGCGATCTACGCCGCCAGCCGCGCCCGCATGAGCCGGCTGATCGCGAACGGCGTCACCACGGTGGAAAGCAAATCGGGCGCCGGCCTCGACCACGACACCGAGCTCCGCCTGATGCGGATCTCGCGCGCGCTGGGGCGCGACCTGCCGGTCACGGTGGTGTCGACCTATCTCGGCGCTCATGGCCTCGCCCCCGAATATGCCGGCCGGCGTGACGACTACGTCGACTTCATGTGCGACGACGTCCTGCCCGAGGCCGTGCGCCAGGGCCTGGTCGATCAGGTCGACGGCTTTTGCGACAAGGTGGGTTTTAGCCATGCGCAGATGGGACGTCTGTTCGACAAGGCCAGGTCCTATGGCCTGCCGATAAAACTCCACGCCGACCAGTACACCGATTTCGGCGCCGGCGCCGTCGTCGCCAAGTATCGCGGCCTGTCGGCCGATCACCTCGAATTCGCCTCGCCGGCGACGGTGCGAGCGATGGCGGAGGCGGGCACGGTGGCGACCCTGCTGGCGGGTGCACACCTCACCCTGCACGAGACGCAGAAGCCGCCGGTCGAGCTGTTCCGCGAGATGGGTGTGCCGATGGCCTTGGCGACCAACTCCAATCCGGTGAGCTCGCCCACCGTGTCGCCCGCAGCGCAGATGCATCTCGCCTGCTACCTGTTTCGCCTCAGCGCCGAGGAGGCGCTGCGCGGCTTCACCGTGAACGGCGCGCGCGCCCTGGGCCTCGGCGAGACAGCGGGGCGCATCGCCCGAGGCCGCGCCGCCGATCTCGCGGTCTGGGATACCGACGACCCGCGCGGCATCGCCTATGCGATCGGCGGCGCGGCGTGCCTCGCCGTCATCAAGGACGGCGTCGTCGTCCACGAGGCGCCGGCGCCGCAACTCTGCCGGTCATGAGCGCGTCTCTGAGCGCTCTGGGCCGGCTGCTGCACTGGCTCGACTCCGAGCGCGACCGCCAGCTCGACTTCCTGCGGGCCTTCACGCGCATCGACACCTGCAATCCGCCGGGCGACACCACGCAGGCGGCCGACCTGTTCCGCCAATTCCTCGACGCCGAGGGCATCGCGCACCGCACCGAAGCGCCGCAATCATCCACGCCGAACCTGATCGCAAGCTTCGCCGGCGGCGCCGGCCGCGGCCGGCACCTGGTGCTGAACGGCCATCTCGACGTGTTTCCGGTCGGCGACCGCGCCGCCTGGTCGCGCGATCCGTGGTCGGGCGAGGTCGTCGAGGGTCGCGTCCACGGACGTGGCACGGTCGACATGAAATGCGGCACCACGGCGCTGCTGTTCGTGTTCGCCTACCTGCACCGCCTGCGCGACGCACTGCCGGGCAGGGTGACGCTCACCGTGGTGTCGGACGAAGAGACCGGCGGCCGATGGGGCTCGGCGTGGCTGGTCGAGAACTGCCCGGATGTGCTGGGCGACTGCGTGCTCAACACCGAACCGAGCGGCCTGCAGACGGTGCGGTTCGGCGAGAAATCGATGCTGTGGCTGCGCTTCCGCATCGCCGTGCCGGGTGGCCATAGCGCCTATCCGCACACCGGCGGCAGCGCCAACAAGGTGGCGGCCCAGCTGATCGGCGAACTCCTGGCGATCGAGGCGATGGCGCCCGACGAGCCCGACGTGGTGCGGCGCATGCTGGATCGTGGCGCGGTGCAGAAGGCCATCGACCAGTCGCTGGGCGCCGGCGCGACCGGAGTCATGCGCCGGGTCTCGGTCAATATCGGCGTCCTGCAGGGCGGCGTGAAGATCAACATGCTGCCGGCCGAGTGCCTGCTCGAGGTCGATTTCCGGCTGCCCGTCGGCATCTCGCGCGCAGCGGTGCTGGCGGCAGTGGCGGCGATCGTCGCGCGCTATCCCATGGTCGCCTTCGAGGAACTGCTGCCCGGCGGCCCGGAAGCCAACTGGTCCGATCCGACGCACGAGATGGTGGGACATCTCGTGCGCAATGCGGCCAGCACGCTCGGCTATGAACCGCAGCCGATCGTCAGCCTCGGCGGCACCGATACCCGCTTCTGGCGGATGAAGGGCGTGCCCGCCTTCGTCTACGGCTGTTCGCCCGCCGGCATGGGCGCCGCTGATGAGAGCGTCAGCATCGCCGAGTTCCATCATGTGCTGCGGGTGCACGCGCTGGCAGCGCGGGACTACCTGATTGCCTCCGGAAATAGGTTGACGACGACATGACGGAAACAGCTCCCGCGATCGGCCGACCGATTGAGCGCGTCGAGGATCCACGATTGCTGCGCGGGCGAGGGCGCTACGTCGACGATCTTTCGCGCGACCGTCAGCTCTACGCCGTCGTGCTGCGCAGTTCGATGGCACACGGGACCATCCGGAAGATCGATGTTTCCGCTGCCGCGGCCATGCCGGGCGTACATGTAGTCCTGACGGCCGACGATATCGGCAAGCCGCTCCCGCGCGTCCCCGGCCGGCTCTTCCCTTTGCCGGAGCATGAGCCGTTCTACCAGCCCGTGATCGCGTCCTCCAAAGTACGCTACGTCGGCGAACCGCTCGCCCTCGTGATCGCCGAGAGTCCGGCGCTGGGCGAGGACGCTTTGGAATTGATCGAGGTCGACATCGAACCGCTGCCGGCGGTGTCGGATCGGGCCACGTCGCTCGAGGGCGCGTCTCTCTTGTTCGAAGCCCATGGGTCGAATTGCGCCATCCACTATCGGACGTCGAAGGGCGATGCCGCCAAAGCCTTCGCGATGGCCGATCGTGTCGTGCGACAGCAATTCCGCGTCCATCGGCACACCGGGATCACGATGGAGCCGCGCGGCGTCCTCGCGGAATGGGACGCCGCGAGGGGCCGCATGACGGTCTGGGGTGCGGCCAAGGTGCCCTTCGCCAACCGGCGCATCCTCGCGGCGGCAATGGGTTTGGCGGAAGAGGCCGTCGAGATGGTCGAGGGAGACAATGGCGGCAGTTTCGGCGTCCGCGGCGAGTTCTTTCCCGAGGATTTCCTGGTGCCGTTCGCCGCGCGATTGCTGGGCCGCCCGGTCAAATGGACCGAGGATCGGCGCGAGCATTTCCTGGCGGTCAGCCATTCGCGTGACGTTTCCGCCGACGTCGAGCTCGCCTGCCGCAGCGATGGCGAGGTCCTGGCGATCCGGGGTCGGGCCTGGGTCGATATCGGCGCCTACCTGCGCTCGGGCGGCGTGATCACCTCGCGCAACGTCGGACAGTTCCTGGCCGGCCCGTACCGGATCGAGAATGTCGACGTCGATGTCGCGGTCCAGCTCTCGAACAAGTCGCCGTCCGGGACCTATCGCGGGCCGGGCCGCTATGAGGCGGACTTCATCCGCGAACGGCTGTTCGACCTGGCGGCCGGAGAGCTCGGCATCGATCGTGTCGCCTTCCGGCGGCGCAATCTGGTGCCGGAAGACGAGATGCCCTATCCGGTGCCGAACATCGCCCCGGCGCCCAATCCGACGCAACTCGACAGCGGCGCCTACGCGCTGGTGCTCGATCGCTGCCTGGCGGAGGCCAAGTGGGATGAAAAGCAGTCCCTGCAGGGCAAGCTGATCGACGGTCGCTACAATGGGCTTGCCTTGGGTTGCTTCATCGAGGGAGGGGCGGCCGGCCCCAAGGAGAACGCGCGCATCGTCGTGGAAGCCGACGGCGCGCTCTCGGTCTATGTCGGCTCATCGGCCGTGGGACAGGGGGTGGAGACCGTGCTGGGTCAGATCGCCGCCGACGCCATGGACGTTTCTTTCGACCGCGTCCGGGTTCTGCATGGCTCGACCTCCTACGTGCAGGAAGGATGGGGTTCCTACGCCTCGCGCTCGACCGTGATGGGAGGCTCCGCGATCCTCGCGGCAGCGGCGGCGCTGAAAGACAGGATTCGAGAGGCGGCGGCCAAGCGCTTCAACTGCGCGCCGGAGGAGGTCACGATCGCCCGCGGCAGGGTGACGGCGCCGGACGCCCGGGCGTTGACCCTCGCGGATCTCGCGCCGCAGGGCCTCGCGGCCGAGAGCAGCTTCCTGAATCACCGGCACACCTACACCTACGGCACGCACATCGCGCACGTCGCGGTGGATGCGCGGCTCGGCCATGTCCAGCTCGTGGACTATGTCGCCGTGGAAGATGTCGGTCGCATCATCAATCCGCTCACCTTGCACGGGCAGGTCGTCGGCGCCATCGTCCAGGGGCTGGGCGGCACGCTGCTCGAGGATCTGGTCTACGATCGGGAAGGACAGCTCCTCACCGCGACGTTCGCCGACTACCTGATGCCGTTGGCCACGGATTTCCCGCAGATCACGGCGATCTCGCTCGAGCTCCGGCCGTCGCCCTTCAATCCCCTGGGCGCGAAGGGCGCCGGCGAAGGCGGCATCATTCCGGTGGGCGGGGTCATCGCCAATGCCGTCGCCGCGGCGCTCCGTTCCTTCAACGTCGAGCCGAACGAGCTGCCGCTCTCCCCGCCGATGGTTTGGCGCTTGCTGGCGAATGCCCGCCGCGCCGGTACAACGCCCGGCGCGTCTAGCCCCGCGCCATGACGCGCGCGTATTCGCGCTGCCAGGTGAGGCCCTTTTCCTCCCAATAGACCGGTTCGAAGGCGCGATAGCCCGCGAAGGTGCCGCTCGGGTCGTAGCCCGGGATCGCCTGCACATCCTTCGGGAACTCATGCTTGGTGGGGTCGAGCAGGGGCAGGTTGCCGGTCGCCAGCGCCAGCGCAAACGACACTTCGGGGCTGAGCAGGATGTCGATCATCTCGTACAAGGCGTCGAGCGGGCTGCCCTTGAGCGCGACCATCGTGCCGAGCTGAACGTAGCTGCCTTGCCTCGGCCAGTAGTCGACCGGCTGGCCGCGCTTCATCAGGTTGTAGATCGGCACGAACCAGGCATCGGCCGCCACGACGTTTCCGGAAGACAGCAGCGCGGTCTGCTCGGCGCCGGATGTGAAGTACTTCAGGACCTGGCGCTTGCTCTCCCGCACTTTGTTCCAGACCGCGTCGAGGTCGGTGATGTTGTTGATGTCCTGGCCGGTCTGCAGCGCGCCGTACATCATGCGCTGCTGCCAGTTGTCGACTCCGGCGACGTTCTTCTGGAATTTCGGGTCGAGCAGGATGTTGAAGCCCTTGCTTTCGATCTCGTCGCGCGTGACGGACTTGGTGTTGTAGGCGACGAAGCCGCCGGACAGGCAGTAGGGGACCGCCAGCAGCTTGCCTTTGCCCTGCTTGCGGCTGCGCTCGAGCACGCTCGGCGCCAGGTCCTTCAGCCGCGGCATCTTCTGTTCGTCGAGCTCTGCGTTCCAGCCGCGCCGCGCGACCTGGATCGGCGTTATCTCCTGGGCCGCCCAGAAGAAGTTGTAATGCTCGACGCCCTCCGTCTGCATCTGCGCCAGCAACACGTCGGCGTTGGGGTAGGAGCCTTGCGTCACCGCGATGCCGGTCTTTTGCGTGAACGGCTTCAGGACCAGGCGGTCGAATGCTTCCTGTGAATATCCGCCGAAGCCGTCGTATCGGACGCTGGGCGCGGCCCACGCCGGCCGCGCGAACCGGGTCAAAGCCGGCGCAATCACGCCACAGGCGATCGCCATCCGTGCGACGCGGGCGAGGAATGCCCGCCGGGACAGATCGCCATTACCGTGGCGTTCCAGCAGCAGGCGGTAGCGCCTCTCTAGCTCCATGTGGGCCTTTCCAGTGCACGTTCTTTTCACGTTGTCTTGCATAGCATGATCGATCGCAAGGGCGGGTCCGAGGTCGCCGCGATCGTGAACGGTTTGGCATGCTGTTTGCTCAACCGTCAGTATTGAGTTGGTGGCTAGGGTTCCGTCTCGGTTTCCGAGGGCTGGTCCAAGAGCTGCCACCGGTGCGGGAGAAATCCGCATAGGACACGGCGGGATAAAATCCCGGGAGACCTCAGTGGCCAAGAATTGGCGCTCGGGTTTTTGCCAATTCCAGGGTCCCTGCGGCGATAGGGCGGAATTGGCGATGAAAGTCTCGAAGCAATGACGTTTTACGCAGAGGCGATAGACCGGCGCTTTGGCGATGGCAGCCCGGCTGGCGGCGGCGGCGACAACGAATTCATCCGCCGCGTTGTTTCGCGCAAGACCGTGCGACGCTACACCGACGTCGTTCCCGACGACAGCCTGCTCGATCTGCTGGTTGCCGCGTCCTTGAGCGCTTCGGCCAAGTCGGATTTTCAGCAGGCATCGATCCTGCGCGTCACCGATCCGGCGAAGCGCGCCGCGATCGGCAGGCTGTTCCCCGCCATGCCGTGGATCGGCGTTTCGCCGGTGTTCTTCGTCTTCCTGGGCGATGCCAGGCGCCTGCAGCGGATCGGCGAATTGCGCGGCAAGCCCGTCCGCAACGGCACCCTGGAAGGCTTCTTCAATGCCAGCGTCGATGCCGCGCTTGCCATGCAGACCATGATCTTGTGCGCGGAATCTGCCGGGCTTGGCGTTTGTCCGATCAGCGTCATCCGCAATGAAATCGACACGGTCGCGGCCATTCTTGGATTGCCCGATCTGGTCTTTCCGGTTGCCGGGCTTTGCCTCGGCTATCCGCAGGGCGAAGGCTTCGTCAGCTTGCGTCTGCCGCGCGCGGTGACGACGCATCGCGACGGTTATGACGACAGCCGTCTTGCCGAGGGAATCGATGATTACGACCGGCGCCGCGACGCGCGCCACAGCATTCCGGCCGACCAGCAGCGCTCCAACGCCGAGTACGGCAAGGCCGACTTCTATGGCTGGTCGGAGGACAAGGCGCGCCAGGCCGCCAAAGCCGAAGGCGCCGCCTTCCCGCCTTATCTGCGTTCGCACGGCTTCACGCTTGATTGAAAACAAAGGGAGATTGCCATGACGAATTCGTTCTCTCGCTTCGGTTCCCTGTCGCGGCGCCACATGTTTGCGGTGCTGGCGGCACCGCTTGCCGTCTCCGCTCTCGGCCGCACGGCCGTGGCGGCCACCCTCGATGAGATCAAGAAGCGCGGCTATCTCATCGTCGCTACCGAAGACGATTTCCGCCCTTTCGAGTTCGTCAAGGACGGCAAGCCCACCGGCTTCGACAACGAACTGCTTGAGGACCTGCGCAAGTTCTCGCCCTTCGAGGTCAAGCAGGAAATCATTCCCTGGACCGGTCTTCTGGCCGGCGTCAGCACGGGCAAGTACGACGTCGCCCTGACCGCCGCCATCATCACCAAGGAGCGCAAGAAGTCGCTCGACTTCACCAGCCCGATCGCCGACGCCACGCACTACTATGTGAAGCGCAAGGGCGACACGAGCATCAACTCCGTCAAGGACCTCAGCGGCAAGATTTGCGGCGTCCAGGCCGGCAGCGCGCTGTTGGGCCGTCTTCCCGAGCTCGAGGCGACGTTGAAGAAGGACGGCGGCAGCCTGGGCAAGGTCGTCGAATACACATCCTATCCCGAGGCCTACCAGGATCTTGCCCTCAAGCGGGTCGACTACGTGGTCAACACCATCATCAACCTGAAGACGCTGGTTGCCGAAAAGCCCGCCGTATTCGAGCTCGGCCAGGCGGTCTCGGGCAAATCCTTTCCGGCCTGGGCGGTGGCCAAGGACAACAAGGAACTGCTGGCCTTCCTGAACGACTTCATTGCCAAGGAAAAGGCCAACGGCCGCTTCGCCGAGCTTCAGAAGAAGTGGTTCGGCGAGGCCTTCCCGGACCTGCCGGTGGCCTTCGAACCGGAATTCTAGCGTCCCGCTCGATTGGTTGGAATCATGTCAATGCCGGGGGCGCGCCACTCCAGTGGCGCGTCATGCTCCGTTCGCGACGAAGATCGCGCCACTTCAGGCGCAGGTGACTGCGCCGCAGTGGCGCGCCCCCGGCGATGAGCGCGGGTGACATCGCGGCTTTCGCCCAGGGCGCTGTGGTGACGGTGACCCTGTCATTCGTGGGCATCCTGATCGGGCTGCCGATCGGCTTGAGCCTTGCCTTGATCCGATGGTCGAACGTTCCGGTCGCCGCCTGGGTCGTGGCCCTCTATGTCAGCGTGCTCCGCGCCACGCCGCTGGTCACGCTGCTGCTGCTGTTGTTCTTCGCCCTGCCCAATATCGGCGTGCCTATCGATCCCTATTCGGCCGCGATCCTGGCGCTGGTCATGAATACATCGGCCTTCAACTGCGAGATCTGGCGGGCGGCGCTGATGAATTTTCCCAAGGACCAATATGAGGCCGCCCAATCGGTCGGCATGCGCGCCGGGCAGCGCTTCCGGCGCATTGTCTTCCCGCAGATCCTGCGGACCAGCCTGCCTGCCCTGGTCAACGAGATGTCGCTTCTCATCAAGGTGACGCCGGTTCTGGCGGTGGTCGGCGTCGTCGACATCACGCGCGCCGCCGTGCGCATCGGCGCCGAAACCTACGAACCGCTGCCGCCGTTCCTGGTGGCGGTGGCGATCTATGCGCCGATCGTCTTCGGCCTGGTCTCCTTGCAGCGCTGGATCGAACGGCGGCAGGTTGCGGCGGAGGCCGCCGCATGATCCGCGATTTCGGCATCGTCTGGACCGAACGCGGTCTGCTTTTGAACGGCCTGGCCAATACCGCGATCCTGTCGCTGGTGTCGGTGGTCGGCGCTCTCCTGCTGGGTTTCGTGCTGACGCCCGCCTTGATGTCGAAAAAGCCCGCGGTGTCGCGCGCGGCGCGCGCCTTCGTCGACGGCATGCGCTGCATTCCGTTCCTGCTCTTCGCCTACATCGTCTATTACGGCTTCCCGTCGATCGGCATCAATCTCGACAACTGGGGCGCAGGCCTGCTCGCGCTCACGATCTACAACGCCGCCTACATGGCCGAGATCCTGCGCGGCGCCTGGGTGGCGCTGCCGCGCGACGAGATCGAGGCCGGCGTCGCCTTCGGCTTTTCCGAGCTCCGCCTGTTCCGCCGCATCATCCTGCCGCCGCTCGTGTTGTCGGCCGGTCCGGTGATCGGCAACCAGCTGATCCAGATCATCAAGGACAGCGCCTTCCTGACCATCATCGCCCTGCCGGAACTGACCCATGCCGCCAGTTCCATCCAGTCGCGCTACTACGTTCCCTTCGCGGCCTTCATCACGGCGGTGGCGCTCTATTGGGGACTTTGCCTGATCGTGGAGGCGGGCGTGAACGTGCTACGCCAGCTCGCCGACGCCCGCCGCTAGGACCGACCGTGACGACCTCGAATCCGGTGCTGAGCGTGGTCGGTGTCTCCAAGAGCTTTGGCGACAACGAAGTGCTGTCCGATGTCAGTTTCCAGGTCGGCAAGGGCGAGACCGTTTGCGTGCTGGGCCCCTCCGGCTCGGGCAAGTCGACCCTGCTGCGCTGCATCAACTGGCTGGAACGGCCCGATGTCGGCCAGATCCATCTGAACGGCGAACCGGTGGGCGTCACCTCCGGCGGCGTCGTCATGAACGATCGCCGGCTGTCCCGCATCCGGACGCGCATCGGCATGGTCTTCCAGCACTTCGCGCTGTGGCCTCACCTCACCGTGCTGCAAAACCTCATGGAAGCGCCTGTCCAGGTGCAAAAGCGGCCGAAAGCCGAGATCCGTGACGAAGCGCTGGCCTTGCTCGCGAAGGTCGGGCTTTCGGACAAGCGCGACGCCTTCCCGGCAAGATTGTCGGGCGGCCAGAAGCAGCGGGTCGGCATCGCGCGCGCGCTCGCCATGCGTCCCGATCTGCTGCTGTTCGACGAACCGACCAGCGCGCTCGATCCGGAGCTGGTCGGCGAGGTGCTGGTGGTGATGCGCGATCTCGCCCGCGAGGGCATGACCATGGTGATCGTGACGCACGAGATGACATTTGCCCGCGACGCGGCGACCCGCGTGCTGTTCCTCGACCGCGGCCGGGTGGTCGAGACCGGCCCGCCAGACCGCTTTTTTGCCCGGCCGGAGACCGAGCGGGCGCGGCAGTTCCTGCAGCGGTATGCCGGCGAGGGCGCTTCCAGCGAAAGGACCCGCTAGATGCAGACGATCTATCATCTCTTGCCCGACGCGCCTAAGCCCGTCGCGCCTTACAGCCATGCCGTCGAGGCCGGGCCTTTCCTCTTCGTCACCGGACAGCTCGCGACCGATCCGGACGACGATGCGCTGCCCATCCCGCCCGGCATCGAGGCCCAGACGCACAAGGTGATGGACAATCTCGCGCGCGTGCTGAAAGGCTGCGGCCTGTCGCTCGCCAATGTTGTCCAGGTGCGTATCTTCCTGACGGACTTCAACGGCGACTACGCCGGGATGAACGAGATCTACGCGACCTATTTCGCGGCCGACAGGCGCCCGGCCAGGACCACGGTCGGCGTGACCGCGCTGGCGCGGGGCGGCATCGTCGAGATCGACATGATCGCCATGAGACCGTGAGGGACACGATGGTCGTAAGGATGAGGGCGGAGATTTCCGCAGCCAACCGCCGCCGCTACGAGGAGCTTCGCGCGGCAGGACAGGAGGCGACACCGAAAGCCTTGCCGCCGGCGACCGCGCTCGACGGCGCGCCGATCGCGCCGCAAGTGGTCATCAGTCGCGAGGAAGTTCCGCCGGGCTGGTACGACACGGTGCGGCTGCGGCGGGGAGAAGCACTGCGCATCATCGACCCGCAGGGCGCGTCGAGCGTGTCGCTGATCGGCTGGTGCGAGCATGATCCGTCGGAGCGCATCAACTGCGCCGACACGGCCAAGGTGCAATGGAGCGCCGCCCTGTCCAAGGGGCGCGTCATCCTGTCGGACATGGGACGGGTCTTCCTGTCGCTGATCGAGGATACCAGCGGCGCGCACGATCTGCTGGTCGGCGGCTCGACGCCGGCCTCGGCGCTTGCCGCCTACGGCGAGGCCTCGCGCAACACCCACGAGAATTTCCTCGCGGCCGCTTCCAAGCTTGGATTGGGGCTGCGCGACATCCCGCCCTGCGTGAGCTTCTTCGCACCGGTCTCGGTCGATGCGGCCGGCCGCTTCGTCTGGAATGGCGCGCGCAAGCGGCCCGGCGATTTCGTCGACCTGCGCGCCGAGACCGATCTCGTGCTGGTGCTGTCGAACTGCCCGCATCCGCTCGATCCGGCACGGCCGGCCGCCAATGGCCCGATCACGCTGGTGCGGCACCGCGCGCCGCTCGCCGAGGCCGACGATCCCTGCCGCACGACGTCGCCGGAGATCGTTCGCGCCTTTCAGTTCACGGATCGGCTCTACGCCTGAGGAGGGAGTGCGATGTCCAATCAGTCGATACCGGATCTCGCCGACGCCATTTATTCCCATGAGGTGCCGGCCGAACGGCCCTGGTCGCGTCTCCTGAAGCGCGGGCAGACGCTGCGCATCGTCGACATTGAAGGCCAGCAGGCCGTCGATGCACTGCTCTACTGCGCTGAGGATCCGGCCGAACGCTACAGCGCCCAGGACACGATGCGTGTCCAGGGATCGGCCTATGTCGAGCTGGGAACGCGGCTGGTGTCCAACAAGGGCAGGGTCATGGCGCGCCTCACCGCCGATACCTGCGGACGGCACGACACCTCGGCAGGTTGCTGTTCCTGCGAGAGCAACGCGGTCCGTTTCGGCGAGTCGACGAAATATCAGCATGCCTGCCGCGAGAATTTCATCCTCGAGCTTTCCAGATACGGCCTGGCCAAGCGCGACATCGTCGCCAACCTGAACTTCTTCATGAATGTGCCGATCGACCCGTCGGGGAACTTCACGGTCGTCGACGGCATCTCCGCGGGTGGCAACCATGTCGACGTCACGGCCGACATGGATGTGATCTTCGTGATCTCCAACTGTCCTCAGGTCAATAATCCCTGCAACGGCTTCAACCCGACGCCGGTGCGGGTGCTCGTCTGGGATCCGCCCACGGCATGACGTTCGGCATGCAGCTTGCTTTCTCCGGCGCACGGCGTGCACGCGCCGGCAAAAACGGCTTCGGGAGGGGCTGACGGCAATGTGGGATTGGGCGAGCTTCCTCCATTACATCCATAGCCCGTACCTGCTGACGGGTGCGGCGATCTCGCTGGGGCTTTCGGTCGGCGCCATGCTGATCGGGCTCATCTTTGGCGTTATCGCGGCGATGATGCGCATGTCGGAGCGGCGGTGGCTCAGGCTGCCGGCCTCGGGCTATGTCTGGCTGTTCCGCGGAACGCCCGTGCTGGTGCAGCTCATCATCATCTACACTGGCCTGCCGCAGCTCGGCATCCAGTTGGGCGTCGTTGCCTCGGCGCTGATCGGGCTCGGCCTCAACGAGGGCGCCTATCTCGCCGAGATCATCCGCTCGGGGGTCCTGGCCGTGCCCAAGGGCCAGTTCGAGGCCGCGCGCGCCATCGGCATGACCTGGCCCAAGACCATGCGCGTCGTGGTCATGCCACAGGCGCTTCGCATCATCATTCCGCCGCTCGGCAACGCCTTCAACGGCCTGATGAAGACCTCCTCGCTCGCTTCGGTGATCTCGCTGGAGGAGCTGCTGCGGCGCACCGAGCTGCTGGTCCAGGTGCAGTTCAAGGTCCTGGAAATCTTTCTGGTGGCGGCCTTCTACTATCTGGTGCTCACCACGGTGTGGAGCGTGATCCAGGGCTGGCTCGAAGCCTATGCCTCGCGCTCGGTCGCCGAGGATCGCACGACGCGCCGCACCAAGCTCACGGCCGCTGTCGAAAGCGCGGTGCTGTCTTCGTGACCCAGGTGGCGCAAGA
>Ga0208989_10000164_pt1 | contig 16365 bp, 16 predicted proteins | sample MedBloCAOM3_M1_FD_187852 | JGI IMG/M metagenome (GOLD analysis project Ga0208989, IMG submission 187852) | Forest soil microbial communities from El Dorado National Forest, California, USA - Mediterranean Blodgett CA OM3_M1 (SPAdes) (version 2) | ecosystem: Environmental > Terrestrial > Soil >...
CTGACTGAATCGGGCGACTAGTGTCCCGATTCCGAAGTTCGCAAACCCACGCGGCATCTCCGATGCGAACTTCGGAATCAAAGGGACACTAGCAAATTATGATTCTAGTGCGGTTTTGGATTTGAAGTTCCTAAGCGGGCTTGGCGGCTACATCATAGGAACTTCAAATCCACCGCACTAGCGGCAGGCGCAATCGCGCGTTGCTCACACCTGCTCCGCCGTGCCGTCGCCCGTGACGATCTTCAGATAGCGCGCCACGGAGCGCTTCACCGCGTCCTTGCCCCCACGCGGGATCACGCGGTCGAAGAAGGCGCCATAGATGACGTCGTAGGAGAATGGCTCGAGCATCGCGCCGATGCGCGCCACCGCCGGCGCCGACAGCGGAATGATGTTGGGGTAGCTGCGCATGAAACTCACATGCGTGCGGTCGGGGATCAACTGCACGATGTCGCCGGTCAGCAATGCGCCGCGGCCCTCCCCGCCCGCGGCCCAGTGCAGCACCGTTCCGCCGGCGAAATGACCGCCGCAGCGCACCAGCGTCACTCCGGTTGCCAGCGCAAGGGTATCGCCGTCCCAGAGCTGGACCGCGGGATCCGGCCGCATGATCCATTGCCGGTCGGCCGCGTGCAGATGGATCGGCGCCCGACCGAAAGCGTGGCTCCACTCCACCATCGTGGAATAGTAATGCGGATGGGAGATCGCGATGGCGGCGATGCCGCCGAGACCGCGCACGATCTCGACCGTGGCGTCATCGACGAACGGGATGCAGTCCCAGAGGATGTTGCCGCTTGGCGTGCGCAGCAGCAGCGCGCGCTGACCGATGGAAAACTTCGGCACCGTGCCGATGCCGATCAGGCCGGGCTCGTGCTGCCGGTAGCTGTTGAAATGCCGGCGCGCGAGGGCATCGAGCGTGGTCCACTTCTGCCCGCCGGGCGGCACGAACTGACGCTCGTCCTGGCAGACCGGACAGCCCGGCGGCGGTTCATCCGACGGTGTGAACTGGCTGCCGCAGGTCTCGCAGAGGAAGGCAGGCATGGCGTCGTGCAACCGGTGTCGTTGACCTCATGCCCTTTGTCCCGCGGCAGGCCGTTCGACGCAATGCCCTCCCGTCCATCCCGTATTGCGCTCACGCCCATGATCGCGGCGCGCGCTCAGTACAGCGCGTAGCCGGTGTTGAAGTGATAATTGAAGCCGGCGCTGAACACGTTGTCCACAATCCGGCTGGCGTTGATCGCGGCGCCGCCGGTCAGCGCGGTGTCCAGTCCCTTGAACTCGACGCGACGGTAATCGAACTTGACGCCGAGACTCGGCGTAAGCAGCCGCTCCATGCCGGCGCCCACGTACCAGCCGGCCTGCGTCCCCGACGCGCTGCCGGAACCGATCGCGCCGACCACGTTGGGGGTGGCATCCACGCCGAGGTGCGCGAAAGCGCCGCCGCCGGACGCATAGATGAACAGCTGGTTCGCATCGAATGCGAGCCCGAGCTTCGGGCCGACGGTCACCATCCAGTCGATCGTCGAGGTGGAGCGGATGGCGGTGTTCTGCACGGAGGTGGTGAAGGCATAGTTGGTCCCGCGCGCACGGCCCAGATCGATCGCCGCTTCACCGCAGAGCACGACCGGCGACGCCGCCATGCGGCAGTAGCCGGCGTCGATGCTGCCGAACGAACCGTGGAAGGTGTCGCGCGTGATCGGATATACGGCCGCGCGATTGGTGAAAACGTCGTCGGTCCGTCCCGAGTGATAGGAAAAACCGGCGCCGACATAGAACCCGTTCCAGTCGTGGAGCGGCACCGGCGGCACGGCCTTGAGCGGCGGCAAGTCCGCCGCGCCGGCCGGAATGCTGGCCACGAACAGAACTGATGCAACAACTCCCAGAAGCCTTTTCATGATACCCCCGCTACGACCGATCCGGTGACAATGTTCCCGGACGACATCAATCGCTGCGGCCCGATCAAAAGCAATATGCAAGCAGCGCCGGTGCCGCGATTGCAATTCGCTAGTGTCCGTCGTGCAACGTCAGTATTCGATCGTTCTAAATTTGAATTGCTTTAAAGAAGAGATGGCCGGCGAAGCCGGGAATACGGGTCCCACACGAATCGCGCTGGGGCGCAACGCTTTCCGGCGGATAGCGGCTCCAGCGCGGACACCTGAGTGAACGACAGAAGCCGAGGGCAAATACCTATCGCTCCGCCCGGCTCAAAGGGTGTGTTGCACCCCCACGTCCCGCATGAGGATCGGCCCCGCCCTCTGCGTGGGTCTGCTGAGCGCGCGTTCTTGACCTAGCGTTGGATCGGCCCACATGCGTCACCCACGGGCCTGACCCGCGGATCCATCCTTTGCGAAGAGGTGGATTGCCGGGTCAAGCCCGGCAATGACGCGTGGAACGCTTGTGGCCTTGGTCACCGCGAGAACGAGCGGCCGCAGCTTCGACACCACGAGCCGACATCTAGACCTTGACGAGCGGCACCTTGGGCACCGAGCCGCGCGGCGGCGGGCCGCCGCTGCCCTTGGGGCCGGACGGCTTTCGCCGTGGGCTGCGGCGCTTGGGTTTCGCCTCCGGGATCTTCTCCGGCTTGGGCGTGATCGGCCCGTCGAGATATTCGAATGCGAGCTTGTCCGCACCCGTTTCCTCGTCTTTGGCAGCGATGACGCGCACGTGCCCGCCGGTCTTGAGCTTGCCGAACAGAACTTCGTCGGCGAGCGCCTTCTTGATGTTTTCCTGAATGAGACGCGCCATCGGCCGCGCTCCCATCTGCTCGTCGTAGCCGTGGTTGATCAACCACTTGGTGGCCTCTTCCGAGAGCTCGATGGTGACGTCGCGATCGCCAAGCTGCGCTTCGAGCTGGAGCACGAATTTCTCCACCACCTTGGCGATGATCTCGGGCGAAAGGTGCGCAAAGGTAATGATGGCATCGAGCCGATTACGGAATTCAGGCGCAAACAGCCGGTTGATGGCTTCGACGTCGTCGCCCTCCCGCTTGATGCGGGTAAAGCCATAGGCTTGCCGCGCCATATCGGCCGCGCCGGCATTGGTGGTCATGATCAGGATCACGTTGCGGAAGTCGACCTGCTTGCCGTTGTGATCGGTGAGCTTGCCGTGATCCATGATCTGCAGCAGCACGTTGAACAGATCCGGATGCGCCTTCTCGATCTCGTCAAGCAGCAGGACACAGTGCGGGTGCTGGTCGACGCCGTCGGTGAGCAAGCCGCCCTGGTCGAAGCCGACATAGCCGGGGGGCGCGCCGATCAACCGTGAGACCGTGTGCCGTTCCATGTATTCCGACATGTCGAAGCGGATCATCTCCACGCCCAGCGCAATGGAGAGTTGTTTCGCCACCTCGGTCTTGCCGACACCGGTCGGGCCTGAGAACAGGTAGCAGCCGATCGGCTTTTCCGGCTCACGCAAGCCTGCGCGCGCGAGCTTGATCGAGGAGGAGAGCGCCGCGATCGCCTTGTCCTGACCGTAAACCACCTGCTTCAGCGTCTGGTCGAGATGCTGCAGCACCACCGCGTCGTCCTTGGACACGGTCTTTGGCGGAATCCGCGCCATGGTGGCGATCGTGGTCTCGATCTCCTTGAGGCCGATCGTCTTCTTGCGCCGGCTTTCGGGCAGGAGCATCTGCGCCGCGCCGGACTCGTCGATCACGTCGATCGCCTTGTCCGGAAGCTTGCGGTCGTGAATGTAGCGCGCGGACAGCTCGACCGCCGCCTTGATCGCCTCGGTGGTGTATTTGAGCTTGTGATAGTCTTCGAAGTACGGCTTGAGCCCCTTGAGGATCTCGATTGCGTCCGGGACCGTCGGCTCGTTGACGTCGATCTTCTGGAACCGGCGCACCAGCGCACGGTCCTTCTCGAAATACTGCCGGTATTCCTTGTAAGTGGTCGAGCCGATGCAGCGCAGCGTGCCGGAGGCCAGCGCCGGCTTGAGCAGGTTGGACGCGTCCATCGCGCCGCCGGACGTTGCGCCGGCTCCGATCACGGTGTGGATCTCGTCGATGAACATGATTGCGCCGGGATAGGCCTCGAGCTCCTTGATCACCTGCTTGAGGCGTTCCTCGAAGTCGCCGCGGTAGCGCGTGCCGGCGAGCAGCGTGCCCATGTCGAGAGAGAATACGGTGGCGTTCTTAAGCACATCAGGCACTTCGCCGTGCACGATGCGACGCGCCAGGCCCTCGGCGATTGCAGTCTTTCCGACGCCCGCATCTCCGACGAACAGCGGATTGTTCTTCTGCCGGCGGCACAGCACCTGGATGGTGCGGCTGATCTCGGCTTCACGCCCGATCAGCGGATCGATCTTGCCCTCGCGCGCCTTCTTGTTGAGATTGATGCAATAGGCTTCGAGTGCGTCGCCCTTTTTCTTCGCCTCGTCGCCGCCCTTGGCATCGGTGTCCTCGTCGGAGCCGCGCACGGGACGTGCTTCCGACATGCCCGGCCGCTTGGCGATGCCGTGGCTGATGTAATTTACCGCGTCGTAGCGCGTCATGTCCTGCTCTTGCAGGAAATAGGCGGCATGGCTCTCGCGCTCGGCGAAGATCGCAACCAGCACGTTGGCGCCGGTTACCTCTTCGCGGCCCGATGACTGCACGTGGATGACGGCGCGCTGGATGACCCGCTGGAAGCCGGCGGTAGGCTTGGAATCCTCGTTGCCGTCGCTGACCAGATTCTCGAGCTCGCTTTCGAGATAGGCGGTCAGACTGCGCCGCAGCTTGTCGAGATCGACGTTGCACGCGCGCATGACCGCTGCGGCATCCTGGTCGTCGAGCAGCGCGAGCAGAAGATGTTCGAGCGTGGCGTATTCGTGATGGCGCTCATTGGCGAGCGCCAAAGCACGGTGGAGAGATTGTTCCAGGTTGCGCGAAAACGTGGGCATGTGATGTCTCGTGTTACCGGGTTATATAGTCCCGGCGTTCCCGCTTTTCCATTGTCGTCACTTTTTTTCCATGACGCACTGCAGAGGATGCTGATGTTTGCGGGCAAAGTCCATCACCTGCGTCACCTTGGTCTCGGCCACCTCGTAGGTATAGACGCCGCACTCGCCGATGCCGTGCTGGTGCACGTGCATCATGATCCGGTGGGCGGCCTCTTGGTCTTTGTTGAAGAAGCGTTCCAGCACGTGCACGACAAACTCCATCGGGGTGTAATCGTCGTTCAAGAGCAGCACGCGATAGAGACTGGGGCGTTTGGTCTGCGGCTTGGTCTTGGTGATGACCGCCGTGCCCGGCGCGCCCGGCCCCTTGCGTTTGCTGTTGTTGTTATTGTTGTTGTCATCGTCTCCCAGACGGGGCACCCCCGGCACGCCGGCGGTTGCGTCCATTTCGGTTCGTTCTCGGATCATGGCGACTTTACAGGTCACGGCGTGGCAGCTTTGGGGCACCCAACTTTAGACCGGTTGGTGGAATATAATAAAGACGCCGATGCTCCGGTTCCAGACCGACGTATTGCGTCTCGCTTCGAATCGTTGGGGATTCTGACACGTTTTGCTGCCAGTCCCCGTTTCGCTCCCGGTTCTGCAAGTCCTGTGCCGCTCCGTCTGGTGCGACGATCACGACTCATTACGGACAATTCGCGGCGTTACGTGGGAAAGTTGCGGACCGTCCGGCGGGCATTGCGCTGTGCCGCCCCGCCATCGGCAACCAACGCGAGATCTGCGGAGTGGGAGCGGCCACGTATTATTTGATCGCTATTTCCGCGTTCGCAAGGGAGCTCGGCCGCACCGTCGTCCGATGCCTTGCCGGGCGTCGCCGAGCGCGCCGCGTCGCTGGCCGAGCGTCGCAACCGTCGGTACGAGACCCCAACATGACAGCTTCACGGCCGCACCCATGGCGCAGCCACGCCGTCCAACATCTCGCCCGCGCGCGTTAGCTCGCGCGGTACGCTTCCAGGCATGAAACCTCGGGTGAAACTGCGGTCTTTGGCGCTTGCGATATCCGTCGCCGTTGTGCCTGGCAGATATGACAAAGCCCGGCTGCACCAGCCGGGCTTTTTCATTCCGCCGCTTGGGGCGACGTCACTTCGCCGCGGCAACCTTGCCGAACTGGCTTTCGAACGGCTTGTAGACTTCCCGCGCGAGGTCGGCATAGAGCTCGCCAATCTTGGTCGCTTCCGCGACAAAGCTCTCGTACGAGCTCTTGACGTAGTCGCTCTGTACCTCGACCGCCTTTTCGAGCGACTTGGCGCCGATGAGCTTCTCAGTGGCCGCAGTGCTGTTCTCGAAAATCTCCTTCGAGTAGTCCGCCACTTCCACCGCGATCGCCTGCATGCTCTTTGAAAGCGATCCAAACGACTTCATCGTCGCGTCCATATTGTCCTTACCGAACTGCTGCATATCCTCGATATTCTTGACCATGATGCTCTAACCTCTCCGGCACTCTTGCCGATTGCGTGTGACGTTCCCCGCGTGGCTCCGGCCGTCTAGCCGGTATGGCTGGAATATATTGCAGCGCACAAAAATGTCAAGCCTTATTTTGCAGTGCAATATATAAGGGGCGGCGGCGCTTAACGCTTTGGCAATCGCCCTTCCCTTAGTCTTGTTGGCTGTGCCGCGCGGGCGAGACGGAATCCAGCGCTTCGAGGCTTTGCCCGAAGCGGCTGGCAGGACGGCGCCAAAAAAGGTCGGAAAAAGTTCAGAAAACCGCCCTTTTTAACTCGTCCAATCCGTCCACCTCGGCACGACAGGGGTGTCGGCGCTTCGAACGGAGCGTCTAGGGACGAGGACGGGGGAACTATCATGCTGCGGATCCGGACCGGAGCCCGTCACGGGCTTCGTTGGGGTATGTTCGGTTTTGTTGCTGCTCTCTTCACAATCTCAAGCGATCCATCGCACGCCGCGCCTTACGCGGACATCGTCGTCGATGCCAATTCCGGGACGGTACTGCATTCGACCAATCCGGATGCCCAGCGGCATCCGGCCTCGCTCACCAAGATCATGACGCTCTATCTGCTGTTCGAGCAGCTCGAGGCGGGCAAGCTCAAGCTCGACAGCCCGCTCCAGGTCTCGAAGGAAGCCGCCGGACAGATGCCGACCAAGCTTGGCCTCAAGCCGGGCAGCACGCTCGCGGTCGAAGATGCGATCAAGGGAATGGTCACGCGTTCGGCGAACGACGCCGCCGTCGTGGTCGCGGAGGCGATCGCCGGCGATGAAGACGCGTTTGCCAAACTGATGACGCGCAAGGCGCAGGCGCTCGGCATGAGCCGCACCATCTACAAGAACGCTTCCGGCCTGCCCGACTCCGGCCAGGTGACCACGGCACGCGATCAATCGACGCTCGGACGCGCCGTACAGGAACGCTTCCCGCGCTATTACAAATATTTCTCGATCCGCACGTTCACTTTCCGCGGCCAGTCGATCGGCAACCACAATCATCTGCTGGGCCGCGTCGAAGGTGTCGACGGTATCAAGACCGGTTACGTCAGCGCATCGGGGTTCAACCTGGTGACGTCAGTTCATCGCGGCAATCGCTACCTCGTAGCGGTGGTGATGGGCGGCAGCAGCGCCGGCAGCCGCGACGCGAAAATGCGGGATCTGATCAGCGACAAGATCGCCCAAGCCTCGGTCAAGCGCACCGCGCCCATGGTTGCCGAAGGCGCTATGCCGCCGGAGGCCAAACCCGAGCCGAAGGTGGCGGCCAAGGTTGAGGCGAAACCGGAGCCGAAGGCCGAGGCGAACACCGAATCCAAGAGCGAGGCGCGGTTCGCCGTCGCCAGCGCCGTCAGCATGCCCATGCGCTTCACTCCTGCGCCCGCGCAGGCCGAACCGGCGACGACAAGAACGGAGCCAGCGGCGGCGATTGCGCAACCGCGCACCATCGCCGGCTCGACCGATCCGATCCGGCCGGTGCTCGTGAAGACGCTCTCGGTGAAGGCGGGAACGCAGACCGCGTCGCTCGCCGCAATGCAGGTCCCCTCGCCGCCGGCAGTCGAGCCTCAGCCTGTCCGCGCGGCCGCGCCCGTGGCACCGCCCGCACCGGTCGTCGCGGTCAAGCCGGAGCCGCCGGTACTGCAACCAGCCCCCGTCCTTGTCGTTGCTGCCAAGCCTGAGCCAGCGCCCGCGCCTTCCGCTCCGCCGGTGGTGGCGAAAATCGAGGCCCCGCTTCCCGCTCTGGTCGCTGCAAACAAGCCGGAGGTGCCGGCATTGTCCTTTGCTGCGGTTGCAGCGAAGGCAGAGCAAGCCGTGCCCCTGCCCGTGCCCAGCCCCCGCGCCGCAGCGTCGGCCGCCGCACCGGCACGTGTTGCTGCCACAGCAGAACCTGCCCCTGCCCCTGCGCGCGCACCAACGCCCGCGGCCAAGCCGCAGCATCGCAGCGGCTGGATGATCCAGGTGGGCGCCTATCCGGGAGAGCAGGCGGCGAAACAGCGTCTCACCACCGTCCAGAGCAAGGCGGCCAAGATGCTGACCCGCGCCGAAGCGTTCACCGAAACGGTCGAGAAGGGTGGCACCACCCTCTACCGCGCGCGCTTTGCCGGTCTCGACAAGGACTCAGCCGAAGCTGCTTGCAAGTATCTCAAGCGTAACGACGTCGAATGCGTCACCATCAAGAACTGACGTCGAGCGTGAACAGGACAGTCGCGTCGCCAGGAGCCGCCCCCATGCGTCGAGTAAAGGAGTTTAGCGATGGCGGCGCAAAAGCACGTCCTTGGCTTCGTTCACGCGGGCCGCAAGATACGTCGACCCCCCTTGATCGGGATGCAATTTCTTCATGAGCGAGCGGTGGGCGAGGCCGATGTCCTTGGCGCTCGCCCCCGGCTCCACGCCAAGGATCTGATAGGCCTCCTCCTCCGTCATTTTGCCGGTGCTCCAACCCCGGCGGCTCGAGCCCGTTGTCGCGTCAGCTTGCGCGTTTTCACCCCAGAGGGGCTCCCGGCGGTCAAGATACGCCATCAGTAGCGAGCGGCTTTCCTCGTCGATGTCGGGGAGGAATCCTGCGAGCGTTGCCACGTCGAGCGCGTCGAGGGTGGCGCCTTCATGCCGTCCGGCGAGGATGCGTCCGCGCATTGCGCCGGTGTCGTGGTCCAGTTCCATCTCCAAAAAGGCTGACCGCACCCGGGACACCTGGCCGGCGCTCTTGCGCGTGCGCGCACCGAGCCCCGGGATGCTCCACGGCAACCATCCCAGCAGCCCGAGACCGGTGAGACCAAGCGGAATTGCGATATCGAGCCGGCCGCGCACGCCGAGCAGCCCGGCAACGGCAAGCGCGCCCAGCCCACCTCCGGTTTTCAAGACCACGGCGGCCGTCTGCGGTTGGATCTTGGTAAAGGCATGGAGCGCCCACAGCAGCAGCGCCAGCAGCACGAGGCCGAAGATGAGCGCCATTACGATCTCATCTGCTCGAGGAGCTTGAGGGCGCCGGCTTGGTGACGCGCGGAAAGATCGGCGAGCGCACGCATTCCGCCTGCGGCATAGGCGGCGGCGGCGCGCAAAAGCTCGGCAAGTTGATGCGCCGCGCCCGGGTCGAAGCGGCAATACGCTCCGCGCGTCAAGCGCGCGATCTCGCGGAACGCCTGTTCGGTGATCGGATCGGCGCCTTCCTGGAACATGAAGGCGGGGACCCCGAGCAGCCCGAGTTCACCGGCGGCGTGACAGAGGTGGTCGAGCTTCTCCTCCATGGCATCGCCCACGAAGACCAGGGCCTGCACTTTGGTCACCTGGGTCTCACGCTTGGCGTGGGCGATGATCTTGCCGATCTGGGTGTGACCGCCGCGGCAATCGATTCGCTCCATGAGACCGCCAAGCCGCTCGGCCTGCGAGACCCAGCGCGAGGCCCGGCATTCGGACAGACCGCGATAATAGACCAGTTGCACGTCGAGCCCGCCGATCGCCGCCGCCTCGCGGAACATGTCGGCCTGCAGATGGCAGGCCGAATCCCACATGGGCTGCCGGCTCATGGTGGCGTCGAGTGCAAAGATGAGCCGTCCACGCTGGCCGGCTGCGGTTGTCGGAGCGAGGCCTTTCACCTTGGCAAGGAAGGCGTCGATCTCGGCGCGCGCCACAGCCGCCGCTGGCGTGCGGCCGCGGTCCGTCGGTGGCCGGTCGTCGCGATCATGGGCCATGGGGTACGCACTTCAATGGGCGGCAATCCCGCCGTCCCTTAAGGTGGCCATATCGGGCGGCGGGTGCAATGCCTGCGCGCTCGTGTCCTGATCGCAACGCGGCATGCATACGCCGCCCGTGGCCTCGACGCCGTGGCTTTGGTAGCTTGCGCGCGGAATTGCTATCCTCAATCAGGCGAAGTCCGACCTCATGGCCCATCGAGTCGTGCGCACGGTGCCGGCATTGCGCCGCGCCGTCATGCAATGGCGAACGGCCGGCGAGCGGATTGCGCTGGTGCCGACCATGGGTGCGCTGCATGCCGGCCATCTCGCGCTGGTGCGGGCGGCGCGGCGGCGCGCCCGGCGGGTCGTGGTCTCGATCTTCGTCAACCCCACGCAGTTCGCACCCCACGAAGACTTTGGCAGCTATCCGCGCACTCTCGCTGCCGACCTCGCCGCGCTCGCCGAATTGCCGGTCGACCTCGTCTGGGCGCCGTCCGCGGAAGTGATGTACCCGGCGGGATTTGCATCCCGAATCGTGCCGGAGGGGCCGGCCGCGGCCGGGCTGGAGGACAGGTTTCGCCCGCATTTCTTCGCCGGAGTCGCAACCGTGGTCGGCAAGCTGCTGATCCAATGCACGCCCGATTTCGCGATGTTCGGCGAAAAGGACTACCAGCAGCTCAAAGTGGTGACGCGCCTGGCAAGGGACCTCGATCTGCCGGCCAAGATCATCGGGATTCCGACCGTGCGCGAGCAGGACGGGCTCGCCTTGTCCTCGCGCAACGGTTACTTGAACCCGGTCGAGCGCGCCGCGGCGCCGACCTTGCACCGCGTGCTGGTGCGATGCGCCGGAGAGATCGCGCGCGGACAGTTGCTCGCCCGCGTCCTCGACGAAGGCGGCGCCGAAATCGAGCGCGCGGGCTTCGTGCTCGATTACCTTGAAGCCCGTCACGCCGATACGCTGCAACCTATCGCCGCGCGCAAGGACGGCCCGATCCGGCTGCTCGTGGCTGCCCGCATCGGCAAGACTCGGCTGATCGACAATATCGCGGTGAGCAGCGGCCGGATGGCCAAACGCGCGCAACATCGCATTGGCTGACGCCGAGAATCATAGCCGCGCCCTTGCCCACCCTGGATGGCTCTTGCGCACAGCTCGACGCGCGACGTCCCTCACTTCTTCACCTTCAGCGGATCCTTGACGTCATCGAACTTGGCGAATTCCGTGTTCCACAATTCGCCGTTCAGCTTCTCCACCTTGCGAATGTAGATGGGTTGCACGATGTCGCGGGTCTCGGGATCGATCGACATCATTCCGCGCGGGCTTTCCCAGCGCATGCCCTTCATCGCCGCGACAAGACTGTCGCCGTCGGTCTTGCCGCCGGTCTTCTTCAGCGCCTCATAAATGAGATGCATGCCGTCGTAGCCGCCAACCGAGACAAAGTTCGGACGGAAGTTGTTCGCCTTCTTGAAATCCTCGACATATTTCTTGTTCAAGGCGGAGTCGTGGGAGGCGGAATAGTCGTGCGCCGTCACCATGCCCAGCATCTGATCACCCATGCTGTTAAGCTCGTCGTCATCGGTGAGGTCGCCCGGCCCGATGATCTTGATCCCCGAGCCGGCAAGGCCGCGCTCGGCGAACTGTTTGGCGAAGATGCCGGCCTGCGTGCCGGGGAAATAGATGAACGCGGTATCCGGATTGATGTCGCGGATGCGCTGCAGGAACGGCGCAAAATCCGGATTGGCCAGCGGGATGCGGATCGATTCAACGATCTGTCCGCCGAGCTCGGTGAAGCGCTGCTTGAACGCGGTCTCCGCTTCGGTGCCCGGAGCCCATTCGTTGACCAGGGTCACCACCCGCTTGCTGCCGTTCTTTGCCGCCCACTCGCCCATGATCCAGGACGATTGCGCCAAGATGAAACTGGTACGCACGAAGTAAGGCGATGCCGTCGTCGTGACCGAGGCTCCCGAGATCATGACCACGGTCGCCATCTTCGCCTGGGTCACGAGCTGACCATAGGCGAGCGCGGTCGGCGTGATGCCGCCGCCGATAATCTGGACCTTGTCGTTGACGATCATCTCCTGAACGAGGCGGCGGGCATTGTCGGCCACGCCGGCGTCGTCGCGCAGGATCATTTCGATTTTCTTGCCGGCGACCATGTTGCCGTGCTGCTGAAAATATAGTCGTGCGCCAGCCGCGGCCTGCCGACCCGCGGCGTTGAAACCGGCGCCGGTCATGGAAAAGCTCATGCCGATCTTGACCACCTCTTGCGCGCCTACATCCGCTGCCGCGAATGCGAGCAGGCCGGCCGCGGCAAGTCCGATCGTGACGTGTCGACGTTGCATCTGATTCCTCCCACATCCGACCTCGGGGCTTATCCGACGTCGGCCATTTGGATTGGCCAAGTCGGACAGGTCCGACGTGGCCGTGACGCTCGCCGTCTTCGCGGCTTGAGCTCACACTCTAACACATGGGGGACGACCGGTGGCACGGGGCTGCGCGCGACCTGCGGCGCCAAGTCACAAGAATTAAGTCACAAGAACTAAGTCACAAGAGCCAAGTCACAAGAGCCCAAGCTCCCTCAGCTCCCGACGCAACGTCTCCGGCATGTTCCGGGCGCCCGGCGCGACGCGGTCGAGGTCGCGCGGGACCTCTTTGTCCCCGAGATAGCGCCAGCCCTGGAAGGCCCGCCAGGTTCTGGGCTCGACCAGAACGAGCTTCGGCTCCAGCACCAGATGGCAGCGGCCGATTCCGCCCTTGTCCACGAACGGTCGCACGTCGAGGAGCCGCTGCCGACACATCACCTCGCCGCGGATCACCCAATAAAGCGAACCGCCGTCGCGCAGCTCCTCGGCGCGCTTGGGCACCATCCGCGTCCTGTGCATGTGCTCGCGCGAGAGCCCGCGCTTTTTGCGATCCTTGAGTTTCTCGCGAACCCAGTCCTCAAGCTCCTTGACCGAGTCACAACCGACGCAAAGCTTGATGAGATGAAGGGCCACGGTGATCTGCCGTACTTGGAGCGTTTTTCGGCGAAGGCCTGTTCTCGACCGAGGTCGAACTCCTCGCCGCAGCGAACGTAACGACACAGTCAATATCGGAGCGAGCTGCGATTGCATCGCAACGGCTCCCCTCGTGTTGGAAATCATAGCAAGCGCGGGGCGCACGTTGCTACGCGGGAGCGATGCTTATCCTCAGAAGAGGTTCGGCCTATTGCGCGGGCGCAAGCGGCATCGGGGGCTGGCGCGCCGGCGCGGCGGCGGAACTCGGGGGCTGGCGCGTCGGCGCAGCGCCCTGCGGCGGCTTGCGCGGTGCGGCCGGTGTCTCCGCGGCGCCGGTCGTGTCATGGGGCGGCTGCGGCGCGGCCGGTTCGGCGGTCATGATGTTGACCGGTGGAATCGAGGACGACGATGGAAAGTAGAGGTTGTTGGGCACGCGCGGGCCGGCGGCGGCCGTCGGCTGGGGAGCGGCAGCGGGTGGAGATTTGCTCGCCACCGGACTAGGGCCGGAGGCCGGCCACGCCGCCGCGTAATTCTTGAGGCGAGCTTCGAAGACTCGCTCCGCGAGATTTGCACTGAGTCGGGTAGAGTCCTGCAGCAGGGCGAACACGCCGCATTGGGCCGGCGTGCAACCATCCCGGACGGCGAGCACATGTGCCACGATTCCGAACGGGTCGGCCTCGATCGTACGGCGCAGCTGCGTCATCCCCGAACCCGGACCGGCGCGACGGGCGTGGTCGCCGGCGGAAGCCAGGAGCGAGAGCTGCGCGGCAACATAGGAAACTGCGGCGGCGGTTGCTTCCGGGCTGGCGAAGAGCACCTTCTCGCACGCATCCTCGACCACGTCGCCGGCGATCGCATCGAGACAGGCCAGGGCCGATCCCGGGGCCATGGCCCGGGTCGCCAGTTCGAACGCGCGTGCATCGAGAGCCTGCCGTTCAGCAAGAATATCCCGGCGAGCGAAGTAATCGAGCGCCCACCATCCGGCCAGGGCGACCATCAGCACCAGCGCGCCATGCATGAGCGGAGCACTGACGCCGTCGACCCCATTGCGAATGAACGCGAGCATTCCCGCAATGATCACCAAAGTGGCAACGACCGCGGCTGCCCAGAGCGGCAGCGACGAGCCCGCTACGGTCAAATCCAGGGCCGTTGCCGATGCTCCGACGCGGTCGAGCACGATCAGCCCCCCCGCTGATGGGCCGCGGCGGAGGGGGGCAGCGGGGACCGCCCCTCGTCTCGCTTGGCTCCAGCTACGTCAGAGAGAATTTTCGAGTTGGCTTTCCCGGGCCACTCGCTCGAACGCCTCGTTCGCATTTTTGATACGATACTGATAGTCGGCTCCGTCGGAGGGAAGCAGCCTCACAACCTGATAGGTACTGTTGGCAGCCATATGGCCGATCGGGCGGGAAGTGAAGTAAACGGTCTGGCCGATCTGAAACTTGTGTTCTTTCAACGCGGATCTCCTGAACTCCAACTGCACGGATCTGCTCCTTTTGAGGTCCTTCCCCTCGATCGCGGCGGAATATAGCAGTGAAATCGGCGATTGCCTCAAAAATTCCTCTTTTGTAGCGACCACCATCTGCCGCATAACCGAGACATAAATCCCGATACTTATCAGCGCTTTGTCCTTTAATATTGGACTGAATTATTCGTTCCATGGCATCGCTCATGGCGGGCATGCGCCAAGATGACCAAAACTTGGTCAGCGGGCGATTCGGGACTAGCGCGGCGCCTCCCGCGCGGCTTCCGGGCGCGAAACATTCTTACGCAGGAGACGCCCCCTCGGGCAAGCGGAGGGGATAGTGCGGCCCCCTGTCCCAGCCGAAACACAATGACGCCGCGTTCCTGGCCTACGCGCCTCGCGACGGGAACCGCACGGGGGGATTCCAATGCGTCTGATTCTCGGGATCATCTTAGGCGCGGCGTTGACCGTTGGCGGCGCCTATATCGCCGATACCGCGGCGGGCGCGGGCGCCAAGCCAATGGTGAACTGGGACGTCGTCGCCAAGAACTTCGACGAGGTCAGCGCCGTGACCCGCGCCGGCTGGAAAAAGATCACCGGGTAATTCACCCGCTGACTCGGTGGGTCGGCCCTGCCCTCCGCACAGACGACAGCCGGCTAACCACTCGCTGACGGCGAAGGACGTGCCGCCCGCCCGGAGAGATCGCGCACCTTCAGCGCGGCGGAGCCTCACGGTGATGGAGTGCGCCGGCAATCTCCTGCTTACCAAGGCACGTCCCGTCATCGCCTTCGATCAGTAGTGCGACGCGGCCGCCGTCATTGAGATGACGCGCCCATGACAAGGCGCCGTCGAGGGTGTCGAATTCCTTGTAGAGCAATCGATCTTTGTCCAGCGGAGCGATCGCCTGCGATCCTCGCGGACCGCTATAGGTTCGGTAGGTCATCGCTGTCGTCCCGTTGCCATTCTATGAAGAACTCAACCTGCACGAAGCCGTTCCGAAGGAACTTGAGCACGCGTGCAACGGCGAGTTCTTATTTCCGCACGATGAATGGTCATTAATCGAAGTAAGCCGCGAGTCATCGCACGAAATGCACGCCGGGGGGGAACTGCGCAGTCGCTCGCTCGTTTTTCATGAGCCGAATGCTCGGCGCACAGGGACATCAGAGAGGACCTTTCCAATGAGGAGCACACTACTTGTCAGCACCGCCGCGCTATTGGCGGGAATCGGCTTGGCGTCAGCCCAAGGCCAGCAAGGCGGCGGCCAGTCCGGCGCAGCCCCGAGTGCGCAAAGTCAGGGCGCGCAAGGCGGCGCGGCGGGACAGGAGCGCCAATCTCCGCAAAGCAGCCCGACCCAGCGCAGCGGGCAGGCGCAGCAAGGCCAGAAGGAGCCGATGCAGAAGGACACCACGGGCCAGGCGCCGCAGCGCGATCAAGGCGCGCAGGGCAAAGCCGACCAGGACGACAAGGCTCAGCCGCAACGTTCCGGCCAGGGACAGCGCGAGCAGCAGAGCCCGGCGCAGGCGCAATCCCCGCAACGTCAGCAGAATCAGGACGGACAAGCGGCGCAAGGTCAGGCTCAGCAGGGGTCTAAGGGCGGCGGCAACGCCACACTGACCACGGAGCAGCGCACCACGATCAGAAAAACCGTTCTCTCCGGCGGCAACGTTCCGCGCGCCACCAACGTCAACTTCACCGTGAGCGTCGGAACCACGGTACCGACAAGCGTGCGCGTCGTCGCGGTTCCCTCGACGCTGATCGAGATCTACCCGGAATGGCGTGGGCATATGTACTTCGTCGTCAACGACGAGATCATTATCGTCGATCGCAATCACAGAATCATTGCGGTGCTTCCGGTCTAAAATTGTTCGCGTGGGTGA
>Ga0208989_10000166_pt1 | contig 16291 bp, 18 predicted proteins | sample MedBloCAOM3_M1_FD_187852 | JGI IMG/M metagenome (GOLD analysis project Ga0208989, IMG submission 187852) | Forest soil microbial communities from El Dorado National Forest, California, USA - Mediterranean Blodgett CA OM3_M1 (SPAdes) (version 2) | ecosystem: Environmental > Terrestrial > Soil >...
AATGAAAGAGGTCTGGGCGCCGGCATTGTTGGCGGCTTCGGGTGCGGCGACCCCTTCGACCGCGCCTTTGCCGAACTCCGCCGGGAAGCGCGAGGCCTTCTTCTCCAGGGTGTAGGCGGCGAACGAGGCGAGCACGGCTCCGCCGCCGGGCAGGATGCCGAGCAGTGCGCCGATCATCGTGCCGCGCGCGACGGCGGGCGCGGCGCGACGGATTTCCTCCCGGCTCGGCCACAGGCTGGAAATCACGGTAGCGGGCGTACGCTTGTCGCTGCGGCGATCGAGATTGCTCAGGATCTCCGCGAGCCCGAACAGGCCCATGGCGAGGGGCACGAAATCGACGCCATCGTAGAGCTCGGGCACGCCGAAGGTGAAGCGGGCGGTGGCGCTCTGCGATTCCGTGCCGACGAGCCCGACGAGCAAGCCGAGAATGACCATGCCGACCGCCTTCACCACCGAGCCGTGGGCGAGAATGACCGCGGCGATCAGGCCGAACAGCATCAGCGCGAAATATTCCGGCGAGCGGAATTTCACCGCGAATGCGGCCAGCACCGGCGCAAATGCCGCGATGAGGATGGTGCCGACACAGCCCGCGAAGAAGGAGCCGACGGCCGCGATGGCGAGCGCGGCACCGGCGCGCCCCTTCTGAGCCATCCGATAACCGTCGATACAGGTCACCACCGAAGACGACTCGCCCGGCAGATTGACCAGGATCGCCGTGGTCGAACCGCCGTATTGCGCGCCGTAATAGATGCCGGCGAGCATGATCAGGGCGCCGAGCGGGCTCAGCCCGAACGTCACCGGCAGCAGCATGGCGATGGTGGCGATCGGCCCGATGCCGGGAAGAACGCCGATCAGCGTTCCGATCAGGCAGCCGAACAGGCAGAAGCCCAGGTTGACCGGGGTCACCGCCGCGCCGAAGCCGGTGGCGAGATTCGCAAACAGGTCCATCAGAATGCCCAGACCATGAAGGGCTGCCCGAGCAGATGGACGAACAACAGCACGCACAGCGCCGCGATGCCCAAGGCAAGCGCGATCGTCTCGCTCCAGCGCATGTCGCGGCTCGCGAGCGACGCGGTGACCGCGACCAGCACCACCGCAAACGCGAGACCGAGGCGTTCGATCAGCAGCGCGAACAGGACGATGGCCGCGAGGATGAACAACTGCGGCATGACCTGGCTTCGCTCGATCGCGGGACCGTCGATGGCGAGCGCCCGCGCCGTCAGCACGCCGCCGATCGCGACCAGTGCCCAGCTCAAAGCGGTGGGCAGATAGCCCGGTCCCATTTTGGTCAAGGTGCCGAATGCGTAGCCCCGACCGATCCAAAGCGCCGCGCAGCCGAACACGATGAACAGAATGCCCGCCCAGAAATCCTGCGGGCTCCTTACGCGGACCATGCGCCTTCACTCCCGGCTCTCACCACAGCATACATGGCGGCTCGGATCGCGAAAACGCGGCGCGCATGCGGCACCTTCGCCCGCGGCGCAGGCGGTCGATCGGTTGCCTCCCACCACATCACTGCCGCGATTTTCCCGCAGAACCCCCTTCCAGGACATGGCATTCGTTGCGACAAGCGGAACGTGATAACGTCGCGCTTTCTCGCTCATAGATCCATCTGTTGCGCTTTCCGCGTTCGCGCCGAAAGCATTGTTGCGCGGAGGCCATTTGACCCGCCACCGGAACGGAGCCGATGACCGCGCGCTGGGCAACTTGACTCCGCGGGCCGCCTGCCCGCATCACGCCATCAGAGTGGTGCGAATCGCCGATGCCGCTTTACGCCATCCCCTTCCCCGCCTTTGACCCGGTGCTCATCAGCTTCGGGCCGATCGCCATCCGCTGGTATGCGCTCGCGTATATCGTCGGCATCCTTCTGGGCTGGCTCTATGCGCGCACGATCATCGCCAGCGAGAAGCTCTGGGGCGGACCGGCACCCCTGACCGTCACCGACTATGACGATTTCGTGCTGTGGGTGACGCTCGGCATCATCCTCGGCGGACGGCTCGGTTACGTGCTGTTCTACAATCCCAGCTATTTCGCCGCGCATCCGCTGGAGAGCCTGCAGCTCTGGAAGGGCGGGATGTCGTTTCACGGCGGCTTTCTCGGCTGCGTGCTCGCGGTCGTCTTGTTCGCACGCCACCGCGGCCTCTCCATCCTTTCGCTGGGAGACATCACCTGCGCCGCCGGTACGATCGGAATCTTCCTCGGCCGCGTCGCCAATTTCATCAACGGCGAGCTTTGGGGCCGCCCGACCGACGTGCCGTGGGCCATGGTGTTTCCAACGGGTGGCCCGCTGCCGCGCCATCCCAGCCAGCTCTACGAGGCCGTGCTCGAGGGACTTGTGCTGTTCGTGCTGCTCACTGCATTGATCCGCGCCGGCGCGCTCAAACGTCCGGGTTTCATCCTCGGCGCATTCGCGTTCGGCTACGGCGTCGCGCGCGCGATCTGCGAACAATTTCGCGAACCCGATGCGCAGCTCGGGTTCCTGTGGGGCGGCCTGACCATGGGAACGCTGCTGTCGCTGCCATTGATGCTGGCCGGTCTCGCCATCATGTGGGCCGCCATGCGACACCAGCCGGCGAGGTCGACATGATGGCAGACCGGAGTGCCCCGCTCGAGGTCGAAATTCGCCGGCGCATCGAGGGCGGCGGCCCGCTCGCGGTGGCGCCGTATATGGAGCTTTGCCTGACCCATCCCGAGCGCGGCTATTACACGACCGGGGACCCGTTCGGCGCGCAGGGCGATTTCATCACCGCACCGGAGATCAGCCAGATGTTCGGCGAACTGGTGGGACTGTGGGCAGCCGCCGTGTGGGGGGCGATGGGATCGCCGGGCAGCCTCAACCTGGTGGAACTCGGGCCGGGTCGCGGCACCATGATGAGCGACGTGTTGCGGGTCGCGAAGGTGATGCCGCGCTTCCGCGCCGCCATCGCCCTGCACATGGTCGAAATCAGCCCGGTGCTGGAGCGCCTGCAGCGCCAGGCGCTGAGCTTCGCCGACGTGCCGATGTCATGGCATCGCTCGATCGAGGAGGTGCCGGACGGTCCGCTCATCTTGCTCGCCAACGAGTTTTTCGACGCCCTGCCGATCCACCAGGCGGTGATGTGCGCCGATGGCTGGCATCAGCGTGTGATCAAGATCGGCGAGGACGACGCGTTTCAATTCGGCACCGAGCGCGATCCCATCCCGCTGTTCGACAAGCTGTTGCCGCGCAAGCTGGGCGACGCGAACATCGGCGATGTCTTCGAGTGGCGCGCCGACAACATCGCGCTCGAAATCGGCCGGCGCGTGGTGCACTTCGGCGGCGCCGCGCTGATCATCGACTACGGCCATGTCGAGAGCGCCATCGGCGACACTTTGCAAGCCGTTGGCCGGCACGAAGTCGCCGAGCCGCTGCTGGCGCCGGGCGAGGTCGATCTCACCGCGCATGTGGACTTCCAGGCGCTGGCGCAGGCGGCCGAGGGAATGGGCGCACGCGTGCACGGTCCGGTGCCGCAAAGCGTGCTGTTGCGCCGGCTCGGCATCGAGGAGAGGGCGGCGGCGCTCAAGGCGAGCGCGCCGCCGGACTATGCCGCCACGATCGAGGCGGCGCTGGCGCGTCTCACCGATGAGAATCGTACCGGCATGGGCCGCCTGTTCAAGGCGCTCGCCGTGTCCGACCCGAAGCTCGACGCCCTGCCCGGCTTCGACGCCTGAGCGATCCGCGAGGACCCTGTTGGCATGCCGCACGAAATTGCGCCCGCGCGCACCTCTCATGACAGAATAGCAAGCATGCTTCAGGCCCCCGCACTCGCCGCGCTCGCCGGCATCCGGCACGCCTTCTTCACGCGCGACGGCGGCGTATCCGACGGCATCTATGCCAGCCTCAATGGCGGCCCGGGCTCAGAGGACGCGCCTGCGAACGTCTCCGAGAATCGCGCCCGCATGGCGGCAATGCTCGGCGTGCGGCCGGATTGCTTCCTGACCGCCTATCAGATCCATTCGCCCGACGTGGTGACGATCGAGCGGCCGTGGAGCGCGCAGGAACGTCCGCGCGCCGACGCCATCGTGACCCGGACGCCCGGCCTCGCCATCGGGGTGACCACCGCCGATTGCGGCCCCGTGCTGCTCGCCGACCAGCAGGCCGGGGTCATCGGCGCCGCCCATGCCGGCTGGCGCGGCGCCGCGACCGGCATTCTCGAAGCAACGATTGCGGCGATGGAGCGGTGCGGAGCCGATCGCGCCCGCATGGTGGCTGCGCTCGGGCCGATGATTCGCCAGCCGAACTACGAGGTCGGGCCTGAACTCGTCGCCCGCTTCACGGCCGAGGACGGCGCGAACGCGCGTTTCTTCCAGCCCTCGCCGCGGCCGGAGCACGCGCTCTTCGACCTTCCGGGCTACATCGCCGCGCGGCTCGCGCGCGCCGACATCGCGCGCGTGGAGGATCTCGGCCATTGCACTTATGGCGATCCCGCGCGCTTCTTCAGCTACCGCCGGTCGACCCACCGCCAGGAGCGCGACTACGGGCGTCACATCAATGCCATAGCGCTCGCAAATTAGCAGCGCGATCGCGGTCCACGTCTGGACACCGCAGCGAAACACATATTCCATTCCTTAGGACACTCGGCCCGAGCCCACGTGGCTAGAGCAGGATCGCCGAGCCGACGGGGAGGTCGATGCAGACGGGGTTGGGCCTTCCCAGCACGAGCGCGAAGGCGGGCTCGAACGGCCGGTGTTTCGGTGGCATCGCAGTGGTGTTGCTGGGATTGGCGGTCTCGGCGTGCGTCAGCACCGGTCAGCTGGCGAATCTCACCGAGACGGCACGGCCCTCGATTGCCTTCGAGTCGATCGATGGACCGCCTTCGGCCGTTGTCCCCAGGTTTGTGACCATGCTCAAGGAAGAAGCGGCCCAACACCAAATCACGGTGGGCTCACCGGGAGAGGTCAATTACCGGTTGCGCGGGTACCTTGCCGTGCAGAGCGAAGGCGGCAAGACCGCGAATACGAACTCGACTTCTTCGGATACGACTTCGATTGCTTGGACTCTGGACGTCTATGACGGCGACCAGCATCGCCTCATTCGCCTGAGCGGCAAGGAGGTTGCCGACCGTCTCTGGGCGGCCAACGATGATCCGGCCTTACGCCGCGTTGCCCGTGCCGGCATGGACCAAGTCGCGGCATTCCTGGCGACGAGCCGCACGCCGTCGGCGGGAGGCCCCGTCGCCGCGCCGCAACGAACCGTATCGGCCCCCGGCTGGCTGGACGACTGGACACCGGAGGCCTCGGGCATCTTCCGCATTTTCGGCCGCGAGCCGCCGGGACCCGCGATTGCGGCGGAGGCCAGAGTCCAGCCGCCAGCGGACGCCGTCCCGCTCCCGCGCGGGCGGCCGGCCCCTGGGGGCTCGGCATCCGGCGCGGCGATTGCCTCCGCAACCGGCGATCCCGCCGAAAACTCCCGCTAGCGGCCAAGCGCGGCCGTCCGGCGAGGCGGAATCCTCGGGACAAGGCCCGCGCCTGCGGCCAGTCATATTGCCAGCCTCGCCGCCTCCTTGTTATCAGGGCGCCGCGGGCGCGCAGAACTTATCAAGCACCTCGCCAGGAGACAGCGATGCGGCCCAATAATGGAGCAATCAAGCTCGTCGCCGGCAACTCCAATCCCGCGCTCGCCGATGCCATCGCCGCCTATCTCGCGACGCCGCTGACCAAAGCGGTGGTGCGGCGGTTCGCCGACATGGAGATCTTCGTCGAGATCCAGGAAAACGTGCGCGGCAGCGACGTTTTCGTCATTCAGTCGACGTCGTTTCCGGCCAACGACCACCTGATGGAATTGCTCATCATCATCGATGCGCTGCGCCGCGCGTCGGGGCGGCGCGTCACCGCGGTGATCCCTTATTTCGGCTATGCCCGCCAGGATCGTAAGCCGGGACCGCGCACCCCGATCTCGGCCAAGCTGGTGTCGAACCTGATCACCCGCGCCGGCGCCGACCGGGTGATGACGCTCGACCTCCACGCCGGCCAGATCCAGGGCTTCTTCGACATTCCGACCGACAACCTCTATGCCGCGCCGATGATGGTGCGCGACATCAAGGAGCGCTTCGATATCGGCAAGGTGATGGTGGTATCGCCCGACGTCGGCGGCGTCGGCCGGGCGCGCGGCTTGGCCAAGCGCATCAACGCCCCGCTCGCCATCGTCGACAAGCGCCGCGAACGCGCGGGCGAATCCGAGGTGATGAACGTGATCGGCGAGGTCGACGGGCACACCTGCATCCTGGTCGACGACATCATCGACTCCGGCGGCACGGTGGTGAACGCGGCCGATGCGCTGCTGGAGCAGGGCGCGACCGACGTCTACGCCTACATCACCCACGGCGTGCTGTCCGGCGGGGCGGTCGCTCGCATCACCGCCTCGCGGCTCAAGGAGCTGGTCATCACCGACTCGATTCAGCCGACCCAGGCCGTCAAGGTCGCGCACAACATCCGCACCCTCTCGGTCGCCACCCTGATCGGCGAGGCCATCGGCCGCACCGCGACCGAAGAGTCGGTGTCGAGCCTGTTCGATTAGGGCACGGCGGACCACGCAGAACGGCGCAACAGAAGGTTCCGCCTGCTTCGTCTCCTCTCGTCCTCCCCGTCTTGTGGCTTTTTCAGGACCTGTGGAGAAACGACTCCGACAAGGCGACATATCCACCAATCGTTCATCGCCACTGGTGGTGATTGTGCTTTAGCCGCTGGAATCAAAGGGGTTATATTCGACTCACAAGTGATTCGCCCCGGAGCGGTCAATCAGCTCCACCGGGGACCGCGTCGAAAGCGGCGTGGTGTGCGTGCGGTCGAGTCCGCATCCCACTTCCGAGCGGCAGGGTGGAGACAAAGCATGTCCCTCATCGATTTTACTGACCGGCATCACGACAACCCTCTCGAAGTCGTCGAGCGGGTGGCCTCGACCAATGGCTGGTCGTTCGAACGCGCGGGCGAGGACGAGATCACCATCCTGGTGACGGGAAAGTGGACGGACTACCAGGTCTCCTACACATGGATGTTCGACATCGAAGCGCTGCATCTCGCTTGCGCCTTCGAGTTCAAGGTACCGGAGCGCTGTCGCGGCGAAGTGCAGCAGCTCATCTCGTTGATCAACGAGCAGATGTGGGTCGGGCATTTCGACCTTTGGACGCAGGACGGGCTGATCATGTACCGCCACGCGCTGGTGCTGGCCGGCGGCGTCGAAGCCTCGAGCCGGCAATGCGAGGCGCTGCTGGGAACCGCGCTTGACGCCTGCGAACGCTACTTCCCCGCCTTCCAGTTCGTGGTGTGGGCGGGCAAGCCCGCGCGTGAGGCCCTCGACGCCGCAATGTTCGAGACGCAGGGGCAGGCGTAGCCCGGCAACCTCCGGTCATGCCCACGCTGGCGGGCGGGCGAAAGCTCCGCATCATTTGCTAATCTCCAGGGCTGCGATTACTGGATCACCCGCTTTCGTGGGTGATGAACGAGAACACGGCCATGGCAGCATCGGCTTCGACCACGCAGAGCGCGCGCTCCCTCGCCCACCTGTCCGGAACCATTCTGCTGGCCGGCGCCGGCAAAATGGGAAGCGCGCTGCTGGAGGGCTGGTTGGCGCTCGGGCTCGACCCCAAGAACCTCGTCGTCATCGAGCCGGCCCCTGCCAGCCACCTGACCGCATTGGCCGACCGCGGCGTGCGCCTCAATCCGCACCGCGACGGTATCGGCGAGATCGCCGCCGTGATGGTCGCAGTCAAACCGCAAGTTGCGCCCGAGGTCATGCCAGTGCTCGCCCCGTTCGTGGGTGCAGCGACCGTGGTCGTGTCGATCATGGCGGGCCGGACCTTGCAATTCCTCGAGGCTGCGCTGCCGGGCGCCGCGCTCATTCGCGCCATGCCGAACACGCCCGCCGCCATCGGCCGCGGCATCACCGTCGCGGTTGCGAACGCGCGCGTCGCGAGCGAGCAGCGTGCGCTGGTACATACGCTCCTGTCCACAGTCGGTGCGGTGGAATGGGCGCCGGACGAGGCGCTGATGGACGCCGTGACGGCGCTCTCGGGCTCGGGACCCGCCTATGTGTTTCTGCTCGCCGAGACGATGGCACGGGCGGGAGTCGCCGCCGGACTGCCGCCCGCGCTCGCCGAGACGCTCGCGCGCGCCACCGTCGCAGGCTCGGGCGAACTGCTCTATCGCTCGCCGCTCGACGCGGCCACGCTGCGGCAACACGTCACCTCACCCGGCGGCACCACCGCCGCCGCACTCGACGTGCTGATGGCACAGGATGGCCTCGACCCGCTGATGAACAAGGCCATCGCCGCGGCCACCAAGCGCTCGCGCGACCTGGCGGGATAGCGACCAAGCGGCCCTGGAACGACGCTGTTCGCGCGCCTACATTGATGGCAGGCAGAATAGTTCGGGAGTTCGGTCATGGCGCGCAAATCCAAATCGAAGCCGGTCACGCGGCGCGCGCCGCCGAGCGACGATCGATCCGAGCGTGAACGCATCATCGACGCTTTCATGGCGCTGCTTGCGGAGAAGCCATTCGAACAGATCGGCTTTGCCGAGATCGCCAAGGGCGCCGGCGTTTCGCTCTCCGACCTGCGCGGCGCATTCGGTTCGACCCTTGCGATCTTGGCCGCCTACGTGAAGCAGCTCGACCGCGCGGTACTCGCCGGCGACGATGCCGACATGACCGAGGAGCCGCCGCGCGAGCGGCTATTCGACGTACTGATGCGCCGGATCGAACTGCTCGCACCGCACAAGGCCGCCGTACGCTCGTTGATGCGCTCGGCCGTGCGCAATCCCGGCCTCGCCTTCGCCTTGCAGGGGCTGGCGCTGCGCTCGCAGCAGTGGATGCTGACCGCGGCCGACATTGGCGCCGCCGGTCCGCGCGGCTTCGTGCGCGCACAGGGACTTGCGCTGTTGTTCGCGTCGGTGCTGCGCACCTGGGTCAACGACGACGATCCCGGCCTTGCCCGCACCATGGCTGCACTCGACCGCGCGCTCGCACGCGGCCAGCGTTGGTCCGGGCTGCTCGACGAGCTCTGCCGGATTCCGAAATATGCCTGCCGCATGCGCTCGCGGCGGCGCCGGCCCGCAGACGATCCCGACGAGGAAACGGTCGCGGTGTAACCGGCGATGGGTTGTTAGGCCGAGCGCTTGTCCTAAGCGCCCCTACACCGGCACCCGCACGGTTGCGCGCAGGCCGCCGAGCGGACTGTCCGACAGAATGATGTCGCCGCCGTGGGAGCGGGCGATGTCGCGGGCGATCGCAAGCCCCAGGCCGGTACCGCCTTCGTCCTGATTGCGCGCGTCGTCGAGCCGCAGGAACGGCTTGAACACCTCTTCGCGCAGATGCGGTGCGATCCCCGGCCCGTCGTCGTCGACGGTGACGATCAGCCAGCGATGGTCGCGATGGCCGGTGATCGAGATCGAAGGCGCATAGCGCGCCGCATTGGACACGAGATTGGCGAGGCAGCGCTTGAACGCCGCCGGCCGCACCGTGACGATCGGATGGCCGTGGAAGTGCACACTCGATTTGTGGCCGTTGCGCTCGGTGTCGGTCTTGAGCTCCTCGAGAAAGGCGCCCATGTCGGTCGGCGCCGATTGCTCGCCCGAATCCCCGCGCGCGAAGGCGAGATAGGCCTCCAACATGCGGGCCATCTCGTCGACATCCTTCTTCATCGCCTCGACCTCGGGACTGTCGCCGATCAAGACGAGCTCGAGCTTGAAGCGCGTGAGAATGGTGCGCAGGTCGTGGGATACGCCCGCCAGCATGGCGGTGCGCTGCTCCAGGGTGCGCTCGATGCGCCGCTTCATCTCGATGAAGGCCTGCGCTGCGCGGCGCACCTCGCGCGCACCGCGCGGGCGGAAGTCCGGGACTTCACGTCCTTTGCCGAAACTTTCTGCGGCGTCCGCCAGCCGGAGAATCGGCCGGATCTGGTTGCGCAGGAACAGCACCGCCACCGTGATCAGCACCAGCGAGGTGCCGACCATCCACAACAGGAAGATATGGGAGTTGGAGACATAAGCCGCGCGACGCGGCGCGAACACGCGCATCACCGCATTATCGAGCTTGATTCGGATCTCGAGCAGCGCCGAGCGGCCGACGGTATCGATCCAGAATGGGCGGCCGATCTGCCGCCTGACCTCTTCCGAAAGCGCCTGGTCCACCAGCGAGAAAAACGGCTTCGGTCCCGGCGGCGGTAACTCGTTGACCGGTAGAAAGTCGACGACCAGACCAAGCTTGTCTTGCGCGATGCGGCGCAGCTGCGTGTGGTCGGCGTCCTGGGGAAAGACCTTGTAGACTTCGATCAAGGTCGCGATGTCCTGCACCACCCCGGCGGACAGCCGCTGCGTGACCAGATTGTAGTGCCGCTCCATGAACATGTACGCGACGACCGATTGCAGGACCACCATGGGCGCGATGATGATCAACAGCGCGCGGGCATAGAGGCCCTTCGGCATGACGTTCTTGATCGTCGTGCTCGTGCGGTCGTAGAGCTCGTAGAAGCGGCCGCCAGCCAGGCGCAACGCGCTCAGGCTCGAACGCAGCGCGGCGATGCCGACATCGAGCGTCGTCATGGCGTCGTCACCAGGCGGTAGCCGATCCCGCGCACGGTCTGCACCAGCAGCGGATTGGCAGGATCGTGCTCGATCTTGCGACGCAGGCGATTGACCTGCACGTCGACGGCGCGCTCGCCAGTCGCGCCGCCATTGCCGGCGAGCGCCTGTCGCGGCACCGTCTCCCCCGGCGTCGCAGCGAGGAGGCGCAGCATGTCGCGCTCACGGTCGGTGAGCCGGACGATCTCCTCCCCGCGCTTGAGCTCCCCGCGCACGATATGGAAGCGGAAGTCGCCAAAGCGCACCGATTCCACCGCCGGAGTCGTGGCCGGACGGGCGCGTCGCAGGATGCCGGCGATGCGCAGCGAAAGTTCCTTCGGCTCGAACGGCTTGCTCACGTAATCGTCGGCGCCGATGGTCAGGCCCTCGATCCGGCTGCGCGCTTCGTCGCGGGCGGTCAGCATGATGATGGGCACGCTCGAGGATGCGCGCAGGTCGCGCGCGAGCTCGAAGCCGGTTTCGCCCGGCATCATGACGTCGAGGATCAACAGATCGAAGCGCAGGCCTTCGAGCTTGGCGCGCGCATCGGCGGCGGTCTCCGCGGTGGTGACGCGATAGCCTTCGGCAAACAGGAAGCGCGAGAGCAGATCGCGGATGCGCCGGTCGTCGTCGACCACGAGCAAATGGGGGGCATCATCGGGAAGAGCGGCGGATACCGTGGTCATGGCCCGCATCCCGGCCGTCGCTCAACTGCGTGTCCGCCGCGCCCGGTCGGCTCGCGCGATGAACCGGAGCACGGAATCGCGGTGATCGGCGTTGATCATGGCAGTGAGAAGCCGGCAGGCCGCGTCGTGGGCATTCGGACCAAGCTCGGACAGCGCGCGCGCAATGCGCACCGTTTGCAGCCCGGCGAGCTTCATCGCCAGCGTCTCGCCTTTGGGCGTAACATAAAGCAGGCGCTGCCGGCGGTCGTTCGCGCCCTCCTTCTGCACCACGTAGCCCTGGTCGATGAGCTGCTTGAGCACGCGACCGAGCGACTGCTTGGTGATCTTGAGGATGTCGAGCAACTCCGCGACCTTCATGCCGGGATTGCGGTTGACGAAATGCAGCACGCGGTGGTGGGCGCGCCCGAAGCCGAACTTCGCCAATACGTCGTCGGGATCGCCGATGAAGTCCCGATAGGCGAAGAACAGAAGCTCGATGACGTCCCAGATGGGCTCGTTGCCACGGGCCGCCCGGTCCCCTGGAGAGAACGACCGATCGGTTGCAATCGGGACAGTTAGGTCAGCCATATTGACATATTTCGGTCAGATTGTTATTCAAGAACGCGCCGCCACGAAAGGATCGTGCCCAGATCGCGCTCGTGGCTCCCGCCCTGAGCCGATTGCGCCGGAAGCGCAAGCGCGCTCTCATGGGCAAACATACCGGGTGTCGGCCCGCGACGCAAAAGCATACGGGATAGTCGATCATCCCGCGCCCGGAAGAGGCCGGCCCAAAGTCGCAAAGGCAAGTCCGAGGAGGAAGCACCATGGCTGAACGACCCTATGACCGCCTCGACGGCGTGATCTGGTACGACGGCAAGCTCGTGCCCTGGGGCGACGCCACCCTGCACGTGCTCTCGCACGGCCTGCATTACGCAAGCTCGGTGTTCGAGGGCGAGCGCGCTTACGGTGGAGAAATCTTCAAGTCCACGCAGCATTCGGAGCGGCTCAAGCAGTCAGCGCACCTGCTCGACTTCGAAATTCCCTACTCGGTCGCGGAGATCGACGCCGCGAAGCGGCTCGTGCTGGAGAAGAACGGGCAGACCGACGCCTATGTGCGCCCGGTCGCCTGGCGCGGCTCGGAGATGATGGGTGTCTCCGCGCAGACCAACAAGATCCATCTCGCCATCGCCACGTGGCAGTGGCCGAGTTATTTCGACCCGGTGCAGCGATTGAAGGGCATCAGGCTCGATCTCGCCGAATACCGCCGTCCGGATCCGGCCACCGCGCCGGCGCGCGCGAAGGCGGCCGGGCTCTACATGATCTGCACCATCTCCAAGCATAAGGCCGAGCGCCAAGGTTATGCCGACGCCATGATGCTGGACTGGCAAGGCCGCGTCGCGGAATGCACCGGCGCCAATATGTTCTTCATCAAGGACGGCAAGATCCATACGCCGATCGCGGATTGCTTCCTCGACGGCATCACCCGCCAGACCGTGATCGAATTGGCGAGGCGGCGCGGCATCGAGGTGATCGAGCGGCGCATCATGCCGGACGAGCTCACGCAATTCTCCGAATGCTTCATCACCGGCAGCGCGGCGGAGGTCACCGCGGTCTCCGAGATCGCGCAGTGGCGATTCACCCCGGGCGCGATCACGCAGCAACTCATGGCCGACTACACCGCCGAGGTGCAGCCGAAAGGCAAGAAAGCGGCGGCGTAGCGCCGCGGCAACGCTAATCTGAATTGGGCGAATGCTCCGCGATCATGGCCTCGCCCATGCGCACCAGGCGCACGCCCAGGCCATCCGAGCCGACGCTCTGCGCGGTGACGCGGGCGCCCTCCAGCAGGAGATGCAACTCATCAGCCAGCATGTCCGGCTCGCTCAGCCCCGCGGTGCGGCAGAGCTGGATGAGCTTGGCGCGTTGCGCCACCTTGAATTCTTCAATGACCTGCCGGGCGGGATGATCTTTTTCGGGTAACTCGACGGCGGCGTTGGCAAGCGGACAGCCGCGTTGGTCGGCACTGGCGACGTGCTCCGCCATTTCCTCGAGCCAGGCGCGAAGCTGCGCCCGGGCTTCGCCAGGATGCGCTTGCTCGAACCTGGCCCAGCAGCCATCCGCCTCGCTCGCGGACTGGCGCAAATACGCCGCCACCAAATCGTCCTTCGAGCCGAAGTGGCGATAGAGCGTCATCTTGTTGGTGCCGGCAGCTTCGGCGATGGCATCGACGCCCACGGCCCTGATTCCATGGCGGTAAAACAGATCGCCCGCGACCGTCAGAATGCGGGCGCGAGGGGGAATTCTCTCATCTTTCTCGTATGTTGCAGCGACCCTGGCGGACATGGCGCGGTTTCCTCTTGACTCGGGTGTTACCGGTCAGTATCTACCATGTAGTGTTACCGGTCAGTACCACAAGAAGCTGCGGAAGTCATGCCCTTTGTGGGAACACCCATTCAGACAGGAGCCAAAGTCATGAGCCTTCAGGAAGCAATCGCGTTGCAGAACCCCCTTCTTGTGTCATCGGCCGCAGAGCCGAACGCGTTATTTGCGCCCTATCGTTTGGGCGATCTCGATCTGAGCAACCGTCTGGTGATGTCCCCCATGACGCGCAGCCGCGCGCTTGAAGGAAACGTGCCCAATCCGCTTGCCGCGACCTACTACGCGCAACGCGCCTCCGCCGGCCTGATCGTGACCGAGGCGACGCAAGTGAGCCCGCAAGGGGTCGGCTATATCCGCACTCCGGGCATTCACTCGGCCGAGCAAGTCGGGGGATGGCGGGCGATCACGGATGCCGTGCATCGGGCAGCAAAATCTTTGCCCAGCTCTGGCACGTCGGACGCGTGTCGCATCCAGATTTTCACGGCGGCGCGCTGCCCGTCGCCCCGTCTGCCCTGCCGGTGGAAGGCGAAGCGTTCACCACGCAGGGGCGGACCAAATTGGTGACCCCGCGCGCGCTCGAAACCGATGAGCTTCCCGGCATCGTCGCGGCATTCCGAGCCGGTGCGGAGAACGCCAAGGCCGCGGGGTTCGATGGGGTGGAATTGCATGGCGCCAACGGTTACCTGCTCGACCAGTTTCTGCGTGATGGATCCAACCGGCGCACCGACGCCTACGGCGGCAGCATCGAAAACCGCGCCCGCTTTCCGCTCGAAGTGGTCGACGCGGTGACCGCAGTCTGGGGTCCGCAGCGCGTGGGATACAAGGTCGCCCCGTATTTTTCCGGCTACTCGATGTCGGACTCGCATCCGCTCGAAACGTTTTCCTACATCGCCTCGGAACTGAGCAAGCGCGGGCTGCTCTATCTGCACGTGACGGAGCCGGTGAATAACCCCGCCGCGCCTGCGGGCGCCAAACGGGCGACGCCAATTCTTCGCGGCAAGTTCAAGGGTGCGTTGATCGCGAATGGCGGCTACGACGTCCATTCCGCGCAGGCGGCCATCGCCGGCGGAGAGGCGGATCTTGTCGCATTCGGTGTGCCGTTTCTGGCCAATCCGGATCTTCCCGTCCGCTATCGGAGCAACGCCGCGCTCAATGCACCGGATCAAGCCACATTCTATTCCGGCGAAGAGAAGGGCTACATCGACTATCCGGCATCGGCCTAACGGCGGCCACGGGTCCCGCCGAGCCTGATGTTCCTTAGCGCCGAGGCCCGCGCAAAATCCGACATCGAGAGCTGACGTGGCGTCATCGTCCCGCGCCACGTAAGGCCGGACGGCTTTCGCAGCGACGAAAGCCGTCCGAGCCGTTTGCACCACTTGGACCTGGCGCCGATATCTGGCGAGCCGCGTGCGGTACGGCGATCGCCGCGGCGTGAGTCTCGAAGCGGTCGCGCGCCCCGACGCACTTCGGCTTCCGCCCGTCTCCTTTGCCCGGCGCAGACGTATCGCGTCCATGACGGCATAGGGCTCGCCGGATCGGCGCCGATCGGTTCGACCGGTCTGCGGCAGCGCATCGTCAAGGCCCATGGCCGACAAATTGGGCGCCCGCATCTCGCACGATACATTGCATCGCCGCACGCGGATCGAATCGCGTTTGTGCCGTGAGGCCGCGCAATGCTTAGCCTGATGCGGTGAGATCGCGCTCGAACGCAAAGCGATGTCGCCCGAACCGGCGGCTGCCGAGGTTGATGAAGATGCGGGCGCGGATGCCCGGATTGCATTCAATCCCTGATCACCACCAGCCGGTCGGTGCCCGACTCCCCGCCCCACGCCTCGCCCGGCCGGCCGAGCATCTGGCGCACGTTCGCGCTCTTCTTGTCGCTCGGGAAGGTCTCATAGGCCTCGGTCTTGGGATCGAAGCGCTGGATGGCATTGGCCATCCAATCGGTCGCCCAGACCCGATCCTTGTCGTCGACATAGATCGAGTAGGTGCCGGACTTGCTTTGCGGCATGGGATACGTGGTCCAGGTCTTTGCCGCGGGATCGTAGCGGCCGATCGCGCCGCCATGCCAGAAGCTCACCCACAACAGGCCTTTGGAATCCGACCAGATGCGGCGCGGACCAACGCCCTTGCGCGGGGGATCGACGACAGTGGCCTCGCCTGAAGCCGCATCGACGCGGGCAATGTGATCGCCCGCGAGCGAGGCGTACCAGATGTCACCTTTCGGGGTTAAGGTGATGCCGTAGGTGCCGCGGCCCTTTGGCGACGCCCACGCATCCACCTTTCCAGTCTTAGGGTCGACCCGGCCGTACACACCGTTTTGACCGGTGTACCAGACCGTGCCTTTGCTATCGAATACGAGCGTATTGAGATTGGCGTTTGGAAACTCCTTGGGCAGCGGGAACAGCTTAACCTCTTTGGTCCTGGCATCGACCCGCGCGATGGCGTTCTGCCCGCCTTCCGTCAACCAGGCATGGCCGTCGGGCCCGACGATTACGCCATGGGGTGCCGCGCCTGGCCCAAGCGCGATCTTTTCGAGATGACCGGTCTTCGGATCGAAGCGGCCGGCAAATCCCTGCCGCTGGCCGCTGATCCAGACGGTGCCGTCCGGCGCCGGGGCGACGTCGTGGGGGTAAGCGCCGGCGGGAAGCTGGTAGAACGTCATTTCCGCGGCTCCC
>Ga0208989_10000168_pt1 | contig 16238 bp, 16 predicted proteins | sample MedBloCAOM3_M1_FD_187852 | JGI IMG/M metagenome (GOLD analysis project Ga0208989, IMG submission 187852) | Forest soil microbial communities from El Dorado National Forest, California, USA - Mediterranean Blodgett CA OM3_M1 (SPAdes) (version 2) | ecosystem: Environmental > Terrestrial > Soil >...
GAGCTTAATGCATTTGGCGTAGCAGCCGCCCTCGAAATTGAACACGCCGTCCGGGCCCCAGCCATGCTCGTCGTCACCGATGAGGATGCGGTTCGGATCGGCCGAGAGCGTGGTCTTGCCGGTCCCGGACAGGCCGAAAAACAGCGCGACGTCGCCGTCGTGGCCGACATTGGCCGAGCAGTGCATGGGCATGACGCCCTGCGCCGGCAAATAGAAGTTCAGCGTGGTGAAGACCGACTTCTTCATTTCGCCGGCGTAGGACGAGTTGCCGATCAGGACGATCTTCTTGCTGAAGTCGATCGCGATGATGGTGTCGGTGCGCACCCCGTGGCGCTTCGGATCAGCCTTGAACGTGGGCAGGTCGACGATGGTGAGATCGGGGATGAAGCTCGCAAGCTCGGAGCGTTCGGGACGGATCAGCAATTGACGAATGAAAAGCGAATGCCAAGCAAGCTCGGTGAAGATGCGGGTTTTTATCCGGTATTTCGGATCGGCGCCGCCATAGAGGTCCTGGGCGAACAGCTTCTTGCCGCACGCATGCGCGATGAAGTCGTCGTAGAGCAGCTGGAAGTTGGCTTCCGTGATCTTGCGATTGCCGTCCCACCAGACCGTATTCTCGGTCAGCGCATCGACGACCGTGTGCTTGTCCTTGGGCGAGCGGCCGGTATGCACGCCGGTCTCCGCACAGATCGGGCCGCCCTCGACAAGCGAGGCCTCCCCTGCTGCGATGGCGTGTTCGTAGAGTGTAGGCGCGGTCAGATTCCAATGCACCGCGCTCAAGCCCTTGAAGCCGAATTTATCGGCGCCGTAGGCGCTATTCCGCAAACCCGTTTCCTGCACGAAAGACCTCCACGACGCATCCGGCCGGCACCGGACTTACTCCAATCTCTACGGCTGTGCCGATGATAGCGCCCGTTCCCCGATCCTGCGACCTATAATTGGCATCGAGCGCTCTGCCAAGATGGTACGCAGCGAGAACGGTTGTCGCGAGGATGTTGCGGCGCGCGCCGCGTTCTAAGAGTGTGCGGCGCTATGTTGCGCCGCAACGCAACCTCATTCCACCAGACCCTTACCGATCAGCCATTTCTGAATGAGATCGGCCACCTGGTCACTGTTTCTGTCCATCATGACCATGTGGGAATTTCCCCTGATACCGGCTTCGGGCAGATCGACGATATCGATGCTGCCGCCAGCGGCCTTGAGCGCGGCGGCGTAATCGACACCGCCCTGGCGGATCTTCGACCAGCGCGGATGGTCCTTGGCGTTGTCGCCGTAGACGACGAGGATCGGCGTGTCCTTGATCGCAGCCACCTTGTTGCGGTCGCCACCGAGCGTCGGCTCCACCGCAACTAGTGCTTTGACCTTGTCGGGCCGCGCCTCCAGCACCTTGTAGCCGAACGAGCCGGACTGGCTGTGCACCATGACCACGCAGGGGCAGACCTTGTCGACCAGCGCGATATAGGCGGCCACGATCTGATCGTCGGTCGAGAGCCAGCGTGGGACGCCCTGCTTCATGAATTGGTCGTAGGCCTCGATCGGAAACTGCGTGCCCGGATAGGTCGCGCGCTTGCTCTTGTCGTCGTTCCACGAACCGGCCGGACCGATGCGAAAACGCTCCCATGGATCGCCCTGGGGCAGCGCCACGGTCTCGCCCTTGAAGGTGCTGGTCCAGCCGGAGCGGCCACGCTCCACGGCGTCGGAGATGTAGGTGTCCCAGCCCTTGCGGATGAAATAGGTGAGCCAGCCGTCGCCGCCATCGGGCTTGGTTTCGTAGGTGACGCCGGTGAGCCCGCCGCCGTGCCATAGCAGCAGCGGCAGCCTTCCCTTGCGGTTCTGCGGCAGGAAGTACTGCACGTACATCTGCTCGACCTGGTACTTGCCGTTCGGGTCCACCTTGGCCGGCACGCCGCCAGGCGTGAACACGACCTCCTTGATCGGTTGACCGGTGATGTCGATGACGCGCCCTCCGACATGGAACGAACCCATGTCACGCAAGCCGATCGGCTCCTTGGTCTGGGCGAACGCCGATGCCGCCGCGAGGCTCAAGGCCGACACGATCACTAACCAGCGCATGACGCCCTCCCCTTCTGATATTGAAGATCGCTGCCGCGTGCGCGGCGGCCGTGCTCACTCCACCAGATTCTTCCCGGCCAACCATTTCTGGATGACGTCGGCGACCTCGGCATTGTTCTTGTCCTGCATCAGCATGTGCGAGTTGCCCTTGATGCCGAGGTCGGGGAGATTGATCACGTCCACGGTGCCGCCACCGGCGCGCACCGCGTCGGCATAGGCGAGGTCGATCTTTTTGAAGTTCGCCCAGCGCGGATGCTGGTCGACGTAGTCGCCGAACAGCATCAGGACCGGCGTGTCCTTGAGTGCGGCGGCCTTGTCGAGGTTACCCGCCGTCGCCGACTCGACCGCGACGATCGCCGTGACCTTGTCCGGCCGCTGCTCCGCGACCTTGAAACCGAACGCGCCGCCTTGGCTGTGCAGCAGCAGCACGCACGGGCAGACCTTGTCCACCAGCGCCACATAGGCGGCGATGATGGCATCGTCGGTCGAGAGCCAGCGCGGCACCGACTGCTTCATGTAGTTGTCGTAAGCCTCCACCGGGAACTGGCTGCCGGGCAGCACCTTGCGTTTGGCCGGGTCGGGATTCCAGGAACCTTCGCCATCGCCGATGCGAAAGCGCTCGAACGGGTCGGCGTAGGTCAGGAAGGTCGGCTCTGAGGTCCAGACGTCGGGGGGCGCGAAGCCCGCACGGCCGCGCTCGACCGCGTCGGAGACGTAGACGTCCCAGCCCTTCCGGACGAACAGGTTGAGCCAGCCTTCACGCCCATCGGGCGTGCTCTCGTAAGTGACGCCGGTCAGGCCGCCGCCGTGCCACATCAACAGCGGCAGCTTGCCCTTGCGTTGCTTGGGCAGGAAATACTGCACGTACATCTGCTCGACCATGTACTGACCGTTCGGATCGAGCTTGGTCTGCGGTCCGCCGGGCTGGCGCACGATCATCCGCACCGGCTTGCCGCTGACCTCGGCCACCCGGCCGCCGACATGGAACGAGCCCATGCCGCGCAACACGATGTCTTCCTCAGCCGTAAGCGCGGGCATTGTCGCGCAGCAAAGAATCATCCCGAGCAGGATGCGGCGCATGTATTTCCTCCCTGGTCGCATTGGTGCGGACATATCTTTTGCGGCGATTGTGCCGCATCCGACCGCTGCGTGCCAGCGTGCGCGTGAACGCAGGCACCATCAGTTGATGTGGGCCATCGCCCGCCCGCAGCCCACGCCCGCCGACCGACGTCACGCGCGCGGGACGAGCCAGCCGCGATAGCGGAGGATCAATCCGGTGAAGGGATGGGCGATCTCCACGTGAAAATGGAAAAGCCCTGCCTCCGCGAATTCGTACGAGTTTCCGCGCGGTGCCAGCGCCCGCGGCATCGGAAACCCGCACACGCTCCAGCGGCGCACGACGAGCCGCATGCGTTCGCTTTCGCACACCAGCGCCATGCTGACATTGAGTGGACCGAACCGTTCGCAAACGAGCGGTTCGAGGCGCCCATGGCCTTGCTCCTGCACGCTCGAGAACGAGCGGCCGGCGAAATTGCGTTGCCAGTGTTCGCGCCCCTGCCGGGCCCGAAACGAGACCGTGACCGGAATGTTAGCGCCGGCCGATGACGAACGCCACCAGCCGCGCGAGCAATCCGCTTCCGCGCTCGATCACCGCGACGCCGTCCGCCGTGCGCTCGCTCTCGACATCGTGCATGGCTTGCAGCGGCGCGGGCAGCGAATCCCAGGCCTCGCCGAGGACACGCCGATAGAGCGCCACGCGCTCGTTGGCCAGCCGGCTCGGCGTCATCCCAGAAATCGATCTTCATCGCCCGCGTTGGGAACGTAGCAGGTCTCGCGCCTACCGAAGAAGCGCAGCCGGTTGCGCGCGACGAACGAATAAAGCCGGTCGCGCAACGGGCGCGGCAGGATGCGCACGCCGGCAGCGAGCGACCACGGCCAGCCCAGGCCTTCGGCCATGCGGATGCTGCCCTCCGATTCGAACCAGGCGATGCCGTCGGCGATGAGGATGTTGGTCTCATAGTCCTCGGGATCGAGCCCGTAATGGACATAGAGCGCGCGGCCGAGCAGCGACTGGGCGCGCAGCAGCCGGTAGAGCCCGTGGCGATCGTGGCGCAAGACGAATTGGGCCCAGCCGGAGCAGAGCGCGCAATAGCCGTCGAAGATGATGATCGGGCGGTCGTCGGGAAATTCCGGAACGGCAGGATCGCGGCGATAGCTGTAGGCCGCTCGCGTGGCATGGACCGCGAGCGCGGATCGGCGCGGCGCGGTCACGCCGTGCGCGCCGCGTCAGCCATTTGCTTGAGCACCACCCGCAGCACGCCCGGCGCGCGCACGCGCTGCGGGAATGGCAGTCGCAGCGCCGCGCGGTCGAGCTGCAGCTCGAGCCCCTCGGGGTCGCAACCGACGCAGCGCCATTCGCCGTCGGGCGCGCCCAGCAGCTTGGTGGCATAGAGCCGGATCGCGTCGGCATGATCGTCATTCATGTGCGCAAGGATCTCGGGCTCGGCCGCGACGAGCTCGGCCGCGTCGGCGGTCTCGGTCAAAATGTCCTGCGGCTTGAGATCGACGATGCGACCGAAACCGGCGACGAGGTGCGCGGCCTTGAGCGTCACCCGGTAGAAGGCGAAATCAGCAAAGCCCGCGAACATCTCGGCCTCGGGCTGGCGATCGAGATAACGCCGGCGTAGGTCGGGATCATCGGTCGCCGCCGCGCTGCCCATCAGCATGATCCGGGCACCCTGCAGCGGATCGCCTTCCTTGCGCTCGTCGATCATCACGGAGACGCGTGGATCGGCGAGAATATTCTTGGTGTGCACGGCAAGCCGCGAGATCAGCAGGACCGGCGCGCCGTCGGCCGCGGTCGCCATATTCACCAGCGAGCAATAGGGATCGCCGGAGCCGGCCATGAGGGTCGCCAATGCGCCCGAACGGCCCTCGCGCAGGAGCTTCTTGCCGGCGACCGCTGGGTTGAAATCCGGGGTCGGTTTCATTGGCGCCTCCACTGCAGGAGGTATCCTTACCAAGCGCAGCCGCCGGCGTGAAACAGCGGATTGGCTCCTCGCGACGCGTCAACTTGGCCTCGAACTTGGCCTTGGCGCTTAAGGCCGATGGGAGCTATGCTAACCAGCCCTTTGACGAATCATGCGTTTGTCGGGGATTTGCCACATTTCGGCCTTGCTTTCCGGGCTTCAAAGCCGGGGGCGAATGCCAGACAGGGGCTTCATGCCGACCATCGCTCTCGTCGACGACGACCGCAACATCCTGACCTCGGTCTCGATCGCACTCGAGGCCGAAGGTTATCGGATCATGACTTATACCGACGGCGCTTCGGCGCTCGACGGTTTCAAGACATCGCCGCCCGACCTCGCCATTCTCGACATCAAGATGCCGCGTATGGACGGCATGGAGACTCTGCGGCGATTGCGCCAGAAGTCCGACATGCCGGTGATCTTCCTCACCTCTAAGGACGAGGAGATCGACGAGTTGTTCGGGCTCAAGATGGGCGCCGACGACTTCATCCGCAAACCGTTTTCGCAACGGCTTCTGGTCGAGCGCGTCAAGGCGATCCTGCGCCGCGCGGCACCCAAGGACGGCAGCGCTCCAAAGGAGACCGACGCCGCCAAGGTGCTGGAGCGCGGCCTGCTGCGCATGGACCCGGAGCGCCATACCTGCACGTGGAAGAACGAGCCGGTCACGCTGACCGTCACCGAATTCCTGATCCTGCAAGCGCTCGCGAGCCGGCCCGGCGTGGTCAAGAGCCGCAACGCGCTGATGGATGCCGCCTACGACGACCAGGTCTACGTCGATGACCGCACCATCGACAGCCACATCAAGCGCCTGCGCAAGAAGTTCAAAGGGACCGACGACGACTTCGACATGATCGAAACGCTGTATGGCGTCGGTTATCGGTTCAAGGAGTAGCGCCAGGAGGGGCCTTGGCGTCGCGGCAGATTCCACGGACTGGATCGACGAAGATCTGGACCCCTAAGATCTGACGCAGACGCAGAAGACCTGACGCAGAAGACCTGGGATCGCCCAAGAACGCCGGCGGCGTCTTGAGTGGGGGCGTGCAACCGGCAGACTTAATCGTGCTCAATCGAACGCCGGACAGCTTCACGACCGAGGTCGAGCCGCAACGGCCCGACGAAAATGAGCCGCCGCTCAAGAAAGCACGGCGACGGCTCGCGGCCCTGTTGGAGCAGGGCTGGTATCTCTTCGTCCGGGTCACCTTTTCGAGCCTCAGCCGCCGCATCATCTTTCTCAACGTCACCGGGCTGCTCGCGCTCGTCATCGGCATTCTCTATCTGTCCCAGTTCCGCGCCGGCCTGATCGACGCGCGCATCCAGAGCCTGCTGGTGCAGGGCGAGATCATTGCCGGCGCCATCGCAGCCTCCGCGACGGTGGAGACCGACACCATCACCATCGATCCGGAGCGTCTGCTCGACCTGCAGGCCGGCGAGAGCTACGGGCCCTCGGAAGAGGCGCTGTCGGGGCTCGAATTCCCGATCAATCCGGAGCGGGTTGCCCCGGTGCTGCGGCGGCTCGTCTCTCCCACCAATACGCGCGCGCGCATCTACGACCGCGACGGCGTCCTCATCCTCGACAGCCGCAACCTATACGACGTGCTGCGCTTCGACCTGCCGCCGCCGACGCAGAAGCCCGGTGTTCTGGAGCGTGCCTATGTCGCCATCCGCACCTGGTTCAGCCGCGGCACGCTGCCGCTCTATCGCGAGCTCGGACCGCAGAACGGCAAGAGCTACGGCGAGGTGGGCAACGCGCTGCAGGGCTTCAAGTCGAGCATGGTGCGCATCAACGAACGCGGCGAGGTGATCGTCTCGGTCGCGGTGCCGGTGCAGCGCTTCCGCGCCGTGCGGGGCGCGCTCATGCTGTCGACCCAAGGCGCCGACATCGACAACATGGTGGGAGCCGAGCGGCTCGCCATCTTCAAGGTGTTCCTGATCGCCTCCGGCGTAATGGTGGTGTTGTCATTCCTGCTTGCGGGCACCATCGCGGGGCCGGTGCGCCGTCTCGCCGAAAGCGCGCAGCTCGTGCGCCGGCGCATCCGGTCGCGGGTGGAGATCCCGGATCTGAGCCACCGGCGCGATGAGATCGGGCACCTGTCAGGCTCACTGCGGGATATGACCGACGCGCTTTACAGCCGCATCGAGGCGATCGAGAGCTTCGCCGCGGACGTCGCGCACGAGCTCAAGAACCCCCTCACCTCGCTGCGCTCGGCGGTCGAGACGCTGCCGCTGGCCAAGACCGACAACAGCCGCGGCCGCCTGATGGCGGTGATCCAGCATGACGTCAAGCGGCTCGACCGGCTGATCTCCGACATTTCGGATGCCAGCCGTCTCGACGCCGAAATGCAACGCAACGACGCGCACCCCATCAACCTGGTCGAGCTTCTCACCATGGTCGTCAGCGTCGCCAACGAGCGCCACGACGACGGCGTGAAGGTGGCGCTGAATTTCGAAGGCGGCCGGACCGCCGCCTTCACGGTGCTCGGGCACGATTCCCGACTCGGGCAGGTTATCGATAATCTGATCGACAATGCGCGCTCGTTCTCGCCCGCGGGCGGGACCGTCCGGGTCACCTGCCGCCGATTGAAGACCGAGGTGGAAATCGTTGTCGACGACGACGGGCCGGGCGTGCCCGCGGAGGCGGTCGAGAAGATTTTCGAGCGCTTCTATACCTACCGGCCGGACCAGGACTTCGGGCAGAATTCGGGTCTCGGTCTCTCTATCTCCAAGCACATCATCGAGGCCCACGGCGGCCGCATCTGGGTGGAGAACCGCCAGCGCGCCGCGACCATCCCCGACGAACCGGCCACCCTCCTCGGGGCACGCTTCATCGTGCGCCTGCCGGCGACGTGATGACCGCCGACGCTCCGACCGTGCACGCTTCGGCCGTGCTGGCCGGCGCCCGCGCAGTGCTGATCCGCGGAGGCGCCGGATCCGGCAAATCGAAACTGGCGCTTGCGCTCATCGACGCCGCGCAAACGGGAATGCTGGCGTTCGCGCGCCTGGTCGGAGACGATCGCGTCCACCTCGAATCGCGCCACGGACGCCTGCTGGTCAAGCCGGCGGCACCCCTGGCAGGATTGATCGAAGTGCGCGGGCTCGGCATCCGCCGGCTCGATCATGAGCCGGTTGCTGTCGTCGGCCTGGTGGTCGACCTCGCGGCGGACGATGTCCAGCGGCTGCCGCAAGACACCGAGACGGTGATTTGCGGTATTCCCCTGCCGCGACTCGCGGTCGCGGGCGGCGCAGACGCCCTGTCTGCGGTGCTCGCCGCCCTGCGTTTTCCCGCCGGCGACATTAAACCTCGGTCATGATCCTTGCGGCCAAGCCCGGCGGCACAAAAGTAACGGCAGCGCGGGCACGCTCCGAACCCCGATTTCGACCCCTGGAGCGTTGCAAGGGCGCCCCCTTACTGCGATGCAGCAACACTCCCAAACTCCCGGAAAGGCCCTTGCGCACGGCCTTCGGATGGTCATGATGGCCCCCTTTCGTGCGGTGCAACCGGGGACGCGCCGGCGGGGGCTTCCATGATCGGTCTCGTACTCGTCACGCACGGGCGCCTCGCCGTCGAGTTTCGCTCGGCGCTCGAACACGTGGTCGGTCCGCAGACCCAGATCGAGGCGGTGACGATCGGGCCCGACGATGACGTGGAACAACGCCGCAAGGACATCATCGAAGCGGTCAAGCGCGTGGACAGCGGCGAAGGGGTGGCGATCCTTACCGACATGTTCGGCGGCACCCCCTCCAACCTCGCCATCTCGGTGATGGGCCGCCCCAAGGTCGAGGTGCTCGCCGGCATTAATCTTCCGATGCTGGTCAAGCTTGCCAAAGTACGCGACGAATGTCCGCTGACCGAGGCGGTGGCGGCGGCCCAGGATTCCGGCCGAAAATACATCACGATCGCCAGCCGTGTCCTGACCGGCAAATGAGCGAACCCCGCGTGAACAGCTCCCCCTCCGGCGATCGCCTCTCCGACGAAGCGCCCATTACTCGCGTGGTCCAGATCTGCAACAAGAAGGGCTTGCACGCGCGCGCGTCGGCCAAGTTCGTGCAGATAGTGGAGAAGTTCGACGCCGACGTGAAGGTGAAGCGCGGCAACGAGGTGGTCGGCGGCACCTCCATCATGGGCCTGATGATGCTGGCGGCCGGTCCCGGCACGTCGATCACGATCGAAGCGAGCGGAAGCCAAGCGGCCGAGGTGGTGGACGCGCTCGCCGCCCTGGTGAGCGGTCGGTTCACGGAAGACGAGTAAGGAATAGAGCTAGCCGGTTGGACGCGCGCCGGGGCGACCGCTCCGGATCAGGCCACGTCTCTTGTTGCCGCTCTCGCCATTTCCTTTGCCAGAATCTTCGCAGCCAGCCGCAGATCGGCGACGAAACCGGCGTATTCCCGTTTCTTGTCGGCGGCATCCTGGATGCGCAGCAGGAACGAGGGGTGGATGGTGACCAAGGCGGCGGTGCCGTCGGGCAATTCCAACATGCGCCCGCGCAGCTTGGTGATGGTGACCGGCCGGCCGAACAGGCTGCGCGCCGCGGTAGCGCCGAGCGCGACGATGGCCGCCGGTTTCACGATCGTTCTTTCCAGCTCGAGCCAGAGCTTGCAGCGCTCGATTTCGTAGGCGTTGGGACGCTTGTGCAGGCGCCGCTTGCCGCGCATCTCATGCTTGAAATGCTTCACCGCGTTGGTGACGAAAACTTCCATGCGCGGGATCTCCGCCTCGGCCAGGGCGTGGTCGAGAATCTGACCGGCGGGGCCGACGAACGGCTTGCCGGCGAGGTCTTCCTTGTCGCCGGGTTGCTCGCCCACCAGCATCAGGTGAGCGTGCCGACGCCCTTCGCCCGGGACGGCCTGGGTTGCATCCTCATAGAGCGGACAGCGCGTGCACGCGTTCTCGACCTTGGCCAGCTCCGCCAGCGACTTGATGGCGGGAACGACATCGAGCTCGAGCTGGGTCTTCTCCGGCACCGGGGCACTCCCGAAAAGGCGACACTTGCTGACCAACGCGCGTGCACCCCGGCGGTTCGGCAGGCCTCGCTGCGCCTCGCTTTTTGGAGCACATAAAGAAATCTTTATATCCTTATTGCAGGGTGCCTGAGGCCCTGCTATAGCCACGGTCGAACCGGCGTGCCGCCTGGCACGTCCGCCTTCCCAGCCATCAAGGACCGTCATGAACGCTGCATCGAACGCCGCCAAGAGTGCTGCTTCCGCGAGCAAGAGCGCTGCCTCCGCGAACCCCGACTACGTCGTCAAGGACATCGGCCTGGCCGAATGGGGCCGCAAGGAACTTGCCATCGCCGAGACCGAGATGCCGGGATTGATGGCGACGCGCGAGGAATACGGCCCCGAGCAACCGCTCCGTGGGGCGCGCATCTGCGGCTCGCTGCACATGACCATCCAGACCGCGGTGCTGATCGACACGCTCAAGGCGCTCGGCGCCGACGTGCGTTGGGCTTCGTGCAACATCTATTCGACCCAGGACCACGCCGCCGCCGCCGTGGCCGCCAGCGGCACGCCGGTGTTCGCCGTCAAGGGCGAGACGCTCAAGGACTATTGGGACTATCAGCACCGCATCTTCGAGTGGGGTGACGGCGGCACGCCGAACATGATCCTCGACGACGGCGGCGACGCCACGCTCCTGATTCACCTCGGCCAGCGCGCCGAGCAGGGCGAAACGGCCTTGATCGGCAAGCCGACCAATGAGGAAGAGGAAGTCCTGTTCGCGGCGATCAAGCAGCGGCTCAAGGACAAGCCCGGCTGGTACAAGAAGAATGCCGAAACCATCCGCGGGGTGACCGAGGAAACCACGACCGGCGTGCACCGGCTCTACGAAATGCAGAAGAAAGGCACGCTGCTCTGGCCTGCGATCAACGTCAACGACAGCGTGACCAAATCGAAGTTCGACAATCTCTATGGCTGCCGCGAGTCGCTGGTCGACGGCATTCGCCGCGGCACCGACGTGATGATGGCGGGGAAAGTCGCCATGGTCGCGGGCTTCGGCGATGTCGGCAAGGGCTCGGCGGCTTCGCTGCGGCAGGCCGGCTGCCGCGTGCTCGTCTCCGAGATCGACCCGATCTGCGCGCTGCAGGCGGCGATGGAAGGCTACGAGGTCACGACCATGGAGGACGCCGCGACGCGCGCCGACATTTTCGTGACCGCGACCGGCAATCTCGACGTCATCACCATCGAGCACATGCGCAAGATGAAGGACCGGGCGATCGTCGCCAATATCGGCCACTTCGACAGCGAGATTCAGGTGGCCGCGCTGCGGAACCTCAAGTGGCACAACGTCAAGCCGCAGGTTGACGAGATCGAATTCCCGGACAGCAAGCGCATCATCCTGCTCTCGGAGGGGCGGCTGGTGAACCTCGGCAATGCCATGGGCCATCCGAGCTTCGTGATGTCGTCCTCGTTCACCAACCAGGTGCTCGCGCAGATCGAACTGTGGAGCAATCCGAAGAAATACGAGAAGAAGGTCTACACGCTGCCGAAGCACCTCGACGAAAAGGTCGCGCGGCTTCACCTCGCCAAGATCGGGGTCAAGCTTTCGAAAATGTCGGACAAGCAGGCGACCTATATCGGGCTGCCGGTCGAAGGGCCCTACAAGCCCGATCACTACCGCTACTGAGCGCGTTTGCGACCGCGCAGAGCCCGCCCGCGCGCGCAAGCCGGTTCTGGTCGCGCCCCCCTGCTCGAGCGAAATCGCGTTGATCGCGATTTTGCTCATTTGCCTGGGTGTCATGATTTGCAGGACGTTTAAGGTAGTGCCCCGCCCTCGCCGACACGCTTACGCCGTGTGTGCGCAAGTCCGATTTCGTGCCCCACGCCTGCTTCCACTTTGGCTGACCGCATCCTAGCCTTGCGCGTCAATCCAGCGCGGCAGGGAGCCCTCGGTGCCACGTCGATTTCTTCTCGCCGTCATCCTCCTGGCGGCCGTCATCGTCGTCGTTCGCCTGGCCCTAGTCGCGCGCGATTTGGACACGGTCGCCACCGCCGCCAGCTTCGAGGTGGCGCGCAACAATCACACCGAGCTGCGCGCTTTTCTGCGCCGCATGCCGAAGGGCGGCGACCTGCACACCCATCTGTCCGGCGCCGTCTATGCCGAACGTTTCATTGCCTGGGCCGCACAGCAGAATCTCTGCGCGGACCCCGCGAACGTTCTGCTGTCGAAGCCGCACTGCGACCTCCCAGGAGACGTGTCCGCGGCCGACGCGATGCACGATCAGAAGCTCTACGATCAGCTGGTCAACGCGTTCTCGACACGCTTCTTCGTGCCGACCGTCGCGGTGCCGAGCGATCACGACAAGTTCTTCGCAGCCTTCGACAAATTCGGCGCCGCGTCCGGCTCGCGCTTTGCCGACATGACCATCGACCAGCTCAAGCAGTACGACAGCGAGAACGTGCAATACGTCGAGTTCATGGCGTCGTTTTCCTGCTGGAGCGATCGCGACAAGTTCGTCAAGGCGATGGCTGAGCAGACCGACGACCCCGGCCGGCTTGCGGCCCTGCGCGCCAATGGCCTCGACGATTGCATCAAAGCGAAACGCGACGAACTCGAGGCTTCAATCGGCAAGATCAGACGCGAGCTCGGCTGCGACCAGCAAGCGACACGACCGGGCTGCCGGGTCACCTTTCGATACATCGCGCAGATCCTGCGCAACAGCTCCCCCGACGACGTATTCCTCCAGACCGCCATCGCGGCCGCGCTGATCCGGGCGGAGCCGCAGGTGGTGGCGCTCAATCTGGTGCAGTCCGAGGACAACCTAATCGCGCGCCAGGACTATACGCGCCACATGAACATCGTCGCATTCCTCGCGAGCGACGTGCCGGTCGCGCTGCACGCAGGCGAGCTCTGGCTCGGCGACGTTCCACCGCCGGATCTCACGTTTCATATCCGGCAGGCCGTCGAGATTGCCCGCGCGCGCCGCATCGGCCACGGCGTTGCGCTCGCATTCGAACATGACATGGATGGCCTTCTGGCCGAGATGCGGAGGCGACCGGTCGTGGTCGAGATCAACCTCTCGAGCAACAACATCATCCTCGGGGTGCGCGGCAAGAACCATCCGCTGTCGACCTACCTTGCCGCCGGCGTGCCCGTCGTGCTCTCGACCGACGATGCCGGCGTGTCGCGCATCAACATGACCAACGAATATTTCCGCGCCGTCGACGACCAGGGGCTCGATTACCCGACCTTGAAGGCGATCGCACGCAACGCGCTGATCCACTCCTTCCTCGGCGAGACGCAAAAGCGCAGCGAACTGGAGCGATTCGATCGGTCCTACATGGAGTTCGAACGATCGGTCGCTCGCCAGCGGTCGACGCTGCAGAACCTGATTGTGCTGATCAAGGCTGCGGTTGCTCCGTTTTGAAGTGACGCGCGGGGTCTTCCGCGACGAGCTCCCGCAGCGGAGGCAGCTTGTCCGCCTGCATTGGCGGAATGGTCACGATGAGATAGCGCTCTCGCGTGCTCCCGACGCCGAGGTAGCGGCGGAATACCTCGACCTCCACCTGCATGCCGGGCAGCGAGCACCGCGCCCGCGCGATCGCGCGGTCGATGCAACGGCCCGTCGCGGGACGTTCCGGATTGCGCGCCGGGCAGACCATCACAATGCCATCGCGGCCGATGCGCGCCTCCATTGCCTGGGAGACTGGGCCGTCGAACACGTGCGCCGCGACCGGGTGGCTCGGCAGATAGAATGGCACGCCGTCAGCCAACTCCTCGAAGCCCCCGAAGACCTGCAACGGTCGGTCGGAAGTCTCGCGCCACAGCCGCTCAACCGGCCCCGCCAGCATCGCGGAGTGCGCGGTGAGGGCAGCAGGACCGGCGCGATGGATGGCGAACGCGATCGCTGGCGCGAGCGCAATCATCACGAACGGGAACGCCACCGCCAGCGTGGCAATGCCCACGGCGTCGCGGCGGCTGATCGTGATGAGCGGCGAGGACAACAGCATGACCGGCAGCAGCGTCCAGGCCGACATCGACCAGAGCGATACCAGGCGCACGCCGGTGAAGGGCGCGACCAACGCCGGCGCCAGCAACACCGCCCAGAACGCGGCGGCCGCAAGCCGGCGCTCGGGCACCGCCGGCCATGCCATGTCCTTGATCGCCGCGCCGCTCGGCCGTGCCACGACGAACAGGATGATCACGGGGACCGCGATATAAGCAAAGCTGCCTGCGACATAACCCAGCACGCTGCGCACGGTGGACATCACAGAGGACGCCCCGTGCACGACCACCGCGTAGGAGAACGGCACGAAATCATTGTGGATCAGCCAGAGGGCATGCGGCGCAAGTACGAGTGCCCCGACCGCAATCGTGATCCAGGGCGCGGGCGAGCGGAAATACGCAGCGCGCCTGGGATCCGCGAGCGCCGCGGCGCCGAGCCCGAGCAGCAGGAAGACCGACCAGTATTTGCCGTACATGGTCAATGCGGCGCCCAATCCGGCGAGCGCGGCGTCGAGCGGACGCCGGGTCTCGAACGAGCGCAGGAACCAGAGCGTCGTCGCCGCCCACACCGGCATCAGCACCGTGTTCACGTTGAACTTGAGCGCGTGGAAATTGAAGAACGGCACCAAGGTGAGGAGAGCGAGCCCTATCACGCGCTTTTCGCCGTCGAGGAAGCGCGCGGACAGCCGCCAGGCGATCCACAGTGTCAACCCGACATTCGCCATCGCGAGCAGGTAATAGGCCCAGTCCGTGGTGGGAAACACGGTGAACCAGGCGCGCACGACCGCCATCGCGAGGGGAGGATGCTTGGGGTAGCCGAGCGCCAACTCGCTTGCGAGCACGAACTGCTCGGACATGTCGGCGTGAATGTCCTGAGTGCTCTTGGCGACGGCCGCGTAGAGGGTCCAGAGCCCCACATAGGCGAGCAGAACGGCGACCACAGTGCGTTCGCGCCGCGCCGGGTCGGCAAGCGCATCGAGCAGGCGCTCGATGACCGCGAGGCCGCGGCGGTGGACGTCCGTCAGGGCCGACATTTCAACGCACCTTACCCGGTTGCCCCCCATTTAGGCGGCGAGGCTATGGCATGACGCGGCAAGGAGGTCCATATCAAGGCGACGCCGGCTGCCATCGCTTTGCCGCATCAGCCGGCGATGCTGGACGCCTGCTTCGGAGCCGAATATGTGCCGCTGGATTGCCTATCGCGGCGAGACCATCCCGCTGGAACAATACGTGACCGCGCCCGCCCACTCCCTTGTGGTGCAGAGCCAGCGGGCGCTCGAATCGACCGCCGCGACCAACGGCGACGGCTTCGGGATGGGCTGGTACGGCCATCACAGCGAGCCCGGGCTTTACCGCGAGGTCCGGCCGGCGTGGTCGGACGAGAATTTGCGCTATCTCTGCCGCCATATCCGCTCGCATCTCTATTTTGCCCATGTGCGCGCCTCGACCGGCACCCCGATCACCCGCCCGAACTGCCATCCTTTCGCCTGCGGCCGCTGGCTGTTCATGCACAACGGCATGATCGGCAACTGGTCGCGGCTGCGCCGCAAGGTCGAGGCGCTGATTCCCGACGAGGTCTACGGCTCGCGGATCGGGACGACCGATTCGGAGGCGGTGTTCCTCGCCATTCTCGGCGCCGGTGGCGACAAGGATCCGGTCGGGGCGACCAAGCGCGTGCTCGCAACCATCACGGACATGGTCAGCGGCAAGGGCTACAAGGAACCGCTGCGCTTCACCTCCGCCCTCTCCAACGGCCGCGATCTCTATGCCTTCCGCTATTCCGCCAACGACAACGCCAACTCGCTCTACTATCAGGAGTCCGGCAGCAATGTCGTTGTCGTGTCGGAGCCGCTCGATGGCGACCGCGCGCACTGGAAGCCGGTTCCTCCCGGCCACGTGATCGTGGCGCGCGCCGGCCAGCCGGTCTCGCTCGAGCCATTCCTCGTCGAGCAGCAGATGGCGGCGGAGTGAACGACACGTTGCCGTGTCACCGTGGACAGATCAGGAGCCAAGCGGCTGTGCTTGCCGCTTGCGAACATGAATGCTAATGCGCGCGCCATGAATGCGGCAATCGAAAATATCCGCAACTTCGCCATCATCGCCCATATCGATCACGGCAAGTCGACGCTGGCCGACCGGCTGATCCAGTCGACCGGCGGTCTGGCTGAGCGCGAGATGGTGGAGCAGGTGCTCGATTC
>Ga0208989_10000169_pt1 | contig 16217 bp, 15 predicted proteins | sample MedBloCAOM3_M1_FD_187852 | JGI IMG/M metagenome (GOLD analysis project Ga0208989, IMG submission 187852) | Forest soil microbial communities from El Dorado National Forest, California, USA - Mediterranean Blodgett CA OM3_M1 (SPAdes) (version 2) | ecosystem: Environmental > Terrestrial > Soil >...
GAGCATCCGACCAGATGGCGCGGATGATGCAGTCCGCGATCCAGAAGAACAACCTGATGAAGCAGCCGGTGGTGGTCTCGCTCAAGGGCGGCGCCTCGGGGGCCGAAGCGCTGATGTACATGAAATCGAGCGAGGGCGACCCCAACAAGGTGCTCATCGCCTATTCGCTCATTTACATGCTGCCGCTCTCGGCCAAGATCCCGTTCAACTGGCGCGATCTCACGCCGGCTGCGGTCATCGCGCTCGATCAGTTCGTGCTCTGGGTGAACACGCAGCTGCCCTACAAGTCGGTGAAGGAGTTCGCCGATGCCGCCAAGGCGGCCACGCCTCCGCTCAAGATGGGCGGTACGGGTTCGCGGCGCGAGGACCACGTCCTGACCGTCTTCATGGAGAAGAAGACCGGCGCGAAATTCGCCTACCTGCCCTACAAGTCGGGCGGCGAGGCGGCCACGCAGCTCGTCGGCAATCACACCGCCGCCAACGTCAACAATCCATCGGAGAATCTCGAAGTCTGGCGCGCGGGCCAGGCACGGGCGCTCTGCGTGTTCGACAAGGAGCGGATCGAGTACAAGACCAAGGTCACCACCGATCAGTCGTGGAACGACATCCCCACCTGCAAGGAACAGGGCCTCGAGGTCGAATACCTGATGCTGCGCGCGATCTTCCTGCCGGGGAAGGTGACGCCGGAGCAGACCGCGTTCTATGTCGACCTGATGAAGAAGTTGACGCAGACGGCGGAATACAAGGACTACATGGAAAAACAGGCGCTCAAGCCGATCTTCCTCACCGGCAAGGACATGCTCAAGTTCCTGGAGGAGGACGATACGCTGAACAAGAACCTGATGACCGAGGCGGGATTTGTCGCGAACTAGGGCCGGTCACCGTCGATTTGCCTCAGCGTCGCACGCTTTACTTGCGTCACCCCCGGGCTCCATCCTTCTTCGCAAGGAATTCTTGCCAAGGAGATGGATTGCCGGGTCAAGCCCGGCAATGACGGAGGAGCGCTTTATCAACACGAGCGAAAGATGCTCTGTCGCAACGCGCACGGGGTCCTGCGAAAAGACCAATGCCCACACCCGAAACTGAAATCGTCGTCGAGGATCCGACCGCGCCGGCGGACGACTCTCCCTCGGTCGTCAGCACCCGCACCGTCGAGATCGTTGTTTCGCTGCTGCTGCTCGCGCTGGCCGCCCTGCTCGGCTACGACAATTGGCGCACCGGCATCGCATGGGCCTCTGACGGCCCGCAAGCCGGCTATTTCCCGTTCTATCTCGGCCTCATCCTCGCCGCCGCCAGCCTGTACGGACTCGTCACCTCGCTGGTGACCGACGCAGGCGCCGCGCAGACCTTCGTCACCCGCGCCCAGCTCAGCCGGGTGATGCAGGTCTTCATTCCGACCCTGCTGTTCTGCCTGCTCACGCAGTGGCTCGGGCTTTACGTCGCGAGCTTCCTTCTGATCGCGAGCTTCATGCGCGTCATCGGGCGCATTGCGCTGTGGAAGTCGCTGCTCACCGCCTTGGTATTCGCCATCATCATGTTCGTCACCTTCGACCTCGCGTTCGACGTCATCATGCCGAAAGGGCCGCTGGAAGCGGCCTTCGGGTACTAGGCCGTGTCCCTTTGGGTTCGACGCACAGCAGTTGCCGCACACTCGGTGTGCTCCCCTCCCCAACCAGCCCCGGAACGCCGGGGTTGGCCAAATTCACTGAGCCGGAAGCGGGCAAGCCCGCCGCCGGCTGGGGAGGGGTTGGGGGTGGGGGTCGCGAGATGGGCGCACCAACGTTGCCACACGCACCACCCCCCTCCCCAGCCCTCCCCCAACGTAAGTCGGGCCTGCCCGACTTACGCAAGAATAAGCCGCGGCCCGGGCAAGCCCGGGGCGCGTGGGGAGGCAGCAGACTGAGTTTGCCGCTTGCACTGATTCAATTTCAACGGGACGCATGATGGAAGCCTTCGGCCTGCTGCTTCACGGCTTCTCCGTCCTGCTGACGTGGAAGATCCTGGCGGTAATGATGGTCGGGCTCGTGCTCGGCATCTTCGTCGGCGTGCTGCCGGGGCTGGGCGGGCCGAACGGCGTGGCCATCCTGCTGCCGCTCACCTTCACGATGGACCCCACCTCGGCCATCGTCATGCTCTCCTGCATCTACTGGGGCGCGTTGTTCGGCGGCGCCATCACCTCGATCCTGTTCAACATTCCAGGCGAGGCGTGGTCGGTGGCGACAACCTTCGACGGCTACCCGATGGCGCAGCAGGGCAAGGCGGCCGAGGCGCTGACCGCGGCCTTCACCTCCTCGTTCATCGGCTCGCTGACCGCGGTCCTGCTGATCACGTTTCTGGCGCCCGGCATCGCCTCGTTCGCGCTGCGGTTCGGGCCGCCGGAATTCTTCGCGGTCTATCTGCTGACGTTCTGCTCGTTCGTGGGCCTCGGACGCGAGGACAAGCACAAGACCATCATTTCCATGACGCTCGGCCTGCTGCTCGCTGGCATCGGCATGGACACGGTGTCCGGCACGTTGCGCATGACCTTCGGCACGAACGAGCTGTTGCGCGGCATCAATTTCCTGGTCGCGGTCATCGGACTGTTCGGCATCAGCGAAATCCTGCTCACCATGGAAGAGCGGCTCGCCTTGCGCGGCCACGCTGCCAGCATCAGCCTGCGCGTGGTGCTCAAGGTGTGGAAGGAGCTGCCGCGCTACTGGGCGACGCTGCTGCGCTCCTCGATCATCGGCTGCTGGCTCGGCATCACGCCGGGCGGGGCGATCGCCGCCTCGTTCATGGGCTACAATCTCGCCAAGCGGTTTTCCAAGGACAAGGACAGCTTCGGCAAGGGCCGCATCGAAGGCGTGTTCGCGCCCGAAACAGCGGCGCACGCCTCGGGGACTTCGGCGCTGCTGCCGATGCTGGCGCTGGGCATTCCGGGCTCGGGCACGGCGGCGATCCTGCTCGGCGGCTTGATGGTGTGGGGGCTCAATCCCGGCCCGCTGCTGTTCGTCGAGCACAAGGACTTCGTGTGGGGCCTGATCGCCTCGATGTATCTCGGCAATGTCGTCGGGCTGGTGCTGGTGCTCACGACGGTGCCGATTTTCGCCGCCATTCTGCGGGTGCCGTTCGCGGCCATCGCGCCGATGATCGTGGTGTCCTGTGCGATCGGCGCCTACGCCATCCAGAACGCCATGTTCGACATTTGGCTGATGCTGGGTTTCGGCGTCGTCGGCTACGTGTTCAAGAAGATCGGCATTCCGCTGGCGCCGTTCACCCTCGCGCTGGTGCTCGGCAATCGCGCCGAGGATGCCTTCCGCCTGTCGATGATCGGCGCGGGCGGCGACCTGAGCGTGTTCTGGTCGAACGGGCTCGTCGGCTCCATCACCACGCTGGCGTTTGTTCTGCTGTTCTGGCCGCTGCTCGGTCGATTGTTCGAACGCGCCAGCCGGCTGTGGCGCCCGGCCAACGAGCGCGACGCGCGCGCGACGTGACTATTGTTTGCTTACTCCGCCGGAAGGCTCTCGAGCGCGACCGCAAGTCGGGTCTGAAGACCACAGGTCAGGCTGCGCTGCGTTGGCGCCGCAATTGACCGATCGCGCCGTTCGCGAGCCGCCACACGTCCCGCTCTCCGTTCTGAGCCAATCGCGTCAGGCTTTCGGTCAAGCGCGCGCGCATTTCCCTCAGATCACGGTGTGCAAGTTCGGGATCAGTCCTGACAAACTGCCACGACTTGTCGAATGCGGAATCGACGAGATCAACGATCTTAGGATCGAGATTTGCAGTCCATGTCACGGACATATCAATTCCTCCCGCTAAAATTTTTCTTTTTGTATCCCACGCGGATGGAGGGCAGTCCAGCACGCAAGTCGATGTTGCGACGCCAAAATATTGCTGCACTGCCCATGCAGGTTCAAAGCCTACTCAATTCCACCTTGGGGTACCATTCCACGCAAATCGCGTGACACCCCGCGACGCGGTCCCCCCACCTTCCGCGCGACGCGCGAATGGCTTGCTCAATCGCGCTAAGCCGCTTCGCTGATCCTTCGGCCTGTCCACTGGCGGTAGGCCCATTCCGCCGCAAACGACGCAACGGCAATGATCCCCAGCGCGACCAGCGCGGCGGGCTGCTGCTGGTAGGTGTACACGCACAGGATGGCGAACATCACGAGGCAGGTGAGCAGCGACAGCCACACCAGGATCGCGTTCGCTCCGGTCGCTGGCAGCACCTTCAGGTGGCCTGCGTTCACCGCCGCGTAGATGAGGAGGAAGGCCGCGCTACCCATCATGGCGATGCCCGCGAGATCGAAGCTCAGCATCACGACGACGACTAAGCCGGCCGTGAGAAAAAGCCCGCCGGTCGCCTGCTTCCATTCGGTCCGCGACAGGCCGACCGGCAACTCGCCGTCGCGGGCGATCATGTAGCAGACGTTGGCGGAGCCAAACAGCGTGGCATTGATGGCAGAGGCGGTCGAGAACAGCGCGGCAATGGCGATCAACCGGAAACCGAGTTCGCCCAGGAACGGCTTGGCGGCCTCGGCCAGAGCATAATCCTTGGCGCGCTCGATTTCGAAATCCGACAGATTGCCGGTCACGGTCAGCGAAACGGCGAGGTAGAGGATGATCACCAGGATCACGCTGGTGTAGAGCGCGCGCGGGAGCATCTTGCGCGGATTGCGCATGTCGGCGGCCGCATTGGTAATGAGGCCGAAACCCTCGTAGCCGATGAACAGCAGGCCCGCGCCGAACAGGATCGACTTGGTCTCCGGCCAAAGCTCGGGCGAGAGATAGCCCGGCCGGATGAACCACAGGCCGACCGCAGCAAACAGCACGAGTATCGCCACCTTGACCGCCACGATCACGGTTTCGGAACGGCCCATGAACTTCGCGCCCAACGCATTGACCACGGTCAGCAAGACGACGCAGGCAACCGCCAGGGATTTGAGCAACAGCGGAGAAGGCGTGGTGGTCACGAAAGTCGCGGCGTAACCGCCGAAGGCGGTGGCGTAGAGCGCGAGCGAGATGATGTAGCCGGCCCACATGAAAAGGTTCAAGCCGCCGGCGAGGACGCCATCGCCGAAGCTCTTCACCAGGAAATGCACCGCTCCGCCGGCCGAGGGGAAGGTGGCGCCGAGCTTGGCATAGGAATAGGTGGACAACAGCGCCACCACGCCGCCGATGGCGAACGCCAGCCACATCGCATTGCCGGCGGCCTGCGCCACCACGCCCAGGATGGAGAAAATGCCCGCGCCCACCATGCCGCCGATGCCGATCGATACGGCGGCCACCATCCCGATCTGGCCGGAGCCGCGATTGGGAGTGGACGAGACAGGCCTGGTGGAGCTTATCGTCATGGTTCGACTCGCGGCTCGATTTCAAAACGAGGTTAGACGATAATGCCGACAAGGTCCGAGATAATCCTGGATGCGTTTGAAGGCGCGGCGATGTGGCTAAACGCGGTGACGTCGAGACTGCGCTGCGCAGGCTGGCGCCCCGGATCCCCCCGCATGAATTCGGGGCGGTGATCGACCACGCCGTCGACAGCCCGGGACTGAGACCTGCCTCGCCGGAAACCGCCGCATGGCTGTCTCTGGTCGCCTATGTGCGGCACGTCTTCACGGACTACGACGAGCTGCTGACCCAGGACTACGACCAGGACAGCGCCCGGCATTTCGTGGCCGACGAGATTTCTGCGGTCCTGAACGATTGGGGTGTGCGGCGCCGCTTGAGCGCCGACGATTGACCCGCCGCGACGCAGCCGCGGCGATCGCCCTCCCCCTCGATCCAGCCGCCGTCATTCCAGGGCGCGCCACCCCAAGTCGGGTTTGCCCGACTTGGGCATTTTAACGCCGATCTCGGGTAAGCCCGAGATCGGATGCGCAAGCCCGGAATGACAGCCCCAACAACCTCAGCTCACCGCCAGCGGCGCGAGTGCGTCGATGTCGGTCACGACGTCGATAATCACCGGACGGTTCGCCTTGAGCGCCTGCTGGATCGCCGGACCGAGGTCGCCGGGCTTCTCGACCCGGATCCCGACCGCGCCCATGTCTTCCGCGATGCGCGCGAAATTGACCTTGCTGAAGGTCCACATCTCCCGGGCCTGCTCGGTCTGGGTCCCGCCATAGACGCGGTCGAAGCCGCGCTTCGATTGATTGCCGCTGGAATTGTTGTTGACCACGGTGACGGCGTTGATGCGCCAGCGCGCCGCGGTCTCGATTTCGGCGATGTGGTACCAAAGCCCGGCATCGCCGGTGAAGGTGACCACGGGGCGGTCGGGGCACGCACATTTTGCGCCGAGCCCGGCCGGGAACGCCCAGCCGAGATGGCCGGCGCTGCGCATATAGCTTTGCGCGGGACTGGTGAGGTCGTACATGCCGCCCATCCACATGCCGCCGTGGCCGGTATCGACCACGACGATACCGTTGTCCGGCACGTGCCGGGTGAGCTCGCCGCAGATGCGCTCGGGGCGGATCGGGACGGCGTCGGAGGTGAGCGCCGGCTTGTACTTCACCGCCCATTCCTTGCAGATCTTTTGCGCCTCCTCGACCCAGGCCTTGCGCTTGCCGGCGCCGGCGCGGTCGGCCGCCGCGAGCATGCGCGCGAGCGTCACTTTGGCGTCGCCGTTGACGCCGGCGAGGAGGGGATAGTTGCGGCCGAGCGCCTCGGGATCGATGTCGATCTGGATCGCCGGCGTGCCGATCTTCGGCACCGCCCAGAAATGCGTGGTCATGCCGCCGGTCTCGCTGCCGATGAAGCAGACGAGATCGGCGCCGTTGACCACCCGGTTGGCGCTCTCGCGCGAATAGGTGCCGACGACGCCGACCGCGAGCGGATGATTGCCGGGGATCACGTCCTTGCCGTTGAGCGAGGTTGCGACCGGGATCTGCAGCGCCTCGGCGAGAGCCACCAGCTCGGTGGATGCACCGGAGGCGCGCACGCCGCCGCCGGCGACGATCACCGGCCGTTGCGACTCCTGCAGATGCTTGAGCGCCGCCATCACGCTGGCATCGTCCGGCGCCGGACGAAACGGCGGCACGCGCGCGAACTGCGGCTCGCACAGCGGCTCCATCTCCGCCTCCTCGGCATCGACCTGGCCTTCATTGCCGCGGAACTGCAGGTGCACCGGGCCGGGCGTGCCCGAGGTCGCGACGCGAAACGCCTGGCGCACCATGTCGGGAAAGCGCGCCACGTCGTCGACCGTCGCGTTGAACTTGGTCACCGGCTCGAACGCCGGCACATCGTCGATCTCCTGATAGACCTTGCGAAACTTGGTCTTCGGGTCGCGCCCGCCGGTCATGGCGATCACCGGCGAGTGCGCCAGCCACGCGTCACGCAGTCCGGCCGCGAGATTGAGCGCGCCGATCACCTGCGCGGCGCAGATGCCGGGCTTGCCCGACGCGCGCGCATAGCCGTCGGCCATGTAGGCGGCTGCTTTCTCGCCGTGCACGTGCAGGCGCTTGATGTCGGTGCGCGTCTCCATGACCGCGAAGGTCTTGCGCAGCACCGCAGGCACGTGGAACACGTGGGTGGCGCCGTAGCCCTTGAGCATGTCGGCGAGGCATTCCGCCCCGCTCATTTTTCGATTGTGTCCGAGCATGGATGAACCTTTCAGGTAGCAGGAAATGGCGTGAGGTAACGGGGGAGGAGCATCACGGCGGATCGTGGCGCGGCGGGGTCAGGAGCCCGCCGCGGTGGAGCCAGGTCACCGACGCGAATGCCCCCAGCCACGATCCCAGGGCTGCAAATGCGACGTACAGGGCGTTTTCGGTATAGCTGATCACGGCAAACGCGGACAACATGTACCAGATCGAGCTCCAGTTCGCGGCCCAGACGCGACGGCGGCTGGACACCGCCGCGTTGAAGAACACATAGGCCGCGTCGGTCGCCGCGGTGGAGGCAAGGACGCCGATCGCGACCAGCGGATTGATGGCGAAGTTCATGTGATGTTTCCGTTCGGCAAGGGTTTTGCGCAGACTTATCGCGCACCGCTCATCGAGCGATGCGCCGGACCGCGGCTGCCGCCATCCACGAAAGCGAATGATCCGGTGACCTCACAGACCTCACGATCAGATCGCTGGCGTGGCGGTGACCGCATGCAGGCAGGCGCGGCCATGACACCGACTAGGGCGGCCAGCCTACTTGATCGCCAGCGGATTGGTCGGCGATCCCACCGCGCCCGTGATCGGAATGGCGGGTGCCACGAACATGAACTCGTAGACCTTGTCGGCGTCGCAGTCCTCGGCGAGCTCCTTCAGATAGAAAATCTCGCCCATGGTCATGCCCATGATCGGAATGGTGATCCAATGCCAGGGCTGGTTGATGCCGCCTTCGGTGTTGTTCGGCCGGACCTCGCACCCCCAAGTGTCGCTGGCGAGGGCGGCGAGCTCGGTCCGCGCGACCCAATCGAGCGTCTCGAAGGCAAATCCCGGGGCGTCGCCGCCGGGATAGCCGTCCCAGCTTCCGGCCTTGAGGCAGCGCTCCATCTGGCCGGTCCGCACGACCACGTAGTCGCCGCGCTTGATGGTGACGCCGTGCGCCTCGGCGGTGTTGTTGAGATCCTCGCACGTGATGCCGTAACCGTCCTCGAGCGATTCCTTTCCCAGCGCACGTGCGACGTCGAGGAACACGCCACGCCCGACCATCTTGTTCTTGGTCTTCTCGATCCCGCACTTCTGCGCGCCGGCCGATGTGACTTCGCGGCAGTCGTACCCGTTCCACATGTGGCTTTCATAGAAGACGTGGCCGAGCCCGTCCCATTGCGTGCCGCATTGGAGCGGCATGGTCACCATGTCGTCGGCGGCGCGGATGCCGCGCTTGTCGAGCACACCGGAATAGGCGTCGGTCCCGGTGCGGATCATGGTGTGGATCGGATTGGTGCGGCCCATCGCGGGATAGTTGCTCTTCGCTCCCTGCGGGCCGGTATGGTCGAAATTGAGCGCGAGAGAGATGACCTTGCCTTTGCGCACGAGTTGCGCCGCCTCGATGATGTCCGCGGGCGTCGTGTAATTGAGCGTGCCGATCTCGTCGTCCGGGCCCCACTTGCCCCAGTTCTTGTATTTCTCCGCCGCATCGTGGAGGTCCTGGCGCGTGATTTTCTTGGACGTCATGGGGCTTCCTTTTCTGGATCGTGTCGGCGGGAGCACGCGGGTAGGTGTTTACTGCGCCGCGCGCAAGGGCGATGATAGCATCAATCAAAAGATCAAGGGAGGATGCCATGGCGAATGTCCGCGCGCTCGGCGCCATTCTCGCGCTGCTGCCCTCGATGATGCTGCTCGTCGGCGAATCGTCGGCTGAGACCTATCCGGCACACTCGGTTCGCCTGATTGTGCCGTTCGCCGCCGGCGGCCCAACCGACGTGATCGCGCGGATCGTCGCGCAGAAGCTCTCGGAGGCATGGGGCCAGCAGGTTTACACCGAAAATATGCCCGGCGCCGGCGGCAACACCGGCGTGACCATGGTGGCGCGTGCGCCCGCCGACGGCTACACGGTGCTGGTGGTGAGCACCGGCTTCCTCGTCAACCCCAGCATGTACACGAAGATCTCGTACGATCCGGTGAAGGACTTCGCGCCGATCACGCTCGTCGCCGCCTCTCCCAACGTGATTTCAGTCAATCCCGACTTCTCGGCGAAATCGATGAAGGAACTGGTCGCGCTGGTGAAAGCCAATCCGGGCAAGTACAGCTTCGCGCAGCCCGCCACCGGCTCGACGCCGCACCTGGCGGGCGAGCTGTTCAAGCAGAAATACGGGCTCGACCTCGTCACCGTGCCCTTCAATGGCGCGGCGCTGGCGGTCAACTCCACGATCGGAGGCCACACGCCGATCGCGTTCACGGCGCTGCCGCCGGCCATGAGCAACATCAAGGACGGCAAGCTGCGTGGCCTCGCCGTGCTCGCGACGGCGCGCTCGCCGGCGTTGCCGGACGTGCCGACCAACGCGGAAGCGGGTATTCCCGATCTCGAAAGCGATACCCTCACCGGCATCGTGGCGCCGGCCGGAACGCCGAAGGAAGTCATCGGACGCTGGCACGACGCCATCGTGACGATGGTCGCGTCGCCCGAGGTCAAGCAGCGCCTGGAAGCGCTGGGTTTTGTCCCCGTCGCCGACACGCCGGAACAGTTCGGCGCGCGCATCAAGGCCGAGATCGCCAAGTGGAGCAAGGTCGTGCACGACGCCAACATCAAGGCGGACTAGCCGGAATTCGGCGAGGATTGCGCACGTCGACACCGTCTTGAAATCCAGTTGGCGCAAGCATGAATGCCGTGATGAGAACGACCGCACGCGGTGCGATCTGGGCAACAGCGCTGCTCGTCGCCAGTTCCTGCTTTGCACAGACGTCCGGCTATCCCAATCGGCCAGTCAAAGTGATCGTGCCGTTTCCGCCCGGCGGCGCCACCGACGTGATCGTGCGGCTGATTACGCAAAAGCTCTCAGTGAGCCTCGGCCAGCCGTTCTACGCGGAAAACCACGCCGGGGCCGGCGGCAATATCGGTATGGGCATGGCCGCAAGCGCGCCCGCGGATGGCTATACAATGCTCGCGGTCACCAACAGCTTCATTCTCAATCCGAGCCTCTACGCAAAAATCCCCTACGATCCGATCCGGGATTTTTCTCCGCTGACCCTGACCGCGACGTCACCATACGTGTTGGCCGTGCACCCTTCGCTCCCCGCGCAAAGCGTCAGCGAGCTCATTGCGCTGGTGAGAGCCAATCCCGGAAAATACAGCTATGCGTCGGCAGGCCTTGGCACGCCCGGGCATCTCGCCGGCGAGCTGTTCCGATCGCCGCTCGGCCTCGACCTCGTCCATGTGCCGTTCGGCGGCGGTCCGCCGGCAATCAACGCCACCATTGCCGGTCACACGCCGGTCAGCTTCACGGCGCTGCCGACCGCCGCGCCGCAGGTCAAAGACGGCAAGCTTCGCGCGCTCGCGGTCATGAGCAGCAAGCGAGCCGCCGCGTTGCCTGCCGTGCCGACCATGGCGGAGGCCGGCGTCCCCGACTGCGAGGTCGATATCGTTGCGGGCGTGCTGGTGCGTTCGGAGACGCCGAACGACATCTCCGAGCGGCTGCATCGCGAGATCGTCAAAGCCTTGGCCCAGCCCGAAATTCGAGAGCGTCTCGGAGCCCTCGGCTTCAAGCCGGTCGCAAACACGCGGGACGAGTTCGCGGCCTGGATCAAGGCCGAGATTCCGCGTTGGAGTCGGGTCATTCATGGCGTGAACATCCCGAAAGTGGAATGATCTCTTGGACAACAGCGAGAGAACCCCGGAATGAAGGCGATCTTGCTTGGGCTTGCCGTGGCTCTCGTCGCCGGCGCGAGCCTGGCGCAACCATCGGACTACCCCAACCGGCCGGTGAAGGTGATCGCGCCGTTCGCGCCCGGCGGTCCGGTCGATATCGTGGCGCGCGTGCTTGCGCCGAAGCTCTCGGAGCGGCTGGGCCAACAGTTCTACGTGGAGAACCACCCCGGCGGCAGCGGCAATATCGGCACCGCACTGGCGGCGAAGGCGCCCGCCGACGGCTACACCATCCTCGTGATCAGCAGCACGCTGGTGGTCAATCCAAGCCTGTTCGCCAAGCTCGGTTTCGATACCGCGAGCGATCTTGCGCCGGTATCGCTCGTCGGGGTGTCGCCGCAGGTGCTGCTGGTCAACCCGTCGGTTCCGGCAACCAACGTCAAGGAGCTGGTGGCATGGGTGAAGACGAGTCCGGGCAAGCACAGCTATGCCCATGCCGGGCTGGGAACGCCGGGCTATCTCGCCGGTGAAATGCTCAAGCAGGCGTTCGGGCTCGACCTCGTGGCGGTCTCGTTCAACGGCGGCGGCCCCGCTATCACCTCGACCATCGGCGGGCACACGCCGATCCTCTACACCTCGATTTCGACCGCCGCCGAACACGTCAAGCAAGGCACCGTGCGCGCGCTTGCTGTGACCGGCGCGCATCGTTCGCCGGCGCTGCCCGACGTCCCGACGCTGGCGGAGGCCGGCGCCCGCGATCAGGAATCCGACATCATCCTCGGGGTACTCGCTCCGGGGGGAACGGCGCGTGACATCATCGACCGCCTGCATCGCGAGATCGTCGGGATCGTCGCGCTACCGGACGTGCGCGAACGCCTGGCGGCGCTGGGTTTCGAGCCGATCGCGAGCACGCCGAAGGAATTCGCCGAACGGATCACATGGGAGATCGACAAATGGGCGAAGGTCATTCGCGCCGCCAATATCAAGGCGCAGTGACAACCTCGCTACAGGTATGAAGTGAAATCCGTTCAGCCAGGGAAGCCTGCCCCTATGATCACATTTATCCGCTCCATCGCCGTGTGCACGCTGTGCCTTTTTGCGGGCCTCGCGCACGCGCAAACCGGCTACCCCAACCGTCCCGTGCGCGTGATCGTGCCGTTCGCGCCCGGAGGACCGTCCGATGTGATCGCCCGTCTGCTGATGCAGAAGTTTTCCGAAAACCTCGGTCAGCAGTTCTACGTCGAGAACCATGCGGGGGGTGGCGGCAATCTCGGCACCGCGGTCGCCGCGCGCGCGACGCCGGATGGCTATACCATCCTCGTCGCCAGTTCGAGCTTCATGATCAATCCCGGGCTTTACGCAAAAGTCCCGTACGATCCCTACAATGACTTCGATCCGGTGACCGAGATCGCGACGACGCCGAACGTGCTGGTCGTCCACCCTTCGATCCCGGTGAAGACCGTGCGCGAGCTCATCGACTTCGTGCGCGCAAGCCCCGGCAAGTCGAGCTACGCCAATCCCGGTACCGGGACGCCGTCGCACCTCTCCGGCGAGATGTTCAAGCTCGCGCTCAAGATCGACATGGTCGCAGTCCCGTTCCAGGGCGGCGGGCCGATGATCCAATCGGTGATCGGCAACCACACGCCGATCGCCTTCTCCTCGATGCCGCCGGCGGCGCCCCAGATCAAGGAAGGCAGAATCCGCGCGCTCGCGGTGACCAGCGCCAAGCGCAGCGTCGCAGTGCCCGAGGTGCCGACGATGGCGGAGGCCGGCGTGCCGGACCAGGAAGGCGACACGCCGCAAGGCATCCTCGTTCCGAAGGGTGCGCCCAGAGAGGTCATCGACCTCCTCTACCGCGAAACCGTGAAAGTAATTGCGCTGGCCGACGTGCAGCAGAAGCTTGCCGCCATCGGGTTCGAGCCGATCGGCAGCACGCCGGCGGAATTTACCGCCCGGATCAAGACCGAAGTGCCGAAATGGGCGAAGCTGATCCGCGACGCCAACATCAAACCGGAATGACGAACAGGCCCGCTTCTGTTATTATTCCAGCCAAGGGCGATCTAGAGACGGTCTACTGTATGATTCTGTCAGGTTTTGATTTCCGGCGCGCGTGGGCACTCGCCGCGGCGGTCTTTTTCGCAATGGCGCAGGATGCCGCGGCGGATGGTTTGCGCGCCGGCGAGTGGCACACCGTCCAGACGCCGGAAATCAACGGCATGATCGGCCCGCCGCAAAAAGGCACGCGTTGCCTGACGCCGGAAGCCGTCGCTGATCTCGACACGACGTTCAGCCCGGTCAGCCGCACCACCAACTCGAGCTGCGAGCGCGTGGAGCATGAGCTCACGCCGCAGCGGCTGAAATGGCGGCTGCAATGCAGCGGCCAGATCGACATGGATGTTGAGGGGGAATTCACCTTCGACAATCCCGAGCACTACGTCGCCATTATTACGGCGCGCTCGTTCATGCAGGGACGCCTCATGCAATCGGTGCGCACATCGATCGCGGGGCAACGCGTAGGCGACTGTCCTTAGCGACCGCCGAGCGACCGTCGTGCTCCGAGCTTGGAGAAAACAGCCATGAAAGCAGTAATGCACCTGCGGACGGCGCTGTTGGCCACCACGGCTGGTGCTTGCGCCGGCCTCGCATTGCTTGCGCTGAGCAGCGAGCGCGTCTTCGAAGCGGCGCAATTGGGCTCCGCCAGTGCCGCCCCTGCGATTGCAGTGCCCGACGTCGGACGGGAGTTCGGTTGGGACTTCGCGCTCTGCCAGACGCGAACGACATCCGTTGCTCCCATGACGCACGGCATGATCCGCCTGGTCGCAGCGCAGACCGAAGTGCCGCAAGCCCGGAGCAATGCCGCATCGCCCGCGCTGGCGTTCGCGGATAGCGACCCGCCGCTGTGGGACGGCCTCGGCTCGCTCACCTACAAGGTCACCACGTCGAGCAAGGCCGTGCAGGACTATTTCGACCAGGGTCTGCGGCTGACGCATGCCTTCAATCACGAGGAGGCCCAGCGCGCGTTCCGCAAGGCGCAAAAGCTCGACCCCGATTGCGCCATGTGCTTCTGGGGCGAAGCGCTGGTGCTGGGTCCCAACGTCAACATGCCGATGGCGGAGGAGGCGGTGGCGCCCGCGTTCGCCGCCGCCCAGAAGGCGCGCGCGCTTGCGGCCAAGGCAAGTCCGCATGAGCAGGCGCTGATCGCGGCGCTGTCGACGCGCTACAGAGAGAAAGCGCAGGCCGACCGGTCCGACCTCGATGCGGCCTATGCTGCGGCCATGGCCAAGGCCGCGGCGCAGTTTCCGGAGGATAACGAGATCGCGGTGCTCTACGCCGAGGCGCTGATGGATCTCAGCCCATGGAATTACTGGCAACCCGGCGGGCGGGAGCCGAACCCGCAGAGCGCCGAGATCGTGCCGACGCTCGAGCGCGTGCTCGCCAAGGACCGCAACCATCCGGGCGCGATCCACTATTACATCCATGCCGTCGAAGCGTCGGACCGCCCGCAGCGCGCCGAGCCCTACGCCGACCGGCTGCGCGGCGCGGTTCCGGGCGCCGGCCATCTCGTGCACATGCCGAGCCACATCTACTACCGGGTCGGGCGCTATCTCGACGCGCTCGTGGACAATTCGACCGCGGCTGTCGTCGACGAAAAATACCTGGCGGCGAGCGACGCCCCGATGGGGGTCTATCGGCTGGGCTATTACCCGCACAATGTTCACTTCGTCATGGCCTCGGGGCTGATGGCCGGCGATGGCGCGAACAGCATCGCCGCGGCGGAAAAGTTGCGCGGGCTCGTCCCCGATGCCGCTGCGATTGCCATTCCGGGCGCACATCCGGTGAAGGCAGCGCCCTACTACGCCCATGCCCTGTTCAGCTCGCCCGACGCGATCCTTGCACTGCCGGACCCCGGCAGTTCGATTCCCTACGTGCAGGCGATGTGGCATTACGCCCGCGGCGTGGCCTACGCTGCGCGGCACGATTTCGCCCCGGCCAAGGCCGAGGCGGACGCCATCGGCACGATCGAGCGCAGCGCGGATTTTTCGCTGCTCAAGACGGCGGGTATTCCGGCATTGGAGGTGCTGCAGCTTGCGAGGACGGTGGTCGAGGGCCGCCTCGCTCAGGCGCAAGGCGATACCAGCAAGGCGGTCGAGCGGTTCGAACAGGCCGCCGCGCTGCAGGACGCCCTGCCCTACACCGAGCCGCCGTACTGGTACTACCCGGTCCGTCAATCACTCGCGGCCGCGTTGATGCAGGCCGGCCGACTGGCCGAAGCCGAGGAGCAATTCCGCCGCGCGCTGGCGCGCGCGCCCAACAACGGCTGGTCGTATTATGGATTGCTCGAACTCGCCAAGGCGCGCGGCGACACCAGCGCGGCACAAAGGGCGGAAGCGGAGCTGACGAAGACCTGGGTGGGTGATCGCCAGCTGCTGCAGGTCTCCAAGCTGTAAGGCACGCAGCTCGTCGAGTGGTGAGACCAAACGAGCTTTGGCGCCCTCCGCGCGACGAGTGCCGATCACCGGTAATGGATGGTGATCGTCGCCACTTGATCTCCGGAATGGCGATCAACGAATCCGAGAAACGACGACAGCAGCTTTCGCTCGTCCTCGGGCGTCGTTGCGCGCACCCTGGCGGTGACGACCTCGGAAGCCCCACGCTTGAGCTGCACCGAGCCCCGGTAGTTCCGGTGCTTCCAGCGGGTCGAATCCTGGGTCTTGCGACCGACCCGGACATAGGTACCGCGGCCGCCCTTGCGGATCGCCGCCTCTTTGGCGACGAGCATCCCGTAGAGCCGCGTCCGTTCACGCGGAACGATCTCGACGACTTTCATGAGAGGCCCCGTGCCTCGGTTGCTTGCGCAAGTATATAGTGGCTTGCCGGCTTCGACTACCTGCGAACGGCAGCTTGGAGCCGCCAGACCGAACCTAGTGAAGCGCCTCCATCTCACCAGCGTGGCCGCTGATCGCTGTCCGCAACGCGCACAGGGTGGGTTAAGCGCAGCGAAA
>Ga0208989_10000170_pt1 | contig 16209 bp, 16 predicted proteins | sample MedBloCAOM3_M1_FD_187852 | JGI IMG/M metagenome (GOLD analysis project Ga0208989, IMG submission 187852) | Forest soil microbial communities from El Dorado National Forest, California, USA - Mediterranean Blodgett CA OM3_M1 (SPAdes) (version 2) | ecosystem: Environmental > Terrestrial > Soil >...
CTTCCCCCTCCGCCCCCTTCGGGGGCACCTCCCCCGTAAGACGGGGAGGCGAATGAACGCCGCGCTCAGGCCTTCATGAAGCCTTTCAGCCGCCCGGCGACAATGCTTTCCGCCTCGGTGATGGTTCGGTCTATGAGTTCCTTCACCGTCGGGATGTCGTGAATGAGACCCGCCACCATGCCGCACGACCAGGCGCCAGCATCCATCTCGCCATCCTTCATGATGCGCGGATAGACGCCGCCGACCTCGCCCAGAATGTCCTCGAACTTGATGTTCGGTCCAAGGGCGCGCTCCTTCTCGAGCAGGCGATCGACGGCGGCGTTCCTGAGCACGCGCTCGGTGTTGCGCAGGGGCCGCATGACCAGCCTCGTGTCGAGCTCGGTGGCGGCCAGCAGAGCCTGTTTCACGTGCTCATGCACGGGCGCCTCCTTGGTGGCGATGAAGCGGGTGCCCATGTTCATGCCGTCCGCTCCCAGCGACAGGGCGGCGACGAGGGAGCGGCCGTCGGCCATGCCGCCCGACGCGACGAAGGGGATTTTCAGCTCCTCCGCTGCGCGCGGCAGCAGGATGAAGTTCGGCACGTCGTCCTCGCCGGGATGGCCGCCGCATTCGAAGCCGTCGACGCTGACGGCGTCACAGCCGATGGACTCGGCTTTCAGCGAATGGCGCACCGACGTGCATTTGTGAATGACCTTGATGCCGGCTTCCTTCAGCGCGGGAAGCCACTTCTGCGGATTGTTGCCGGCGGTCTCGACGATCTTGACGCCGCCCTCGACGATCGCGCGGATGTAGCCGGGATAGTCGGGCGGCGTGACGGCCGGCAGGAAGGTGAGGTTGACGCCGAACGGCCGGTTGGTCATCTCGCGACAGCGCCGGATCTCGTTGGCGAGCGCTTCCGGCGTGCGCTGCGTCAGTCCGGTGATGATGCCCAACCCTCCCGCCGCCGATACGGCCGCCGCCAGCTCGGCAAACCCCACGAAGTGCATGCCGCCCTGGATGATGGGGTGCTCGATTTCCAGAAGATCGGTGATCCTGGTTCTCATGTCCTGGTTCTCATGTATGGGCCCTCGATTTGCGGTGCCGGATGCGGGAAGGACGGGACGGCCGTCGCCGTGCCGCGGCGGCCGTGGCAGGGGACGGCAGATGGCGGGGATCGGCCGCGCCCGGTCCGCGATGGACATGGACCTGCCGGGGATTGACGGGCTCGCCGCATGCCGAGCAGGTCATCACGGGATCGAAGGTCTGGCCGCAATTGGCGTGCTGGTGGAGCAGCGGGCGCCCTTTCTTGCCTGCCATGTGCACATCGCCCCAGTGAACGATCGACATGACGATGGGGTAGAGATCGAGGCCCTTCTCGGTCAGCCGGTACTCGTAGCGCAGCGGCCGCTGCTGATAGGGCACCTTGGCCAGGACGAAATCCTTGACCAGCTTGCGCAGGCGGCTGGCCAGCAGCGGACGCGTGATGCCGAGCCTTGCCTGGAATTCCTCGAAGCGCCGCACGCGCAGGAAGCAGTCGCGCAAGATCAGGAGCGTCCAGCGGTCGCCGATCACGGAGACCGTGCGCGCCACCGAGCAGGCTTCTTCTTCGAGCTTGTTCCAACGCATGCGCGATCTCTCCAAACGGCGGGCTCCAAATTAGCGAAGGTTCAAAAAGAAAACCATCGACCGTGCCGGCGGCTTCTACCGTGCGGCCGCGATCGCCTCCTCGACGTCGCGCAGCCGGTCCTTGCCGAAATAGATCTCGCCGTCGACGAAAAAGGTCGGCGAGCCGAAGGTGCCGCGCTCGACGGCGCGCTGGGTCTCGGCCAGCAGGGCGTCCTTGACCTCGGCCGTCTGGACGAGCTCGAACAGGCGATCGGCCGGCAGCTCCGATTCGATCAGCGCGGCGCGCAACACCGACGGGTCGTCGAGCTTCTTGGGATCGGCCCACATGTGGCGATAGACTTCGTCGACATAGCGCTCGAAGACGCCGAGCTTCCTGGCCGCCACGGCGCCACGCATGATCATCAGCGTGTTGACGGGGAAGAACGGATTGGGCCGATAGCGCGTGATGCCGTGCTGGCGAATGAATCGGTCGGTTTCGAGCTGCTGGTATTGCGGCTTGTTCTTGATGCCGACGTTGGTCTCCGCCGGCGAGCGGTTGTTGGTCAGCTTGAAGACGCCGCCCAGCAGCACCGGCAGATAGTCGAACTTCACGCCATGCCGCTTCTCGATTCCGGGAATGACGAGATGGCTGAGATAGGCGTTGGGACTGCCGAAGTCGAAGAGGAACTCAATCTTTGGCATGGCTCACCATTTTTCTCCGAAGGGACGGATTTCCATTTCCGAGCTCCAGGCATCGCGCGGCTGGCTGTAGAGCGCCCAATAGGCCTCGGCGACGGCTTCCGGCCGCATCAGCCGGTCCGGGGCCAGGTTGGCGACTGCCTCGGCGCCTTCGCGCTCCCTGATGCGCTCGCGCACCCAGGCCGTGTCGACGCCCGAGTCGATCACCAGATGGGCGACATGGATGTTTTGCGGCCCGAGCTCGCGCGCGGCGGCTTGCGCCACCGCGCGCAGGCCTGCCTTGGCGGAGGCAAAGGCGGCATAGCCGATGCCGCCGCGCAGGCTGGCGGTCGCGCCGGTAAAGAATATCGCGCCCTGGCCGCGCGGCAGCATCAGGCGGGCGGCTTCGCGGCCGGCGAGAAAGCCCGAATAGCAGGCCATCTCCCAGACCTTGCGGAAGACGCGCTCGGTCGTGTCGAGGATCGGGAAGTTGACGTTGGCACCGATGTTGAAGATGCAGACGTCCAGCGGAGCGTGGCCGTCCGCTTCGCCCAGGAACGCGGCAATATCGGCTTCCTGGCGGGCGTCGAGCGAGCGGGCGGCGACCTTTCCGCCGGCCTTTTCGATATCGGCCACCAGCGGTGCGAGCTTGTCGCCGTTGCGCCGGCCGGCAAACACGGTGAAGCCCTCGCGCGCGAACTTGCGCGCAATGGCCGCGCCGATGAAGTCGCCCGCGCCGATGACCGCGGCTGTCGCATTTCTTGCTGTCATTTGGCCCTCCTGGACGTTGCTGTTGCCGCTGCCAGGCGATGCTTGAGGATCTTGCCGGTGGACGCCGCCGGCAGCGCCTCGAGGATCACGATCTCGGCCGGCCGCTTGTAGGCGGTGAGCTGTCGGCAGGCGTGGGCCATCAGATCGTCGGCGCAGGCCTCCGAACCCGGCAGCAATTGGACGTAGGCCACGACCTCTTCATTGCCGGGGACGGCACGCCCGATGACGGCGGACTGGACGACGGCCGGATGGGCGTTCAGGACCGCTTCGACCTCTGCCGGATAGACGTTGAAGCCCGAGCGAATGATCAGCTCCTTGGTGCGGCCGGCGATGAACAGCGCCTCGCCTTCGAACCGCGCCAGGTCGCCGGTGTTGAACCAGCCTTCGGCGTCGATGGCGGCGGCAGTCGCCTCGGCGGCGCGGTAGTAGCCGCGCATGACGTTAGGGCCGCGCACGTGCAATTCGCCGACCTCGCCGTCGGCCACCGGCTTGCCATCGAGACCGACCAGCCGGACCTCTATGCCCGGCAGGATCGAGCCCACGGAGGTGTCGGCGCGCAGCGCTTCAGCGCGTACGCCCGAGATGCCCGGCGCGCACTCAGTGATGCCGTAGGCGTTGAGCAGAGGAAGGCCGAATTCCGTCTCGATCGCCTGTTTGAGGGTGGGATCGAGCGGCGCACCGGCGACATAGAGACCGCGCAGGCGTCCGCGCGGTAGCGTATTGAGGCCGGCCACGGCCTTGTATTCGAGCAGGCGCTGGTAGGTCGTGGGCACGCCGAACAGCAGGGAGATGCCGTGCTCGCGAACGGCATTCACAAAGGCCGCGGGATCGTATCTCGGAACGATATGGACGGCGCTGCCGCCGATCAGGGTTCCCGCCAGGATGATCGAGAAGCCCACGATGTGCGACATCGGCAGGACGCCGTAGATCACGTCGTCCGCCGTCGGTTGGCGAAGCGACCGCGAAATGCTGGCGTTGAACAGGATGTTGCGATGCGTGAGCATCACGCCCTTGGGATTGCCGGTCGTGCCCGACGTGTAGAGCAGTGCCGCGACCTGGCGCGCGCCATCCTCCTCGACGGTTTCCGGCACCGTGGTCTCGTTCAGCGGGCCGATGTGCAAGGTGCCGAGCGGGCCCATGTCCACCGCGCGCGCCTCGTGACGGCGGGCATGGGCGCGGGCGAGCTCGGAGACCTCCACCGTGTAGTAGACAAGGCGGGCGCCGCTGTGGTCGCGGATCTGGTCGATTTCCCGCTCAGACAGGCGTGGATTGGCGACCACCGACCAGGCATCGATCGCCGAGACCGCCAGGATGAGAGCGGCCAGCGCCAGGCTGTTCTCGCTCACGACCATGACCCGGTCGCCCGGGCGCACGCCATGCCGCCTGAGCGCCGCCGCCGCATCGTCGACGATTTTTTCGAGAGCGCCGTACGTCCAGACCTTGCCGTCCCCGATCAAGGCCGGCCGCTCGGGCGCGCTTTCCGCCCATGGCCTGAAAACCCGGTCGAGCCGCTGCGGCAGACCAGCCAGCAGCTCCCGGGCAGCGCTTTGGATATGTAACGGCGTCATTGCATCTCCCTCCGCGCACTCTTGATTGGTTTTGGCCGGCTGCCTGTATCAGTGTATTTTTAAAACTGGTCAATCGGAGGTTCAATCATAGTTCTCGGGTCGCCATTAATTTTTGGCGTTTGAAGCGTGTTGTTTTCACATGGACTATGGGTGCGTGTTCCCAGAGGGATGTCGCCGTGAGCCAGCTTCGCATCTTCTCCTACCTGCCCAACCCGCGGCTCTGGAAGGCGACCATTGCCGCCAGATTGACCGGCATCGAGCTCGATATCAGGGGCGCGGCGCCGGGTGAGCTCGCGGGATGGCTGTGGGACTTCGACGCGCGGCCGCTCTCGGAAGACGAGCGCGAGGCAAGCGGCGGGTTGCAGCTCTCCGGCCGGACCGGCTTCAAGGGGCGGCTTTTCAAGACCGCGGAATTTCTCGCGGCTCATCCTTTCGGCACCGTGCCGGCTGCCTTCAGTCCGGACGGCAAGGTGGGCATCTTCGAGTCCAACAGCATCATGCGGGCCGTCGCGCGGCTGGGCGCCGATGCTTTTCCCCTCTACGGCCGCGATGCCTACAGCGCAGCGCGCGTCGACAGCTTCCTCGATGCCAGCCTGGTGTTCGCCCGCGATTCACAGATCTATTTGCTGGCGCTGCGCGGCGAGGTGCCGGCCGATGTGCATGCCCGCGCGCGCGATGCCTTTGCGATCTACATGTCCGGCATCGAGCAGGCCCTGGCGCCGGCCCGCCGGTACCTGGTCGGCGATGACGTCACTCTGGCGGATATCTGCTTCGTGGCCGAGTTCACCCTGTTCTCCAACGAGCGGGCGCGGGCCAGGTCGCTGGCCGAGCATGGCCTGAAACCCATCCTGCAGGACGCTGTCGCCGGCGACTATCCGCGCGCCATGGCGCACTACGACCGGCTTTGCGACCATGCCGCTTTCGCGCCCGACGTGGGCCCCTATCTCGCCAAGCTCGCGGCGAAGGCGGCCTGAGGTCGCGCTCGCGATCACCATCCCGGATGAGGAGAATCCATGGCCCGACCGATCGAGTTCCACTTCGATTTCCTGAGTCCCTACAGCTACCTCGCCACGACGCAGTTCGGTGCGCTGCGTGCCGACACCGGCGCGGAGATCGTCTACCGGCCGTTCCGCATCCTCGAATTGATGAAGCTGGTCGGCAATCAGCCCACGCCTGAATGCAAGAACAAGCTCAAATACGCCGGCGCCGATATCGGCCGGTGGGCGGCGCGCTACCAGGTGCCGTTCCAGCGCAATCCCAACATGCGCGGCTTCGACTTCGACGTCCTGCGCCGCGCCGCCCTGGTCGCCATCGAGCTCGGGCAGGGCGACGTCTGCGTGCCCGCGCTCTATCGCGCCATGTGGACGGGCGATGCCAATCTCGGCGAACGGCCCGTGCTGGCGGGCCTGCTCGACAAGGCCGGGCTCGACGGCCAGGGGCTATTGGAGAAATCGGACACGCCGCACTACACCAAGCAGCTCGACGAGGCGACCACGACGGCGGCCGAGCGCGGCGTTTTCGGCTCGCCGACCTTCTTCGTGGGCGGGCAGATGTTTTTTGGCAATGACCGGTTGGACTTCGTGGCTGCGGCCGCGAAGGCGGCTTGAAGGAGGACGTCATGGTCGAACCAGTCTGCGTCGTCACGGGCGTCGGCCCGGGCACCGGCTCCGCCCTCGCCCGGCGCTTCGCCAAGGGCGGCTATCGCGTGGCCCTGTTGGCGCGCGATCGCCAGCGTCTGGCGGCGCTCGAGCAGGAGCTGCCGGGCGCCAAGGCCTACCCCTGCGACGTCTCCGATGCCCAGCAAGTCGACGAGACGGCCGAGCTGATCGAGCGCGATCTCGGCCAGCCGTCGGTGCTGGTCCACAATGCGGTGGCCGGCGCCTTCGGCTCGTTCCTGGAAATCGACCCGCAGGTGCTGAACCGCAATTTCCAGGTCAATGCCATGGGCCTGCTTTACCTCGCGCGCCGCTTCGCGCCCGCGATGGTGCAGGCCGGCAAGGGTGCCATCCTGGTCACGGGCAACACCTCGGCGCTTCGCGGCAAGCCTTTTTTCGCGGGTTTTGCGCCGACCAAGGCCGCACAGCGCATCCTCGCCGAGGCGCTGGCGCGCGAGCTCGGGCCCAAGGGCGTGCATGTCGCCTATCTCGTGATCGATGCGGTCATCGACGTGCCGTGGGCGCGCGAGCGCTTCAAGCAGAAGCCGGACGAGTTCTTCATCAAGCCGGCGGCCATCGCCGACGAGTTATGGCACGTGGCGCACCAGGACCGTTCGGCATGGTCGTTCAACGTCGAAGTGCGGCCTTACGCGGAGAGCTGGTAGGCTTGGGCTGGCGAGGCGACGCCGCCTAGAGGGGTGACAGCACTTTGCTGGCATCGCAGCCGGGCGATGCACTGCCGCTGGTATTCCGGAACGTTTGTCGGCCTCCCTACGGTACGAAAGTATTCGCTGGCGCGCTTCTGCGCTTGACAAGACTGAGCAATGTTGTGGCGTATGTGTGTCGGCTCTTGCACAGGAAGAATCGGCACCATGTTCATTCACACACCTCGAGCGGAGCCGCCCGAAGGGCGGCGCAGCGGAGTTTGCCCCGAGCGAAGTCGAGGGGCGCTCCGATCGAGACGACGGAAATGGGTAGCGGAAATTGCGGGAATTGCGGAAATCCCCGGATGTGCCCCCGCTCAGCCGGTCAGATCCTTGCGCGTGATCCAGAATACCTCGCCCTCGCTCTGCTCAGTGTCGAGCCAAAGGAAGGGCAGCCGCGGGAACGCCGCTTCGAGCGGCGCACGGCCGCGGCCGATCTCGCAGAGGAGCGCACCGTTCGGCGTGAGGTGTCGCGGCGCCTCTTGCAGGATACGGCGCACCAGGTCGAGACCGTCGTCACCGGCGGCCAAGGCCAGGCGCGGCTCATGACGATATTCCGGCGGCAGGCGCGCCATGCCGCGTGCATCGACGTAGGGCGGGTTGCTGAGGATGAGATCGTAGCGCCGGCCGTCGAGCGGCTTGAAGAGATCGCCGCGATGGAGCGCGATGCGATCGCTGAGCCGATGCGCCTGCACGTTGCGCCGCGCCAGGGCGAGCGCGCCCGCCGACAGATCCGTGGCGTCGATGCGCGCGTGGGGAAAGACGAAGGCGGCGAGGATGGCGAGGCAACCCGAGCCGGTGCAAAGATCGAGCACGCGCCGGATGCGCGAGGGATCGCCGATCGGCAGCACAAAGTCAGCCAGCATGTCGCCGATGAAGGAGCGCGGGATCAGGGCCCGCCGGTCGGCCTGGAAGCGCACGCCGTGCATGTAGGCCGCGCCCACGAGGTATGGCGCGGGCAGACGCAAGCTCACGCGCGCGTCGATCAATGTCAGCAGCCGGGCGCGCTCGGCCGCGGTCGGCCTGTAGTCGAGATAAGGGTCGAGCCGGTCGATTGGCAGCCGCAGCGCTTCCAGCACCAGGAAGGCTGCCTCGTCGCGGGCGTTGGTGGTGCCGTGGCCATAGGCCAGCCGCGCGGCGCGGAAGCGGCGGACCGCGAACCGGAAGATTTCACCCAGCGTGTCGAGAGAAGGTTTGTTGGCGGCAGGCATGCCGGCCTAGATTACCCGACATGATTCGCCACGCCTTCCTTATTGCAAGCCTGCTGGCCTCGATCTCGCCCGTGATGGCGATCGGGCCCGCCCGTGCCGCCTCCGATCTCACGGTGATCTATGTCGGCGGCCTGGACTGCCCGCCCTGCACCGAGTGGAAGAACACGCAGAAGGCGCGCTGGCTTGCCTCGCCCGAGTACAAGAAGGTGACTTGGGTCGAGGTCGAATCACCCAAGCTCAGGGAGGCTTACAAGGAACGCTACTGGCCGGCCGATCTCAGGCCGGTGCTGGCCCAGCTGCCGCGCAAGAGCGGCACGCCGCGCTTCCTGATCGTGCGGGACGGCAAGCTCGTGGCCAACGAGTTCGGCACCGGCCGGTGGGCGGCGACGGTGGCCGACCTCAAGAAAGAACTGGGAGAATAGAATGGCGGGCGCGCTCGATGGCCTGGTGGTTCTTGACCTGACGACGCACTTGTCGGGTCCGTTCTGCGGCATGCAGCTCGGCGATCTCGGCGCCGACGTCATCAAGATCGAAAGCCCGCAGGGCGATTCCATGCGCGGCGCACCGCCCTTCATTGAAGGCGAGTCGGCGCCGTTCATGCTGTGGAACCGCAACAAGCGCGGCATCCGCCTCGATCTCAAGGACTCAGCCGACCTTTTAATCTTCTGGGACCTGGTCGACGGCGCCGACGTGGTGCTGGAGAATTTCCGGCCGGGCGTCATGAAGCGGCTGGGGCTGGGCTGGGATGCATTGCACGCGCGCAATCCCCGGCTGGTGCTGGGCTCGATCTCGGGCTTCGGCCAGACCGGCCCCTATGCCGGTCGCGGCGGTTTCGACCTCATGATCCAGGCGATGTCCGGTTTGATGTCGGTGACAGGTCCCAAGGACGGCCCGCCCTACCGCATCCCGCTCGCCATCTCCGATGTCGGCGCCGGCCTCTATCTCACCATCGGCGTGCTGGCAGCGCTTCGGGCGCTCGACAAGACCGGCGAGGGTCAGTGGGTCGAGACCTCGCTCCTCGAAGCCACCGTGTCGCTCGGCGTCTACGAGGCCGCCAACTATTTCGCCAACGGCATCCGGCCGCCCAAGCTCGGCCAGGCCCATCGCGGCTCCTCGCCCTACCAGGTGTTCCAGACGTCCGACGGCTGGCTCACCATCGGCGGCGCGCAGCAGAATTTCTTCCGCAAGCTCTGCGCCATGATCGGCAAGCCCGAGCTCGCCGACGATCCGCGCTTCAAGACCAACGCCGAGCGGGTCAAGAACAACGACCTGATCGTCGACCTTCTGCAGGCCGAAGTCGCCAAGCGCAGCACCGCCGACTGGATGACGGCGCTCGAGGCCGAGGGCATTCCCGCCGGCCCGGTGCTGCATCACGACGAGGTCTTCGCCGATCCGCAGATCCTGGCGCGCGGCATGGTGGCCGAGGTCGAGCACGCCAAGGCCGGCAAGCAGAAGACGCTGGGCGTGCCGCTGAAACTGTCGGCGACGCCGGGCGGCGTGCGCCGCGCCGCGCCGCTGCTCGGCCAGCACGACGACGAGATCAAGAAAGCCAAGGGCAAAGGAGCGAAACGATGGTCGGAGCCAAAGGAGTCCTCGCGGCGCTCGCGCTGAGCCCGGCTTTCGTTTCTGCAGGCGCGCTGGCCCAGAACGGCTACAGTTTCACCGATGCCGCCAATTCGGCGGTGCACTACGACGTGGCGCCGGCCAAACCGGCGATGAGCTGCGTCTCCGTCGCCAACCTCGCGACGGCGGAGACCACGATCATCTCGGTGCGCACCGTGCCGGAAGCCGATGGCGTGCCTGAACATTGCCGCGTCACCGGCCTGATCCAGCCGGAGATCCGCTTCGAGCTCAACCTGCCGATCAAGTGGAACCGCCGCTTCTACATGCACGGCAATGGCGGCTTCGCCGGCGAGGCGCCCGAGTTCGGCTCGCGGCCGACGATCCGCGCCAATGCGCTGAAGCAGGGCTTCGCCACCGCGCAGACCAACACCGGTCACGACGCGACGGCCGAGCCGCTCGCCAGCTTTGCCGTGAGCTACCAGAAGCGAGTCGACTACGCCTTCCGCGCCGTGCACATGACGGCCGTCGAGGCCAAGCGCATCGCCGCCGCCTATTACGGCCGGGCCGCGTCGTATTCCTATTGGGACGGCTGTTCGACCGGCGGCCGCCAGGGACTGATCAGCGCCCAGCGCTTTCCGCACGATTTCGACGGCATCGTTGCCGGCGCGCCGGTGCTGAACTTCGCCGACACCGTGGCGCAAAGCCTGCTGAACGGCCTGGCGCTGGTGGAAACCCCCGTGCCGGTCGCCAAGATGAAGCTGGTGTCGGAAGCGGTCTATGCCCGGTGCGATGCCAAGGACGGGCTGAAGGACGGCCTTTTGGACGATCCGCGCCGCTGCGATTTCGATCCGGCCCGCGACGTGGCGCAATGCCCGGCCGGGCAGGACGGCGAGAGCTGCCTGACGCCCGCGCAGACCGCGGCGATCAAGAAGGTCTATGCCGGAGCGCAGGTCGGCGGAAAGCCGGCGCATTTCGGCCAGCTCGTCGGGGCCGAGGCGGGCGGCAATTCCTTCACCGGCAACGGCACGACCGACAGCGGCTGGGCGGCATGGCTGATCCCGCCGGCCGACGGCAAGGCGCTGCAGCATGCGTACGGCGAGAGCTTCGTGCGCTACTTCCTGGCCAGGCCCGATCCGTCGCTCGACGCGACCAAGTTCGACTTCGCCCGGGACATCGGCAAATACGCCGATGCGCGCGCGCTCCTGAACGCGACCGATCCCAACCTTGGTCCCTTCCGGTCGCGCGGCGGCAAGCTCCTGATGTATTTCGGCTGGGCCGACACCGCGCTGCCGCCGCTGATGGGTGTCGACTATTACATGAAGGCGGTGGCAGCCAACGGGCTCGGCACGCCGGACTTCTTCCGCCTGTTCATGGTGCCGGGCATGTTCCATTGCCGCGGTGGCATCGGCACCGACCGGCTGGACGCCATGACCGCGCTGATCAACTGGGTGGAGAATGGCGTAGCACCCGCGTCGATCACCGCCTCGCAGGTCGACAAGGGCAAGCTTTTACGCACGCGGCCACTTTGCCCTTATCCGCTGGTCGCCCGCTACGCGGGCTCCGGCAGCCCCGATGACGCGGCCAACTTCGCCTGCAAGGCGCCTGACTGACAAGGCGATCGGTTGCTAGCCGCGCCGTTGGAAGCGGTCGGGAATGCCGTCGCCGTTCTTGTCGCTGTCGTAGCGATCGGGGATGCCGTCATGGTCGCGATCGCGCAGGCGGCGCGGGGGCGGGTTGGAGACCGGGACCGGCACGTAGCGGGTCTGGGTCACCACCGGCGCGGTCTGATAGTAGGTCGGCTGGGGGTAGTAGGCCGGCTGGGCGTAGTAGCCGCTGTTGTATCCGTAACCGCTCGGATAGCCGCCGTAGCCGCCATAGGACGTGGTCGGATAGCCGTTCGTCTCGACGCAGCCGGGCAGCGCGACCGCAAGGCCCGCCGCGATCAGCCATTTGTTGCTGAGCATTGCTTTGCCTCCACTGGAAGGGGGAACCCTTGTTCCGGGTCCTTCCCGCTAAGAGCGTACGAGCCGGACCATGGCGGCACGGCGGCGCAACGGGGGATTGTTGAAGGCGGACGCAAAACCGGCTGCCGATGTCGGCAGCCGGTCCGCCGTCAACTAACGCTGATAGCGGTCGGGCACGCCGTCGCCGTTGGCGTCGCGATCGTACTTGTTGGGGATGCCGTCGCGATCGTAGTCGCCGTTCGGCCCGCGGCGCGGCGTGCTGTTGTAGGCATAGCCGCTGTTGTAGACTGGCGCCGGCGCGCCGTTGCGGTAGTAACCGCTGTTGTAATAGCCGTTATTGTAGCCGCTGTTGTAGGCGGTATTCGGATAGCCGGTGGACTCGACACAGCCCGCCGTCGTCGCGGCGATCAGGCCGGCCGCGAGCAGCCATTTGACGTTGCGCATCTCGACCTCCGTGGGGAAAGACTTCCCATGCAACGAGGTACGCGCCCACCAGTGGCGTCATCGCCGCGCAAATTTCATTTTTTATGCAAGGCAACCGCTCCGGCTGCCAGGCGTTTGCGACGCCTAATGCGCGTAGCGCGCCGCGGCGGCGGCGTAGCCGATCCGCCGGCTGAGCGGCACCGGATGCCGGCCCGACACGCGTTCCAAGATCAGCTGCACGTCGCCCGCGCTGTCGGCCTTGAGCGCCGCATCGAGAAAGAGCTGCTCCAGCACGTCCTGCTGGGCGTGGCTGCCGCCCAGCAGAAACATGTCGCCCAGGACCGGCCGCATCAGCTTCAGCACCTCGGCGTGTCGGCCCTGGCGATGCGCCAGCACCGCCTCGCAGAGCGGCAGCGCCACCCGGCCGACCAGCCGCTCGACGGTGCCGTTGCCGCGGGCGAAGGCGCGCATGCCCTCGATCATGCGCTGGCCGGCCTCGCCGCGGCCGGTCGCGGCCAGGGCCATCATCCAGTGCGGCAGGGTGAAGGCCGACAGGCAATCGCCGATGCGGGCCTCGGCCTTATCGGCGAGCTCGATCCAGCGGTCGCCGACATCGACGCCCTGGCGCTCCAGCCGGAACAGCATGGAGGCGGCGTTCTGGACGTCGATGTACATGTCGGGCATCGCCTGGGTGAGCGGCGAGCCGAGATCGCGGAAGCCGTGATCGTAGAGCGACAGCACCTCGTCGAACTCGCGCCGCTCGATATGGAACATCGAGCGATGCCAGAACAGGTGATGCTTCAGGTTGTTGGCGCCTTCCCAGTTGGGTTCCAGCCGCTTCAGCCAGTCGATGCCTTCGCTCCGCCTGCCCTGCATCTCCAGCACATGGGCGACGGCGTGCGCGCCCCACAGGTCGCCGGGATCGACCTCGATCGCCTGGCGCCCCGCGCCCTCGGCCAGGGTGTAGTTGCCCGCCTCCTCGTGGGCGAAGCAGCGGCACGACAGGATCATCCCCCAGCCCGGCAGCTCGGCGCTCCAGTGCAGGAAGACGCGCTCGACTTCGGCCTGCATGGTCGCCGGCCGGCCGAGCCAGAAGGCGTTGAAATGATGCAGGCGGAAGGCCAGCACGTCATGCGGATGCTCGGCGAAGATGCCGCGCCAGACCTCGAGCATGCGGTCGAGATCGCCGTCGACCCAGCGCGCCAGCGCCTCGATGTGGGCGGCCTCGCGCGTGGTCGTGCGCTTGGCGTGCTTGCGCGCTTCGGCCAAGGCCTCGGCCGCCCCCTGAACGTTGGCCTTGTTGTAGGCCAGCATGTTGAAATAGCCGCGCAGCACATGGCCCAGCGCGAACTGCGGATCGGCCTTGAGCGCCGCGCCGAGATGACGGGCGGCATCGGTGCGGTATTTCAGGTAGGCAAGCGTGGCACGGTCGAAGGCATCGACGGCGGTGCCCGAATCGGTCGACAGCGTGAGGCCGTGCAGGTCCTTGCGCATGACGTTCCTTTTCTGCGGCGCTCCCTACAACGCTCCGGGCGCGGGGCCGCGCGTCGGCCGAGCGTTGAGCTTGGGCGGATGGGTGACGATCGACTTCAGCTCGGGCGTGGGTTTCCGGAGGCGCGCAATATCAGGCAGCGGCCGGGCGAGGCCGGGAATATGCTTGAAAGCCTGCTCCATGGCGTGGGCGGCGCCCAGCACTTCGCCGTCGCCGCGGAAACGGCCGATCACTTGCAGGCCGAACGGCATCTCCTTGTGGTCGAGCCCGCAGGGCAGCGCGATCGCTGGATTGGTGGCGAGGGTGATCCAGTAGGTCGGCGCCAGCCAATGGTAGTAGTTGCGGAGCTTCTGGCCTTCCATCTGCTCGACATAGAGTTCCTTCCACGGAAACGGCGTGACGCCGACCGTGGGGCCCATCACCAGGTCGTAGTCGCGGTAGAGCTCCTGGAACTTGCGGAAGATGCGCGTCTGCTCGGCATGCGCCCAGGCGAAGTCGGCCAGGGTCATGTTGGCGCCGATCTCGTAGTTGGCGCGGATGTTGGGCCCCAAGAGCTCTTTGTTCTTCTTGTAGGCATCGCTGTAGCGCGCCACGAAGTTCACGGCGCGGATCACGTCGAAGCATCTATCGGCTTCGCCCAGATCCATCTTCACCTCGTCGACCCTGCGGAACAGGTGCTTCATCGCCTTCATCTTGGCGCGCATGGTTTGGCGGATGCCCTTTTCGACCGGCACGCCGCCGAAATCCTCGCTCCACGCGACGTTCAGGCTGCCGAGATCGACCGGCCACGGCTCGGCGAAGGCGTCGCCCTCGATCGGGAAGCTGAGCGGATCGGAATCGTGCTGGCCGATCTGGGTCGCGTAGAGAAGGCAGGTGTCGGCCACCGTGCGGCCCATCGGGCCCAGCACCGAGATCGGCGTCCAGCCCATGCTGCGGCGCTCGACCGCGACCATGCCGGGCGAGGGGCGGAAGCCCACCACGCCGCACATGGCGGCGGGAATGCGCAGCGAGCCGCCAGTGTCCGAACCGGTGCAGACCGGCAGCATGTCGGTGGCAAGCGCCACCGCCGAGCCGCCCGACGAGCCGCCGGGATTGAGCATGGGATTGAACGGATTGCCGGTGGCGCCCCACACCGGATTGCGGCTGTTGGCGCCGGCGCCGAATTCGGGAACGTTGGTCTTGCCGACGACAACGGCGCCCGCCGCGCGCACGCGGCCGACCATGACATTGTCCCAGGTCGGCACGAAGTCGCGATAGAGCGGCGAACCGTAGGTGGTGAGGAGATCCTTGGTCTCCTCGAGGTCTTTTATGCCGGTCGGCAGGCCGTGCAGCAGCGGCAGCTCTTCGCCGCGGCGCGCCGCGGTTTCGGCGGCCTTGGCTTCCTTGCGCGCCCGCTTCACCGACATCGCCGTCACGGCATTGACCGCGGGGTTCACTTCTTCGATGCGGTCGAGGCAGGCGTCCAGCAATTCGACCGGCGAAATCTCCTTGGTGCCGATGCGGCGGCGCAGTTCGACGGTGCTGAGCGAAACCAGTTCTTCGTTGGACATTCTTCCCCCTCGGTTGGCCGGGAGCTTAGCCCTTCCCGTTTCCCCGGGGGAAGGGCACGATGAGCGCGGGAGGAAAAGACATGGCACATGCGCTTCGCGACAAGGCGGCGGTGAGCGGCATTGGCGAAACTGCCTATACGCGCGGCACGCCCAAGAGCGGGCTTGCCCTGCAGCTCGAGGCGAGCCTGGCCGCCATCGCCGATGCGGGCCTCAGCCCGCGCGACATCGACGGCGTCGTGCCTTACTTCCCGGGCGGCGGCATCGCCGAGGATTTCATCGCCAATCTCGGCCTGCCCGATCTCAAGCTCTCGGTGTTCGTACCCATGGGCGGCGCCACCTGCGTCGCCGCCATCCAGGCTGCGGCCATGGCGGTGGCCACCGGCGTCTGCAAGCACGTGCTGATCTCGGTCGGCCGCACCGGCTATTCCGGCGCCAGGGTCAGCACGCGTCTGCAGCAGTTCCCGCAATTCGCGCTGGCCAACGAGTTCGAGGCGCCGATCGGCATGTTCGCGCCGGCCCAGCTCTACGCCCAGGGCGCGCGCCGCCACATGGAGCTCTACGGCACCACGCCTCGGCATTTCGCCGAAGTCGCCGTGGTGACGCGCCAGCACGCCATCCTGAACGGCAACGTGGTGATGAACAAACCGCTCACGGTCGAGGAGCATCACGCGTCGCGCATGATCGCCGATCCGTTCCGGCTGTTCGATTGCAGCCTGGAGAGCGACGGCGGTGCAGCGATCATCGTCAGCGCCGCCGACCGCGCGCGCGACCTCAAGAAGCCGCTGGTCACCGTCATGGGCGTGGCCGAGGGCCATCCCGATTCGCCGGCCTCGATCGCGCAACGGCCCGACCTGCTGGAGTTCGGTCTCGCCAAGGCGGCACCGCGCGCCTACGACATGGCGGGCGTCGGGCCTGCGGATATCGATGTCGCCGAGATCTACGACTGCTTCACCTTCACGGTGATCAACCAGCTCGAGCTTTTGGGCTTCTGCAAGAAAGGCGAGGGCGGACCGTTCATCATGGACGGCCGCATTGCACTGGGCGGT
>Ga0208989_10000171_pt1 | contig 16196 bp, 17 predicted proteins | sample MedBloCAOM3_M1_FD_187852 | JGI IMG/M metagenome (GOLD analysis project Ga0208989, IMG submission 187852) | Forest soil microbial communities from El Dorado National Forest, California, USA - Mediterranean Blodgett CA OM3_M1 (SPAdes) (version 2) | ecosystem: Environmental > Terrestrial > Soil >...
GCCCGGTGGCGAGCGCCAGAATGACCGCCGGCCTCGACGCCGACGGGATTCCGATCGCGTGGAAAATCCGCACCTCCGGCCAGTCCATCATCGCGGCGGTCTCTCCCCGCGTGATGCAGTTCGGCGTCGATCGGAATTTCCTCCAGGGCCTGCTGGAGGACATGCCCTATCATGTGCCGAACTATCGCGTCGATTTCGCCATGCGCAATACGCATGTTCCCGTCGGCGTCTGGCGCAGCGTCAACCATTCGCAGAACGCATTCTTCAAGGAAAGCTTCGTCGACGAGATGGCGTATGCCGCGGGAGTTGACCCCTATTTGTTCAGGCGCGCGCTGCTGGCAAACAAGCCAAAGGAGCTCGCGGTGCTCGACGCCGCCGCGTCGCACGCCGAGTGGGGCTCATCTTTGCCGCTGGGCGTGTTTCGCGGCATTGCGCTCCATGATTCGCAAAGCAGCATCTGTGCCCAGGTCGTCGAGGCCTCGGTCGACGAGGACGGCGAGGTGCGGGTGCACCGCGTGGTATCGGCGATCGACGCCGGTCACGTGGTCAATCCACTCAGCGTCGAATTGCAGACCGAGAGCGCCATCGTCTTCGGCCTCACCGCGGCACTTTACGGCGAGATCACCATCAAGCACGGGCAGGTCGAACAGTCGAACTTCCACGATTATCCGATGCTCCGTCTGGCCGACATGCCGCGCGTGGAGACGGTGATCGTGCCGAGCGAGGGTTCCTGGGGCGGGGCCGGGGAAACCCCCGTCCCGCCGCTCGCACCGGCTTTGTGCAACGCGATTTTCGCGGCGACGGGCAAGCGCATCCGCTCCCTGCCGCTCAAAAACCACGATTTGAGGAGCGCATAAGAAAAACGCACGGCCGCAATCGGCACGGAGCAGCATTTCTGGGAGGCTCTGACATGAATGCCACACGCATTGTGACCGCCGCCGCCCTGGTTTTGGCTTTGATCGATTACGCTGCGGCGGCCGGCCCGGCGGATGCTCCGCCCGGCGCGCTGGCCTGCTCCGGCTGCCACGCCGCGACCAAGGCGGCCAATACGACCGTGCCGCGGCTCGACGGCCGCAATCCGGCGGACATCGTCACGGCGATGCAGGCGTTCAAGTCGGGGCAACTTCCCTCGACCGTGATGGACCGCATCGCCAAGGGCTTCTCCGACGACGAGGTCAAAGCCATTGCGGCCTGGTACGGCGCGCAAAAGGATTGAGGAAGGAGGCCGATCATGACTGCAAAGCGCACGAGCCGGCGTGATTTCCTCAAGACCGCGGTCGCGGGAGCTTCGGCGGCCGTCCTGCCGCTCCCGGCGATCGCGCAAGGCGCAGGCGGACGGGTGGTCGTCGTGGGCGGCGGATTTGGCGGCGCGACGTGCGCCCGTTTCATCCGACGCATCGATCCCCGCATCGCGGTGACCCTGGTCGAGGCGAGCCCGACATTCACCGCCTGCCCGTTCAGCAACCTCGTCATCGTCGGCCTGCGCGACCTCAAGGCGCAGGAATTCGGCTACGACAAGCTCGCCACCGACCAGGTCACCGTCCAGATCTCGCCCGCCACCGCAATCGACGCCCAGGGCCGCAGTGTGACGCTCGGCAACGGGACCCGATTTCCCTACGACCGCCTGGTGCTGTCGCCCGGGATCGACATCCGTTGGGACGGCCTGCCGGGCTACACCGAGGCGGCCGCCGAACGCATGCCGCATGCGTGGAAGGCCGGCGAGCAGACGCTGCTGCTGCGCCGCCAGCTCGAAGCCATGGAGGACGGCGGCACGGTGGTGATCTCGGCGCCCGCCAATCCCTTCCGCTGCCCGCCCGGCCCCTACGAGCGCGCGAGCCTGATTGCCTATTATCTCAAGACCAAGAAGCCGAAGTCGAAGCTCATCGTGCTCGATGCCAAGGACGCGTTCTCGAAGCAGGGCCTGTTTCAGAGCGCCTGGAAGGCGCTTTATCCGAACCTCGAATGGGTGTCGCTCTCGACCGGCGGCAAGGTCACCTCGGTCGACGTCGGCGCGATGACGCTGGTCACCGATTTCGCACGCTACAAGGCCGACGTCGCCAACGTCATTCCGCCGCAGAAGGCGGCGCGCATCGCCGAGATCGCAGGAGCCGCCGACCGCACCGGATGGTGCCCGATCGATCCCGCGACATTCGAATCCAAGCTGCAACCGAACATCCACGTCATCGGCGACGCCTCGATCGCCGGCGCGATGCCGAAATCCGCGTTCTCGGCCAATGCCCAGGCCAAGGTCTGCGCGGCAGCGGTGGCGAAACTGGTCGCAGGCGGCAAGCCGGACGATCCCAAGCTCATCAACACCTGCTACAGTTTGGTCGCGCCCGACTACGGCATCTCGGTCGCCGGCGTCTATCGACCGGCGGACGGTCAGATCAAGGATGTCGAAGGCTCGGGCGGCGTGAGTCCCCTCAATGCCCCCACCTCGACGCGGGCGGCCGAAGCCACTTTCGCCAATGGCTGGTTCAGCACGATCACGCAAGAAGTTTTCGGCTGAGCGATCCGGCGCACTCGCCTGTGCGACCCTGCTTGCCGGAGTGGTTGCATGCGGCCCCGCCTGCGCGCAAGCGCAAGACGGACTTCGTCCCTATATAGTGGTTGGCGATGCCATTCCCGAGCCGCTCACCGGTACGAAGGGCGATGCGGAACGTGGGCGCGGCATCGTCGTTAACCGGCAGGTGGGCCTTTGTCTGCTTTGCCACAGCGGACCCTTCCCGGAGGAGAAGTTCCAGGGCACACTGGCGCCGGACCTCAAGGGAACCGGCGCACGTTGGTCCGAGGGCCAGTTGCGGTTGCGGATCGTGGACGCCAGCCGCTTCAACCCGGACACGATCATGCCACCCTATTATCGTACTGAAGGTCTCATCCGCGTGGCTCCTGCATTCCAAGGCAAGCCGATACTGACGGCGGAGCAGATCGAAGACGTGGTCGCCTATCTCGCGACCCTGCGTGACGAGCGGAACCCATGATGAATGACCATGACATGCTGCAGGCGACCCGGCGCCGCTTCCTGATCGACACCGCCGTGCTGGCCGGTGCCGCCGGGATCGGCCTGTCGCTGGCGACCGGACCCGCGTCCGCCACGCCGGCTTCGATGCGCACTGCCATCCGCAAGGTGGTCGGCGAGGCGTCGGTCAAGAAGGGCAGGCTGAAGATCGATTTGCCGCCGCTGATCGAGAACGGCAATGCGGTTGCGCTCACGGTTACCGCCGAGAGTCCGATGACGGCCGACAACCACGTCAAGGCCATTCACGTCTTCACCGAGAAGAATCCCCAGCCCAACGTGATCAGCGTCCAGCTCGGCCCGCGCGCGGGTCAGGCGATGTTCTCGACCCGCATCCGGCTCGCCGATTCGCAGAAGGTCATCGCCATTGCCCAGATGAGCGACGGTTCGTTCTGGTCTGACGAGATCGAGGTCATCGTCACACTGGCGGCGTGCCTGGAAGGAGTCTGATCATGGCGCGCGCTCTCATCAACGTCCCGGCAAAGGCCAAGCGCGGCGAGGTCATCGAGATCAAGACGCTGATCTCGCACAACATGGAGACCGGTTTTCGGCCCGACAACACCGGCAAGCCGGTGCCGCGCGACATCATCACCGAGTTCGTGTGCAAGTATAACGGCGAGGAGATCTTCCGCGCCGAGCTGTTTCCGGCGATTTCCGCCAATCCGTTCCTGACCTTTTTCACCATTGCCACCGAGAGTGGGACGCTGAATTTCGAATGGACCGGCGACAACGGCTTTTCCGCCTCCGAGTCCGCCAACATCACCGTCGAATGAGGTCGGGCGCGGCTGCTGCCGTCGCGACTGCCGTCCTGGCCGCGACCGCCATCGCCGCCGAAATTCCGCTTGCCGACCGAAAGTCCGGCTACGACTTCATGGGGCGTGAGACCCGCGCCATGCAGGACGACGACACCGCCAATCCCGGAATGCTGTGGGTGCTCGACGGCGAGGCGCTGTGGAAGCGCAAGGATGGCGCCGCCGGCAAATCATGCGCCGATTGCCATGGCGACGCGCAGACCAGCATGAAAGGCGTGGCGGCGCGTTATCCCGCCTTCAACGCCGCGCGCGGGCGGCCGATCGATCTCGAACAGCGGATCAATATGTGCCGCACCGACCAGCAGCAATCGACGCCGCTCCCGTTCGAGAGCAAGGACCTGCTCGCACTCGCGGCGTATGTGGGGCGGCAATCCCACGGCATGCCGATCGCAATCGCCGACGACGAGCGCACCAAGCCATTTCTGCAGGCCGGTCGCGCCATGTTCGACCAGCGGCAGGGACAGCTCAATCTCTCCTGCGCCCAGTGTCACGACGACAATTGGGGCCAGAAGCTCGCTGGCGCTCCAATTCCCCAGGGGCAGGCGACCGGCTATCCGCTCTATCGGCTGGAATGGCAGGCGCTGGGCTCGCTACAACGGCGGCTGCGCAATTGCCTGGTCGGGATGCGCGCCCAGTCCTATACCTTCGGCGCGCCGGAATATGTCGACCTCGAGCTCTTTCTGATGTGGCGTGCTCGCGGGATGCCGGTCGAAACTCCGGCGGTGCGGCCGTAGCCTCGGTACTGTCATGCCCGCGAAAGCAGGCATCCAGCAAACGCCGGCGATTACTGGATCATCCGCTTTCGCGGAGATGACACCGAGGGTGATCGCCCGTTTGGCCCGCGCAAAAGCCGTTGGTGCTTAACCCGTCCTCACCACAGCGACATCACACCTGCGTGCGGTGGAAGTCGTCCTCGGGGGTCGGCCCCCAGACGGTGGTCTTGCCCGGCGTCCACAGCTTAGGTCGCTGCGGCGTGTCGTGGTGCCAGGGGCGCGGCTCGAAATAGCCGAGTTCCTCGTCCGTCATTTTGTCGAGTTCGCAGAAGAACTCGACGACCTGTTCGTCCTGATTGCGATGATAGGTGGCGATGTTGTGGCCGGGCCCATGCCGCAACGGGCCCCAGATGATCGGAACCTGTTTCTGTCCCATCAGCTCGCACGAATTCTGCAAGTGCATGAAATCCTTGAGCTCGAACGCGATGTGATGAAGCTTGGCGTTCGGACCGGTGAAGAAGTTCACGGTGTGATGATCGCTATTGCAGCGCATGAAGCAGAAGAAATCACCGATCCAGTCGGAAACGCGAAAGCCCAGCACCTTCTCATAGAACGCCACCGTCCGTTGGATGTCCGGCGTATAGAAAGCCACATGCCCGAGCTTGAGCGGCCCGATGCCGGCGACTTGCTCGTGCTTGCCGAGATAGCTCCATTCCTTGAACAGCTCGATCGTGGTGCCTTTATCATCCTGGAACGAAAGCACCTGGCCGATCCCCGGAATGGAATCGTTACGCAACTCGCTGCGCACGCCGTCCTTCGCAAGCTCCCGCGTCAATTCGCCGAAATCTGAGCCGGGCGCGACTTCGAACGACAATTTGATGCAGTGCGCCTGGTCAGCCTTGTTGAGCTGGATCACGAGCGGTCCGACCTTGCTGGCAAGAAACGCGCGGTCCTTTTCACGCTCCGCCACGATCAATCCCATGAACTTCTCGTAGTACGCGATGGCCTTTTCCAGGTCCGGCGTCTCGAAGGTGGCGTGGCCGATTCGTTTCGGTTTGATCATGGGCCTTTTCTCCTTGTCGTCCTCCGGCGCTCCGCGCGGAGTCGATCCGTTTACGTCACTTTTTTCCCGACGGCACGAACGAGCGGTCGACAACGGCGTCCACGCGCAAGGACTGGTCGACCAGTCTCAGGCTCTTGTAGCCCTCGATCTGCTCGGCGATATCGTCGACCTGCAATCGTGCTTCGGGGTTGAAGTAGGGTAGCGCGCTTTCCAGCGATGCTCGCGCCTCGCCAGTGCGCTCGGCAATGATCTTGATCAGGTCGTCATAGCCTTCCCCTTTGATCAGCTTGCCATCCGGCCCTTTCTGCTGAAAGGCGCGATCGTACAAGTCGATGGCTCTGCCATAGGCGCGCACGAAACGCACCACGACATTGCGATTGTTGGCGATGGTGGCGGGCGAGGCGAACAATCCGCCGAATTGGGTCGGCACCTCGTCACCCATCCAGGCGATGATCTTGCCGGCGCCGGAATCCTCGACCTGCTGCGCCAATGTTGCGGGAAGCGGGCTGACGTCGACCTGACCGCCCTTTACCGCGGAAACCTCGTTCGCCAGCGTCTGCAGCGGCACGATCTGGATGTCCTCGAATCTGAATCCGTATTTCCTGGCCAGCCGTGCCAGCTGGTTGTGGCTGCCGGAGCCCACCGTGGTGATGGCAACCTTCCTGCCGGCGAGATCGGACGGTTTTTTCAAGCCGCGATCATACGCGCTCTTGTTTACGACCAGCGCAACGCCGTGGAAACCGGGATATTCCTCGTAACCGCCGCCGATCACCTTCAATCCGCCCTTGCCGGCCAGCGTGTAGATGCCAGCCGAGAACGCGGTCATGCCGAACTGGGCGCTGCCGGATGCAATCCCGGCGCCGATCTCGGTCGCCGAGGTGAGATGCACCAGGCTCACCTCGAGACCGTCGGCGGCGAACAACCCCTTCTCGATGGCGATGTAGAGGGGAGCGATGGCCGAGAGCCGGTTGCCTGCAGCGACGATCTTATCCGCGGCTTGCACGACCGGAGCGGCGCAAAGCAGCAGCGCTGCCGCCAGCAGCCCGCGCAGGATGGACTGAACGGAGCGAAACCGATCCCTCTTCACGCAAACTATTTCCTTCATCCGTGCCATCGCCGATCCAACTCGCGGGGATTATGAGTACGCAACGCTGCGATGGGTCTCGCGGGACCGTTCTCAAATCGCATCCCATCCTACGCCGTCGGCCGCCATCATCGCCAGCCCAACAAAACCTGCTCCAACCAGCTGATGAACGCGCCGATCAGGAGTCCGAGGATTGCGATCGCGACGATGCCGGCCATCAGCTGATCCGTCTGCATGAGGTTGCCGGACGTGAGCAGCAGTGCCCCGATGCCGGTATTCGCGCCGATCATCTCCGCCGACACGACCAGGATCAACGCGATCGATGCGCTCATGCGAAAACCCGACAGCAGCGCGGGCAACATCGCCGGCATGACGACGTTCAGAAGGATGTTGGGAAACGGCATGTTGAAGCTCTGCGCCATGCGGATGAGGTTGCGCTGCACGTTGTCGATGCCCGCATAGGTGGAGACAGCCATCGGGAAGAACACGCCGAGCGCGATGGTCGCGACCTTGGAAGCCTCGCCGATCCCGAACCAGAGAATGAGCAGCGGAAGGAGCGCAATCTTCGGTACCGGAAACAAGGCTGAGATGAAAGGTAGTCCGGCGGAGCGCCCGAGCCAGGACAGCCCGATCAGGCCGCCCAGCACCACGCCCGCGGCTGTGCCAATGAGCCAGCCCGCGCCGATCCGGACCAGCGATGCGCCGAGATGCTTTGCAAGCTCCCCGCTCAAGGTCATCTCTTCCAGAGCCTTCCAGATCTGGCTCGGCGCCGGCAGGAACAGGGAATCGATCAGTCCGACGCGGCTCGCCAGCTCCCACACCAGGAGCAGCACGGCGAAAAACACCCACGACACCCATTTGCGCGAGACCGGCTCGAACCCGCCGCCGCGGAACTGCACCCGGGCGCCGTCGCGGTCTTGAATTGAAGCATCAACCATTGGTCATTTCCCGGTCCGCGATCTGCGCCTCCTGGCGGATGTGGGCCCACAGCTGCTCGTAGAGCCTGTTGAGTTCCTGCCGCGCGTTCGCCTGCTGGCGGTCCGCACGCGGGATCGGCACCGACACGATCTCGCGGACAAGCCCGGGCCGCCGCCGCAGGATCATGATCCGGTCGGCCATGCGTAGCGCCTCGTGCAGATTGTGCGTGACATAGGCGGCGGTCGTGTTCTCGCGCGCCCAGATCGCCTCGAAATCATCCATGAGAAGGTCCCGCGTCTGGGCGTCGAGCGCCGAAAACGGCTCGTCCATCAGCAGGACCGCCGGCCTCACCACCAATGCGCGCGCGATGCCGACGCGCTGCCGCATGCCGCCGGAGAGCTGCTTGGGCAAAGCGTGGCTGAAATCGGTGAGGCCGGTGCGGGCGAGCGCGTCCTGCACGCGTGCGCTGCGCTCGGAGCGCGGCAGCGGATGGTGCTCGAGCGGCATGCGGACATTGCCAGCGACGGTCCGCCATGGCAGCAGCGCGAAATCCTGGAATATGTAGGTGAACGGATTGAGGCTGTCGGACGGCATGCGCCCACGCACGCACACCGTGCCGCGCGTCGGCTGCAGCAGACCTCCGAGGATACCGAGCAGCGTCGATTTTCCGCAGCCCGACGGGCCGACGATTGCGAGAATTTCGCCCTGCCGGATGGTGAAGGTGATGTCCTCGAGAACGGACAGCGCGCCGAACTGGTGATGAATGCGGTCGACGACCAGTTCAAAGGCCATTCACCCCGCCCTGCATCCGGCCGCTTCGTGGTTTGCGTGGCATGAATTCATCGCACGTCCCGGGGGCATCGTCGGCGGCGGCACTATAGCTCAATCCGTCCTGCGCCACGACGCACTCGACAAGTCTGGTTGATTCGGCGAAAGCTCTCGGGCAAGGCAAGCGCACGCAGGGAGCAAACGCATATGGCCGGCTACAAACTCGCGACCTACCAGACCTCCGACGGCGCGCGCGCCGGCCTCGTGATTGACGACAAGATGTACGATGCCGCCAAGCTTACGGGCGAGCCGGACTATGCCAGCGTGCTCGGCATCCTGGAGGACTGGCGGGCGGCGCGCGGCGCCCTCAACAAGGCGGCAGCGGCGGCGGGAAAAAGCCGCGTGAAGCCACTGCCGCTCGCACGCGCCAAGCTGCTGGCGCCCGTGCGCTGGCCGTCGGCGATCTACTGCGCCGGCGCCAATTATGCCGACCATGCGGCCGAAATGGCCCGCCGCATGAACCGCCCGATGGAGCCCGACCCGCATACCCAAGGCCTCAAGGCCTGGCATTTCATCAAGGCCTCGCGCGCGCTCGCCGACCCGGGCGCGACGGTGAAGATTTCCGGCGTCTCCGACCAGGTGGATTGGGAGGTGGAGCTTGTGGCGGTGATCGGGCGGGCGGCCAAGAACGTGCCGCAGGAGAAGGCGCTCGATTACGTCGCCGGCTACACCGCCGCCAACGATCTCTCGGCGCGCGACCGCGGACGCCGTCCGAACATCAGCGACACCTCTCCGTTCAAGGCCGATTGGACCAAGCACAAGACCTTCGACGGCTCGTGCCCGCTCGGCCCTTGGATCGTGCCGGCGAGCGACATCCGCGATCCGCAGAATCTCGGCCTCAAGCTGTGGGTTAACGACGTGCTCAAGCAGGACTCCAACAGCAAGGACATGATCTTCAACCTGGCCGAGCAGATCGCGCAATTGTCGAGCGGAATGACCCTCCATCCCGGCGACCTCGTCCTCACGGGAACGCCGGCCGGCGTCGGCTCGGCGCGCGGCGAGTTCCTCAAGGCCGGCGATGTGGTCAAGATCTGGATCGAAAAAATCGGCACGCTGACCAACAAGATGGCCTGAGTGCGCGATCCCGGTCGTCCCGCGGCCGGCATCAGGCATGCCGTCGGGGATGCCCGACCAACGTTGTTGCCGCTGGTTGCATTCAAACATTTGTATTATACAAATGACAATGGACGGCGGATCAAGCGCCCGTGCCGGATGCCGTCCAAATGGCAGCCTAAGGCGGCAGCCCAAGAAACGTCTCAAGAATAGAAAGTTCGCTTGCGGGAAAGGCTTTCAAGGAGGCGTCGCAGCATGGCCGAGCAGTACGTCGGTAAGACCGCGGAATTCAAGGACGGCGACCGCCGGATCATCTTCGCCGGAGAGAACGAGATCGGCATATTCCGGCACGAGGGCGCGTTCTACGCCTACAGCAATTTCTGCCTGCACCAGGGCGGCCCCGCCTGCGAAGGACTCACCATCGCCAAAGTCGAGGAGCGCCTGCTGCCCGACAAGACCTCGCAAGGCCTCTACTTCTCCGACAGCGAGATGCATTTCGTGTGCCCGTGGCACGGCTACGAGTACGATATGAAGACCGGCGAGTGCGTGTCGGACCGAAAGCTCAAGCTGCGCAAGTACAAGGTGGTCGAGAAAGGGGACGAGGTTTATGTCCTCACCTAAAGCCGCGGCCGCCAAGACCGCGCGACGCCCCGCAATCCCGGCGCAGCCTGCCGCAAAACGCGTGCAGACGCCGGCGGCCGCAAAGCCGGCCGGCAAGGTCGCCGACGGTGTCTCGGCGGAAGCGAAGCGGCTCGCAGCCGAGATCGAGCGTGCGCTTGCGAGCGGGCAGCGCGATCTCCTGAGCACCGAAGCGCTGCAAGCGCTGATGGCCGCCGTCTGCAAGATCTACGGCGCGCGTGTGGAAGCGGGCGAGCAGCTGTTGCCGCTGCCGGAGCGAGGCGGCGCCACTGCCACCGATGTCATGGTCACGGCGAGCGGCCTGTTGAAGGCCGCGAACCTCGCGGTGTTCGAGCTCGGCATGTGGCAGAGCTGGACCGGCCGCTGAGCAAAAGGCGTTTTCAGGCGAGGCGGGAACCCGCCCGCTGACGGAAACGCGGCAAGGGCCAAGGAAGGCCAAGGGATGTCAGGCGGGTTTGCCCGCCAGGAATTTGTGAAACGTCATTTGGAAACGTCAGGAGACGAACATGGACCTCCTCGCTGAACGCGGCCGACGCGTATCTGTCGACGAGTTGAACACCACCAGGCTCCTCGCCCACGCCCGCAAACAGGCGGTTCAGCGCAAGCTCGACGACATACTCATCGTCGACGTGGACGCGCACCACTACGAGAATGAGCATTACAGCGAAATCCTGCCGTACATGGAGAACGACGTTTTCAAGCAGTGGACCATGGGCGGTCGCGGCCAGACCGATCGCGGCTCCATCGTGCCGACCAACGCCGGCTTCATCCAGGACATGGGCGGACGCGTGACGCGCTATCCGCTGCGTCGCTCCGAGAAAACCGAACCTGGCAAGTTTCGCGACGTGCAGCTCGGCGAGCGCTGGATGGACGCGATGAGCGTGGATTATTCCTGCCTGTTCCCGACCGGCATGCTCAATATCGGCATGCATCCCCAGAAGGAGATGGAGGTCGATCTCTGCTGGGCCTACAACCGCTGGGTCACCGAAAAGGTGCTGCCGGAATCGGGCGGGCGCATGTACTCCATGCTGTGCCTGCCGTTCTCCGATCCGGCTGCTTGCGTCCGCCAGGTCGAGACCTTCGGCGGCCGCCCCGGCGTCACCGGCTTTATGGTCACGACGGTGCGGCACCTGCAGGTGAACGATAATTCCTATATGCGGCTCTACAGCGCGATGCAGGAGCGCGGGCTCTCGCTCGCGTTCCATTCCGGGCCGAACTGGAACGAACCGGTGTTCCGTGCCTGCAACCGCTTCCTGTCGGTGCACGCCCTTGGCTTCACATTCTACAATATCCTGCACCTGACCAACTGGGTCATCAACGGCATGGGTGAGCGCTTCCCCAAGCTGCCGGTGATCTGGATCGAATCGGGGCTCGCCTGGGTGCCGTTCCTGATGCAGCGGCTCGACCACGAATACATGATGCGCCCGTCGGAGGCGCCGCTGCTGAAGAAGAAGCCGTCGGACTATATGCGCGACATGTATTACTCCTCGCAGCCGATGGAGATTCAAGATCGGCAAGCGCTCGAATGCACTCTCCGCATGATCAACGCCGAGACCCAATTGCTCTACTCCTCGGACTACCCGCACTGGGATTTCGACCTGCCGAGCACGATCTACGACCTGCCGTTCCTCTCGGAGAAGGCCAAGCACAACATTCTCGGCGGCACCGCGGCGCGGCTGTTCAAGCTGCCGCCGCGCAACGACCAGCAGAAAGAGAACCTCAAAAAATTCGGCAATATCGCCGCATAGGTATTCCAAACAGGCGTCAAACCAGACCGCCTCCCGGAGCGATCCGGGAGGCGGTTTAATTTTTTGCAGCAGCGGACCTCGACGCAAGCCGGGTGTCCGCAGAATCATCCGCTCGCGGGAATGATGACAGTCATTGCGTCGTCGCGCCGGCGGCGCCTCACGAGTCCAACGCTTGCGCACGCCGTTGGATGCGCAACTCGACCGCGCGCAGGCCCGCGACGATGATGGCGAGCGGAATGATCTGGATGACGCCCAGCGCCGCCACCGCGCCGTAGCTGCCGCCCTCTTCCCACATGGTAAGGCTGATGGTGCCGAGCACATGGGTGCCGGGACCGACCAGGAAGATCGAAGCGCCGAGCTCGCGCACCGCCAGCACGAACACGTAGATCCAGCCGGCCAGCAGCACCGGCGCCAGCAGCGGCAGCATGATCCGGGCGAAGATCTGCCCGAGCCCAGCGCCCGACACCGCCGCCACCTCCTCGAGCTCGCGATGGATCTGGGTGATCCCGCTCGACGCGAACCGCATGCCGTAGGGAAGATACAGGGTGACGTAGGCGACCAGGAGGATCCAGATCGTGTTGTAGATCGGGATCGGCAGCATGAGATAGGCCACCAGGATGCCGGCGCCCACGATCACGCCCGGGATCGCAATCGGCGCAAAGGCGAGCGCGTCGAGAATGAATCCGTAGCGCGGCAGCGAGCGCTGCGCGATCCAGGCCATCACGAAAGTGAGGCCGGCGACGATGGTCGCGGCCATCGCCGCCAACAGCACGCTCGTTTTCACCGCCGAAAGAAAAATCGGATAGCTCAGGATGAAATCATAATTGTCGAGCGTAGCCTGCGCTCCGGAGGAGAAGAACGGCTGCGAAAGGTTGCGAAAGAACGACTGCCAGATCAGCGTGAACAGCGGCAGGCCGAGCGCCAGGGCGAACATCGCGCCGATGCCGAGCGCGACCGGCCAGCGCCAAGGCCCGAGCTTGACGCGCGTCGGTCGGTAGCCCTTGCCGGTGATGGTGGCGAAGGATTCCGCGTGCCGGGTTGCGCGGCGGTAGAAGTAGACGGCCAGGATACAGATCGCGAGCAGCGTGAGGCCGAGCGCGCTTGCGACCCCGAATGCCGGGGGCGTCGAGATGATGGCGCCCTGGATGTCGGTGGTGAACACGTCGATGCGCGCGGGACGGCCGATCAAGCGCGGGACTTCGTAAGACGCCATCCCCATCACGAAGAGCAGCAGCAACGCGGACAGGATCGCGGGCCGCAGCAACGGCAACGTGACCCGGGTGAAAACCTGCGAGTAATTGCCACCCGACATCAGGCCGGCTTCCTCCATGCGCATGTCGAGCACGCGCAGCGCCGGCCCCAGCGCCAGATAGGCGAGCGGAAAATAGTGGCTCGACAGCGCCCAGGTCATGCCCGCCATCGAGTAGATGTTGACGGGGGCCTCGCCCAGTCCGAACGCCGATTTCAGCACCGCATTGCCCCAGCCGATATTGGGGCTGAACACGAAAATCCACGCCATGGCCATCAGCAGTCCGGGAACGGCGAACGACAGGAGCGACAGCGTGTGAAACAGCGTCGCGCCGGGAGCGTCGGTGCGCTCGACCGCCCATGCCACCAGCGCGCCCATGACGAAGGTGGTCACCGCCGTGCCGAGGGCGAAGACCAAGGAATTCCAGAACAAGCGCAGGATGTGCCAGCTTGAATAGGCCTCGACGAAATTATCGAGGGAGAATGCGCCGGGACCGAATCCGGTGTCTTCGGTGAAGGCATTGTAGAGGAGCGCGGAGAGCGGGACGAAGACCAACCAGACCGCGACGACGACGCAGCCGACGAGGAGGATGTTGGGCAGGGTTACCAGACGAACCGCACGGCCGACCGCAGCCGTGGCGGCCAGCCCGTGCAAACGACCGTTGGCAACGCTCACTCGGCAACCCCCGTCGTCGTTGCCGGGTTCGCCCCGGCAATCCAGCAAAGCAAACACCCGGGCGCGGGAGAGCGCGCTTCACCGCCCCTTGAACAACTGGTCGAACTGCCGCTGCCACTTGCGCTCTTCATCAGGGCTCATCAGGACCGTGATGACCTTCTTCTGCGTCAGCATCTCGGTGACGCCCGGCGGGTTCGACGCCACGTCCTTGCGCGTAGGCAGTCGTCCGAACTTGGCGAGGAACTGCTGGCATTCCTGGCTGAGCATGAAATTCGCCGCGAGGCGGGCGGCGTTCGGATGCGGCGCCTTGGCGTTCACGCCGACCTGGCCGAAGAACAGCGTGACCGGATCGAGCGCCCACACGTCGATGGGATTGCCCGCAAGTTTCACGTTCATCGAGAGGTTCACGTAGTTATTGAGCGACACCCAATACTCGCCGGCACCGGTCGCGCGCGCCAACGCGAGGTGGCCGTCGGTGACCACGGGCCGCAGCGCGGCCACGATGGTCTTAACCAGCTCGATGCCCTTCTGCTCGCCGTAATATTGCACGATGGCTTTGAGCCATTCGTTGTCGGTGCCGTCGATGGCGACCTTGCCGGCCCATTCCTTATGCTGAGCGAACTCTTCGTAGCTCTTCGGCAGCTCCGAGGCCTTGACCTTCCCGCTGTTATAGGCGGGCGCATTGTAGTTGGCGTAGACGCCGTACCAGCGCCTGTTCGGATCACGCGCATCCGCGGAGATGTTAGCGGCTTCCGGCGGCTCGTAGTCTGCCAGCATCTGCAGCGGCATCTTGTTGATCGTTGAGGTCTGCACAATGTCGTAGGATTTCTGATCGGCGCGAAACTCGATCGACATGCGCGACATCAGGATCGCGTCGGATGCGCGCACATATTCGACCTTGATGCCGGTCGCGTCCGTGAACAATTTGAACAGCGGCAGGCCTTCCTGCTCGTTGGTCGACGAATAAACGATGAGCGAACCCTCTGCCCTGGCCGCCGCGAGCAGCGCCGGATCGAGCCACGGTCGCGACGGAGATGCGCCGGTTGGCGCGCTTTGGGCCTGCGCAGGCGCGCGGCCGAGCGAGGGAATGAGCGAAAGGGCGAGACTGAGCAATCCGGCCGACAGAGTGCTTTGGGCTAAGCCGCTCAATCCATCCTCCCTTTGGCGCCGGTCGCGCCCGCGCATTCGATCTTTCGAGCGCGTCGGGCGTTGATGCCGAGGCGACCGCGTTGCCCCGATCGGCCCGCGCGGCGCACCGGGGCCGTCAGGAATTCTCTTGGCTTTTCCGCCGGTTGGATTGCGCGCTGGGGAAGCATATCTCAGGCCCGATAATTGACAAACCGGCTTCGGTGCCCGATGACCTTTGCGCCGCCGCAGGAGACAGATTGGTGAATGAAGTGACGGCCACAACCATGGAGGCCCCGCCGGCAAAGGCGTCCGACGGCCTGATCGAGGTGCGGGTGACCGCCATCCGCTACGCCGCTCGCGACACCCATCTCTACGAATTCACGCGGCCGGACGGGAAAGCTTTGCCGGCCTATGAGCCCGGCGCCCATATCGACCTGCATCTGCCCAACGGGTTGACCCGGCAATATTCCCTGATCAACGCCGAGCCCGATCCCGCGACCTACACCGTCGGCATCAAACGTGATCCCGCCAGCCGAGGCGGCTCGCGTTACGTGCACGATGAGCTGCGCGTCGGCAAGACGCTCAAGATCAGCGCGCCGCGCAACAATTTCGCGCTGGTGGAGAGCGCCAAGCACGTCGTGCTGTTCGCCGGCGGCATCGGCATCACGCCGATCTGGTGCATGGTGCAGCGGCTGGAACGGCTGGGCCGCTCCTGGACGCTCTATTACGCCTGCCGCTCGCGCTCCGACATGGCCTTCCTGCAATCGCTCGAAACGATGGCGCCGGCGCAATTCCATTTCGATGACGAGACCGCGGGCAAGTTCCTCGACGTGACGTCGATCATCGCCGAAACGCCGAAAGATGCGCACCTTTATTGCTGCGGGCCGACGCCGATGCTCAAGGCGTTCGAGGCGGCGACCGCGGATTGGCCGCGCGAGCAGATCCACGTCGAGTACTTCACGCCGAAGCAAGAGGCGGACAAGAAGGGCGGCTTCGTGGTCGAGCTCGCGCGCTCCGGACAGGAATTCGTCATTCCCGAAGGCAAGACCATTCTGCAGGTGCTGCTCGATGCCGGCGTGGACGTCGACTATTCCTGCGAGCTCGGGATCTGCGGGGCCTGCGAGCAACGGGTCATCTCCGGCACGCCGGAGCATCGCGACGCCATCCTCACCGAGGAAGAGCAGGCCTCGAACACCAAGGTCATGATCTGCTGCGCCGGCTGCAAGAGCGACCGGCTGGTGCTGGATCTCTGAACCAGATGTCTCAAATC
>Ga0208989_10000174_pt1 | contig 16155 bp, 17 predicted proteins | sample MedBloCAOM3_M1_FD_187852 | JGI IMG/M metagenome (GOLD analysis project Ga0208989, IMG submission 187852) | Forest soil microbial communities from El Dorado National Forest, California, USA - Mediterranean Blodgett CA OM3_M1 (SPAdes) (version 2) | ecosystem: Environmental > Terrestrial > Soil >...
ATCGCGGCCTGCCGGATGGCCCAAATGCCGGCGGCCCTGTCCAACCGGACGCGCAGCCGCCTTTCATTAGCGATTATTCACTTGAGGTCATGGGGTATCGTTCCTAGACTATTCACGAAATTTATGGGCAGATGGTGCTGTCGCCGGTTCCGTCGGGCCTGCGCAGCGTGTGGCGGCAGGCCACCTTGTGGAGGCGACAATGGCCATGGCCGATTTCGCGGCGGCGATGCCGAGCGACCGCTCGCTGCTGATCGTCGAGGACGACAAATCATTCCTGCAGCGACTTGCGCGTGCCATGGAGGGCCGCGGTTTCGCCGTGACCACGGCGGAGTCGGTCGCCGAAGGCCTAACGCAGCTCGAAACCGCGTCGCCCGCCTTCGCCGTGGTCGACATGCGGCTCGAAGACGGCAACGGCCTCGACGTGATCTCCGCGCTCAAGCGTCGTCGTCCCGATGCCCGCGCCATCATCCTGACCGGCTACGGCAACATCGCAACCGCGGTGAACGCGGTGAAGCTCGGTGCAGTGGACTATCTGTCCAAGCCGGTCGACGCCGACGATGTCGTGGCGGCCCTGCTCGCGCTCGACGGCCGCAAAGCCGAACCGCCGGAAAATCCGATGTCGGCGGATCGGGTGCGGTGGGAGCACATCCAGCGCATTTACGAGCTCTGCGGCCGCAATGTCTCGGAGACCGCGCGTCGGCTCAACATGCACCGCCGCACGCTGCAACGCATCTTGGCCAAGCGCGCGCCGAAGTAGGCGACGCTTTCGCGGCTTATCGAGCGTCGCGGTTCGTGACCCTCGACCCTCGGGCGCACCAACGATCTGTCGCGGCAGTACGCAAATACTCAAAACTCGGCAAAGTGACCGCTCGTTGCTCCTGACGGTCGATTGATGCTGCCCGCGCTTCGCCTGAGGGTATTTTTTTGCCTCTTTTGATCGGGAATTGCCCTGAGCATCCCGCGACGGCAGGAGCGGTTTCCTCGCATGCCTCCCAAGAGTTCGGAACTTCTTATCTCGCAGTGCAACCAAAACCCACTTTGAGCGTTAAAGGTCCGGAACGAGCGGAGATTTGAGTATGTATCCGAATCAAGACGCCATATTTGAACGGCTGGAGACCACGAAAAAATTCGGTCTCCTATCGGATTATCTGGTGAGTTGGGTCGGCCGCGCAGGACGGCTTAATCCCAAAGTGACGGTCTGGGGCAAAGACGGCACCCCGGAAGACGTGGTCGAGCACTACGTGGCGCGGCTGCTCAAAGGCCTGGTCAACGACCGACACATCGTCGTCGCCAACTAGCAATCAGAGACGTCGGGCCCTTCAGGGTCGGCCAGTGCCGCCAGGCGCAGCGCCGCAGCGCGCGCAAACGCGAGGATCATGCTCTTGCGGGTGGCGGCATGGAGCCGATGCTCCGGGGCTTCGCACTTAAGCGATGCGCCGAACGCGTCGGCAACGATAAGGCCGGTATCCGATGGAAAAATTTCGCACGGCACTTCAAGCGTGGTGGCGAAGAACAGCCGGTCGCAATGAAGCCGATAGTCGATCCATTTCTGATCGGCACGAAAATCGGCAATCGAAGACTTGATCTCCACGATCCACAATTCGCCGTCGCTCGCGAGCGCCACCAGGTCGGCGCGCCGGCCTGACGCCAGTGGCAATTCGCTGACCACCGCAAACCCCAACGAATGCAACAGCCGCGTGGTGCCGCGCGCGACCGCTAGCGCGGTCGGCGATTGCCGGCCGTCGATCGGCAGAACAGCGGCAAGTGAGCTCGTGCTCATGGAATGAACGATCCCCGGCAGCGGCACGCTTGTGGTGGCAGGACGAAACCGAACGTCACGCACGCAACAACCCTCGGTGACGGCAAGCAGCAATCAGTCATCAGCAATCGGTAAGGATCGCACGGCTGACCATGGTTACGGCTTGCTGGTACCCGATACTGCCGCGGCGGCGCGCTCGGCGAAAGCCCCGGTCAGCGCCTCCCGGCTCGGGGCGATGATCCCGCGCTCGGTCACGAGGCCGGTGATGAGGCGGGCGGGAGTTATGTCGAAGCCGTAGTTCGCTACCGCCGAGCCTTCCGGCACGATCCGCACGGTCTCGACGCGGCCGTCGGCGGTGCGGCCGGTGACGGTCGCGACTTCGTCCGCGCTGCGTTGCTCGATCGGAATTTCCGCGAGCCCGTCCGACACCGAAAAATCGATCGTCGGCGAGGGCAGCCCCACATAGAACGGCACGCCGTTGTCCTTGGCCGCGAGCGCCTTGAGATAGGTGCCGATCTTGTTGCAGACGTCGCCATCCGCGGTCACCCGGTCGGTCCCGACGATCACCATGTCGACCATGCCGTGCTGCATCAGGTGGCCGCCGGTGTTGTCCGGGATCACCGTATGCGGCACGCCGTGCTGACCAAGCTCCCAGGCGGTCAGAGCCGCGCCCTGGTTGCGCGGGCGCGTCTCGTCGACCCAGACATGGAGCGGCACCCCGTGGTCGTGCGCCACGTAGATCGGTGCCAGCGCGGTGCCGAAATCGACGGTCGCAAGCCAGCCGGCGTTGCAGTGCGTGAGCACTTGCACCGGTTGCGCTGACTTCTTCTTGGCTGCGATGGCGACGATCAGCCTGGCGCCATGGCCACCGATGGCCTGGTTGATGGCAACGTCCTGGTCGCAGATTTCGGCCGCGCGCCGATACGCGGCGGCAAGCCGGTCATCCCGCGGGCGGTTGCGCACCGCCCCGACCATCTCGTCCAGCGCCCATTTGAGATTGATGGCGGTGGGACGCGTGGCCATGAGCGTCGCAAACGCGCGCTCCAGCGCCTCGTCGGACGCGTCGGCGCGCAGTGCCAGGCAGACGCCGTATGCTGCCGTCGCCCCGATCAAAGGGGCGCCCCGCACCTGCATGGTCGCAATGGCGCGCGCGGCGTCGTCAAGCGTCGTCAACCGGATGGTGGCAAAGCGATGCGGCAGCTGGCTCTGGTCGATCGCTCCGACCGACCAGCCATCGGCCTCCAGCCAGATGCTGCGCGTGTTCTTACCATCGACCCTCATAGCGCCAGACATATAGCGTTTTCCGGCAAAGTGGGAACCGGTTCGCGGCGGAAAACGCATCGACTCATTAGCCGGAGCGGGTTAACCGCTCCAGCCGCGGTTCGATGAAAGGCAAGGCTCGGCTTTTTCTCCGCCGCCCCTCCCTCTCCCCGCGGGCGGAAAGAGATGATAGAGAGGCGAGCAGGGGGAGATCGCATGCCCATCGACTACGAAGCCGAATACAACAACCGCGCCCGCGTGCCCGAACACCCGGAAATCTTCGCACGCTGGACGCGCGAGGCCGAGGACTATCGCGCCGAAGCCATGAAGGAGCGGCGCGCCGAGCTCGGACTGAGTTACGGATCGTCGCCGCGGCAGTTCATCGATCTGTTTTCGCCTCGCCCCGATGTCACGTCGCCACTCGCGCTGTTCATCCATGGCGGCTACTGGCGCTCGCTCGACCCGTCGCTGTTCAGCCACATGGCGCGCGGCGTGAATGCGCACGGCGTGGCGGTCGGGGTCGTGGGCTATGATCTCTGTCCCGACGTGACCATCGCCGAGATCATCGACCAGATCCGGCACGCATGCCTCTTCATGTGGCTGCGCACCGGCCAGCGCATGATGGTGTACGGCCACTCCGCCGGCGGACATCTCGCCGGCGCCATGGTGGCGACCGAGTGGCATGAGCTTTATCCCAAGACCCCAGCGGATCTGGTGCCGGCCGCCTATTCGGCCTCCGGCGTGTTCGATCTCACGCCGCTGGTTCAGGTCAGCATGGCGCAGGACCTGCGGCTCGACGACGCCGAGGCGCGGCGCGTGTCGCCGCTGTTCTGGCCGGCGGCGAAAGGCCGCGTGTTCGATGCCGTGGCCGGTGGTCTGGAATCGAGCGAGTTCCAGCGCCAGAGCCGCGTCGTGGCCGAGACCTGGGGCAAGGGGGGCGCCCAGACCCGCTTCGAGGGCATCCCGGAAAAAAACCATTTCACGGTGATCGACGCGATGGCCGATCCGCAGAGCGCCATGGTCAGCCGCCTCGTCGAGCTCGCGCAGATTGGTCAGAACCAGTAGCGCCAGGCAAAGCCGACGGTCAGCAGCGCGCCGACGAAAACCACGAGCTTGCGCGCGGCATGGTTCGGCATGACCTGCGCCACCCGTGCGCCGATCAGGCCGCCCACCAGCGTTCCCGCCATCATCAATAGCGTCGCCGGCCACGACAGCGCCTCCTGCGCTGCGAAGATCACGGTGGCGGCCGCGCTGTTCAACCCGGTCACCAGGTTCTTGGTGACGTTGGCGGAGCGATAGTTGCCGCCGGTCCCGACCGAAAGCACGCCGAGCATGAGCACCCCGACGCCGGCGCCGAAATAGCCGCCATAAATCGAGATCGGCAGCACCACTGCCGGGGAATGGGTGAAGCGGCGCACGTTGCCGCGGGTGGCGGCGCGGGCAGCGAGCCACGTGCTGATCCGCCCGGCATAGGCGAACAGCACGGTCGCGAAGCCGAGCAGCAGCGGCACCAGCGCCGAGAACACCCGTTCCGGGGTCAGCAGCAGCAGCACGGCGCCGATCAGCGCTCCGACAATCGAGGCGAGCGCCACCGCAACGAACGATCGGTCGAACGGCGGCAGCTGCGAACGATCATAGATGGCTGCGAGAAAAAGGCCCGGCATCAGCGCCGTGGTGTTGGCGGCGGTCGCCATGACAGGCGGCAACCCGGCGGCAAGCAGCGCGGGGAAGGTAATGACCGCGGCCCCGCCGACGATCGCGGCAATGATGCCGCCGGCGATCCCGGCGGCGACGAGCAGCACGCCATGCAGGAGGTCCATCGTTGACTACGCCTCGTATCCCGGGCGCATCGCAATACGAGCAGCGCAGACAAGTATACGCAGTCCGCGCAAGCTTGACTGCGTGCGAAGTGGTGCGATGCAGACACCGATCCCGGGGCTTACCCGAGATCGGCACTCAAATGCGCGCAAGTCGGGCAAACCCGCCTTGCGTGGATCGTTACGCGCACCGTCTTTGCGAAAGCCCCGGATCACCACTCGCGCAAGCGCGCTCGCGCTGCACCGCGTCCCGGAGACGGGCGCTAGAAAAAAGCCTGGATGCCGGTCTGGGCGCGGCCGAGGATCAGCGCGTGAATGTCGTGCGTGCCCTCGTAGGTGTTGACGGTTTCGAGATTGCACAGCACGCGCATCACGTGAAACTCGTCGGAGATGCCGTTGCCGCCATGCATGTCGCGGGCGAGGCGAGCAATCTCGAGCGCCTTGCCGCAATTGTTGCGCTTGAGCAGCGACACCGCCGCCGGGGCCGCCCTTCCCTCTTCCATGAGCCGCCCGAGGCGGTATGCCGCGTGCAGGCCGAGCGTGATCTCGGTCTGCATGTCGGCGAGCTTCTTCTGCACGAGCTGATTGGCGGCGAGCGGACGGCCGAACTGCTTGCGGTCGAGCACGTATTGGCGGGCGCGATGCCAGCAGAACTCAGCCGCGCCGATGGCGCCCCAGGCGATGCCGGCGCGCGCCACGTTGAGGCAGCCGAACGGCCCGGCGAGGCCCTTCACGTTCGGCAGCAGGTTCTCTTCCGGTACCAACACGTCCTCGAGCACGATCTCGCCGGTGATCGAGGCCCGCAGTGAAAGCTTGCCTTCGATCTTGGGCGTCGAGAACCCCTTGGTGCCGCGCTCGACCAAGAAGCCGCGGATGACGCCGTCGAGCTTGGCCCACACCACCGCCAGGTCCGCGACCGGCGCGTTGGTGATCCACATCTTGGCGCCGGTGAGCCGGTATCCGCCCGCCGCTTTCTCCGCGCGCGTGATCATCGAGCCGGGGTCGGAGCCGTGATCGGGCTCGGTCAGACCGAAGCAGCCCACGATCTCGCCCGATGCAAGTTTCGGCAGATACTTCTTGCGCTGCGCCTCGCTGCCATAGGCGAAGATCGGATGCATGACGAGCGAGGACTGCACCGACATGGCCGAGCGGTAGCCGGAATCGACGCGCTCGATCTCGCGCGTGATCAGCCCGTAGGCGACGTAGCCCAGCCCGGCGCCGCCGTACTCTTCCGGGATCGTGGATCCGAGCAGGCCGAGGGCGCCCATCTCGGAGACGATGGCGCGGTCGAAGCGCTCCTCGCGGTTGTCCAGCAGCACGCGCGGGAACAGCTTGTCTTGCGCGTAGCCACGCGCCGTGTCGCGCACCATGCGCTCTTCTTCTGTGAGCTCGCTCTCGAGATCGAGCGGATCCTCCCAGTTGAACGCGGCGTCCTTGAGTTGCGACGGGGTCCGCTGCTCGCGCTTCTCGGCGGTCTGCGACATGGCATGCTCCCGGGCTCAGCGGTGTTGGGCGGACGCAAGCGCCCCGACGCTTGGTCGGAAACGCTCGGGCGGTCCTGCGGTCTCTCTTGCCCACGTTCATCCCCCGGATTCAAGGGCCTTGCGTCCCGGCGGCATTGGCGAAGGGATGCCGACACCGTCCCGAGTTCCCTGATCCGTGCGCGCCATGTTACGAGCGGTGCCCGGCAACAGGGAAACGCCCACGATGAAAGATCAAATCGCAGCACAGAGCGCCGTTTGGCCCGGCGGAAAACCCATCGCCGTGCTGGTCAGCATCCTGTTCGAGACCTGGTCGGACGGGAAGGGCCCGAGCTACTTCCCGCGCACGACCCCGTTGAAGCCCGGCACCGTCGACCACGGCGCTATCCAGTGGGCGCAGTACGGCGGCAATGAGGGCTTGTGGCGGATCCTGCGCACGCTCGATCGCCATTCGGTTCCGGCCACGATCTTCTGCAGCGGGCGCTGCGGCGAGCTCTATCCCGAGGTCATCGCCGCGGCCGCCAAGGCCGGCCACGACATCGCCGGCCACGGCTACACGCAGGACGGCCTGTTCTGCTACATGACGCCGGACGAAGAGCGCCTCGCGATCCGCAAGACGCTCGACGTGCTCGAACAGGCCTCCGGCATCCGTGCCAAGGGCTGGGCCACGCCGGCCTATAGCTGGACCACCCACACGTTCGATCTCCTGTGCCAGGAGGGCGTACGCTGGTATGGCGATGCCTTGGACATCAGCCTGCCGCGCAAGCAAGCGACGGCGAGCGGCGACATCGTCGCCTTTCCCTGGAGCGACTTCGTCGACAATCGGGTTCTGCGCGGGCAACCCCAAGGCTACTACGACGTCCACGCGGACACGTTCGAATATCTGCGGGAGCACGAGCCGATGGGCCTGATCCATATCGGCTTCCACAGCCATTTCGGCGGGCGGCCGCTGATGACGGCGATGTTCGACAAGCTTCTGAAATTCCTATGCGCGCAGCCGGACGTGCACTTTCCCGGTCACAACGCGATCGCGCAGTGGGTGCTGGAGCGCGGCGATCGCGAGCTGAGCTACGCCAACCGCTTCTTCGCGTAGTCGGAGGGGGACGCGGGCGTCGATCGACCGCTGTGTGAGGCGACGTGACTCATCTCACTGCGCGATCTGGATATTCCGGTCCTTGACCAGGCGGCCCCACTTTCCCATGTCGCCGGCGAGCACGGCGCGCATTTCCTCGCTCGCTCCGCTTCTGATCTCCATGCTCAGCGCCTCGAGCTTGGCCTTGACCTCGGGGGCCGCGAGCGTCTGCTTGATGTCGGCTTCGATCTTGCCGACGATCGATTTCGGCGTCCCCGCCGGCGCAAACGCGCCAATCCAGGTGGCGACGTCGTAGCCCGGCACGCCCGATTCATCGACCGTCGGCACGTCCGGCAGCCGCGGCGCACGCTTGAGCGTCGTCACCGCCAGGGTGCGAAGCTTGCCCGACTGCATGCCGGCATTGGCGGTGGCGAGGTCAGCGAAGATGAGCTGGGTGTCGCCGGACATCACGCCGGTGACCGCCGGCGCGCCGCCGCGAAACGGGATGCTGGTGATGTCGACGCCGGCCATGGCCTTGAACAATTCGAGCGCCAGCAAGGTCGCAGTGCCGCCGGAGGCGTGATTGAGCTTGCCCGGATTGGCGGCCTTGGCGAGCGCGACCAGTTCCTTAATCGATTTCGCCGGCACGCCCTCGTTCACCAGCACGACCTCGGGGATCGAGGTCAGCAGCGCGACCGGCTCGAAGTCGCGTTGCGAATGGTAGCCGAGATTGGGATAGACCACCGGGTTCATCGCCATGGTGCCGTCATGCGCCACCAGGAGCGTGTAGCCGTCAGGCGCCGCCTTCGCCGCGGCTTCGGTGCCGATGATCATGGCCGCGCCGGCGCGGTTCTCGATCACGACAGGCTTGCCCCAGAGTTCGGCGAGCTTGCCCGCCACCACCCGCGCGGTGGTATCGATCGAGCCGCCGGGCGCGGTCGGCACGATGATGCGCACGGTGCGCTCGGGATAGGCTTGCGCGTGTGCTTCGCGCTGCAAGCCCAGAACCGCGATCGCCAGAGCGGCCATGAACATTCCGCACGCCAGTACGCCCAGCAGGCACCGCTTGGTCATTGGCTCCTCCCTGGGCATGCGGTATTCCCCGCATTGCCGTGCCGGAACCGATCGGCTAATGACGTGTTTTAGCGCGCCCGTAGCTCAGCTGGATAGAGCGCTGCCCTCCGAAGGCAGAGGTCACAAGTTCGAATCTTGTCGGGCGCGCCACTTCGGTACAAAACTGGGCACGCCAAAACCCGCCGTTTTTGCGCTTGAAGCGGCGACGAGCGTGCGAAGCAGTACGCTTTTCGACCCCATGATGCGAACTTCTTTCGCATCGACTTCAACTCGCTGAGCAAGCGCGCGGAGGTGGTCGCGGCGGTAGCCGCCGCTCTCGGTGCGCATGCGCTTGCGGGCCTGCCTAGCTAAGATTTTGAGGGACTGCGGTGTGACGCTCGGCCCGACGCGCTTGATCGCGTCCTGGGCGCGCTCTGCGTCAGCACGGGCCTGATCGCGGATTGCTTTGAGCTCGACAATTCGGTCTTTCAGCATCGGGTCGGAGAGATCGGCGACGCCGTTCTCGATCGCGTCGTAGAGCCGCTTGAGTTTGGCGTCGCCCTCGGACGCACGCTTGCGCAATTGGGCGATATGCGTTGTTCGGCGCTCGGCACGTTCCCCCCGGCGGTGGAGAACACTCGACAGAATTTCCTCGAGACGCTTGGGTTGCAGAAGCCGATGCTCGATGTGGTCAGCCACGACGCGGTCGAGCTTGTCCATCGGAACAGTCCGCCCCTTGCAGCCGGTCTCGCCTTGGCGCGCCTTGGTCGAGCAGGTGTAATACCGGTAGCGCCCTCCCTTCCCGGTCCGCAGCGTCATCGCCATGCCGCAGCCGGCACAGAAGCAGATGCCGGTGAGCAGGGTCGGGCCGCTGGTGATACGCGGAGCAGTGAGCGCCGGACTGCGCGTCTTGAGCAGCGCTTGCACCGCCTCGAACTCGGCCGCATCGATGATCGGCGGCGCCGCCATTTCGACCACCTCGTTGGCGGGCTTGCGCTCGCGCGTCTTCCAGAACGTGGCGTTGAATCGATGGCGCCCGACGTAAGTCGTGCGCGTCGGCACCTTGTGCACGGCGCCGATGCCCCAGCGCCCGCCATCCCGGGTACGCACGCCGAGGGCGTTGAGATGCTTGGTGATCGACTTGACGCCCATTGGTCCCGAGGCGCCGTCGCCCTCGCGCGCCAAGCGGAAGATCAGCCGCACGGTGTCGGCCTGGATGGGATCGATGTCCAAAATCTTCTTGGTGCGGTGGCCATGCTGCTCGGCGGCCTCCACGATGCGGTAGCCGATCGGCGGCAGGGAGCCGTTCCAGAAGCCATGCCGGGCATTCTCCTTCATGGCCCGCAGCGTGTGCTTGGCGTTCTCCTTGGACTGATACTCGTCGAACAGCGCCATGATCTGCCGGATCATGTTGCTCATCGGATCGTCGCCGAGCTCCTGGGTGATCGAGACCAGGCGGACGCCGTTCTTGGCGAGGCGGCGGACGTAGAACTCGAGCTGGAACTGGTCGCGGAAGAAACGGCTGAAGCTGTGCACGACGATGACATCGAACGCTCTCGGCTTGGTCGTGGCGGCATCGATCATGCGCTGGAATTCCGGCCGCCGGTCGCCGACACGCCGGGCTCGACGTAATCTTCCACGATCTCCCAGCCACGGGAAGCGCAATAACCCTTCGCCTGGCGGCGCTGGTCTGGGATGGAGAGATCGTTGTCGGCCTGCCGGCCGGTCGAGACCCGCAGGTAGAGGGCAGCACGAACCGGCGCGGTCATGGCGATCTCCTCACGCGTCAGTGGCGGGTCGAGAACAGCTCGTCGAACAGGTCGCCGAACCAGGCTTCGAACACCTCGATTTCGGCCTCCGTGACCGGCACATCCCCGGGCCAATCATCCTTCACGGTCCACGTGGCCGGATCTTCGGGCGCAAGCCGGCCAGGGCGACGCGCGGACGCACGCGCGTAATCGTACAGATCGTCGTCAAGCGCGTCGGGAGCAGCAGCGTTCTTTGCGGGGGATTTGCGAGTGCGAGCCATGGCCGCAGTGTCGCATGGGACTTCCGCCAAAAGAATGGCCGATGTGCACACGGCGCTACGCTGCGACCTCCGCTCAGTCGCAACGGGAGCGATCTCGCTCACGGGAAGCCATGACCGCATGGCGGCCCAAGAGCCGGGCCGGCGCAGGCCGGTCAAGGCTGCGAGCCGGCGGAGCCGGTCGCGCCTTGACGGGGCAGCGGCGGTCCGGCAGCGGCGCGCCAAGCGGTCATGGCTCGGCGTGTCTGGCGTCACGACGCAGCCAGGACCAATGGTCCTTGACGACACGCTGTCTCAGCATGCGAGGTGCGAGAATCCGTGATTTTGCATGGGCTTGCGGAAAATCGCACGCTGCGGGCCGAAAACGCACCTCGCTGCAAGATACTGATATTCCTGCCTTCTTCAGCTCTCCGACTGGGGCGCACCTTGCGCCTTTTATCTTGCCATCGCTCGGTCGACGGTCTCCTCATCGCCGTTCCTGCGCAGCCCTTCGCCAAATTGCGATCAGACAAAAACCAGACCAAGCGCCACGGGAGCAGATTCCGCGCATGTTCGTTGCAGTCGATATGTCGAGTCTTTGGTGACCGCACGTGCGTCACGTGTCGCCAAGTCGATCGAAGCCAGGACGCAGGAGCGACGGCTGCAGTGTTGGGTCTTTGCAGATGGGGCACAGGAAGGCGACAAGCAGGAACGCACGACGATTGCGGCCCGCAGTCAGATTTGATGATCGCCCACACGATCGACGTGCAGCGACCCGCCGAATGCCATGAGGGTCGCTGCGTGCCATTCCCGCGACCCGCACCGTGTTTGTCGTCGGCGGTGAGTTGATCAGGCCGAGGAGTCGGCAATCATCATGGCCAGTAAGCGCGCCTGAATCGTAGCGATCGGGGGTGAAGCGGACATGCCGCGGACATGGCCAAACCGACGCGAATGACCCGAAGCGGCTATCTAGTTTTCACGCACTGGCGCCCGTATAGAGCGGGAAGCAGACGTTCGCTATAGGACGGAAACGGTCGATTTCGCCGGCGGTACAAACCTCCGGTCAAAGCCGTCGGTGCAAGAGAGGGAAGGGTTAGAAACGTACCTTTTCGCCGGGCTAAGATCGGACGCCGATAAGCGATCTTATGTTCAGATTTGTCTCGCGATCCGTCGATCACAATAGAGTTCGAAGGTCGTCGCGCAGTCGATTGAGCTCCGCTGAGACGTTTTCGAAAAGTCGCTTCTCGATCGCCACGAAATGAATATCAGCCTCCGAAACATTCCTTGGGAAGATCGGGATCATCCGGCATATCCCGGCTTGGCTTTGGTGCGGGTCTCAGGCGAGCTGCCGTTCTTTGTCCGCAGATCGAACTTCAGCGCCCTGGTCGCCTGAACGTCTTGCGCGCGCGCTCAACTTTGGCTCGGATCACGCAGTCCTCAACGTGATCGTTGATCAGCCCCATTGCCTGCATGAAGGCATACACCGTGGTCGGTCCGACGAATTTCCAGCCTTGCTTCTTGAGGGCCTTCGACAGGGCAAGTGATTCCGCTGAGGTCGATGCGGTCTGCGGTCTTGCACGCTGCTCAGCGTCAGGTTCGTAACGCCAGATGAAGGCTGCGAGCGAGCCTTCTTGTTTGACGAGTTCCTGAGCCCGTCGTGCGTTGTTGATGACAGCCTCGATCTTGCCGCGATGGCGGACGATGCCGTCATCCTTGAGCAGGCGATCGATGTCACGCTGAGTGTAGCGCGCTATCCGGTGGAAATCGAAATCATGGAAGGTCGCGCGGAAGGTCGCGCGCTTAGCGAGAATTGTGCGCCAGCTCAGTCCGGATTGAAAACCCTCCAGACTCAACTTCTCAAATAAGCGATAATCATCACTGACCGGGAAACCCCATTCGGTATCGTGATAGCCGAGAAACTCCGGTGCGGCGCCGCACCAGCGGCAGCGTGATTTACCATCGGGACCAACGATCGTTGTGTTCATCTGTCTGTTCGCCGCATCAAGATCAGGGGGTGGTTACTCACCCCAAAATGAACTTCAGCCGTTCATCGGCTCTTGATGGCGTGATTTCAATAATTTCCGCGCTTACAACTTTCTGAGAGACAAATGGATCAGCGTTCACCCTGCTTTGAAGACCAGCTAGCGACGTATTGTGCGCCACAATTCCACCACCTAAGTTCGGCTGAAGAGTGCCGACCAACAAAAACACGCCGTCATCAAAACCGCGTTTGATCCACTCGTTGTGGCCTTGCATGAATTGGCCGGCTTGGCTTTTGTTGCTGGAAAATCTGAGCAGGACGACAAACATCTGATTTGCTCTCCTATAAACTTGGTGGGTACTCAGCCTGCGCCGCCATAGCGAAACGCGCTTGCCTACGTCATCCGCTGGATACAGCCGGCCGCCGATCCGCTCTCTTGGGCGTATTCCCGCCTTAGCGCCTCACGCACGCGCCGCCCCATGCTCGTCGTGTGCATTGCGCGTGGCGCTTTCCGTGCACGATCTCAGCCACTCGCACATCTGCTTTACTTCCTGCTTGATGAATCTCTCATCGTGAAAGGCATTTGCCAGCGTGGCGACACCCTGGCTGCGGGCGAGAAGATGCATCGCGAGCTGGTCGGCGTCTGCCTCGCGGCCGAGCAGCGTGAACTGCCTGCGCAACCAGGTCCGAAACAGTGTAAATAGCTTGTTTGCCTCGGCCTGCGAGCCATGATTCAGCTTCGCAAGCTCGCTGCACAGCGTGCCAACCGGGCAGCCGTAACGTTTTATGTCGGCCCGGTTCGCGATCAAAATATGGATGAAGCTCCGGATGCGATCCGCGGGTTTTGTCCCTTCGATTTCCCACCGCTCTAACATCTTCCGGGTATTAGCCAGACGCGCATTGATCACGGCATCCAGAATTTCATCCTTGGTTTTGAAGTGATAGTAAAAATTCCCACGCGAGATCTGGACGGCGTCGGCGATGTCCGAGAATGAGGTGTACTCGTAGCCTTGCCGATAGAACAAATCATCGGCGGCTTCGACGATGTGATCTCGGGTGGTCTTCTCGCTCATGTCTTCATCCCCGGCCGTTAGCCATATTTTGATGAAGCCTCGGCAACTGTCGCGGCTGTCTGCCCGAATAAAGCTCTCGCAAATTCACGCTGCTCGTCGCTCCCGGGAGCAGGCGTCGGACGCCGCAGATCGGCGCCGGCGGCCATTCCTCTTTGGACGGCCGGCCGGACCGCCATGCCATCGAGCCAAGCCTCGACACGAGCAAACGCGCCCGTGTCTTGGCCGAGGAGGCCCGCCTGCGCCATCCACGGGTAAAGCGCCATGTCGGCGACCGAGTAATCGCCGGCGACGAAGGCCCGGTCAGCCAACCGCCGGTCGAGAACGCCGAGCAGTCGGTTCACTTCATTGCGGTACCGCTTTGCCGGGTACTCGATTTTGACCGGATCATCGACGAGGTTTGGCGCATAGATCTGAAAATGGCTGGCTTGACCGAACATCGGTCCCACATCGGCCATCTGCCAGAACAACCACTTCTCCACCTCCACCCGTCCACGTTCATCGCTCGGATAGAACTTGCCGGTCTTGCGCCCGAGATATTGCAGGATGGCGCCCGACTCGAACACCGATATGGGCGCGCCCCCGGGCCCTTCGGGATCGACGATCGCCGGCACGCGGTTGTTCGGAGAGATCGCCAGGAACTCCGGCTTGAATTGCTCGCCTTTACCAATCGCTACCGGCCGGATGACGTAGGGCAGTTCCATTTCTTCCAGCGCGAGCGTGATTTTCCAGCCGTTGGGCGTCGTCCAGAAGAAAACTTCAACGGGTGCAGGCATGATGATCTCCGACGGTCTCGTGCAGAAGGAGTCGGACGATCGTCCTACACCAAAAATAGGACGACCGTCCGAGTCCTGTCAAGGGCTAGACAGAGTGCAGGAAAGATGCATCGCAGCGGACCGTCGGAGATAACACTGGACGCCGCCGAGATCTCACTCTGCAACATGAACGCCCTCTTCCACGGGAACGGCTGGCCATCGGTACGTCACGCCGCAGGGTCGGAGCGTAGCGGACAACGGCGAAACCGTTGACGGAGCGAGCACGTTTTTCTGCTCTTAGCCGCGGCTCAGAGGGGGTCAGGCGGCCCACGACGCGTGGTGCAGGATCGCAGGCCGTCGCAGACTTGGCGATTGGAGCGCGTGGCGGGCTGCGGCATCATAGGAGCACGGCGAGCGAGTAGTGCCCATCTTCATCGACCGTGGCGCGCCACTGTACGATTTTGTACGACACTGTTGCCGGGACGGGCACGCGTAGCGCCTTACGCCGCCGATCGCCGCACATTGGAACATGCTGCTGGTCGCCTCGCGGTAACTCCAAAGTGTCTTGGCGCTCGGTACCGGTCCTCGTCAAATGATACGACAATCCAACGCGCCCACGCGGGCCATGGAGAAGATATGCTGACTCTGCCGAGCGATGATATGGTTGCCGTAGCGCTGGTCGAGGCGATCCGCGGAGGTGACATTGGGGCGCTTCGGCGTCTTCTTGACGGGCACCCTGGATTGGCGGCGGCGAGGCTCCAGAGCGGCAAGGGAACGACGCGTACCCCATTGCACGTCGTCGCTGACTGGCCGGCGTACTTTCCCAACGGTCCTGCAGTCGTTCATCTGCTCATCGGCGCGGGCGCTGACCCTGATGCCCCAGTCACCGGCGGCTCGCACGCAGAGACCTCGTTGCACTGGGCGGCGAGCAGTGACGACGTTGACGTGGCCTCCGCGCTCATCGCCGGCGGCGCCAATATCGAAGCGACAGGCGCCTCGATTGCTGGAGGTACCCCATTGGACGATGCGGTGGGCTACGGGTGCTGGCACGTCGCTCGCCTTCTGGTCGAGCGAGGCGCTCGCATTGAGCGTCTTTGGCACGCGACAGGCCTGGGGATGATGTCTCGCGTGGAAGAGCTTTTGGCAGGCAATCCGCCGCCGACACCACGTGACATCAACGATACCTTCTGGATGGCCTGCGCTGGCGGCCAACGCCGAGTGGTACCTTCTGGCAAAGGGAGCCGACATCAACTGGGTCCCGGATTATACCAAGAGAACACCCCTAGACGCGGCCGGCGACCTTGATACCCGCAGGGACACGCTCGTCACTTGGCTGCGCGACCAGGGTGCCAGATCAGCCAAGAGCTGAGATCGCCGGTCGGCTTCGCTTTGCCGTTAGGCGGTCGGGTTGCGTCGCATCTTCGCGCCACGCCGAGGCAATAGGTGTTCTATGATGTTTCCGCCGCGACCGTTCACGCCCGGGCGCGCCCGCAAAAGTGGGCCCGGATATGACAGCGGCGGCCGGCGCATGAAGTCATAGCGACCGTGGCGCGCCACTTCGGAATACGCGATCGACGCCAGACGCCGCGATTCTGCGCTTCAAGCCTGACCCGATTTTTTGAACATGGCGTCGCAGATCGAGCGAAGCCAGGACGCAGAAGCTGCGGCTGTGCCCGTTGTTTGCAGATCGGGCGCAGGATGGCGACAAGCAGACGGGTCTCGGTCGGACGTGGTAATGTCCGGTGTTGCGGATAGCGGACGAGACGCGGACATGGCAATACCGACGCGAATGACCCTTATCGTCGCTTTGCTACGAGCCTTCGGTGCAGTGCAGCAGATGCCGAGTGTAGTTAGGCGAGCGCGATGTCCGGCGGCTGGCTTGCCTGCTCGTCCGGCGTAAAA
>Ga0208989_10000176_pt1 | contig 16128 bp, 15 predicted proteins | sample MedBloCAOM3_M1_FD_187852 | JGI IMG/M metagenome (GOLD analysis project Ga0208989, IMG submission 187852) | Forest soil microbial communities from El Dorado National Forest, California, USA - Mediterranean Blodgett CA OM3_M1 (SPAdes) (version 2) | ecosystem: Environmental > Terrestrial > Soil >...
CCGGAACTGATCCACGGCATCCATGCACGGGCTCGCCAAGGCGAGCCCTTTGGGATCAAGCAGCGGGCGCTGGTGGATCGCAGCCGGAACTGATCCACGACATCCATGCACGGGCTCACCGAGGCGAGCCCTTTGGGATAAAGCAGCGCGGTCCACGGCTTCCTCTCGCACTGTGGTTCCGGCATGATGGCGGCAAAACGCCGGCGGGGACATCAGGGGAGGCGAACATGAGCAGCCGCGAAGACATCGAGCGCATCCTTCGTGACGCCTATGCCGCGCGGCAGCGCGGCGATCTCGACGCACTCGGCGGGCTGTTTGCGCCCCACGCCAGGTTCCAGATGGCCGGCTCCAGTGCGAGTCCCATTGCCGCATTGGTCGAGGGGGCGGCGCAATACCGTCCGCTGCTTGCCGGCATGATGAAGGCCTTCGAGGTGCTCGACCATAAGATCGTGTCCATGCTGATCGACGGATCGAAGGCGGCGGTGCAGTGGCGCGCCCGGCTCCGCTCCACGATTACCGGCGAAACCGTGGAGACCGATCTGTTCGATCTGATCGAGATGGAAGATGGGCGAATCCGATCGTTCTTCGAATTCTGCGACACCGCGCTCGCCGCGCGCATGATGAAGCAGTAGCGGCGGCAGCGCGCCGCCATGCCCTCCGCCGTTGCGCTCGCCCAAGTGACGGTGAGCTTCCGCCTTAGCGACGGAGGCTCCTACCAGGCGGTCGAGCGCACCTCGCTTGCGGTGGCCGATGGCGAGTTCGTGTCCATCGTCGGCCCGACTGGCTGCGGCAAATCGACCTTGCTCAATGTCGCCGCCGGGCTCGTCGCACCTTCATCGGGCGGCATCGAGATCTTCGGCGCGCCGCTGACGGGGCTCAACCGGCAGGCCGGCTACCTGTTTCAAGCGGAAGCGCTGTTCCCCTGGAAAACTGCGCTCGAAAACGTGGCGATCGGGCTCGAGACCGCCGGCATCGCACGCACGCAAGCGCGCGAGCGCGCGCGGGCCTGGCTCAACCGCGTCGGTCTCGCCGGCTTCGGCGCGCGCTACCCGCACATGCTCTCGGGCGGCCAGAGGAAACGCGTCGGTTTGGTCCAGGTGCTCATCCGCGACCCCAAGATCCTGCTGATGGACGAGCCGTTTGGGCCGCTCGACGCGCAGACCCGGCAGATCATGGGCAACCTCCTGCTCGATCTGTGGAACGCCGACCGCAAGGCGGTGCTGTTCGTCACCCATGATCTCGAGGAGGCGATCGCGCTCTCCGATCGGGTGGTGATCATGTCGGCCGGGCCGGCCGCGCGCATCATCGGCGACTGGAAGGTAGCGCTGCCGCGGCCGCGCGATATCGCCGAGATCAAGGTAGAGCGCGCGTTCCAGGATCTCCACCGCGAGATCTGGGCAACGCTCAAAGCCGAGGTGCTTAAGGGCTACGCCCAGACCGGTGGCGGATGACACGGCGTTGTATTGTTGCCTTGATATTGCAGTGACGGCTACACTCGTTGCGATTGGCGAAGCGACCCATATGGAGGAAACATGATGTCGGTAAAGCGAACACTTCTGCTGGCTGGCGGCGTGGCCTTGGCCATTGCCTGGAACGGTCAGACTGCCAATGCGCAGAGTGCGTTCACGATCACCTCATCGTCGTTCAAGGACGGCGAGCGGTTGGCCACCAAGATGGCCGGCAACAACAAGCAGAATCCAAATTGCGTCGGCGATAACGTTTCGCCCGCGTTGTCCTGGGCGAACCCCCCGGAAGGCACCAAGAGCTATGCGCTGATGATGTTTGATCCGGAAGGCCGGCCGCCAGGCGGTGTGAGCCACTGGGTCGCCTATGGCATCCCAGTTTCCGTGACCGGCTTTGCGGAAGGGGAGGTCTCCAAGCAGACCGATAAATATGTCGGCGGCAAGAGCCTGATGGGGCTGCCGCATTATTTCGGCCCGTGCACGCCGCCCGGCGCTCCGCATCACTACACTTTCACGTTGATCGCGACCGACCTGGAGCCGGCGGCGTTGCAGCCCGGCATGACGCGAGACGAACTCATCAAGGCGTTGGAAGGGCATGCCAAGGGAGCGACCGGCATTATCGGAACGTTCTCGAAGCCGTAAGTCGAACATTCGGTGTCATGCCCCGCGAAAACGGGGCATCCAGTAGTCACCGAGAGTGCGACGGAGCATGGATCGTGCCTCTTCTCGATATCGGTGACTACTGGATCGTCCGCTTGCGCGGATGATGACAGCGAAAGATTGCATCGCGTGTCCCGTCTCACCCTTTTCACGCTTCAACTTCTCGTCGCCGTCGTCGCGGTGCTGCTGTGGCAGGTGCTCACCACCGTGCCGATCGGCGGCGTCAGGCTACTGCCGCCGTTCTTCTTCTCGACGCCGTCCGACGTCGCAGCCCGCATCGTCAAATGGTTCGTCGACGGCACGATCTGGAAGCATCTGTGGATCACCCTGGTCGAGTCCGTGCTCGCCTTCGTCATCGGCTCGGTCGCCGGCGTCCTGACCGGCTTCTGGTTCGCGCAGCAGCCGCGCGTGGCTGCGGTGTTCGATCCTTACGTGAAGATGATCAACGCGCTGCCGCGAGTGGTGTTGGCGCCTATCTTCGCGCTCTGGCTCGGACTTGGCATCTGGTCGAAGGTCGCGCTCGGCGTCACCCTGGTCTTCTTCATCGTGTTCTTCAACGTGTATCAAGGCGTGAAGGAGGTGAGCCCGACCGTGCTCGCCAATGCCCGCATGCTCGGCATGGGCGAGCGGGCGCTCATGCGTCACGTGTATTGGCCCTCGGCGCTCTCCTGGATGTTTTCGTCGCTCCATACCGCGGTCGGCTTTGCCGTCGTCGGTGCCGTGGTCGGCGAATATCTCGGCTCGGCGGCCGGGCTTGGTTACCTCATCCAACAGGCCGAGGGCGTGTTCGACGTGGCCGGTGTGTTCGCCGGGATGTTCGTGCTTGCCGCCTTCGTGCTTGTCATCGACTACCTGGTCACGCTCGTCGAACGGCGGCTCCTGGTTTGGCGGCCGGTTGCGGCCGAAACACGCACATAAGTGATGCCCGGCGCTTCGCTGGACGGCTTTTCGTCGCGCGGCCGTCACCCTATAAGAAAGTCCGACAACAACGACGGCTCGCCGCCCCGGGAGGACCGCATGAAATCAGTCAGAGCTGTGCTGGTGACGTTCGCGCTCGCGTCTTCACTCGCCGGTGCCGCGCATGGCCAGGCACCCGGTCAGGCGGTCGAGAAGAAGCAGCTCACGCTCGCGGTCGGCGGCAAGACGGCGCTGTACTATCTGCCGCTGACAATCTGCGAGCGTCTCGGCTACTTCAAGGAGCAGGGACTCGACGTCACTATCAACGATTTCCGCGGCGGCGCGCAATCGCTGCAGGCGCTAGTCGGCGGTTCGGTCGACGTCGTCACCGGCGCCTATGAGCACACCATCCGCATGCAGGCCAAGGGCCAGGCCATCAGGGCGGTGATCGAGCTCGGCCGCTTCCCCGGCATCGTCGTGGGGCTGCGCAAGGAGAGGGCGGCGAGCTACAAATCAGCCGCCGACCTCAAGGGCACGAAGATCGGCGTAAGCGCGCCCGGCTCCTCCACCAACTTCTTCGTGATGTATCTGATGTCGAAGGCGGGTCTCAAACCGGCCGACGCCTCCTACATCGGCGTCGGCATCGGGCCCTCGGCCGTCGCCGCCATGAAGAAGGGCGAGATCGACGCCATTTCCAACCTCGATCCCATGATGACGAAGCTCGAGCAGGAGGGCGACATCAAGGTGGTCGCCGACAGCCGGACGGAGGAGGGCACTCGCGCGATTTTCGGCGGCTCGAACCCGGCGGCGGTGCTCTATGCAAGGCAGGACTTCATCGACAAGAACCCGAACACGATGCAGGCGCTGGTCAACGCCTTCCACAAGACGCTCCAGTGGCTCGAGAAGGCAACGCCCGAACAGATCGCGGCGACGGTGCCGGAGGAATATTTCCTCGGCGACAAGGCGCTCTATGTTGCCGCCGTCAAGGCCAACAAGCCGGTCTATTCGCTCACCGGCGTTATCCCCGCCGCCGGCATGAAATCGGCCGCCGACATGCTGCTGGCCTTCGACGAGGAGCTCAAAGGGGCCAACATCGACCTCGCAAAGACCTTTGACGACCGCTTCGTGAAAAGGGCCGCGGCAGGGCAATGAATAGCGCGTCCGGAGCGAATTGGCGGAACTGAAAGCCGCCGTCGCGCGCGAGTTCGCTCCGCACCTTGGTTTTCGCCGGCAGGATCGATCGCGGGGGTCAAGCCGGGCAATGGCCGCCAGGCCCTTGCCATGACGGCTTTATTACAGAAAGATGACACCCTCCGCGCCGGGGATGTCGCCAGGGCGCGGCCCTGGCACCTCATCATGCCGCCGGCCGTCCTCTATCTGAAGCACCGCCTCGCGACCGCCGATCGCCGGCGTCTCGGCGCCATCGCGCTTCTTGTCGCGCTTCACCTGGCGGCCGCGGGCCTGCTGATCTGGTCCGAAGCTGACTTGGCGGCACGGACTGCTTTCGTTCTCACCTGGAGCCTGCTCAATTTCTTCTGGCTGGTCCTGCTGCGGCGGCCGATAACGGCGGCGACGCTGTCGCTGGCGCTGATCGCCATCCTGATCGTGCTGTCGCAGTTCAAGCACGACGTCCTGATGATGACGGCGACGTTCGTCGACGTCATGATCATCGACCTCGCGACGTTCTCCTTCCTGATGACCATCATCCCGGGTCTCGCCTGGAAGGTGGGGCTCACGGTCGTACTGGCGATCCCCGTGCTGCTGGTGATGTGGCAGGCCGATCCGCTCCGGGTCGCTCGCGGCATGGCGCTGCTCGGCTTCCTCGGCTGCCTGGCCGCGCTGACCGCGCTGTCGTTCGCCCTGCCGATGGACCGGGAAGACGAGTTCTATCCCCATCAATATGTTTCCAAGTTCGCGCGCTCGGCGTCCGTTGCGACCGTCGATCTCATCTCCCACGGTGTCCTCGAGGCCGACGCCGCAGGTCCGGGCCGGCTGATTCTGGGCAATGGCGGGGGATGCGAAGCCGGCCGGAAGCTGCCGCATATCGTCATGGTCTTCGACGAATCGAGCTTCGACGCCACCATGCTCCCGGGCGTCCAGGTTCCGGCGAACTATCAGGCCCGGTTCCGCTCGTCCGACCACAAGGCGCGCGCGTTCGTGGTCGAGGGCGCCGGCGGCCCGAGTTGGTACACCGAATACAACGTGCTCACCGGACTGTCCGTGCGTTCCTATGGCCGCTTCGCGGAGTCGGTCACCCGGCTGGCCACCGGCCGGGTCAAGCGCGGCTTGCCCCATGCCTTGCGTGAGTGCGGCTACAAGACCTACAGCCTCTATTCGTGGTTCGGAGGCTTTGTCGGCGCTCGCGGCTTCCAGACCACCGCGGGGATCGAGCATTTCCTCGACGCCAAGCAGCTGGGCAGCGGGCCGGCAGATACCGATCGCTTCTACTACGATCACGCTGCCCGCATCATCGCGGAGCAGCGCGACACCGGCCCGGTTTTTGTGTTCGTCTATCTCGCCGTCAATCACTTTCCCTGGAATTACCGCTATCGTCCTGATCTCTTGCCCGGCTGGGTCAATCCCGGAAACCCGTTCGAAATCGATGAGTATCTGCGCCGCCAGGAGCTGAGCGCGCACGACTACGGGCAGTTCAAGGAGCGCCTTGGCCGCGAGCTTCCCGACGATCGGTTCCTGCTCGTGCGCTTCGGCGATCACCAGCCGCTATTCGCCAAACGGTTCCTGGACCCGACGCTCGACCGGGCCGAGGTAGCTCGGCGCATCCTGGCGCGCGATCCGCGCTATTTCACCACGTATTATGCGATCGAGGGGCTGAATTTCCGCCCGCTCGATCTATCGTCGGCGCTCGATACGCTCGATGCGCCCTACCTTCCGCTGGTGGTGCTGGAAGGGGCGGGGGTGCCGCTCGATGCCACCTTCGTAGAGCAGAAGCGAATCCTCAATCGCTGCCGCGGCCTGTTCTATCTCTGCGCCGGCGGCGCCGAAGCGCGGCGTTTCAATCGGCTGCTGATCGATGTCGGCTTGATCCAGGGGTTTTGAAACCGTCCGCGCGCCGCAATGAACGAGCGTTAATCGGCGGCCCCAGCATCGACAAAATAGTGACAGTCATCCCGCTATCGCGTTATTTGACCTTGAAATGACAAGATTAATGCACTTTTATGACAGCGTCCGTGTGCCGGGCGTTTGGATGGTCATTGCCGGGCACGGGCTGCCGCCATGCCGCCGTCCCTTGCATTTCTGACCAGCCGTCAGGTGGCGCCGGATGCGGTGACGCCGCGCGGCACGCTGCCGATGGCGCTGATCGCGGCGCTGATCGCGGCGACGCTGGTCCTCATGCTCTGGAGCGAAGTGGGCTTCGTGCCGAAGCTCATCTTCTGCCTGACGTGGGGCGTGCTCAACTTTTTCTGGCTCGCTTTGTTGCGCCGGCCCGTCGTCTCGGCGGCGCTCTCGCTTGCGATGATCATCGTGCTGATCCTGGTGTCGCGGCTCAAATATGACATCATCTGGATGACCGCCAATTTCCTCGACTTGATGATCATCAACACCGATACGATCAGCTTCCTGCTGGCGGTGAAGCCCGATCTTCATCGCAAGGTTCTGCTCGCGCTCGCGTTGATCATTCCGGCGCTGGTGCTGCTTTGGCGGATCGACAGTCTTCGGGTGCGGGCGCGAACGGCGGTGATGGGATTTCTTGCGTGTCTCGCCGCGCTCATCGGCACCGGGCTGGCGGTCGAACAGGAAGACTGGGAAACGTTCGCAGGCAACAGCTATGTGTCGAAGTTCTCGCATTCGGGCGTTGCCGCGACCTTCGACCTGATGACCCGGGGATATATGGATTCCGGGGCGGCCCTCACCGAGCGGCTGAAGACGCTGCCAGAGGCAAGCTGCACCCCGAGTGCAAAGCCCCCGCATATCATTCTGGTGCACGACGAATCGAGCTTCGACATCCGGGTCGCGCCCGGCGTGAAGGTCCCGGCGGACTATGGCAGCCATTTCCAGTCGTCCGACGGAAAGCGGCGCCACTTCATCGCCGAGGGCGCCGGCGGGCCCAGCTGGTACACCGAGTACAACGTGCTCGCCGGGCTGTCCGCGCGCTCGTTCGGGCGCTTTGCCTATTACGTGACGCAGATCGCCGCCGGCCGGGTGTCGCGCGGACTGCCCACGGCGTTGCGCCGATGCGGTTACCGCACATTCTCGATCTATCCGGCGCTCGGCGCCTTCATGAGCGCCAGGAACTTTCAGACCACGACCGGGATGCAGAAGTTTCTGGACCAGGACGCGCTCGGCACCCACCGCATCGAGCCGGATCGGTTCTACTACGATGCCGCGCTGCGGATGATCGAACGTGAGCGCGGGCGGGGGCCGATGTTCCTGTTCGTCTATCTGGCAGCGAACCATTATCCCTGGAGCGATCGCTGGCGCCCCGACCTGGGGCCTGACTGGACCAATTTGGGAAATGCGCCCGAAGTCGAGGAGTATTTGCGGCGCCAGAGCATGAGTTTCCGCGACTATGCCGGGCTGCTCGATCATCTAAAGCGCGACTACCCGGACGAGTCATTCCTCCTGGTGCGCTATGGCGACCACCAGCCGGAGTTCGCCTCCTTCATTCTCGATCCGTCGCTGGACGAGGCCTCCATCAACCAGCACCTCATGGTTTACGACCCGCGTTATTTCACGACCTACTACGCGATTGACGCAATCAACTTCAAACCCGTCAATCTCTCCTCGGCGCTCGACACGATCGAGGGACCCTATCTGCCACTTGTCATTCAAGAGGCAGCCGGGCTGCCGCTTGATCCGTCGTTTGCCGAGCAAAAACTCATTCTCGATCGCTGCAAGGGACTGTTCTACGCCTGCGCGGGCGGGGCGGAAGCGCGTCGCTTCAATCGGCTCCTGATCGATGCTGGTCTGATCAAAGGGCTTTGATGGCTCGCGTCCGGTCGAGCCCATCGCGTATGGGCAAGAATCCCCTCTGCGTCGCGCCCATGCCGCAATGGTGCTTTAGGCCCTCATATCGCAGCTGTGCTGATGGCCCTCGCTTGCAACCGAGCGTTCGTGCATAAGCGGCGTTCGCTTTATTCGGCTTTGCATGAACATCCTCTCCATCCAATCCCATGTCGCCTATGGCCACGTCGGGAACTCGGCTGCCGTGTTCCCGTTGCAGCGCATCGGCGTCGAGGTCTGGCCGGTACAGACCGTGCAATTCTCCAATCATCCCGGCTATGGCGCTTGGCGCGGGCGCGTCTTCAGCGCCGCTACGATCCGTTTGGTGGTGCAGGGAATCGAGGAGCGCGGCGTGCTGGGCGAATGCGACGGGGTGATCTCCGGCTATCTCGGCTCGCCCGACACCGGCGAAGCCGTGGTCGAATCCGTAGCCCGGGTGAAGGGCGCAAATCCCGCCGCGCGCTATTGCTGCGATCCCGTGATCGGTGACGTCGGCCAAGGCGTGTTCGTGCGCCACGGCATTCCGGAATTCATCAAGGAACGCATGCTTCCGATCGCCGACGTGGTCACGCCCAATCAGTTCGAACTCGATTATCTGGTAGGACGGCCCAGCGGGACCATGGCCGACCTGGTCGCGGCCATCGAGGCGATCCATGCCTGCGGACCGCGGGTGGTGCTGGTGACCTCGGTGCACACCGAAGACACCCCCGCAGACTGTGTCGATCTGGTGGTATCCGACGGAATCGACCGCTGCCGGCTGCGTACGCCGTGGCTTCCTATCGACGTGAATGGCGCAGGCGATGCCATCGCCGCCCTGTTCTTCGCGCACCACCTCGGCACCGGCGCGGTGGCCGAAGCGATGTCGCTGGCTGGGTCGTCGATCTTCGGCATTCTCAATCGTACTGCCGAAGCCGGCGCCAGCGAAATGCTGCTGGTCGAGGCGCAGGAGGAATTGGTGACGCCAAGCCAGGTATTCGTCGCCCATCGGATATAACGTTGACGCGTATTTTCACGGCGAAGCGGCGGCACTTCGCGGCACGGGACGATGAGGAGCCTTCATGCGCCGGCGCTTCGTTACGCTTGACGTGTTCACCGACCGCCGCTTCGCCGGCAATCCGCTCGCCGTCGTGCTCGACGCAGAGCATCTCGACACGGCCGACATGCAGGCGATTGCGCAGGAGTTCAACCATCCGGAGACGGTGTTCGTCTCTGCCGCCAGCGATCCCGCTCACCGCGCGCGTATTCGCATCTTTACGCCGCGACGAGAGCTGCCGTTCGCCGGTCATCCGACCGTAGGCACGGCAGTGCTGCTCGGCTTGCGCGACGGCGGCGGCCTCGACCGCGACATCGTACTGGAGGAAGAGATTGATGCGGTGCGCTGCACGCTCGAAACGAGTGTGAATGGGGGAGGTCGCGCCCGCTTCACGATCCCGCAACTGCCGGCCGAGACCGGGCCCGTGCCGGACGATGCGATCATCGCGGCGGCGCTGGGGCTTGCGCCGACTGAGATCGGGGAGTTGCGTCCGGCGCGCTGGTCGGCCGGCATGCCATTCACATTCGTGCCCGTCACCTCGCGGGCCGCGGTGGAGCGTTGCCGTCCCGATCTCGCCAGTTTCGACAGCGCGTTCGGCGCGGGTAGCGCCGCCTATGTCGTCTGCCGCCAGACCGTCGAGCCCGGCCACAGCTTTCATGCCCGCATGTTCGCGCCGGGCATGGGTGTCCCGGAAGATCCCGCCACCGGCTCCGCGGCCGCGGCCTTTGCCGGCTTGCTCGCGTCGCACTTGCCCGACGGGACACACGCCGTCGCCATCGAGCAGGGCTACGAGATGGGCAGGCCGAGCCTGATCCGACTTGTCGCGGTGGTCGAGGCTGGGCGGGTCCGCTCCGCCTCGATCGGCGGCGACGCCGTCGTCGTGACCGAGGGAACGATCAACGCATGATCCCGTTCACTTCGGTCCTTGCCGCCGCGCAGCAGCGCCTCCGGAACGCGCCTGGGAACCGCGCATGACCGAGATCACCATCGTAACCGTTGAGCGGCTCGAGCTGGTCCTGGCGCCGCGGCCGTGGCGGTTCGCGGACGAACGGCGGGCCGAGATCGCCGCACATTTCGACGCGCTACAGCGGTCCAATCCGGCGCTTTGGAACGGACGTGTGCTGATGCTGCACCAGCATGCCATTCGGGGGACGGTGTTCCACGGCGCCTATTTCGAGACCGACTTCGCCAGCATGCTGGCGTGGCGCCAGTGGGATTCGCCGGACCCAGGCGTAAAGAACTGTTTTGCCATGGGAGCGTTGCGCGGCAGCGACGGCGGATTCGTGCTCGGTGTCATGGGTGCGCACACATCGAATCCGGGGCGGATCTATTTTCCCGCCGGAATGCCGGACTTGAACGACGTCGATGGCGCCCGCGTCGACCTCGCACGCAACGTCGTGCGCGAGGTCGGCGAGGAGACTGGGCTTACGCCCGACGACTTCGAAGCGGAGCCGGGCTGGATCACGGTGCTGGCGGGTCCGCGCATTGCGCAGGTGAAGACGCTGCACGCGCGCGAGACCGCCGCGGTCCTGCGGGTGCGCATCCTCGCGCATCTCGCGCGCGAGGCGCAGCCCGAACTCGCCGATATCCGCATCGTGCGCGGTCCCGCCGACTTCGACCCGATGATGCCGCCGTTCGTCACGGCGTTTCTCACCCATGTCTGGAGCGAGGCTTCGGAGGAGGCGTCATGATCCCGTCGAAACTGATCAAGCGGTTACGCATCGACGATCCCGACCATTTCCGCCTCGCTGCGTTCGATCCCGCCGATACCGGTGGTCTCGACAAGGACAATGCCAAGGCGATGCTGGCGGACGATCTCAAGAGCCTCGCCGAGTTACAACAGCGCCTCTATGCCGACGGCCGCTGGGCGCTGCTCATCGTGCTGCAGGGGATGGATGCCGCCGGCAAGGACGGGGTCATCAACCATGTCATGACCGGTCTCAACCCGCAGGGCTGCAATGTGCACGCGTTCAGGCGCCGAGCTCCGCGGGACCAGTCGTGAGTTCGCGCCCTGGCACGTGGTGCCGGCCGACCGCAAATGGTTTGCTCGCCTCGTGGTGGCGCGTGCAACGACCGAAAACGTTGGACAGCCTCGATCTTCAATTCCCGAAGGTCCAGGGTGCGGCGCTGAAGGAGCTCGAGCAGGTGCGCGCGGCGCTCGAGGCCGAAGGACGCGAGCATGCGAATGCCAAGAAGCCGTCGACGTCCAAGGATCGATGACGAGCTGCACTCCCGACGGGCGCGGCCGGATTCTTGGACCGCAGCAATTCAACCTTTCGAGGAGGAGCCATGTCGCCCATCGCCAGATTCTCAGCCGTTCTCATCGTTGCAACCTTCGCCGCGCAGACCGCGGTGCTGGCACAGGGCCTGGAGGTCAAGCGCTATAACCCATCGGAATGGACCAAGGGGCGCTTCAGTGAGGTCGTCACCGTCAACGGTCCGGGCAAGACCATCTATATGGCTGGAATCGGCGCGGAAGACGAGAACGGCGCCGCGGGTGCAAGCGCCCCCATCCTCCATCCGGGTAACCCCTATGAGCAGTGCCGGTACGCGTACGACAAGATCAAGCGCCTGCTGGCCTCGCATGGAGCATCGTTGGCCGATGCGGTGAAGCAGGTCGTGTACGTCACCGACGTCCGCTTCCAGGCCGATGTCGCCAAGTGCCGGCGGGAGGCGTATGGCGACGGGCCGATTCCGGCCAATACCTTTCTGGTCATCAGCGCGCTCGCGATTCCGGGCATGTTGCTCGAGATCGATGTGACCGCGGTGGTCGGCAAGTAAAGGCATCAAGCGATTGGCTCATGGTCCGAGCTGCCGCTGATCTCAGGCCTTGGCGTCGGCTCGCGCGAAGGCCGCTTCGCCGGGGGAGGGTTGCCACATCCCGGCGATCGCCCCCAAGAGTGACAAGATGGCCGCGACGCCGATCGCCGCGGTAAATCCGGCGCTGAAGGCCTGGGGGGAGCCGAGGCCTCCGCACCCGGCGAACACCGCGCCGAGGACCGCGATGCCGAACGCCCCGCCGAGAAAACGCAACATGTTGAAGGTGCCGGACGCCTGGCCGATCTCGTGCGCCGCGACTGAGCTCAACACGGCGTTCTGGGCTGCGGGCATTGCCATCGAAACGCCGGCACCGGCGACAATCAGCGGCGCCACGAGCATGGCGTAGGCGACGTCGGGCACGGCGATGAGCCAGAGCCACGCCATACCGGCGGCTTGCAGCAACAGCCCGCCGACAATGAGCGGCCGCTCGCCGATCCGGTTGACGAGGGCGCCGGCGAGCGGTGCCACCAGGAACAGCGTGGCGGTCCACGGCAGCAGCCGCAGCCCGGCGCCGAGCGGGCCGTAGCCCTGCGCGGTCTGCAGGAACTGCGGCAAGAAGAACAAGGTGGCATACAGCGCCGCGTAGAAAAGGAAGCTCGCCGCAATTCCCGACGAGAACGCGCGCGAGCGGAAGAACCGCATGGGCACCATCGGTGCGCGGGCACGCAGTTCCCAGGCGACGAAGGCGACCGCCAGCAGGAGGCCGGACCCCAGCGCCGCGACGACCTCCTGGCTGGTCCAGCCGGCGCTGTTCCCCCGCATCAGCCCCCACACCACGCCCAGCGCAGCGCCCGTCACCAGCACGAGACCCGGGATGTCAAGGGCGGTGCCCGGGCCGAAGCTCTCGCGAATGCGACCGGGCACGAGCGGAATGACGATGAGGCCGATCGGGATATTGATCCAGAAAATCCACTGCCAGGCGATGCCCTGCGCGATTGCGCCGCCCACGACCGGTCCGGCGATGAGGGCAAGTCCGATGACGCCGCTGAAGATCCCCAAGGCCTTCCCGCGCGCTTCCCGCGGGAACGCCGCGCTCAGCAACGCCATCGCGAGCGGCATCACCAGCGCCGCACCGGCGCCTTGCGCGGCGCGCGCCGCGATCAGCCAGCCGGCGCTGCCGGCAAGCGCACATGCGGCCGATGCCACGACAAACAATCCCAGGCCGGCGGCGAACATGCGCCGGCGCCCAAAGCGGTCGCCGAGTGCGGCGGCGGTCAACAACAGCACCGCCAAGCTCAAATTGTAGGCGTTCACCGTCCACTCCAGCACCTCGATCGAAGCGCCCAGGTCCGTACGCATCGTGCTCAGTGCGGTCGTGACCACCAGCGCGTCGAGCGCGACCATGAATGACGCGACCGAGGCGAGCGCCAGGACCCATACGCGGTTCGCTTTTTCACTTGGTTCGTCCATCTTTGAGCCTCCACCAGATCTCGGTGGCGATCCGTATCGCCGTCGATCCCACGAGGCTGAGACGAACGGCGGTCGCGAAAGGATTCGCTGAAAGTATTTTCCACCCCCCGAATCCTTCGCGGGGTTCCAAACGTCTAAGGGGCGCGGATGGTCGATTCCGCGAATCAAAGGACGATGCCGATGAAACGGACCGTGGTGCGCTACAAGGCCAAGTCGGAAAAGGTGGAGGAGAACCAACGCCTGATCGAGAAGGCGTTTCAAGAGCTGCAAGCAAAATCGCCGCAAGGCGTTCGCTACCTGGCCTTGAAATTGGGTGACGGCACCTTCGTCCATTTCGCCGCGATTGAGAGCGAGGATGGTTCGCTTTCCGGATTGGAGGCCTTTCGGTCCTTCCGCAGCGGCATCAACGAGCGTTGCGCCGAGCCGCCGCAGGCGAGCGACGCGACCATCATCGGCAATTATCGGATGCTGGGCGAACATGAGAATATCGGATAGCCATGACAGGGCGGCCTGACCGCCGCCATTTCAGAGGGAAGCATGAACGCATCCGTCGCCGGCACGGCCGAAGCACGCGCGGCCTTGGATCGGCTTCTCGGCGAACTGCGGCCGAAGCTGCATCGCTATTGCGCCCGCATGACCGGCTCGGTCATCGATGGCGAGGATGTGGTCCAGGAAGCGCTGGTGAAGGCGATCGAGGCTTTCCCCCAAGCTGGGGCGATTGGCTATCCGGAAGGCTGGCTGTTTCGCATCGCGCACAATACGGCGCTGGACTTTCTGCGGCGCCGCGCCCGACAGGAGGCGTCTCGCACCGACGCGGATCCGGACATGATCGCCGATCCAGCAACCCCCACCAAAGATCGTCAAATCGCGGCCGCCAGCCTGCGCACCTTCATGCATCTTCCGGCGGCGCAGCGCAGCAGCGTCATCCTAATGGACGTGCTCGGCTATTCCCTGGAGGAGATCGGCGGCGTCATGGACAACAGCGTTGCTGCGGTCAAAGCTGCGCTGCATCGTGGACGCGCGCGCCTGCGCGCGTTGGCGCAGGAGCCTGACGACCGTCCGTTGCCCGCGTTAGCGGAGCCCGAACGCTCGCTTCTCGCCGCTTACGTGGAGCGATTTAACGTGCGTGACTTCGACGCCATACGCGACATGCTCGCCGACGAGGTGCGGCTCGAACTCGTCGCTCGGTCGCGAATGAATGGCCGCAGCGAAGTGGGAAGGTACTTCGACAACTATGCCCTGATCGAGGATTGGCATTTTGTTGCGGGTCTGGTCGACGGGCGGCCGGCGGTGCTCGTGCACGGCCCTGATCGTTCGTCGCAGACGCCGACTTATTTCGTGCTGTTGGAATGGGTCGGCGAGCGCGTCGTGACCATCCGGGATTTTCGTTATGCGCGTTACGCGACCGAGGGCGCCGAGCTGTTGGTGGGGATGTAAAGGTCAGCGTTGCTGTCCTGCGCATGCCCGGAAAGTCCGCGGCCTTCGGACAGGATCGCCCGACCCTCCAAAGGTTTAGAGCGAAATCCACGATGCAACGTGAAGCGATTTTGCTCTTCTCCGGGCGGGGTTCGATCTTGCGAAGCGGATCACTCTTCCGCTAGAAAGGCGGCGGTCCCATATAGGAGAATCGCGGCCGCGATCGTGCCGCGCCGTGCGTGGCCATGCCGAGGGCGAAGTTGATGCCGACGCGCCGTGATTTCCGCGCGATGACCCGGGGGGCTCAGCCCCGGCCCGGCGCTGCCCTGATTCTCGGCGGGCTCCTGCTCCTTACCCTCCCCTGAGGGCCGGCTGGGCGTTTCGCCTGGGCGCTCAGGGGCAGCGAAGGACGGAACCAGAGCGCGCTCAGCAAAAGTGGGAACCGGTTTGCGCGCTCCACCTCTTCAAATGGCGTGTTTTCCGGATGGCTAACCGGCAACCCCTTTAGCCCGAAAGCGCGCCAGCGCCCCAACAGAGGGCGCAAACGACGAGAAGGACCACGTGATGAACACCCCAGCGAAGTCCGAGAAGGACCGCGTCGTCATCTTCGACACCACCTTGCGCGACGGCGAACAGTGCCCTGGCGCCACCATGACCCACGAGGAGAAGCTCGAAGTCGCCGAGCTGCTCGACCAGATGGGGGTCGACATCATCGAGGCCGGTTTTCCGGTCGCATCGGAAGGCGACTTCGCCGCGGTGAATGAAATCGCCAAGCGCACGAAGAACGCGGTCGTCTGCGGCCTGTCGCGCGCCGCGTTCAAGGACATCGACCGTTGCGCCGAGGCGATCAAGCCGGCCAGCCGCAGCCGCATCCACACCTTCCTGTCCACCTCGCCGGTGCACATGAAATACAAGCTCCAAAAGGAGCCGCAGGAAGTCTACGAGATGGTGATCGCCCAGGTCACGCGCGCGCGCAATTACACCGACGACGTGGAATGGTCGAGCGAGGACGGCACCCGCACCGAGCACGACTTTCTCTGCCGCTGCGTCGAAGCGGCGATCAATGCCGGCGCCACCACCATCAACATCCCCGACACGGTCGGCTACACCGTGCCGGAAGAGTATTTCGCGCTCATCAAGATGCTGCGCGAGCGCGTGCCGAACGCCGACAAGGCGCGCTTCTCCGCGCATTGCCACGACGATCTCGGCATGGCGGTGGCCAACTCGCTCGCCGGCGTCCGCGCCGGCATCCGTCAGATCGAGTGCACCATCAACGGCATCGGCGAGCGCGCCGGCAACGCTGCGCTCGAGGAAGTCGTGATGGCGATGAAGGTGCGCAACGACGTGCTGCCGTACTGGACCAACGTCGACAGCACGATGCTCACCCGCGCATCGAAGCTGGTGGCGGCCGCGACCTCGTTCCCGGTGCAGTACAACAAGGCGATCGTCGGCCGGAACGCGTTCGCG
>Ga0208989_10000177_pt1 | contig 16095 bp, 10 predicted proteins | sample MedBloCAOM3_M1_FD_187852 | JGI IMG/M metagenome (GOLD analysis project Ga0208989, IMG submission 187852) | Forest soil microbial communities from El Dorado National Forest, California, USA - Mediterranean Blodgett CA OM3_M1 (SPAdes) (version 2) | ecosystem: Environmental > Terrestrial > Soil >...
TGGCGCAACACCTCATCCACGCCGATGGCAGCCGCTCGGGCCGTGAGTTGTGTGCCACCGTACCCGCTCATCAGGATGATCGGGATAGCCGGCCGCAGCCGCCGGATCTCGCGCGCGAGCTCGGTGCCGGTAAGATCCGGCATCGCTTCATCGGTGATAACGAGATCGAAGCGCTGCGGCTCGGCCCGAAATGCCTGCAGCGCCGCACTACTCGAGTCAAAGCCCACGGGCTCGTAGCCCAGCTCGGCGAGCATTTCCTCGCCGAGCGCAACGAGCGGGCGCTCGTCATCGACGAGCATCACCGTCTCACCGCCTCCGCGCGGCAGCTCGCGGACAGCTTCGACGGCCGGTTTGCACATTTCTCCAGCGACCGGGAGCCAGATCTCGAATCCCGTCCCTTCTCCCACCTTAGTTGTAACCTCAATCGCGCCTCCAAGGTCGCTGACGATGCCGTGCACGAGCGACAGGCCGAGGCCGGTGCCGGTGCCGACACTCTTGGTGGTGAAGAACGGATCGAACATCCGCTCGAGCACCTCAGGCGGGATGCCGGCGCCCGTATCACCGACGAGCAGTCGTACATACGGGCCCGGGGAGAGGCTGCCCCGCGAAAGCGACCGATGCTCGGTCAACTCGACGCGCTCGAGAACTACGCTGAGTACGCCGCCGTGCTCCATTGCGTGCAGGGCGTTGGTACACAGGTTCATCGCCACTTGATGCAGATACGTCGCGTCTCCGATCACCGCGGCGTTGCCAGCTTCGAGCCTTTTCTCGAGGCGTATCCCCACCGGCAGCGAACCTTCGAGCAGCTCGAGCGTTTCCTCGATGATGGACTCGACGTTCACTGACACGCGCTCGCCGAGGCCACTGCGGCTGAAGCCGAGAATGCGCTCGACCAGTGCTTTGGCGCGCCCGGCCGCGTGCATGACATTCTCGAGGTAGCGTCGCAGAGCGCTGCCCGCGGGAGAATGCTGCTGCGCAAGCTCGCCGTACCCCAGGATCGCCCCGAGGATGTTGTTGAAGTCATGCGCAATGCCGCCGGCCAGCGTGCCGATCGCCTCCAGCTTGTGTGACTGCCGCAGTTGCGCCTCCAGGTGTTCCTTGTCGATTTGTGCCTGCTTTTCAGCGCTGACGTCGCTTGCCGAGCCGACGAACCGATACGGCTTGCCCGTAGCATCGCGCAGACAACGGCCACGTGCGAGCAGCCAACACCACTCCCCGCTCGGTTGACGGACGCGATATTCGCACTCATAACGCGGTGTGCGCCCCTCGAAATGATTGCTCAGCGCCGCTTCCATGCGCGGCGCGTCATCCGGGTGAATGACAATCTGTGCCATCCACGCTGCGCGTGTGGTGACCGCGCTGTCGGCGCTTTGGCCGTGCAGCGTTTTCATCTTCGGTGAGAGGAACAGGTGCCCGGTGGCGACGTCCCAGTCCCAATGCCCCTCGTTCGCTCCTTCCATCGCGAGTGCATAGCGCTCCTCGCTTTCACGCAGCGCGCGCTCGCCGCCCTCGACACGCCGCAACTGGCGCAACAGCGCCGCAATCGTCAACGCTCCCAGTAGCGTGAGGATCAGCGTGCGCACGCCGATGCGCATCGTCTCGTCGCGCCACGGCCGCAACGCGACGGCCTCGTCGCGAGTGACCGCGAGCTCCAAGGGGGTGTCCCTTACGCGCGCAACAGCGATGAAGTCCCGCTTGCCGTCGATGGGACTCACAAGACGGGTTGCCGGCGCGCGCGGTACGGCTGCGAGCTCGGGGAACTTCCGCCCGACCGCCTCGGGCGTCGGCGGGTTACGTACCAGCAGCGTCCCGTCCTCGCGCAGCAGGTGGATCGCGCTGCCGCCGCCAAGGTTGACGGCTCCATAGAATTGCTTGAGATCCTCGAGGTCGACGATTGCAGTGACGACGCCCGCAAATCGCCCCTGGTCGTCGTCGAGCCGGCGCGAAAGCACGAACCCCGGGCGGTTTTCGGAACGCGTGGTGAGTGGTTCGCTCATGAAGACCCCCGTTGTGGTGCGGTCCCGTTGAGCGATGAAGTACGAACGGTCAGAGACGTCAAGATGGGGTGGTGAGGATCCGCGCGAGCGGTGACGCTGGATGCCCTGCGCATCGACAATCGTGATCAGGCGCACCTGTCGCACACCCGCCGTGCGGGTCGCAAGGACTTCGTCGAGACGCTCCGGCGGGATCTCGCGGATGTCGTTGCTATACCAGCGCGCCGTATCGCGCAGCAGAAGATCGGCGGCTTGGAGGCTCCACGCAGTTTGCTCGGCGAGCGCGTTTGCCAGGTTGCCGATTTCGCGGTCGGTTGCCACGAGCGAGTGACCATACGAGCGCCAGGCGTCGTAAGCCGACGAGCCGTCGAAGGCGAGAAGCGCGAGGACGCCGAGCACGACCACGCCAAGACGCAGACGCCTGAAGCGGATTGCTCCGGTTTGAGGTGAGAGGGAGTCGCTCGGTGAGGACATTCGGTGAGCCGGGTGCTCAATTCGCTGCGCCGATGATAGCGCGTACTGCCTCGAGCAGAGCGGTGCGGGTCAGAGGCTTCGCAATTACCTGCTGTACACCGAGCGACTGTGCGGTTGCGCCATTGGCCGAGAGGCCGGAGCGAAACTGGCCGGAGATCGCAATCAGCGGGGTGCCCGGATGCGCCGCCTGCGTTTCACGCACGAGCTGCGCGCCCGCATGTTTTGGCATGTAGACACTCACGATCACGAGATCTGCCGGACCTCCGCTCCGCAGCCCGCACCGCGACCCCGCACGGACGCGATAGCCCGCTTCGCTCAGCCATTCCCTGAGCAGGGCGCGCATGAGGTCATTTTCCTCGTATATTACAATGCTTGACATTCTTCCGACCTGGCCCGTTGCCGGAACCCCATCCGCCTCCGGCGTGGCTGCTCGCAGCTTCATAGTGGCAGTGAGCGTGCCGGGCGCAGTCTTCGCCGCGATTTCGCGCGGGTCTCCCCGTGTTTCACTTGCAATGATCGACGGCGATCTGCGCCGGCTCACCCGGCGGCGTTTCAAGTGAAATGCTCGCGCCCGCACCCTGAAATGGACGCGATACCTCGCGACCCTAAGGTAGCGCCCATTGCTGAACAGAAGCGGGGAGACTTCCATGCGGATCGTGCAGGTCGCACTCCAGCGGCCCCATACCTTCATCGTGCTGGCGCTGCTGATAGTGCTGCTGGGGGTGTTCACCATCCTGCGCATACCGATCGACATCTTTCCCAGTATCAACATTCCCGTGATTGCGGCCATCTGGAGCTACACCGGATTGTCCCCGGACGATATGTCGAAACGCATCATTCTGCTCACCGAGAAGAGCGCGCAGACCGACATCTCCAACGTCGAGCACACCGAGTCGCAATCGCTCAACGGCATTGGGGTGGCCAAGTATTTCTTTCAGCCCAACGTGAACGAGGATTTGTCGTACGCACAGATCACCGGCATGTCGCAGACTCTGCTGAAGAGCGTACCGCCGGGCACCACCCCGCCGTCCATCCTTGCTTACAACGCGTCCACTGTCCCGGTCATCCAGCTGGCGCTCTCCAGCTCGACGCTGTCCGAATCGCAGATCTTCGATCTTGGCGCGAACGTTGTACGCACGACGCTGGCCACCGTGCCCGGTGCGGCCATCCCGTTTCCGTACGGCGGCAAGCTGCGCCAGATCCAGGTGGACCTCGATCCGAAAGCGCTGCGTGCTGAGGGCCTTTCCGGCACCGACGTGACCTCCGCCATCGCCGCGCAAAACCTGATTCTGCCGGCCGGCACGCAGAAGGTTGGCTCACTTGAGTACTACGTACGGCTCAACGCGAGTCCCACCCAGGTCGCGCAACTGAACGATCTGCCCGTCGCCACGCGCAACGGTAGCGTGATCTATGTGCGGGACGTCGCGCACGTACGCGACGGCTCGCCGCCGCAAACAAACATCGTGCGCCAGGAGGGCCACCGCGCGGCATTGATGAGCATCCTCAAGACCGGTACCAGCTCGACGCTCGACGTCATTAACGGCATCAAGCAGAAGCTGCCGCAGATGCAGGCTCTGCTGCCGCCCGGGCTGAAGATCCAGGTGTTGGGCGACCAGTCGATCTTTGTGCGTGCCGCACTTTCGGGCGTGGTTCGGGAGGGCGCTATGGCGGCGGCGCTGACTGGACTGATGGTTCTGCTGTTCCTGGGCAGCTGGCGCAGCACCGCGATCATCTTCATTTCCATCCCGCTGTCGATTCTCGCCTCAATCGTGTGTCTGTCGGCGTTGGGTCAGACCATCAACATCATGACCCTTGGCGGACTTGCGCTCGCGGTCGGCATTCTGGTGGACAACGCCACCGTAACCATCGAAAACATCAACTCGCATCTCGAACAGGGCAAGGCCGTGGAACCGGCGATTGTCGACGGCGCGCAGCAGATTGCCCTGCCGATGCTCGTGTCGACCATGGCGATCTGCATCGTGTTCGTGCCGATGTTCCTGCTCACCGGCATTGCCGGGTACCTGTTCGTGCCATTCGCCGAAGCCGTCGTGTTCGCCATGCTGGCGTCTTACTTTCTGTCACTGACGCTCGTGCCGACGCTCGCCAAATACTGGCTCAAGGCGCACGTGGCGGAGGCGACGGGGCGCGGAATCCTGGCGCGCTTCCAGGCCGGCTTCGACCGGCTGCGTGGGCGGTATCACACCCTGCTGGAAGCCGCTCTGCGCAGCGGTCCTCGCTTCGCCGGCGTCTTCCTGCTTGCGATGGCGGGCACGGCGATCCTCGCGTTTCCGCTCGGGCGTTATCTTCCAGGTCTCGGGCAGGATTTCTTCCCCAGCGTCGACTCCGGCCAGATCCTCCTTCACGTGCGCGCCCGAACAGGCCTGCGCATCGAGCAGACGGCCGCGCTGTGTGATGCGATAGAGGCGACGATTCGCCAGAGCGTCCCGTCCTCCGAGCTCACCAGCGTGGTGGACAACATCGGTGTGCCCTACAGCGGCATCAACCTCGCTTACAGCACCTCCGGGCCCATTGGACCGAGCGACGCCGACATCTACGTCACGCTTGGCCCGAAGCACCACCCGACAGCGAATTACGTGAGCATGCTGCGCCACAAGCTCAACGCGCTCTATCCGTCCACGACCTTCGCGTTCCTGCCGGCGGATATCAACAGCCAGATCCTGAATTTCGGTCTGCCGAGCCCGCTCGACATTCAGATTTCAGGGCCCAACGTGGCCGCGGACCGTCAATACGCGGATGCCCTGCTGCAGAAGGTGCGTGCCATCCCCGGGGGGGTGGACGTACGCATCCAGCAGGCCTTCGACTACCCGCAGCTCAACGTGGACGTGGACCGCAGCAAAGCCCGGCTTGTGGGTCTGACTCAGAACGACGTGGCGTCCAACCTGCTGGTGTCGCTATCGGGCAGCTTCCAGACCTCGCCCTCGTTCTGGATGGATCCCAACACTGGCACACAGTACAGCGTCGCCACGCAGACGCCTCAGTATCGCCTGAGCACCCTGAACGATCTGGCGGCGACACCGCTGCGACCGAGTAGCGGCGCGCCTTCGCAGATGCTCTCCAATGTGGCTGTCTTCCACCGCAGCGCCGCCCCTGGGGTGGTCAGCCACTACAACGCCATGCCGGTGATCGACATCTATGGCTCGGTGCAGGGGACCGATCTCGGTTTCATGTCCACTCAGGTGAACAAGATCATCGCGGCCTCGCAGCACGATCTTCCGCGCGGCGCCCAGGTCTTCGTGCGCGGCCAGGTGCAGACCATGAACGCTTCATTCACCGGTCTGCTCGTCGGCCTGTTGGGCGCTATCGTGCTCGTGTATCTGCTGATGGTGGTCAACTTCCAGTCGTGGCTCGATCCTTTCATTATCATCACGGCGTTGCCTGCGGCGCTCGCCGGGATCGTGTGGATGCTGTTCCTGACGCACACCACCGTGAGCGTGCCGGCGCTCACCGGCGCGATCATGTGCATGGGGGTAGCCACCGCCAACAGTGTGCTCATCGTCAGCTACGCCCGCGAACGCATGGCGGCCGGTGAGGAGGCTTTCTCGGCCGCATCTCAAGCGGGCTTTGCGCGCTTCCGGCCGGTGCTGATGACGGCACTGGCGATGATCATCGGCATGGTGCCGATGGCGCTCGGCCTGGGAGAGGGCGGCGAGCAGAATGCGCCGCTCGGTCGCGCGGTCATCGGCGGTCTCGTGTTTGCGACCGTGGCAACACTGCTGTTCGTGCCGACCGTGTTCCGCCTGATTCATGGCCGACGCCAGCCGGCGACGGCCGCGTAATCCCAGGGAGACTTCCATGTCCGTTTCTTCGGATTCCAGTGTCAGAAACGCAAGTCCGCAGCGCGCGCGACGCTATGCGCTGGCGGCCCTCGCCATTGCCATCGGCCTCGCCGTTTGGGGCATCGTCAGCCGGGTGTCGGCGCGGGCAACGCTCGCCACCGACACCGTGGCACTTGCGCTTCCCACGGTCAGCACGATCAAACCGATGCAAGGGCCGGCGGCGGAGGCGTTGGTGCTGCCTGGCAGTGTGCAAGCCTTTAACGAGGCGCTGATCCATGCGCGTACCAACGGGTATCTGCTGAAGTGGTATACGGATATCGGTACGCCCGTGAAGAAGGGCCAGCTGCTGGCGGAGATCGATACGCCGGAGGTGGACCAGCAGCTGCGGCAGGCGCGGGCGGACTTCGCCACGGCGCAGGCGAATTCCCAGCTTGCGCAGAGCACCAACCAGCGTTGGCAGGGGCTGTTGGCCACGAATTCTGTGTCCAAGCAGGCTGCGGACGCGGCGGCCGGAGATGCGGCGGCGAAGAGAGCGGCGTTGGAGTCGGCCGCAGCCAATGTTGCGCGGCTGAGCGACATGGAGTCCTTCAAGCGCGTACTGGCGCCGTTTGAGGGGGTCGTGACGACTCGCAACACGGACGTCGGGGCGTTGATCAATGCGGGGCAGGGAACCGCGCTGTTCAGCGTTGCTGACATACGCAAGCTGCGGGTCTATGTACAGGTACCGCAGCTGTACGCGTCCACCACCACGCCCGGCCTTGATGCCGGGCTGACTTTTGCCGAGCGGCCCGGGAAAACATATCCGGCGCAGGTGGCGCGTACGGCGAACGCCCTCGATCCCACTTCGCGCACGCTGCAGGTGGAATTGCTGGTCGACAACGCGAGCGGCGAGTTGTTTCCGGGGGCATACGCCGACGTGCACTTCAAGCTCCCCGCGGGCGCCGCCAGCCTGCGCCTGCCTGCGAACGCAGTGCTGTTCCGTTCGACGGATCTGCAGGTCGCCGTAGTCGGAGCTGACCACCATGTCACTCTGAAGAACATCACGACGGGCCGCGATTTCGGCACCTCGCTGGAAGTGCTTTCCGGCGTGGCTGCAGGCGATGACGTCATTGTCAACCCACCGGATTCGATTACAACCGGTGCGCTCGTGCGCGTTGCTCAACCGCAACCGCAATCGCCCGTGTCTGCCCAGCACTCCGCGCCGGGCGGGAGCAGTAAGTCATGAAGCCACAGCTGCTGGTCTTTGCCCTGAGTGCTGCCGGTGCGCTGGCCGGGTGCTCGCTCGCGCCGGTATACGTGAGGCCGGCGACTACACCGCCGCCGGACTCGTACAAGGAATCCGGTGACTGGAAGCTGGCACAGCCGGCGGACACCCAGCCGCGTGGTCGGTGGTGGAGTGTCTATCGGGACAGCGAGCTCGATGCGCTGGAAGGGCAGGTCACGAGCTCCAACCAGAACCTCAAGGCGGCGTTCGCGCGTCTGCAGCAGGCGCGCGCGCAAATGCGCTACGTGCGTGCCAGCTACTTGCCGACCATCACGGCATCCGCCAGTGCCTCTCGCTATCGCACCTCGGTCAATGCGCCTCAGTACAGTACCGTCAAACCGACGACCCAGAATAACCTGCAGCTCGAGAGTGATCTCTCTTATGAGATCGACGTATTTGGTCGCGTACGCAATTCGGTAGCCGCGGCGCGCGCCAGCGCGCAAGCGAGCGCAGCCGATCTCGCCGTAGTGGACCTGAGCTTGCATTCAGAGCTCGCGATGGATTACTTCACTGTGCGCAGCGAGGATGCGCAGCAGGTATTGCTGGACCAGACCGTCTCCGCCTACGCCGCAGCCCTGCAGCTGGCCCAGAATCTCTACAACGGGGGTGCCGCTCCGCTCTCCGATGTGGCGCAGGCGCAGGCGCAGCTCGAGACCGCGCGCACTCAGGACGAGGACGTTCGCTTGCGACGCGCGCAAACCGAGCACGCCATTGCCGTGCTGGTCGATCAGCAGGCGTCGCGCTTTCACCTCGAACCCCGACCATTGCCGCTGGAAGTGGCTCCGCCACCGCTCGACCCAGGCCTGCCGTCGACTCTGCTGGAGCGGCGGCCCGATGTTGCGGCGGCCGAGCGTCGCGTTGCCTCCGCCAACGCGAGTATCGGTGTGGCGCGGGCAGCGGGTTTCCCGGTATTCAATCTCGCCGCCGCGCTGGGCTTCGAGAGCACGCACGGCTCCACCTGGATCGATGCGCCGAGCACTCTCTGGGCGCTGGGCCCGGGGATGCTGCTGACTCTCTTCGATGGCGGTCGCCGCCACGCGCTGACAGACCAGGCCCGTGCCGCCTACGACGAGCAGGTAGCCAACTACCGGACCGCCGTTACTGTTGCCTACGGTGAAGTGGAAGACTGGCTCGCGGCTCTGCGTCAGCTCGAGCGGGAGAACTCGAGTGAATCTGCGGCGGTCGCAGCCACGCGTACCGAGCTCGAGCAAGCTAACTACCGCTACAAGGCGGGTGCAGCAACGTACCTCGAGGTGGTGGTAGCGCAGAACGCCTCCCTCGCGGCGCAGTTATCCGCGGCTGACATTCAAGCGCGACGCATGAATGCCAGCGTGCTGCTGGTCAAGGCGCTCGGTGGCGGCTGGGACGTGCACACCGAAGAGCTGGCTGGCCGATGAAGCACTAGAGCCTTCCGCATTTCACTGGTAATTCACGACCTGCAGCGTTGAAACCAGCCAGAAACGGCCAGCCGGGACACTTACCCCCATCGTGAAACTGGCGATCAAGCTGAGTGAACAAGACCTTGACGAAATCGCCGCGGCGATTCACCACAGCAACGCGGGCACAGGGCCGAGCGAACTACGCTGGCTTGGGATAGGCCTCGACGACCTCCAGGAGTGAAAGGCGAGCAGTGCTGCGTCGCCGGCCGCTCGACGCTCACTACCGGGAGAAAGTCGATTCGCCTGCATCCTGTGCCGCGAGGCCACCGATGGCAGCCCAATCGAGGCGCTCGCCGCCCTGGGCAAGGAGCCGGAGAAATCGGTCGTGCAGCAGGCTGCCAAGCGGCATCGGTACCCTTAGAGTCTCGGCCGCCGCCAGCGCTAGGCGGATATCCTTGTATCCGAGCGGCGCGACGAAAGCCGCCGGCTGAAACTTGCCATCGGCGATCAGGCCACCGTAGGTCTTGTAAGCCGGCGCGGGGAAGATTGTAGAGCTCAGCAGATCCACGTAGCTACGCCGGTCGATGCCGGCCTTGCCGACGAGCGCGATGGCCTCGCCCAATGCTTCGATGGCGGCGGCGAGCAGGAAGTTTCCGCTGAGCTTGACGAGATTCGCCGCCGTCGGCTCCGCACTGATTGGAACCGTCTTCTGCCCCAGCGCGTCGAACAACGGCTTGCAGGCTTCGACCGCAGTGGGGTCGCCTGCGGCAACGATGAAGAGTTTTGCCGCCGCCGCTGCATCCGGACGGCCAAACACCGGTGCGGCGACGAAGCGTTGTCCGATTTCCGCGTGCGCGTGTGCCAGTTTTTTCGAGAGCGCGACGCTGATCGTGCTCATTGAGATATGGATCGCGCCTCTGGGGAGGTTTCCGACGATGCCGTCGTCCCCCAACGCGACGTCAGCGACCGCCGTGTCGTCCGCGAGCATCGTGATAACCACATCGCCGCGGCAGGCATCGGCGACACGGGTTGCCTCGTTCGCACCCAGCTCGAGGAGCGCACGGCGCTTTGCGGGGCTGCGGTTGAACACGGTGACATCGTGTCCGGCCTTCACGAGGTTTGCCGCCATCGCAGAGCCCATGTGGCCCAGTCCGATGAATCCAGTCTTCATGTCGTCATCTCCGTGGGCAGGTCATCAGGAACGTTGCGCGGCACCATGTTAATCGCGCGAGTGTTTCTTCCCGGTTACGAGCCGCTCTCTTCGTGTTACACGTGAAAGCGACCCGAGCGCAGCGGGAATGTGGTGCCACACGCTGTAACCGCGGCGGCACACGCCGCATTCAGAATAAGCCCGCTGGTAAATTCATCAAGGGATCTCGGGCATGTCATCTGTCTGCGCCGCCGGTGCACGGTCCAAGTGCTTGAGCACGCGATTCACGAGCGGCTTGAGGCTGTGCTCCCTCATCCTGAGCGCGCTGTTCACGTTCACTCTAGTCCGAACCGCCGACGTCGTGAGCGCGGCCGCAAGCCCGCTTGCCCAGCCTAAGTCGACGCGGCAGGTTGGCCTGCCGCTGGCAGCAACGCGTGCGGCAATTCCGGCGGATAACCTGCCGACACCGGAAAAGGTTGCGCTCGGCCAGCGTTTGTTTTTCGACGCGCGGCTGTCTGCCGACGATACGATAGCCTGCAGCACGTGTCATGACCCGGCGCGCGCCTTCACTGACGGCAAGGCGGTCTCGACGGGCATAGGGGGCCGCCCCGGCCGCCGCAATGCGCCCACCATTCTGAATGCGCTCTACAACGCGACGCAGTTCTGGGACGGCCGGGCTGCGACGCTCGAGCAGCAGGCGGCATTTCCGATCGTCAATTCCGTCGAAATGGGCCAACCGAGCCTCGATGCCGCCGTGGCAAGGATCGCGGCGATCCCAGAGTACCGGCGCGCTTTCCAGAACGTGTTCGGCGCAGCGCCGGATGGGGACAATCTGTTGCGAGCCATCGCCGCTTACGAACGGTCGCAAGTCTCCTTCGATTCTCCGTTCGATCGCTACACTGCAGGGGAGCGCAATGCCATCGGCGCCGCAGCCCAGCGCGGGTGGGAGCTGTTCAATTCCCGTGCCCAGTGCAATAAATGCCATGCGTTGAGCGAGACCAAGCGCGACACCACGAACTTTACCGACAACGATTTCCACAATATCGGTGTGATGATCGTGCGGCACGATGTGGTGAGGCTCGCGAAGCAGGCACGGGAGCTGCTCACGTCGGGGGACGCGGCGGCAATCGACCGCGCCGCGATTCAGACCGATATGTCGGCACTCGGGCGTTTTCTCGTGACGAAGAAGGAGTCCGACATCGCGGCGTTCAAGACGCCGAACCTGCGCAATCTTCTGCTGACGGCGCCGTACTTTCATGACGGCTCGCACGCGACGCTGTGGGATGTCATTGACCACTACAACAAGGGCGCGGGGCTCCATAATCCGTATCTCGATGCGGACATCGAGCCGCTGGCTCTGAGCGAGCGCGACATTGACGACCTGGTTGCGTTGCTGGCGTCGCTCACAAGCCCTGCCTATAGGGAGGCGGCGGCCATCGAGCTCGCGCGCCAGCGCGAGCTGTCACGAACGACTCGCCCGCAGCGCGATACGGTGCGCGCCTTCGGTCCGAAACCGATGCGGCCGAAGCCAGCGGTTACCGCCCGACATGGCGCGCGTGTACGCGAGCATGCAATCGCGCCTGGGCACGATCGATACGCGCGCGAAGCCGGTGCCGGAGCTCGCTACGCGGGAGCCGCGGAATAACCCATCGCTCCACAACAGCCAAACAACAACAATACGGACCGCGTCAGAACGCGCGCGCATCACGCGAGTCTCGGCCTGAGACCGCGCATGTCGCGGGACGTTACCGCACCGAGCAGACGATCGTTCTCGTCCGTGATGGGCAGCGCCCGGAAATTGTAGCGCTCGAACAGCATCACGGCCTCCCGCAGCGTCGCGTCCCGCGGCAGCGCGATTACATGCTCCGTCATGATGTCGCCGAGCGTCTGCCCCGGCTCGGCCGCGACGATTTCCCGAAGATCGACCACCCCTTTCAATGTGCCCGCTGCGTCGGTGACGTAGACATACGTCACGACGTTCTTACCGGTCGCAAGCTCGCGATAGCGATCAAGTACCTCTGCAGCGGAGGTCGTCGCCGGCAGTCTGATGAGCTCGGGCGACGCATACAGCAGAATCTGCTCGTTGTGCTCTCCTATGATGTGCTCGACCTTGGAAGACTTGTCCCTGTCGATGAGCTTCAGGATCACCGCGGCCTCATCGCGCGGCAGTATCGCCAGAATGTCGGCAGCCTGAGCCGGGCTCATCTCGTTGATGAGCATTGCCGCGCGCTCCTTCTCGATGGCGTGTATCAACTGGCGCTGCACCCGCGGTTCGACCTCTTCGAGCGTGTCGGACGCTTGTTCGGCGTCAAGGGCGTTAAACAGCGCGACGCGTTGGCCGCCCTCGAGTTCCTCGAGGATGTCCGCGAGATCAGCGGGATGGATCTCGTTGAGTTCCGCTTTGGGAACCTTGAGCTTGATGTTGCCAGCGAAGCTGCCCAGCTGCTCCGGGAGCGGCTGCACGTACAGCCAGGACACCCGGTTCTCCTTGTTGCGATCCGCGAGAAGCTTCGCGAGCTTGTGAAGGCCGAGCCGGCGCAGTGCCCGATAACGGCTGTAGTCGACTTCGGCTGCGTATAACTTGCCGTTCTGGAAGGCAAGCTTCACGTCGTAGACTACTTCAACCTCGTGGTCATCCATGTCGAGAATCTTCTTGTCGAGTATGTGATCGTGCAGCAGGATCAGATTCTCCTGCGGGGCCCGCTCGAATTGCGCCAGCGCATCCTCAGCCAGATCCAGCACGACTTCGTGATTGGAGATGAGGAGCACCTTGTCCCAGGGAATCGTCAGCGCCGGGTACCCGTAGGGCCGCGCGACCACCACCTGCGTAACTTCGGGAAGCTTTCCAGTCTCGACGATCGCGAGATCGCTCAAGCGCCCGATTCGCTGTGTTTTCGCAAACACCCGCCGGCCGAGAATCTCGCTCAGGAAGAACTCGGTCTCAAGTACGGTCACCACGATCCTATCCTCCGGTCGCGAGCAGAACGAACTTGTAGACCATCAAACCCACCAGGGCGAACAGGTACAGGCGTAGCGCCATCAACGACAGCCGGACGGCAGCCGACATCTCGATGCGCGGCTCGCGATAGCGGGAATTGATCTCGCGAATCTTGGCGACGAGACTTCTGAGTGCTTTCATGTTTTGATCCCCGCCTAATGGATCAGGTTGGGAAACATCACGGTAATGCCGTACAGGGTCGACAGGACGACGATTGATACGACGATGAACCCGCCAACGAGGTTCTGCGCCAGTGTGTTGCAGTATTCGCCCACGGCGATGCGGTCATTGAGCAACAGTATCAGGAATACCAGGGCCGCCGGCAGCAACGTCACGGCAATCACCTGCACGAACAATGTGATGAGAACCAGTGGTGCGTGCGGGATCAGAACGACCAGGCCCGCGGTCACGAGCATGAAAAAGTACGTCGCGTAGAACCACGGTGCCTGGCGGATCTTGGTGTTGAGGGAGTGTGCCCATCCGAAGATCTCCCCGAAGGCCCAGGAACTCGCGAGCGAGATGCAGATTGCGCCCAGTAGGCCGGCATCGAACAGGCCAATTGCCAGGAAGGCTCCGACGTAGCGGTCGGTCTTCATCAGCTCGGCGGCCGCCTGAGAGGCGCTGTCGATGTCGACTCCAGGGAGCACGGTCCCTGTCACGACGACGATAAAGACGGCGACGACCACGGTAACGATCGAGCCGAGTAGTGTGTCGAAGCGGCCCCACGGGATGTCCTTCTCGAGCATCCCCTTGTCGACGACGGCGCTTTGCTGGAAGAACAGCATCCACGGGGCGATGGTCGTCCCGATGTTGGCCATCAGAAAGAAGAATAGCTGGCCATTGAAGCCGCCAGCGAAATTCGGAATCAGGCCCTGATACAGTACGTCCCGAACGGAAGGGTGCACCAGAAAGGCGCCCGGGATGTAGATCAGGTTGAACGCGCAGAACAACAAGGCCAGCTTTTCAAAGGTCCAATACCTGCCGTTGAGTACAATGACCGCCATCAGCACGATGACGGCGACGACCGTGATCCAGGGCGGAACGCCAAATATGGCGAGGGCAGCGGTCATGCCGATGAATTCGGTGACCAGCGTCAGCCAATCGACAATCATCAGGTCGAGCAGCGAAAACCAACCCCAGAAGGCACCGAAACCGTCGAAGATGGCCTCAGCGTGCCCGCGCTTGGTGACGGCGCCGAGGCGTACCGTCATCTCCTGGACGTAGTAGGCGACGGGGATGAGGATCAGCAGGAACCAGATCAGATGGTAGCCGTACTTCGCGCCGGTAGCTGCGTAGGTCGTGATGCCGCCCGCGTCGTTATCCGCGACCATGACGACGATGCCCGGACCGGCGAGGACGAGATAGAGTCCAACCGCCTTCCACGCCTTGCGAGACAGATAGTAGAGTTTCGAAAAGAAGTTCACATCCACGCCCTCTCGCTACACCTCATCTGTTGCCGGTCAAGGTTGTAGCCGGGCCCGACGAGGATGCGCTCGCGCCACCGCGCAGCCCGCGTCGCGATCGGATCCGCCTTCACAGCCCCAGATCGCTCAGGCCGGGATGATCCTGGGGTCTTGGTCCGGGCGCGCTCCAGCGGTACTTGCGATCCGCTTCGACGATGGGTACGTCGTTGATGGAGGCGATGCGCCGGCGCATCAGTCCGCCGGCATCGAACTCCCAGTTCTCGTTGCCGAAGGAGCGGAACCAGTTTGCCGAGTCGTCGTGCCACTCGTACGCGAAACGCACCGCGATACGGTTCTCGCCGAACGCCCAGATTTCTTTGATGAGCCGGTAGTCGAGCTCGCGGCTCCACTTGCGGCGCAGGAACTCCTGGATGGCCGCGCGCCCGTGCAGAAACTCGGCGCGGTTGCGCCACACCGAGTCCTCGGTGTACGCGAGCGACACACGTTGCGGATCGCGGGTGTTCCACGCGTCCTCGGCCATCCTCACCTTGGCGACCGCGCTCGCCCACGTGAAGGGTGGCTTGATGGGTGCACTCGCCGCCGGGGCGCTCGGTGTCACGTCAGTCATGTCGTCGTCTCCGTCGGGGGTGTGGTCAGCCGCACGACGCTGACCACTGCGCCGGCTAGCGCCAGCAGCGCCGCCAGGTACAGCGCGAAGTTTGAACCTGCGGCGCCATAGGCGCGGAACAAAATGGCGACGCCGGCTGCGCCGAGCGTCTGGCCGAGCAGGCGCGCCGCGCTCAGCATGCCGCCGGCGACGCCGCTGCGGGCGCGTGGCGCAGAGCTCATGATGGCGCGGTTGTTGGGCGCCTGGAAGAAGCCAAAGCCCAGACCGCACAGCGCCATGCGCCACACGAATCCCGCGGGGCCGCCGCCCGCCGGAAATAACGCCAGCAACACCAGCCCCGCGGCCATGACCAGCAGCCCGAGTCCGCCCAGCATGCCCGCCGCATGGCGGTCGGCGAGTCTGCCGGCGAGTGGCGCCGCCAGCGCCAGCGCCAGCGGCCAGGGCGTCATGAAGAGGCCCGTTTCAACTGCGCTGTGACCCAGGCGCTGAATCTCGAACGGCAGCGCGACCAGCGCCGTCATCTGCGCCATGAACGAACACACCGACGTGGCCAGTGACAGGGAAAAAACCCGGATGCGCAGCAGGTCGAAAGGAATGAGCGGCGCGACACGCGGCAGCTCGTGACGTGCCAGCAGCCACCCGAGCCCGCAGCCGCAGCCGATCTGCACGAGCGCGAGCGCTGTCGCGGCGTGATGCGCGAGGGACTGCAGCCCGCTCAGCAACAGACCAAACGTGCCGGCATAGAGCGCCGCGCCCGCGTAGTTGAGCGGGTGCCGCGTGCGCTCGGTGTCCGGAAGGGCACGGATCGCGATCAGGATCGTGATCACGCCCAGCGGTACGTTGATGCCAAACAGCCAGCGCCACTGCGCCACCGCCAGCACCGCCGAGGCGATGGTGGGGCCGAGGGCGGCGGAGCTCGCGACTACGAACGCGTTGATGCCCAGGGCGCGCCCCAGCTGGCGCTGTGGGTAAGTGAAGCGCACCAGCGCGGCGCTCACGCTCATGATG